>Ga0310914_10002326_pt1 | contig 12756 bp, 13 predicted proteins | sample GREbulkMGAN108_FD_203450 | JGI IMG/M metagenome (GOLD analysis project Ga0310914, IMG submission 203450) | Lab enrichment of tropical soil microbial communities from Luquillo Experimental Forest, Puerto Rico - GRE.bulkMG.AN108 | ecosystem: Environmental > Terrestrial > Soil > Tropical forest >...
AGATCGGCCGGGACCTCGCGAAGGAGTTGAGGGGCAAGGTCGTGCTCGACACCGGGAACCCGTACCCGGAGCGCGACGGGGAGATGGCTCAGGAGGCGCGCCAGAAGGGCACCGGGATCGCCTCCGCGGAGTTCCTGCCGGGAGTCCGTCTCGTGCGCGCGTTCAACGCCATCCGCGCCCAGGACCTCCGGACCGAGGCACACCGCAAGGGAGAGCCGGTCGCCATCCCCATCGCCGCGGACGACTCGGACGCGCTCGCGGTCGCGTCGCGCCTGGTCCGGGATGCAGGGTTCGAGCCGGTGGTGGTGGGGCCGCTCGCCAAGGCGCGGACGTTCGACGTGGGCACGCCCGTCTACACCGAGCTGCTCACGGCGCGCGAGCTGCGAGCGCGCCTGGGCCTGTGATCGGTGCTGGCGGCTCACTCGCGGCCATTCGCCGCCGAACGCTCGCCGCCCGATCCGCCGCCCTTAACGAAAGTTAACCGTTCGCAAGAACTGGGTTCGACATCGGAGCGCATGTCCTCGGCCCAACCTCTTGTCGGGTTCGAAGATGGAAAAGCTCACGTGTTCTCTCGGAGCGCCGAGAGGTGCGCGCTGGAGGCGCGCTCGAGGATGACGCCCTTCAGCACCTCGCAGGCGCAGCGTGTGTGGAAAGTGTTCCTGGTTGCTTCGCTGGCCTTCGGCGCCGCGGGCTGCGAGGGCGATACGGCGGCGCCTACAGGCTGGAACTGTGGCGAGAACTCGCCCACGCCTGACGCGGCGTCGTGCATGTGCGTCAACTCACCCGTCAGCACGAGCTCGGGGAGTTGTCCTTACACGACCTGCTGCATCATGTCGTCGGGGAGCGATAGCCACTTCTGCGAATGTTTTGACGCGAGCTTTCTCACGGCCTTTGGCAATACGTGCCAGGATCGTTTCAACATTCGAGTGTGGGAGGGCTACTCCAACGTGTACATCACGTCGCGTTGCCCGCCCTGAGCGGGCCCGTGAGCCGTTTCGAACAACGCTGCCCCGAGAGGCCCGGACCGATGGCCGGCGGGGGAGGGGAGCTCGCCGCCATGGTGGGCCGCGAACAGATCGATGAATGGCTAGTGCAGCTCCAGGACGAGCCGTCGAGCTTCGCGCACGACCTCGCCCACGTTCTCCTGCATGAGCTCGAGCGCCTGGTGGCCGCCCAAGCGGCAGGCTACCGGGGGTTCGCGATCGTGCAGGCCGCGATGTTCGAGGCACAGCTCGCGTCATCGGCGCCGACGTGCAGCGTCTGCGGAGACGCTGCGTTTCGGCAGGCGGCGGAGCGCCTCAAAACGGTCGGGATCCCATGAGATAACGCGGTGCGCCAGGGAGGGTTCCGTCTCGAGCGCGGCCAGTGAGGTGTCAACTCACGGACGCTCGACACGCTGGCATGATGGGCAGCCCCATCGTCTAGCCTCCGAGGAGGCGGATCTGGTTCGGTTTCTGGTCTCAGAGGCGTGGATGAAGCTCCTGGTGCGGATTGGCGCCTTACTCGCGGTGGTGTGCTCGCTGGGCGCGAACATGTCGGCGCGGGCGTGTTCGGTGTGCGGCTGCGGCGACCCCTTGCTGACCGCGAACGACCCCGCAGCCATCACCGGCAGCTTCCGCCTCCAGATGGATACCGAGTACCTCCGCATGGACGCCGGGACGGATGGGCGTCCGGGCTATACGGACCAGCTCACGCAGTGGTCCTACCGGTTCAACGCCGTGTACCGGCCGCTCGACGCGCTCTCCCTGACCGCGACCCTCCCGCTCGTCAGCAAGACGATTCACACGGTCGGCTTCGGCACCAACGTCACCGGCTCGGACCTCACCGGCCTCGGTGACATCGAGCTCGGTGCCCGCTACGCCCTGTGGACCTCCGTCAACATCGGCACGCGCCGGGTGCAGGAGTTTGCCGTCTCGGCGGGTTCCTTGCTCCCGACCGGTGGCCACAACGCGAAGGCTCCCGACGGAACCCTCATCGACCCTCACGGGCAGATTGGCACTGGAGGGTGGGGACCGTTTGCCGGCGTCCACTACCGGCTGGAGCAGGGGGACTGGCTCGCCTATGCCAGCCTCTCGTACCGCCTTCGCACCGAGGCGACCTACTTCGACCGCAGCAAGTACAAGTTCGGGGACGCGCTCCTCTGGAGCGTCCATGGCCAGTACCAACCGAATCAGCGCCTCGCGCTCGACCTCGGCATGGACGGTCGCTACGCGAACGCCGACAAGGCCACCGCGGCAGACGGCACGGTCACGGACCCGGTGGACAACACCGGCGGCACCGTCCTCTCGGTGGCGCCTGGTCTCTACTTCAACGCCGCGGGCGGACTCTGGCTGTTCGTGCGCGGACAGGTACCGTTCTACACGAACCTGCTCGGCCAGCAGGGCGTGAAGCCCTCGGTCGTCACCGGATTCCAGTTTCAGCTCTTGTAGCCGGCGCAGGGCGCGCCCCAAGGCCGAGGCTCGCCACCGAACGCGCACGGGATGGGCCTCGAAAAAGCACGAGCGCCCCCCGTGGAGGGGGGCGCACTGCTTGGCGGCTTATCGACCCTTCGGCCGAACCACCGCCAGTCCAAGCGTGACACGAAGTCGCCAACCTGGCGCACTCGAAAGTTGGGGCCTCTTGGGGTGGGCGCGGCCCCCGAGTGGGCTTCGCGGCTCAGCACCCGGCACGGATGGCGGTGTATACGCCAGCGCGGATCATGGCGGACTTCACCACGCCGAAGCCCGCGGACGTGCCTAGGTCGGGACCGACCCGTCGCCGGACCTCTCCATCGACCTCGGTCGCCTGCGATTGAGAATCAACTGAGGGTGGACGGCGCGAACGCAGCGGCCTACTTTCGTCCGTCGAAGTGGACTGGAGCACCCAGCCGTTCCCGGACAGGAGACACCATGAGCTTCGCGTCGGAGTTCAGGGCGTTCGCGTTGAAGGGCAACGTCGTCGACTTGGCGGTTGGCGTCATCATCGGCGCGGCGTTCGGAAAAATCGTCGACTCCATCGTGAACGACCTGGTCATGCCGGTCGTGGGCCGAATCTTCGGTGGGTTTGATTTCTCCAGTTACTTCCTGCCGCTGAAGGAGGTGCCCCCTGGCACGGCGCCCACGCTGGACGCCGTGAAGAAGGCGGGAGTGCCGGTTTTGGCCTACGGCAGCTTCATCACCATCTGCCTGAACTTCGCTATCCTGGCGTTCATTATTTTCCTGATGGTGAAGCAGTTCAATCGACTAAAAAAGGCGCAGCCGCCGCCTGCTCCTGCCGCGCCTTCAGAAGAGGTCGTGTTGCTGCGCGACATCCGCGACGCGCTTCGTCACTGAAAGGCCAGCCACAGGGTCCCGCCTGGACGGCACCCCGCACGACGCCGTGACGGAACACGAGCGACGGCTAACCGCTCACACTGCCCGCCCCATCCTGAGCCCGCTTGGCGCGCTGCCTCAGTCGTACGCGAAGTCCGTGCGGCCCCATCGTGAATGCGAACCGCTCCGAGACCTGCTCGCGCGCTCCGGCGCGCTCGAGATCGAAACTGCCGGCCAGCGTGGCGAGCGCGACGCGCATCTCGAGCAGCGCGAGGGCGCGGCCGGGGCACAGCCGTGGCCCGGAACCGAATGGCATGAGCGCGCCCGGGTCGTGAGCGCCGTCTGGCAACGGCTCGAGCCAGCGCTCGGGACGGAACGTCACGGGGTCGGCAAAGCGCTGCGCGGAGACCGCCGGTGCCCGCATGAGGAGGGCGATGAGCTGTCGTGCGGGAAGGTCCAGGTGGCCGAGCGCGGTGGGGACGTTCGTCTCGACGAAGATGAGCGGTGCTACCGGCCGAATGCGCATGGTCTCCTGCGCGACGGCTTCTGCCACGCGGAGTCGTATGGCAGTCTCGAAGGTGGCCGGCGCAGGCGCATCACCGAGCAGGGCGTCGGCCTCGGCCCGGAGCGCCGCTACCGTCCGAGGCGCATCGCACAGCTCGTGGACCGCCCAGCTGAGGGTGAGCGCGGTCGTGTCCTCCCCGGCCAGCAGGATCTCGATCGCATTGCCGAGGATCTGCGCGTCGGAAAAGGGACGGCCCTCCTCGTCGCGCGCGATGATCATCGCTTCGAGGAAGGTGGCGGGCGCCTTCTCGGGAACAGCCGCGAGCCGCTCCCGGGCCGCGGACAGCATCTCCCGCAGGAGCGCAAATACATCGGCGACCGCTGCCTCCAGCCGGCGCTCGGCGCGAAGCTTGACGAACCGCCAGAGCGGCACGGTGGCGAACAGCCGCCGCGTGAGTCCCGGGAAGACGAGCTCCAGTCGGCGCTGGAGCACATCGCCCTCCTGCTCCAGCGTGTTGAGATCATGCCCCAGCGCGAGCTGTGTGGTGACGTCGACGGTGAACCGCTTGAAGTCCTCCTCCAGATCCACCACGCGTCCGGCCCGCGCCGACGCGCTCCAGCGACGGTGGAGGCGCTCGGCCACCGAGCGCAGCGTAGGGTAGAAGCTGCGCAGATGGCTCGGGGAGAGCGCCTCGACGGCGAGCCGCCTCAACGGTCGCCACTCGATGCCCTCCGCCGAGAAGACGCCGTCGATGCCCAACTCCCGGAACACCGGCTCCACGTTCCCCATCCTGCGGTACACGCCGGGGCGCTCGCGGAGCGACCGCTGGATCAGGGCCGGGTCGCTCACCACGACCACCTGATGTGCGCCTAGGTATACCTGGTACAGAGTTCCGTACTGCTCAGCCCAGCGCTCGAGAGCGGCGTGGAGCCGCTCCAGATCGAGCACCGCCCGCGACCCCAGGAATGGCCACCGTCGCGGCCCAGGCAGGTCCGCGGTCGCGCGCAGACCGGCTTCGATCGTCGTCGGCGCGGCGAACGCACCGGTCCGCGCGTAGAGTTTCCCGTCGCGGATCTGCACCGGACAGGCTCGTAGGCATTCGGGGCCGCCGCGGCGCTGGCCGGTCGCCACGTCGAAGGCCCAACGATGATTCCGGCAGACGAGATGGCCGTCGAGGACCTCGCCCTCGGCCAGGAGCGCTCCTTGGTGTGGGCAGCGACCCTCGAACGCGCTGAACATGGCGCTGCTCGTCCGCACGAGCACCAGCTCGTGACTGCCGACCTGCGCCGAGAACGGTCCGGGTCCGCACAACTCATCCACACGCCCGACCGGTACCCAGGCATCAGCTTGGTGCTCGCTGCTCATGACTCACCTCGCCAGCCATGTGCCTGGGCCGCCGTCCGCCCACAAGTGCATGGCGGGCCCGCCTGTTGGGTTGACTCACCCCCGCCAACGCCACGCCACTCGCGCGCGTGGCTCCTGGGCCCACCGGCTTCGGCGCGCTCGTGTGGGCATGCACTCATCCCTCGAGTCACCGGAGCGTCGCGCTCAGGCTGATCTCGGTGGCCGCGAGCGCCTTCGACACCGGACAATTCCGCTTGGCGTCGGCGGCATGCCGCTGAAAAGTCGCGTCGTCGATGCCAGGGATCTGCGCCGAGGTGTCGAGCGCGATCCGTGTGATGGAAAATGCGTCGCCGATCTTTTCGAAAGTGACCTTCGCGGTGGTGCGGACGGAGGTCGGCGCAAACCCGGCTGTCGAAAGGAGTGCGGCCAGCGCCATCGTGAAGCAACCAGCGTGCGCCGCGCCGAGCAGTTCCTCCGGATTCGTGGCCGACTGCCCCTCCTCGACCCGCGACTTGAACGAGTACGGCACGTCGAGCGCGCCGCTGGCGACCGTGAGTCGCCCGCTTCCCTGCGTCAAGGTGCCCTTCCATTCAGCTTCAGCTTTCCGAATCATCGACTCCTCCTTCGGTCGCTGCTCCGTGGCAGGAATCTGCGACCCCTTCCAAGGTGGCGGACGGGCCCGATGGGGAGGAGGGCTCAGCCTGGCGCGCGCGCTCCGCGGGACCGAGCTCTCCGACGAGGTGCTGCGCTCCTGCCGAGCACTCGGGGCGACCACCATTCGAAGCAGGGACGGAGCGGGCGCAGTCTCGAGCCCGATCGGGCGAGTAAGGCCGACTCGAGGTCGTCGCGGGGGCGCTCCATGAGATCAACCGTCCGTGTTCCTCTCCGGCATCACGGTCATCGGTATCGGACCGTCACTCCACCGCCATGTCCAGTCCACCCGGGGTTCTGGAACGCTTCCCCCGATGCGTTGGAGACGTGGGCGACGTGATAGACGATCTCGAGGGCGAACCTCGAAGTGAGGCCGCACGAGAGACCCAGGCCGCCCCGCAGGAATCCGTTGAGGCCACTGCCGCCGGCGGGGAACGCTTGCCTCGGAGTCAAGAGAACCTGGACCGACCCGTCTACGAAGAGCGCCACCTGGGCTAAACGAACGAGCTGGTATCGGGCTCCCCCGCCGCCGCTCACCCCGGTGACGGTGCTGTCCGACGAGACTCCAGGAGGGAGGTCGGTGCGGTTCCCGAAGGATTGGAAGATCCCTCCACCCACTAAGAGCTCCAGGCCTCCGGAGAAGCGCCAAGCCCGGGCCAGCTGAAGGATCATGATGTCGATCGGGCGGTAGCTCTGGATCGGGACGAAGTACTCGGCGCCGACCTCCCAGGCATCCTCGGCGAGGCTGAAAAAGGTATCCGTCGCCCTTTCCGCGTAGAGCGGTTGGCTGGCCCAGCCGGGGCCCGGACCCGTCGTTGGCAGAAGCTCGTTCGCGCATGCAGGCGAAGCGACCGAGACCAGAACCAGGCACAGTGAGGCGAGCAGGGGCGGTGCCGCGAAGGTATCTGCGCGCGTGACCTTCATGGCCGTGTTCCTCGGCCACGATTAGGATGGGCAGCGCACGCAGGCACCCTCACCAGGTGGGGTGCGACTGTCGGTGGACCTCCGCTCTCACCGGCGGCGGGTCGGAGGCCGCCCCGCGTCCATGGTGAAGGCCCGTCAGGCAGGTCTCGAGGCGCTCGGGGGCTTGGAACCAACGTGGCGGGGCTTCAGAGGGAGAGGTTCTGGAGCCCCGCCACCTACGACGTCCCGTCTTCCGCACGAGCGGGTCGTCGTGTCCGCTGACTGGACGAGAATGTAGACCGAGTGACCGGTGCGCGGTCGTGACGATCGCGTGGCATCACGTCGGATTACCGGCCGCGGCGATGTCGCGCCGACCCTCACATGCGGTCGAACACCGCGGAGATGGGCTCATCGACCAGCGCGGGTGTCCATGTCCACGTGAGCGTCCGTCTGTCGTCGGAGATGGAGAGCGTCCCGACATAGATCGGTATGAGGTCCTGCTTCTCGACGATCGCGAGCGTCCGCTCGCCGTGCGGTCGCAACGAAAGCGACATCCCGGGAGGCGTCTTCGGTCCCTCCAGCGGGTGGTCCCTACCGTCGATCGTGACGCTCGCCCTCGCGCTCGGCTCGACGAGGGTGAGCGTGAGGCCGTTCTCGAACGGCGCGATGTCGACCGTGGTGAAGCCCGCGACGTCGATCGTGGTGAAGCAGGTGACGGCGACGTCGGTGCTGCGCCACGTCCCAAGGAGCCCATCGCCGGCGCCTGCGGCGCGTTCATAGACGACCGACTCCGAGTAAGACGATCCGTCGGCGCGCGAGCGCGTCGTCGTGCTGGTGAGCGTCTTGCCGCCGGGAGCTATCTCGAGGATCTCGGTGGCGACCAACGTGTTCTTGAGCTTCCACAACACGCGCCAGCGCCGGTCATCGACCTTCGTCCATGCGACCGTGTAACGGAATGGCCCGTGGTAGTTTTTGCCGTCAGGCCGGAACGTGTACGCCTGGTGAGCCACGACGGCGCGGGTCTTGCCGCGGCGGGCGGCCTCGAACTTGATTGAGCCGTGAGCCAGGCGGCTCTTCTCCGCGTTGAGCTTCCACGTCCCGGCGAACGGGCTCGCGTCCGCGCGCGCTCCGGTGGGTAGCGCCAGCGACGCTGCAGCGAGGACCGCGATGTGCGCACGTGCCATCAGAACCTCGACGCAGCGCCTCCGATACGCGCCGGCGACAGATTGCTCCTCACTAGCGCGAAACTATTCGCTCCGGTCGTCCCGGATGGATCGGGACGTCGAACTTCACGGGACATGCCCCAGGCCGGGCCAGACGTCACAGCCCTGAGCAGCAACTTGCTCCTCGCTGGCCCGGCTTCGACGACGAGCGACGAGCGACCCTCTACTGGTACGAGAAGGGTTCGGGACCCGCGGCGAGTGATTCTTTGCGCCAGAGTACGCTCACGAGGCGGCCCGGAATCACGACACGGCTCGGGCTTTCCAGCGCGAGTGTTTGCAATCCTTGCTTGACAGCCTAGTTGTCGAAACGACAAGATGGTGGTCATGACCGAGCCCGTCGACGAGCTGCTCGACCAGGTGAGACTCGTTTGGCACGTCATGGTGCAGTCCGCGGAGCGGCTCCACGAGGACGAGCCAGTCACGCTCGGGATGCGCGCGGTGATGGAGTTCCTGGCGCAGAACGGGCCGGCCGCGGTACCCGACATCGCGCGAAGCCGGCACGTGACGCGTCAGCACATCCAGGCCCTCGTCAACAGCCTGCTCGAGCTCAGGCTCGTCGCACTCGCCGACAACCCCGCTCACCGGCGGTCCGCGCTCATCCGGCTCACGCCCGAAGGCCAGAAGGGGATCGAGCGCATGAAGCGTCGCGAGCGTCAGTTCTTGGACTCCCTCGAGCTGAAGACGAGGCCTGACGAGGTGCGCCGGGCTGCGGCGGTGCTGAGCGCGGTACGTGAAGCCCTGGGAGGCAGGCCTTGAGCTCGATAGGAAGCACCATCGTCCAACAATTCGGAAAGCCCAGCGGACCACTGGGTGTACTGGCAGGGCTGATCATGCGGATGCGGGCATCGAACCGCGTTCGTAATCTGCGAACCGTGGAGCTCTTGGAAATCCAGCCCGCGGATCGCGTGCTCGAGGTGGGCTTCGGGCCGGGGCTTGCCGTGGTGCGTGCTGCAGAACTCGCTACCGCCGGCAAGGTGGTTGGCATCGACCACTCGGAGCTGATGCTGCGCGAGGCAAGGCGGCGGAACGCCAAGGCGATCCGCGCTGGCCGCGTCGAACTCCTTCTCGGTACTGCAGACGCCCTGCCGCACTTCGGGCAGCACTTCGACAAGGTGCTCGCAGTGAACGTCTACATGTTCTGGAGTGACCCGGTCTCTGTCCTCACGGGTTTGCGCGCGGTGATGAACCCCGGCGGCGTCATTGCGCTCACCCTTCAGCCAAGGCGCCGCGGCGCGACCACTGCCAACACCCAAGACGTCGCCGAGCGGATCATGGCGTCGCTGCGGGCTGCCGGATTCGGCGAAGTACGGACTGAGATTGTGGAAGTGGCACCCGTCGTCGCCGCCTGCGTACTCGGGCGCGTCCAGTCGCCAGTCTGACCCTGGCCTTCGCCTTCGTCAACGCGAGGCGAGCCAGTCGAGCGCAGCTGCCTCGTCGTCGGACATCATGATCTCCTCGCGGTCGCGGGCCTGGAGGACCGCACCGAGCGCTCTCCAGAAGCTCGGGCCGACGAGCGCGCTCGCGCGGATGTGGGGCTCGATCGCGAGCGCGTATTCCTTCAAGGCGACCGCGGAGTCCGCGGTCAGGCGCGTGAACAGGATCGTGAGCGTACGAACGGACCGCGGCGGCTCGGCCGTCACGATGCGCCGCACCTGATCCGCGGCGATGGCCAGGTCGCTCGCCTCGAGCTTCGAGAAGTCGATGCGGAGGATGCGCTCACCGCGGTGCTGGATGAACATTGGCGAGAAGGCTGCCTGCCCCGCGCCGCTGCGCATCGTCCTTTCCGGCTGCATCGGACTCCTCCGTCGAGACATTCGAGCGGCCCGACCCCCGAATTCCCATTCCGGCGGCCGAGGCGCCCGGCCAGCTCGTGGCTCATCCCTGTGTACGCCACGCGCGAAGGCGGGCACCATGAACTTCTCGTCACGACTCGGCGACCGGGCGGCAACGCGCTCCCTCGCCAACAGCTTTGTCGCCGCGCCGCAATCGCGCGCGTTCTGCCTCTTCTCGAGTCGCACCGTCACGCGCCCGTCGCTCGGCGTGCCCCCAACCGGACGCTGCACTCGGGGCGCCGGCCTGATTAGGCGCGGCGAACGGAGGCTTGGAGACATGCGCGCCGCCGTCGCCGTCGCAGCCGGCAAGCCGTGGGAGCTGCAGGACCTGCCCACGCCCGAGCCGGGCCCGACCCAGGTCTTGATCCGGATCCGCGCTAGCGGGATCTGCTTTACGGACGTTCACCAGACGAGAGGTGACCTGCCCGGCCCCTTCCCCCGCCCCCTCGGCCACGAGCCGGCGGGTGACGTCGTGGCGGTGGGGTCGGCGGTACGGACGCGGAAGGTCGGCGATCGCGTCGGGGTGCCGTGGCTCCAGTACAGCTGCGGCCGGTGCGAGTGGTGCCTGCGCGGGAAGCCCGCGTTCTGCGCGAAGGGGCACGGCGCACACGACCTCCCCGGCGCGCACGCGGAGTTCATGCTCGCGGAGGCGGACGCCGCGTTCCTCCTGCCCGAGAAGATCGCCTACGAGCAGGCCGCCCCCATCTTCTGCGCTGGGTACACCGTGTACAGCGGGCTCCGCTGGGCCGACCCGAAACCGGGAGAGCGCGTGGCGGTCGTGGGGGTGGGCGGGCTTGGCCACCTCGGCGTCCAGTATGCGAAGGCGGCGGGCTTTATCACCATCGCGGTCTCCCACTCGCCGGACAAGGACGAGCTCGCACGGAAGCTCGGAGCCGACGAGGTGGTCCGCGACGGGAGCGGCCTCGCGGCGGCCGGGGGCGCAGACGTCGTGCTCGGCACGAGCAACTCCATGGATCAGATGGCGGACGCGCTGAATGGGCTGCGGCCAGACGGAAGGCTCGTCTTGATGGGGTTCGAGGCGAAGCCGCTCGCCGTGAACCCTGCGCTCCTCATCATGAAGCGCGTACGCATCCTCGGCTCCGCGCAGAACCACCCCGAGTACCTCTACGAGGCGCTCGACTTCGTCGCCCGCGGCAAGGTGAAGGTGATGACAGAGCACTACCGGCTCGACGAGGCGCCGCGCGCGTACGAGCGGGTCGCCGCGGGGCAGGCGCGGTTCCGGGCGGTGATCGCGAACCCGTGAACGACGCGGCCGTGATGGCGGCGGCCGTCGACTTCACTGCCGTGCCACCACCCCGACCTTGTTCACCCCGCTGCACGCGATGTAGACGCGCCCGTCGGGCATCGCGGCCATGTTCCGAACCACGCCGCCGCCCGACGGGATTGCCGCGCGAGCGAAGACCTGTTGCTTCGGGTCGAACCGGACGATGGTGTTCGGCTCCACGCCGGACTCGCTGTACCAGATCATCCCGTCCCGCGTGATGGCGATGCCGTAGGGCTTGGAACTCGGGCCCCCGGGCGATGCCCACTCCCGCACTCGGCCGGTCTTCGGGTCGAGGCTCCCCAGGTAGCCTCGCGCGTAGTCGGAGTAGTAGATGGTGTCGTCCTGCGCGATGGCGAGACGGCGAGGGCGAGCGCTGGCGGGAAGTGCGTACTCCGTGATCTGAAGTGTTTGGGGGTCGATGCTGGCGAGCTTGTTCGAGCCGAACTCGCAGAAGAACGGGACGCCCTCGTGGTTGACCGCCATCCCGTACGGCGTCGCGTCGGGCGTTGGTACTTCCCGAAGCGCGATCTTGCCGGAGGCCGGGTCGAGCCGGCCGACCATGTTGCCGCGCTGCACCGTGAACCAGAGGATGCCGTGCTGGTCGAAGACGGGTGTGTGGGGGTCCGATGCCCGTGGGTCGGGCATCCGGTACTCGGCGACGTGCCCGGTCTTGGGATCGAGCTTGCCGATGAGACCAACGTAGTTCCCCGTGTACCAGATGTTCCCGTCGCGGTCGGCCGCGAGCCCGTGCGGTCCGGAGTTCGGCGTCGGTAGCTTGTACTCGGTGATCTTGCCGGAGACCGGGTCGAGCCTGCCGATCCGGTTCGCCTTCTGTGCCGTGTACCAGAGAGCGCCGTCGGGACCGACCGCCGGGTCGTGGGGTAGCTCGCCTGAAGCGGGCAGATCCCACTCGCGGATGGTGACGTCCAGGGAGGCGGCGGCCGTCCCGCTACCCGTAGATGCGGTCGTGCGGAACGGCAGCAGGAACGTGAGCGCGTAGACGGTCGCGACCGCAGAACGGATCATCTCCCACACCTGACTTCGCGTCAGGCCGCGCGCAATGGATCCGCTGCGACCTGCGCTCACGCGTTCTGCCGGTCTCGAACAGGTCCCACGGCTCGATGCCCCGACGCCGCCCTTCCCTCGAGGCGTGTTCGTCGCCACTCCAGTGTTCATGGTGATGTCGCTCGTATTGGCGGTCCTGGTCGCTGCCGGCGAACAGGCGCCCGGGGTGCAGGCGGAGCCGAGCGCGCAGAGCTCGCAGCCAAGCGCAGGGCAAAACGCGGAGAAGACCGCCTCGGAGCAGAGCGCCAAGGATCGGGAGGCCGCCTTGCAGGCGGCCCAGGAGCAGGAGCGTGCGGCGAGCGCCCGCACGGCCGCACTCGAGCAGCAGGTTGCGGCGCTCCAGGAGGACCAGGCTCGCGACACGCAGCACATCGCCGCGCTGGAAGCCAACCTCGCCGCCGAGCGCGTGCGGCGTGAGCAGGCGCAGCGCGACCGGGCGGCAGCCGGCCAGAATCTGGCGACGGCTGCGAGCGGGCTCGACCGCGCGAACGCCGCGCTCGCTGCGGGCTCCAGCGACGTCGGCGGCGACGTGGCGCGCGCGCGGGAGCTCGCCGCGGACGCGGCCCGCCTCGCGGGGCAGGGTTCGCCGCTGCAGGCGGCGCTCGCCGCTGCGGCGCAAGAGTCGCTCGCCGCGTCCCAGCAGCAGATGGCGAATGGT
>Ga0310914_10002327_pt1 | contig 12754 bp, 13 predicted proteins | sample GREbulkMGAN108_FD_203450 | JGI IMG/M metagenome (GOLD analysis project Ga0310914, IMG submission 203450) | Lab enrichment of tropical soil microbial communities from Luquillo Experimental Forest, Puerto Rico - GRE.bulkMG.AN108 | ecosystem: Environmental > Terrestrial > Soil > Tropical forest >...
GGCCGGCGAGAAAATCGACGAGGCGCTGCAGGATGTCCTGCACCTCGCGATCGACCTCGCAATTCGGATCGTCGAGCATTACCGCAATGCGGTAGTCGGAGAACGCATTGCCGCGCGGCGCGGCGAGCTCGAGCCGCCAGCCCGCCGCCTCGATCGGGTCGGGTCCGGCGATGATGTCCAGAGCGAGAGTGAGATCCTCGGCGCTGCGCGCCAGGGGCCCGATCACCGAAATGTCCGACGCCGCAACATTTCCATACAGCGCTTGGCCGCGCGGCGGAGCGATCCCGTAGGTCGGCTTATGACCGTAAACGCCACAGTAATGCGCCGGGTTGCGAATCGATCCTCCGATGTCGCTGCCGAGCTCGAGCCCGGTCAACCCGGCGGCGAGTGCGGCCGTAGCACCGCCCGAGGACCCGCCGGGTGTCCGCGACGTATCCCAGGGGTTGTTGGTCGTCCCGTAAACCGGGTTGTAGCTCTGCGAATCCGCGAGCAGCACGGGCACGTTGGTCTTGCCGAAAATAACAGCCCCCGCCGCGAGCAGCCGGTCCACCGCCAACGCGTTCGCATTCGCGGCATTGTCCTTCAGCTCGGTCAACCCCCAGGTCGTCGGCATCCCGACGACATCGAAAGATTCCTTGACGGTCATCGGCAGGCCGTGCAAGGCACCCCAGCTCTCGCCGCGAGCGAGCGCTGCGTCGGCCTCATCGGCGCGCCGCCGCGCCCGGCGGAGATCCGTGACGATGATCGCGTTGAGCGCCGGATTGTGCCGTTCGACCCGCTCCAAATAATGCTCAAGCAACTCGCGGCAGCCGACCTCGCGCGTGCGGATCGCCGTGCCGAGAGCCGTCGCTGATCGAAAAGCCTGCTCGGTCATGATCCTCTCCTGCCGAGTTCAATGGGGAACGTGGTATATTAGTCGCGGCCACAGGCCGATGACGCCGATCAGGATCAGATAGATCGCGACGACGTAATTCAGTAGGCGCGGGATCAACAGGATTAGAATCCCGGCGATCAGCGCAACGAGAGGCTGAAGCACGACGATGTCGAGGGCCATGGAGCGGGCTCCTTGTTATCGACGGAGGTGAGCAGATGGACCAGGTTCTGAGCGGCGGCTGTCTCTGCGGTGAGATACGCTATCGCATCACCGCCGCACCCGTCGAGGCGCTCTACTGCCATTGCCGGATGTGCCAGCGGGCGCACGGCGCTCCGGTCATCGCGTGGCTGACCGTGCCGCTCGCCGCCTTCGAGGTGTCGGCCGGAAATCTTACCGCCTATCGCTCTTCGACCAAGGCATTCCGACATTTCTGCGGGGCCTGCGGCACGCCGCTGACCTGGCGCGCGGCGGCCAACCCGCAGCAGGTCGATGTCAGCATCGCCACCCTCGACGATCCGGAAACGATCGAGCCGTTGCTGCACGTCTGGACCGAGAGTCAGATCGGCTGGTTCGAGATTGCTGACCACCTGCCGCGCTATCCGACAAACCAGCGTCCCCGGCCGGTATTCTGACGGCATCCCGAGACTGAATTCATGTCGGAGCGGACCACTCAAGCCTTACTGCGGGAAGTCGCGAGTGCGACGGCTCCCGAGCCCTCGCCACCCGTCTCTCTGGCGCCTGCGGTCGCACCGCAGGTCGATGAGAAAGCACCGCCTTCCACGCCTGCTCCACACGTCGACGCAGACACGGCAAGATATCGCCGCCGGGTTTTGCTGACGCTCTCCGCTGTTGTTTTCGCGTTGTTTCTGTACTGGGCTTCCGGTTATTTCTTTGCTTATACCGACGATGCCTTTGTCACCTCCGACTTTGTCAACGTCGCCCCCTATATCAGTGGTCGGATCGTCAGCGTAAACATCGTCGACAATCAGACAGTGAAAAAGGGCGAATTACTGGCAACGATCGATTCCACGCCTTTCCAGCTCGCGCTGAACGAAAAGCAAGCGAAAAAGACCGAGGCCGAGGCGCAGCTCGCGGTCGATCAAGACGTTATTGCGGCGACGCAGGCGCAACGCGACGACGCCGCGGCACAGGAGCGGCTGGCGAGCGACAATGTGCGCCGGGCAACGCCTATCACGGCCGCGGGCTTTTACTCCCGGCAGGGGCTCGACACCTTGACTGCGAAGGAACAAGAGGCAAAAGCAGCTTTGGCCGATGCCGAAGCCGCGATCGCAAAAGCACAACAGACGCTGGCTCTGCATCAGACAACGGTTGCGGCGATCAGCGCTGAAATCGCCTATCTGCAATGGCAGCTCGATCAGACAACGCTGCTCGCCCCGACCGACGGCACCATTACCCAGCTCACCTTGCGGGTCGGTGATCAGGCAGTGGTGAACGAGCCGCTGATCGGTCTGGTTGACGCTCACGCCTGGCGGATTTACGCCAATTACAAGGAAAGCGTGATCCGTCATATGAAAGTTGGACATACCGCCTGGGTTTGGCTCGACACCTACCCATGGCATGTTCACCGCGCCACGATCCAGGGCATTGCGCGGGGCATCAGCCGCGAGCAGGGGGAACGCAAAATGTTGCCTTATGTGGCGCCGACGACGGACTGGATCCGCCTGCAGCGGCGGTTTCCGGTCACCTTGATACTGCAGGAGCAAAGCCCGGACATCGTGCTGCATATGGGCGCCGACGCGCGTACACTCATTTTCTACTGAAGCCCAGTCATGTTGAGCGGGATTGTTGGGGCGCTGAGCACAGAATTAGGCTCGCTCGAGCCTGGCGGTGTACGGGGTACCAAGGCTCTGGGGGCTGCGCTATCCGTGGCTCTGGCCGCCTTCGCCGCGCTAATTTTGCATTCCGACGAGCCGTGGTGGGCAGCGATTTCCGCCTGGATGATGAGCGGGATCTCGCTGGCCGACGCGTTACCGAGAGGGGTCATGCGCATCGTCGGGAGCATAGCGGGCGCAATAATCGCCGTAATTGTCCTTGGGTTGTTCGCCTATGATCCGCTGCCATTTTGCGTTTGCCTGTTTATAGTAGCATGGGTCGGCTTGTTTTGCTTTGCGAAGTCACGTCACGGCTACGCTTGGCTGATCGCAGCGATCACCGGCAATTTGGTGATGTTGATTGCGCTGGATCAGCCGCAGACGGCGTTCATAACTGGCGTAAACCGTGTTGCCGATGTCACGATCGGCACCGTGGCTACGCTGCTCGTGACTTATTTGCTGCCCACACTCCCTGATGCCGCCGGCAGTAATGTCGTCGGTGCACCGACCCGGCTGCCCCTGTTGTTCTGGTCACGCCACCACGCTCGGGAACTTGAGCGCTGGTTGTGCGAGAACTGGCTGCTCGTACTGCACGCCTGTCGCGGCGGGCTCACGGTAATGGTGCTGCCGCTGCTGCTAAATTGGCTGGCACCACTCGGCTCGAGCACATTGGCAGTCACCGCGGTCGCCGTTATGGCAGTTCCGACGACCGCGATCCTCGAACCCGACGGCCGCACGGTAGTCCAGCGCGCTGCGCACCGGCTCGTTGGCTGTGCCCTCGGTGCATTGTTGGGGCTGTTATGTCTCTATTGGGTTGGTCAAAACTTCCTCGTGTGGCTGCTGTTGTTGATGACCGGTGTTTGGCTCACCTCCCAGATCCAATCGGGCATTACGGGCATCGGTTATGTCGGGACCCAAGCGGGTCTCGCATTTCTGCTGAGCATGATTCAGGGTCAGGGACCGCCTTTTTCTCCTATTCCGGGCATCGACCGGTTCGCAGGAATAATGGCGGGGCTCGCCGTGCTGCTGATCATCACGATGGTGATGTCGCTGTTCCGCCTATCGCCGCCGCCGGTCGCGGCAGCGCCCGCCGCCGGCGATTGACAAGCCGCGCCGGCAACGGTCTGATCTGCTTTCAAGTTTGCGGAAATTAGGAGGGAGTGTTGGCCAAGTTCAGGATCGCGACCCCGACCGGCACCAGCTACACGACGGCCGGCGATTACGGGTACGAGATGGAGGCGCTGACTCCGATCGATGCCGAGATATTCGAGATCCGGCCGGGGTCCGAGGACGAGTTCGTCGGCGCCGCGCGCAATGCCGATGCGCTCTACGCCAAGGGGCGACGGATCACCAAGCGGATGATCGATGGGCTCGAGCGCTGCAAGATCATCGCCCTCGGCAGCGTCGGCGTCGACTCCGTGGATGTCGAGGCGGCGACCCAAAAGGGCATCCCGGTGACGAATTGCCCCGACACTTTTATCGACGAGGTTGCCGACCATGCGATGACCCTGATCCTCGCGACCTTTCGCCGGCTGATCGTGCAAGACAAGCTGGTGCGCGATGGGCGCTGGTCGGAGGGCCGGCCGATGCTGTCGAAGATTCCCCGCCTGATGGGCCAGACCCTGGGCCTGGTCTCGTTCGGCCATGTCGCGCGAGCGGTCGCGAAGAGGGCAAAGCCCTTCGGGCTGCACATCATAGCCTATGACCCGTTCATCGAGGAGCTGGTGGCGATCGAACACGGGGTCGAGCCGGTCAGCCTCCCCGAATTATTGCAGCGCGCCGACATCGTCTCGATGCACGCGCCGGCGACCGAAAGCGCCAACCGGCTGATCAGCGAAGAGCACTTCCGCCAGATGAAGAAGACGGCGATCTACATCAGCACCGGGCGCGGCCCGACGACAGACGAAGCCGCACTGATCAAGGCACTTGACGAGGGGATGATCGCCGCCGCCGGGCTCGACGTGCTCGAACAGGAGCCGCCGGGTGACAATAACCCGTTGCTGCGTATGGACAATGTGATCCTGACTGCGCATGTCGCCTCGGCCTCCTCCCGGTTCGATCCGGCGCGGCGCCGACGGGTCGGTCAGGAATTATCGCTGGTGCTGAGTGGCAAATGGCCGATGTCCTGCGTCAACCCCTCGGTCTTGGCTAAGGCCGACCTCAGGCGCTGGCAGCCGGTCTCGATGGAGCGCGGGCCGAATTCCTGAGAGCTGGCGCGGGAGGAACCTGTGGTCGTGCGCTATCCCGATCCCAACATCAAAGTCCTCGACCAGCGCTTTGCTCCGCTAGTGCTTGGCAATGCTGCGGTTGAGACGGTTGCCACAGGGTGTCGCTTCAACGAAGGCCCGGTGTGGTTTGGTGACCTCCGTTGTTTGGTATGGAGCGACATCCCGAACGATCGGATGATGAAGTGGGAGGAAGAGACCGGAGCGGTCAGCGTCTTCCGCAAACCGTCGCATTATGCGAACGGGAACACCCGCGACCGTCAGGGGCGGCTCGTGACCTGCGAGATGGACACGCAGCGACTGACCCGCACTGAGCACGACGGCACGATCACCGTGCTGGCCGACAGCTTCGAGGGCAAACAGCTGACCGGCCCAAATGACGTTGTGGTCAAATCCGACGGTTCGATCTGGTTCAGCGACAACGGTGCCGGTATTCGCGGCAATTACCTTGGCCACAGGGCTACTCCGGAATTGCCGTACCGGGTCTACCGGCTCGATCCGGCCACCGGTCAACTCACAATCGCAGTCGGCGACATGAAACGGCCTAATGGGCTCGCCTTCTCGCCCGACGAGAGACTGCTCTACGTCATCGACACGCCCGGTCCGGGGCAGCGCACGATCCAGCTCTACGATATCGTCGACAACGGCGCCAAGACCGCGAACCGGCGTGAGTTCAACAGCGCCGAGCCGGGCGGCTCCGACGGCATGCGGGTCGATGTCCAGGGTAATTCGTGGTGCGCATGGTCCGGCGGCGAGGCGGAAGACGGCGTTGCGGTCTTCGCTCCCGACGGCAAGATGATTGGCCGCATTATGCTGCCCGAGCGCTGCGCCAATGTGTGTTTCGGCGGGGTCAAGCGCAACCGTCTATTCATGGCGGCCAGCCAATCGATCTATTCGCTCTATGTCGAAACCCAAGGTGCCGTCGGCGGCTGACAGGAAGCCGGGTGAGGCGGCGTAATCTCCTTTGCCACTAGACCTTATAAACGGGTTATCGGCTCACGCAACGGCGCGAGATGGCGCGAGCCGAAAGCGGTTTCGCTCCTTGCCGACGCGTATTGATCGCCTCATCGGAAAGCGATGACAGTCGCAGCACAGGCGCCGGATCTGTGATATTCCCGGCTGGAATAGCGGCGAAGGAACCTCGCGCCATGCAGATCGTTGTCGCTCTCGTCGTCATCTGGATCCTGTTCGCGGTGCTCTCATGGCTGCTGCACGCCGCCAAGTGGTTACTCTTCGTCGCGATCATCGCGAGCCTGGTGGCGGTCGCCGCGAAATACCTTCGGCAAATCATCCGTTAACGGGCAAGGTTGTCCAGATCATCTGATACAAAGGAGCGCAGTCCGCCACGGCAGCTCAATCGAGCAGCGGAAGCCGTTGGCCGACATGCTCGACCAAGGTGATGCCAAGCTGCTGGAGCCCAACGCGAGCACGATCTGACGCGTCACCAGTCATCCAGAGCTCGATTTTTCTGACGGGCTGCGGCTTCGGCAATGTCTGGCCGAGGCTGGTCGCGATCCCCGAGGTCCTTTCGGTCCACAGTAGCCGGTCGATCGGCAGCAGGATCACGGCCGACCCTGGAGCGGTATAAGCAACCGGGACGTTTTGGTAGATTTCGAGACGCTGGACCGGAGCGACCGACCGATGGTAGTCGGCCAGGAGTTCCGCCATTTCCTGGAATAGTAGAGCAGCGTCTTCACTGTCGGCGCGCGCAGCGTATTGAATAAACGCCGAGCGCCCTGGGACGGCACCTAGCTCCTTCATCGCCTCGACGATAATGGTCTGGTGCCGGGGCGAGAGCTGGCGGTTCTCGAGAAAGCGATCGGCGACCGGATCGGGCACGCGCATTTGGCGCAATGCCTGACGGTTGCGTCGGGAGAGCTCCGTCGCCGGCAACGCACTGACCAGATTCTTGGCCTGATCGAGCGTGCGCAGGCTGCTGGCGGCCTGGAGCACAGCCGCGCCGGTCACCATTGAGGCTGCGCCCAAGGTCAGATTCCCGGCGGCCGACGCCCAGGCGACGCTGTTGAGCTCTTTTTGGAGCACCTCGTTGGTGGAGTAGACATCGACATCGAACTTTTTTGCGTATTCCCGCTTAAAGCTGGACACGGCGAGCAGGTTTTGCGCCACCCCATCCTCGTATTTGCTTCGCCCTCCGCGTTTTGTCGCCTCCGAGACGCGTCCGAAAACGCTGAAAACCGCCTCTGGAACGGCGCCAATCGTGCCAACCGGATCCTCGATCAGGTGCTGCGCACCTTGAACCACACCGTTCCCGGCCTCGACGGTAGCCTTGGCGAAAGCATCGCTTTGATGGATTTTTTGCAACTCCGCGATCGCAGCGATCTCACGGATCAGACGGCGCAGCCGGGCGTCGCTCGCGGCGGTGAACGGGCCATAGTCCGATGTCACCGAATAGTGGTTCATAAAGGCAAAGGTGCTGACCGTCGGGCCCAACTGGTAATGCGGACCGCGCAGCAGCGCCGGCGGCACGACATCGGCAGTGGCCCGAACCTCGGGGGAATCGAAGCCCGTTTGGCCGAGCGCCACCCCGCCGCGAAGGCCGGCTGCCACGGCCAGCAGCAAAAAGACCGCGCTGGTCCAAGGAATGCGCTGTTTGAGAGGCGTTTGCTTAATAGGGGCTCGTGCTCCCGGGAGCGGGTCTAGCCGGCCCCCCGGAGCGCATCTCCGCCACCGCCGCCTGTCCGCCCATCGTCACAAAGCGGGTGTCGCCGCCGACGGTGACGAAACTAAAGCCCATCTCGATCATCTTCTTGGCGTAAGCCGGCGCGCCACAGTGGATGCCTGGCTGGACCTTGTGCCGCTTGCAGCCATCAAGCACCTTCTTCAGTGCGGTCATCATCCATTCGTCGGGCTTGTCGCCGCCCGGCGCGTAACCAAGCGAGATCGACAAGTCTGAGGGGCCGATATAGACCGCGTCGAGACCCTTGACCGACAGGATTTCGTCGAGATTGTCGAGCGCCTCCTGGGTTTCGATCATGCCAAAGGCAACGACGATGTCATTGGCCTTGGCGTGATAGTCCGGGCCGCCGTAAAGTGCGGCGCGAATCGGTCCTGAGCTGCGGTAGCCGACCGGCGCGTAACGCATCGAACCGACAAACTTCTCTGCTTCGGCGCGGTTGTTGATCATCGGGCAGACGATGCCGTAGGCGCCGGCGTCTAGCGCCTTTTGGATATGCGCCGGATCGTTCCATGGCACCCGCACCATCGGTGTCGCATCGGTGGTCGAGATGCCCTGCAGCATAGTCACCATCATCTGGTAGTCGATCATGCCGTGCTGCATGTCGACGACCAGCGAGTCCCATCCGGCATGGGCCATCACCTCCGCCGAAAAGCTGCTCGGGATGCCGCACCAGCTGTTGAGCACCGGCTTCCCGGCCGCCCACAATTCCCGCACCTTGTTCGCACGCGCCATGCGATCCTCCTGGTGTTTTGGAAAAAAGTCGGCCGATCCCGACAGCTACGCCAGCGACTGTCAAGCGATAGCGGCGCAGGTCAGTCGAGCACTTCCTTGTTGACGACGTTGTCGCGGATCGGTTTGCCGTCGAGCACGCTCAGAATGTTCTGCACGGCGGCAATGCCCATGCGGTCGACCGCCTCGCGCGTAACCCCGGCGACGTGCGGTGCAGCGATGAAGTTCGGCAGGGTAAGGAGGGGATTGTCCTGTGGTGTTGGCTCCTGATCGAAGACGTCGAGTGCAGCACCGGCGATGCGGTTCGCCTTCAGCGCGTCGTAGAGTGCGGCCTCGTCGATAATCCCGCCGCGCGCAGTGTTGACGATGAATGCCGTCCGCTTCATATGCGCGAGCCGCGCGGCGTTGAACATGCCGGTCGTCTCTGGGGTCTTCGGGCAATGGATCGTGATGAAGTCGGCGCGCGCCACCGCGGCATCGAGGTCCTGCACCGGCTCGTAGCCCATGCCGTGGATCGTGGCGGAATAGGTATAGGGGTCGTAGACCAGCACGTTCATCTCCATCGCCGCATAGCGCTTGGCGGCGCGCGTGCCGATCTTCCCAAAACCGATGATCAGCACGGTCTTGCCGTAGAGGTCGACCGGCATCTCCTTGTAACGGTCCTGCCAGCGGCCTTCCTTGACGAGCCGGTCCATTGCGGCACCGCGACGGGCCAACGACATGATCAGGAAGACCCCGGCCTCGGCGACGCTGACCGAGTTGGCGGTGCCGCCGATCATCAACGGGATCTTCCGACGGGTCAGCGCCGGGACGTCGACGGCGTCGTAGCCCACACCGATGCGCGAGACGACTTCGAGCGCAGGTGCAGCATCGAGCTCGGGATCGCTGAACGGCTGCACGCCGAGCGCCACCCCGGCGATGTCTTCGAGCAGCCGATGCAGCTCGGCCTTGGGCACGGTGGGCACAAAGGAGACCCCCTCGACATCGTCGCGCGCTTCGACGAGAGCCCATCCGGCCTTCGCCATCGTCGTCGGCAGCAGCAATTTCTTTCTGTTGGTCCCCGTGCTGGTCGCCATCGGTCGGTCCCTCTTTGCGTTGTTGTGCCGAAACCCTAGCGCGCCGAAATACGCCTTTCTACCCTGGCGGTGTTAGGCTTTGCCCGAGTGACCGGCCCAACCGGGGAGGATCGCACTGTGCCGACCGAATTTGTGATGTTGCCGCCACATAATGACAAGACGCGCGAGTGGGGTGCGGCACTTGCCGCCGCTTTGCCCGAGCTGAAGGTCATCGTTGCCGAGAACCACACCCATGCGGCGGGAGTGATCGCCCACGCCGATGCGGCCTTCGGCACGATCCCGCCCGATTTGTTGCGTGAGGCCAGGCGGCTGCGCTGGTTGCAGGCGCCGCAGGCGGCACCGCCGGCCGGCTATTACTATCCGGAACTGATCGCCCATCGCGTCGAGATCACCAATTTCCGGGAGATCTACAGCGACCACATCGGCGCGCATGTGATGGCCTTCGTGCTCGCCTTCGCCCGCGGGCTGCAGCACTACATCCCGCAGCAGCTCCGGCGCGAATGGAAGAAATTGCCGCAGAACACCGGGGTGGTGCATCTGCCCGAAGCCACCGCACTCGTCGTCGGCGTCGGTGGGATCGGCAGCGAAATCGCCCGGCTCGCCGCTGCCTTCGGCATACGGGTCATCGGCGTCGACGAGCGCCGCCGCGACGTCCCGCCCGGGGTTGCCGAATTGCACCGCAGCGACGAGCTCGATGCGCTCCTGCCACGGGCCGATTTCGTGATCCTGACCGTGCCCCACACGCCGGAAACCGAGGGCTTTATGAACCGCGCCCGGTTTCAGGAAATGAAGAAGACCGCCTTCTTCATCAATATCGGGCGCGGGTTGACGACCCGGCTCGACGACCTCGTGGCCGCGATCGAGGCCGGCGAGATCGCCGGTGCAGGGCTCGATGTCCTCGAAGAAGAGCCGCTGCCCGCCGGCCACAAGCTATGGACTCTGCCGGGGGTGCTGCTGACCCCGCACACCGCGGGCTACGGCCCCTATCTCGACGACCGGCGCTACGAGATCATTCTCGACAATTGCCGCCGCTTTCTCGCGGGACAGCCGCTGCGAAACCTCGTCGACAAGGCCCGCTGGTTCTGACCGCACCTCCCTCAGAGCAGGGAGAAAAAGTTATTCGACCCCGGAAATCGCCCTTCCGGCCGCTAAAATTGCGTGATCTATCAATAGTTTAGAAATTTATCGCCGGCCCCCTTTCAGGGAGACTTCTGAGGGAGGCCGAAAGGTTCCTGAGGGAAGAAGCAGGGAGAACCTGCCGAACATCGCGGATCGCCGTATTCGCGATATCGCATCGATATGTGTACCATAATCGTATTTATTCAAATTGACAATAGCGCCTCAAAGCGATATGATATGGATGGTAAAGGAGAGCAGTCCTCACCCGAAACCACGTATTGCCGTGTTCTCGGCCTCGGTCCGTTCGAACCGCATGCCGACGCGCAGGTCGTCAAAGTCGACAGGTTTCCACTCCCGCGCGTCCCGCAACATCCGGGTCAGCTCTTCGATCAGCTCCTCGATGGTTTCGCCGCTCGGGCGTTTGCCGACAGGCTCTGCGCTCCACGCGCAGAGAGAGTCGTCGGTGCGATCGAGGTAGACCTCGATAATGACGAGCTCGGGATCATCCGGATATTCGCGACAATTGACGCGCACGGCTTGATAGCGCCAGTAGCGCGCGCTTTGATCGGGTTTGTTATCGTGGGTCATGCGGTAAACTCCAATCTACTGATGGCGGCGCTAGTCGGCGCCTCGACTGCCGGAATTAATTTACTCGGTTCGGCCGGCGACCATCTCCATACGAGAGAGTCCGTTGCTTTTTGCGTCGGATTGTGTGCGTCGCGCGGCGAGTTCTGAGTTTCGGTTTACGACGAAAGCATCACCTTCGGGACTGTGATGGGCTTCACACTCCGGTGCGGCCGAGCCGGGCTATTTCTCGAACTCCACACCGGAGCAAAAGAAAATGGCTTCCACTCTGATCGGCCGGGAGGCTACTCGGTCGCCCTTATCGTCTCAGGCCGACGACAACGTCTGGCGGCATACCGATGCAAACCCCGTCCGAGCTACTGGGAAAGGAACTTCGGGGCCTTGCAGACTGGATCCGGCCACATTGCGGACGCCGAGCTGGTTTGGGTTCCGGCCGCTGGTTGCATGGTGATCGTCGAACACCCCGAGGCGGTGGTGCATGCGCCAATGCGGCTCGCGTGGCCTCGTCACGCTGGGCTTTACTGAGTCAAAAACCAGTCGAGGATTTCTTCGCCGGTCCAAAACAGCACGTTGGAATGCTCGCGAATGCGGGCAAGCGCATCGCGAAAATATCTGAGGCGATGCGGCGCCCCCATGATGTATGGGTGCACGACGAGCGCCATGATCCGCGCGGATTGGGCCGAGTCGGCATAGAGCTGGTCGAACTGGTCGATCGCCCGATCGTAGTATTCGCTGGCCTTGTGATGCTGGATCAGCATCATCGCCACATCGTTGCATTCCTGCGTGTAGGGGAGATTGACGATCGGCCCGGTGCGGGTCTTGAGCCACACCGGCCGGTCGTCGAGCACCCAGTCGCAGACGTAATCGAACCCCTCCTCGACCAGGAGGTCAGGCGTTTCCCAGGTTTCGGTCAGACCGGGGCAGAGCCAGCCGCGCGGCGGCCTGCCGGTAAAAGCGGCGATCGCCGACGCGGTTCTGCGGATGTCGTCGCGCTCGTCGGCAACCTTCTGCATGCTTTGCTGGGTAAAGCCGTGGCCGATGAACTCCCACCCGCGGTCGTGCGCCGCCCGCGCGATCGGCTCGTAGCGAGTGATCGCCGAGCCGTTGATCGCGAGGACCGCGCGGATCTGAAAATGGTCGAGCACATCGAGCATGCGCCAGAGCCCGACCCGGTTGCCGTATTCGTGCCACGCCCAGTTCGGGATGTCGGGCATCGGCGCGCCGCCGGCGGGCGGCGTCAGCACAGTGCGCGGCATCGGCCGGGTCGGATCCCATTCCTCGACATTGACGATCACCCAAACCGCCAACCGGGCACCACCCGGCAGTGCGAGCTTCGGCCGTTGGTCGATCGGCGAGAAATCGAGACGCTCGGACGGCAGCATGACGCCGTCTTTGATAGTCAAGGCTCCGCTCTTGCTGACAGGTACCAGTCGAGGATCTCGACCCCGTTCCAGTGCAGGACGCCCTCGTAGCGGCTGAAGTGCTCGTACACCGCTTCCAGGTATTTGATCCGGTGCGGCTGGCCGCTGATATAGGGATGGATTGCGATCGCCATTATCTTCGCCCGTTCGGCTCCCTCACGATACAGCCGCTCGAAGCTGTCGATGCAGCGCTGC
>Ga0310914_10002328_pt1 | contig 12753 bp, 16 predicted proteins | sample GREbulkMGAN108_FD_203450 | JGI IMG/M metagenome (GOLD analysis project Ga0310914, IMG submission 203450) | Lab enrichment of tropical soil microbial communities from Luquillo Experimental Forest, Puerto Rico - GRE.bulkMG.AN108 | ecosystem: Environmental > Terrestrial > Soil > Tropical forest >...
CGACGATATAGACACGCCGCTCAGCAAGCATCGGCTCCCGCCTCGCTGCTCGCTATTGGCAAGGCTACGCGAAACACGGTCCCACCCGAAGACGCTGGGGCCGTCGTCAATCGGCCGTGGTGCGCTTTGACGATCTCCCGGCACATCGAGTTGGTGGTGAAAGCCGTCACGGTCAAAGCGGCGGCGACTGCCGCCGTGACATCACCTGCTCCGTAAAGCGCTCAACGGCCGGCAAAACGAGGCATTAAGCCTGATACGGCTGGCCGGGGGAAAAGTCGCAATCACTGTACGCAGCCGATCTCGCCAAACTGATGATCGGGTGTCACTCGGCCGGGGAACGCCGGCGTGGGAAGCGGCCGCGCAGCTCCTCACGCCGCCGCTCCTCCTCGGCGGTCAGTTCCGCCTTCGGCGGGGCCGAAGCGGCTATCATGCGGACGAGGTCGGCGCGGGTGACGATGCCGATGAGCTTGCCGTCGCGGACCACCGGCACGCGCTTTATCCGGTGCCGCTCGATGAGTCTTGCGATTGTCTCCGCTGGTATGTCGGGGGTTACTGTGATGACGTCGCGCGGCATGACGTCCGCGACCTTCGGCCCGTGCGCGCGCACGTAGTCGACGAAGCGGGGCGCCAGCTCGAAACCGTCGGCGAGCATCTCCAGCCACCAAGCTCGGCTCTTCTCGCTGCGCTCACCGCCGCGGCTGATGAGATCACCCTCGCTGACAACGCCGAGCAGCTTACCCGCGTCGTCCATTACCGGCACCGCGCTGATGGCGTGTTTGAGCAGCAACTTCGCCACATCGCGCACCAGCATGTCTGGGCGCGCCACGACGACGTTCGTCGTCATGATCTAGCCTGCGCTCGGCATCTTGCCCCTCATTCGAAATCTAATCCATAGTAATAGCGGTTGGCTTATCCTCGCGTTGACCCAGATCAACCGAGAACGCTCTGCCACAAGCGAGGCCGCCGCGATATTGCTTGTGCCAGACGGGTTTGTCGCGGCGTTCGGCGCGGCCCCCTGCCGCGCCCTTCCAGCATTGCTTGGTTCACTCGGCCTCCGCAGCGCGTGGCTCGGCAGCCCCGCGTTCCTCGCCGAGCCGGAGCTGCTTGTCGCTGCTGTCATCCGCCTAATCGGCGGTGGTGGGGTGTTGCCCTGGCACCGCCCCATGAGCGCCGCATATGCTGCGGGAACAGTTTTACAGTCGGCCGAAGCCTACCGCCTGGGTTATGGGCGCCCTATCCATTGGGGGCGTCCTGACGTGGCTTGTATTCGCCTGAGAAATGCACGTGATCCCGATTCCACCATCAGCTGCCCGATTTCCGGCACCGCAAAGACCGAGACGATGGCGACGGAATGACGGCGGAGTCACTCACTTCGGAGGCGGGCGAAAATCCTGATCCGGAAAGGCGGCCACCGTCGGCGGCTGGATCACGATCACCGCGCGATCGTAACTCTGATGGCAGGCGTTGCACGCCGCGGTCAGTTGTGCGTAGGCCTCAGTGAACCGATTGCCATCCTTAGCCCGGATTGCCCGATCGACTGCTGCTAGCGGTTGTTTGACCGTCGACTTGATCAGGCCGGGGATCGACAGATCCCGATATTTCGGCATGATCTCGGCGACGTCGGCGAAGGTTTCGCGCAGCTGATTGAGCTCATAGGCGGCATAAGGCCAGTTCTGCTCGCTCCCGGCGAGACCGAGCTTGATATGGCGCGGCTGCACGAACGCGGTCATCAAATCGCCGAGGGCGGCAGGGTGGTGTCGTTGTGCGGATGCAAGGCTCGGCACCGCGAGCGCTCCTGCCACTGCAATCGCGACGATCGATCGATGAGAGTTGCTCACGGCTTGTGGCTCCTTCCGGCGGGCCAGGTCGAAGGCGAAGACTTTTGGACTACGGCTTTTACTTCAAGCCAGCTTGTCAGTCGCACCCGAAACCGCGCGGTGGCTCCACGCGGTGCCGGTTAAAGTGAGGTCCCTCAACAGCGTCGGCGGCGGCGTCATTTCCGCCGGCGCGGGCGCTCGTGATCGGTGCCGTGCAGGCGATGACATGCAACCGGGTCACGATACGGAACTCTCGGGCCTAGTGGTGCCGTGAACCGCATGAAATCGGCGATCGCGTCCTCGTAGGCCGGGGGTGCCGCGGTTACCGAGATTAGCGAACTACTCGATCTCGGGCGGGACGTCCGAGAGCCGGTGAAATTCCGAGGGGGTCAGGAGCCGTTCAGGGGGATGATTTGGGTCCGCAGGTGAGGATCGGTGATGGCGCAATCCAGTCCTGGGACGCATCAACCGTGAAGCACTCCGAACGCCTAGCCCCGCGGTTAACGCTCCCAAGGAGGATTCATGGTCCAAAGCGAGTCGGGTCGGGCTTAAGGCAGTCCGCGCGTTCGCTCCGGTTGCCAACCGGTTCATCCCGGTCAAAGCTTGCCATATCGGCGTGGCAGTGCAGCCTGAGCGGCCAGGGAGGCGAGCGGCCGGAAGCCCTCTCAGCCGTGCCGCGCTCGGTAGCGATTACTCAAGGCCATCCCGTCATTTGAGCTTGCCCGGCCTCTGCGGTGCTCATCTGGACAGCAGACGCGGCGGCCTGCTTAGAGCGTGGCTTGGGATCAACCGTCGCGCCCGGATGATCTGGATCAATTTCGCTTCCATCTGTTAGCGTATAAGGGCGTGGGCCAAGTGGCGCGCGCGGACTTCGCGAGCCCTTCCAAAGCCGGCGTCTAGGCGCAGGAGAATTTTATGCTGACCATTCATCTCGAGAAAGTGGGCTACATCATCACTGGGCCCCGGGAGTTCGACATCGAAGGGGGCCGGCCCGTCGACAGGGCTCGCGCTCCGACCCGTCCGATGATGCCGCATGGAACGTGCTCGAAACAGCGCCGGTAATCCGAACTGTCAGGAGCCGGTAGATGGCATCAACTCGTTGAGCGATCTGCAGCATAGCGGGGCTCCCCAACAGCTAGGACAGGACGCTTCCTGCAGAAGGTCTCGGTATAGAATGAACGGAAATCAGGCGGGAGAGCGGAGCTCCGCGCTGAGCAGCGCCTCCGCGCCGGTCACGAGGTCGAGCAGTTCCGTCGTGATCTCGTCTTGGCGCGCTTGCTGCGCGTCCTGGCGAAGTTGTTCCAGTTTTTTCGAAACATTTTCATAGGCGGAGTCCATCGCCGCAAAGCGGGCTGCGTTTTCGCTGGCGAGCGCTTCGATTGCCGCCTCGGTCAGCAATCCGAACGCGTAATCCGCGATCAGCTTTTCCAGCAGCATTGCGGGTGGCAGGTTGTGCAGCGGTGGTTGTCGCGGCGGTCCCGGCGCAAATGACCTCAAATCAACCGGGAACAAAAGGCTCCGCTCGATCGTCGTGCCGCTGCCCTGCCGATGACGTGCAAACATCACTTCAACTCTGGCTAGGTCCCCGCGGGCGATCCGGCCATAGAGCTCCGCCGTCAAATGCCGGATCGTCTCGGGCACGCCTTCGGGGCGAGTCGCCATCGGATGGGCCCAGGCCGCCGGCCGACCCCGTTCTTGCGCCAGCGCGGCGCCTCGGATGCCGAGGACGAAGAGCACGTCGTCCGGATTAATCAGCTTCGCTGCTGCATCGAGGATGCGCTCGTTGAAACCGCCGACAAAGCCGTGTTCAGCCGTACACAGGACGAGCGCCCGGCGGCCGGTTGCTGTTCGGCCCAAGGGTTCCGGTTCGGGCAGCAGGAGCAGAGCGGCGCCGATCGCAGCCGCCATCGTCTCCGCATAGCGGCGGATGTCTGGAAGCGCGCGGTGCGCTTCCTGCACGCGCATGCTGGCGAGCGAGCGCATCGCGCCAACGATGTCGAGCAGTTCGCCCATGGTGGTAAGATGAGCCTCGACTTCGGCGAGGCGGGTCATGGCCGATCGGCTGTCATTGGCATTGCGACGGCACGCGCCAACGCTTTGAGTGCATTCGTGAGGCGGTCGTGCTCGGAGAGCGTCGCCGCCCGATCCTCGGGTGAAACCGCCTCCGGACAATGTTGGGCGAGCCAGGAGCCAAGGCCGGACCGGAACGCATCCACGCGGTCCAGCGGAACATCATCGAGCACACCCTCTGATACGGCTGTCAGAAGCGCAACCTGTTCGCCCAATGTCAGCGGCGCGAACCGAGGCTGACGCAGCACTGCACGAATGCGCCGCCCATGCGCAATGACCTTGCGCGTGCGCTCGTCGACCATGGTGCCGAAGCGGGTAAATACTTCGAGTTCGAGGAACTGCGCGTATTCGAGACGGAGACTTTCGGAGAGCTCCTGCAAGACTGGCGCTTGCGTCTTGCCGCCGACACGCGAAACGCTTTTGCCCACATCGACCGGCGGCTTCTGGTCCTCGTAGAAGAGACGCGGATCGAGATAGATCTGCCCGTCAGTGATTGATATGAGATTAGTGGGAATATAGGCGCTGATGTTGCCGGCCTGGGTTTCCGCGATCGGCAATGCTGTGAGCGAACCACCACCTCGCTCGGGCGCGAGCTTTGCCGCTCGCTCCAGCAGGCGCGAATGAATGTAGAAGATGTCGCCGGGATAGGCCTCGCGGCCCGGCGGCCGGCGCAGCAGAAGCGAGAGCTGGCGGTATGCTGCGGCGTGCTTCGTGAGATCGTCGATAACCAGCAGTACGTCACGCCCGTGCGTCATGAAATACTCGGCCATCGTGCAGGCGCTGTAGGGTGTCAGCCACTGCAAGCCCGGTGCCGCATCGGCTTCGCCGATGACAAAGATGCAGTGTTCCGGCGCGCCGTACCGGCGCACTGCCTCGATGACCTGTGCGACCGAGGATGCTTTCTGCCCGATCGCGGCATAGACGCAGATCACATCGCTCGCACGCTGGTTGATGATCGCGTCAACGGCGATAGCGGTCTTACCGGTGCCGCGGTCGCCGATGATCAGTTCGCGTTGACCGCGACCGAGCGGGATCATTGCGTCAACGACGAGAAGCCCTGTCGCCAGAGGACGCGTCACCAGCGCTCGGTCGACGATCGCCGGCGCCGGCTGCTCGACGGGGGCTAGGGTCTCGGCCACAACAAGTGCGCCGCCGTCGAGCGGAGAGCCGAGCCCGTCCACCACGCGACCGAGCAGAGCCTCGCCAACCGGGACGCGCGCCACCACGCCCGTCCCGTGCACCATGCTCCCGGCAGTAACTCCGCCGGTATCTCCGAGCAGCACGCAGCCGATCGCTTGCTCCCCGAGATCGACCGCGAGGCCCTTCACCCCACCGTCGAACACCAGCAGTTCGTCGAGCCGCGTCTCGGGCAGTCCGGTGACGGTAGCAACCCCATCACCGATCTGAGCAACCCGGCCCACATGCTCGATCCGAGGTTCGAGCCCTAGTTCGCCGATCCGTCTGCGGCTTTGGCCGAGCCAGCCTCGGAATTCATCAGCGAGCGTTGGCATCGGCCTCGACTTCTCCGCGCATAGCGGCCAGCGCATTTTTCCAAGAGAAGCGCAGAATCGCATTCGGAAAATACAGCTCCGCGCCTGCCACTAAGCTCGGATCAACGGCGAATTCGATGGCTGTACGGGGGCAGAGAATGTTATGGAGCCGCGAACACCACTTCTCCTGGGATTCGCCCGGGAGCAGCGCCGCTGTCACGACCCTGATAGGAACGCCATCCGGCAGCTGCTGCATGAGGGCGTCCAGTTCGGGCTTTCGCAGCGCCGTCAGATATTGCTCGACGCGCTCGATCCACCCGTCCGCACGCAGCTTCATTGGCACTTCGGCGAGCAGCCGCCCGGCAATCTCGGCTCCGAGATCGAGAGCAGCGCGTTTCGTGTCGGCCAATGCTTGGCTACGCTCAGCGGCAAGGGTCTTCCGCGCCTCCTCGAGAAGCGCTGCTGCCTCGCGCTCCGCCTGGGCGCGGCGTGCGGATGCCGCCTGCTCCGCCTCAGCCGTCGCTTCTCTTAGCGCAGCCGTCCGTTCGGCCGCAATCCCGGCGCGTTCAGCCTCGACCGCTGTGAGCCGATCCTTTGCTTGCGCCTCCGCCGTGCGTGCCCCCTCATATTGTTGCTCGATGTCGGCACGCCTCGCGTCGACCATGCGCAACACCGGCCGGTAAAGAAACCGGTGCAGCAACCAGACGAGAACCGCGAAGTTGGCCGTCTGCAGCACGAGAGTGGACCAGTCGAAATGCATGGTCACCCAGCATAGGGATTGGCGAAAAGCAGTATCAGCGCGACGACGAGGCAGTAGATTGCCATCGTTTCGATCATCGCGAGACCGACAAAGAGGGTGCGTGAGATGGTACCGGCCGCCTCCGGCTGCCGGGCGATGGCATCCATCGCCGCGGCGACCGAGCGGCCCTCGGCCAACGCGGGGCCGATCGAGCCGATCGATACGGCAAGCGCGGAAGCGATCGTGCTGATGAGCTTTATATCCATGAGAGCGACCCCTCAGCCCCGCTCGACCGTGTCAACTGCGGCGCCGATAAACACCGTGGCGAGAACCGTGAAGATGTAGGCCTGCACCAGACCGACGAGGATTTCGAGGACCATCAGCGGGATTGGCACAAACAGCCCCGCCAGCCCCACGATCAGGGCGATCACGAACTCGCCACTCATCACGTTGCCAAAGAGCCGGACCATCAGCGAGAAGGTGCGCGTTACTTCGGAGATGATATTGAGCGGCAACATGATCAGCTTCGGTTGGGCGAAGCTCGCGAGATACCCAAGCGGGCCCCGAGCGCGCACGCCGAAGAAGTGCACTGAGACGAAGACGATTAATGCAAGGGCCGCTGGGGTTTCCAACTTTCCAGTCGGCGCTTCCATACCCGGTAATACGCCGGACAAATTGGCGGCAACGAGAAAGATAAACAATGTTCCAAGGATTGGCAGGAACGGACGCGGCTCCTTCCGGATGACTTCCTCGATCTGGGCCATAATGCTGGTGACGATCAACTCCAGCGTCGCTTGGCGCCGGTCGGGATGCAGTGCGAGCCGGCGCGTCGCAGCCCAGGAACCCAGTGCCAACACTGCAATGATGGTCCAGGTTGTCACCACCGGCCGAGTAATCACGACGGGGCCGAGATGGAACAGGATCGCACTGGCAAGCGGAGACGACGCCATCACGCTGCCTTTCGCGCGGCAAGTAACGCTAGCATGCGCGCCACCAGAAAGCCCAGAAACGCCAATAGCAACGGCAATGCCCCAACCCTCGCCGCAACGGCGAGGAACAAGATCGCTGTAGCGAGGCGGCCGACAGTGAGAAGCGCGGGTACGAGAAGGCCGCGGCCAGCGGTATAGAAATCAACCGTCCGTCGTAGCACGGCAAAATAGGCGCAACCGAAAGCAAGACCGCCAAGGAAAGCCGTTGCGGCTTCCAAGCCGGGAGCAAAGATAGGCATCGTCATTCACGGTGTATCCTCTTCCACGCCAGCATGCAGCCAAGAGCCAGGCCGCCGACGAGCAAGCCCAGTGTCCAAAAGATCCCCGCACCAAAGGCGCGGTCGAGCCAGCGCCCGGCGAAGATGCCAATCAGCGTCGGTGTCACGATCGTCCAACCGAGCACGCCGATCATCGCGAGGTTTTGGCCGACAGACCGCTCTCCCTCGCGCCGCCAGCGCTCACGCCGTCCCCGCCGCAAGCGGACCGCCTCGTCGAGACGTTCGGGGTGATCAGGCCGCTCCTCAACGGGCACCGGCGTCATGCTTCGAATCCTAGGGGCGACCGTGCTGCCGGTCCGCCAGGCATCGCCGGTGCCATCTCCGCACGCAGAAAGCGGACGATCTGGCGGATCGCAGCGAGGTAGAGGCGTTGCGCATCCGTGCGCGCCGCCTGCTCCTCGGCGAGCTGCCGGCGGAAGCGGGCGAGTACCTCGGTTTCGAGTTGGTGCAGGTCCTCCCCGCTCACAGCCTCGGGGGAAGCTATCGCGATCGCATTGCCGCCACGCACTTCGAGCATGCCGCCGCGTACGGCGACATGATGCTCGGCACCGCGATCGTCGCGCCAACTCGCCACCGACACCGCAAGTGCTGTCAGGAAATTGGCATGACCGGGCAGAATGCCGAACGCGCCGGTTTCGTCCTCTGCCCTCAGATGCGCGACGTCATCGGACTCGACCACGATCGCCAGCGGGGTGGTGACGGTGAGCCTCACGGCGCCCTCGCGTGTGCCTGAGCTTCTTTCTGCCGCGCCTCCTCCAGATCCCCGACCATATAAAGAGAGCCCTCAGCCCACTCATCGGCTTCGCCATCGAGGATCGCCCGGCAGCCGGCCAGTGTCGCCTCTAGCTCTACCGTGCGCCCAGGCTTCCCCGTGAAAGCGACGGTCACCATGAAGGGCTGCGTCAGAAATCGCATCAAATGTCGAGCACGTTTTACCGCAGTGCGATCCGTCGCGCTCAGCTCCTCGATGCCGAGTAGCGCAATGATCTCCTGCAGCTCACGATAATGGGCGATGGTCTTGCGGACATCCTGCGCGGTGCGGTAATGCGCCTCACCGACAAGCCGCGGATCGAGCAGGCTCGATGTCGAGGCGAGCGGGTCCACGGCAGGGTACATGCCCTCGCTCGCCATATTGCGCGACAATACAATCGAGGAATCAAGATGGCTGAAGATCTCGGCGACCGCTGGATCGGTGAAATCGTCGGCCGGGACGTAGACCGCCTGGATCGAGGTGATCGCCGCCCCGGCTACCGAGGCGATGCGCTCCTCGAACTCGGCGATCTCACTGGCCAATGTCGGCTGGTAGCCCACCCGCGAGGGCAAATGACCCAGTAGCCCAGATACCTCGCCGCCGGCCTGCACGAGGCGATAAACATTGTCGATCAGCAGCAGCACATTCTCGTGCGCTGCGTCGCGGAAATGCTCGGCGATGGCGAGCGCCGTCAGCCCTGCTCGCCAGCGCGCGCCAGGCGGCTCGTTCATCTGGCCGAAGACAAGCGCGGTGCGCCTGAGCACGCCGGACTGTCCCAGCTCGAGCAACAGTTCGTGACCCTCACGCGAGCGCTCGCCAATGCCGGCGAACACCGAGATGCCGGAGTGGCGTTCGACCGTGGTGCGGATCAGCTCCATGATCAGCACCGTCTTGCCGACCCCGGCGCCGCCGAACATCGCGGCCTTCCCGCCTGTGACAAGCGGCGCCAGCAGGTCGATAACCTTGATTCCGGTGTAAAAAATCTCGCGCGTGCCGCTCTGGCGGTTGAGCGCCGGCGCCTGCGCGTGGATCGGTGCGCGCTCGATATGGGCAGGCAGATCAGGGCCATGGTCGACCGGCTGCCCAATCGTATTGAGCAGACGCCCGAGCACCGCCTCGCCAACCGGTGCACGGATCGGTGCGCCCAAGGCGCGAACCCCGGCACCGCGCCTGAGCCCGGCGGTGCCGCCAAGCGCCACGACCCGCACCATCGTCGGACCCAAGTGCTGCTGCACCTCAGCGACGAGCGGCGGGCCGAGATCCCAATCGATCGCTATAGCATCGGTGATCGCCGGCAGGATTCCTCCCGCGAAAGCGATATCGACGACCGAGCCATGGACCGCAGTTACACGGCCCAAGGGAGGATCAGGCTCGAGCGTCGTCATCGAAACAGACATTCGCTTCAGGCTCATGGGTCGCACTGCACCATCGCCGATTCTTCGACTGCCGCATTGATCCAGCTCAACGCCTCTTCGCGGTCGAGGGCGTGACCGCTGGAATAACGTATATCTCTAACCTGTCGCTGGCGGGTGGATCGGCTGATCAATCCCCCCAGCTGGCTTCGCAGAGGTGTCAGCGTCAGCATCGAGTTCATGTCGTCGATTGCTGGCTCAGCGAGCAAATTGCTTATGGAGGCTGCCGGTCCCCATCAAGCGGGTCTGTCGATTATGGGCGGCTACGGCCACAGTCACATGCGCGAAATCGTTTTCGGCGCCTTTACCCAGTCTGTTCTCGACTCCGCTGAGATGACTATTCTTCTAATCCACTGACGTAACATTCTTTCTGCCGAAGCCGAAGCCGTCGGTTAACCTCGTCCCGGAGCAGGAACGGATCTCCCCAGAGACAGCGTGAGCTCCGATGTCGTCACTGAGACCCTGACTGAACGCCGGCGGGGCCAGGGCAAGCTGGATCAGCTCGGACAGGCTGCGCGCCCCATCTTGTCCATGACCCGCGCGCGGTGGATCTCGACCGTGCGTGGGCTAATCTCCAGATCATAGGCAATCGATTTGTTAGGCAGCCCGCCGAGGAGGCCTTGCAACACCTGAAGCTCGCGCGGTGAGAGCAGCGCGAGCTTAGCGGCTGCTGCGACTTTCGCTGGGTCCTCTTTGTCTAACGTAGTCAGCCGCGAGAGTGCCACTTCCAGGCTGTCTAGAATCGCTTCCGACGCAAACGGCTTCTCGATGAAATCAACGGCGCCTGCCTTCATCGCCCGCACCGCCAATGGGACATCGCCGTGGCCGGTGATCACGATCAGTGGAAAATCGAGCGAACGATCGATCAAATGCTGCTGAAGTTCGAGCCCATCCATCTCGGGTATGCGGATGTCGACGATCAGACACCCAGTGGGAAGTGACGGAGCGGCCTCCAGGAATTCCAATGCCGAGGCGAAGCTTCTTACCGCATAGGCCTTGGACTCGAGCAGCACCGATAGGGAATCGCGCACTGCCTCATCGTCATCGACGACATAGACACGGCGCTCAGCAAGCATCAGTTGCCCCTTCACGACTCGCTATCGGTAAGGTCACGCGAAACACTGTGCCACCCGAGGGCACCGGAGCGGTGGTCAAGCGGCCCTGATGCGCCTCGACGATCTCCCGGCAGATCGACAAACCCAGACCCATACCGGTCGCCTTGGTTGTCACAAATGGCTGAAACAGGCGGTCTGCGAGTTCCGGGTCGATGCCGGGTCCGGTATCGGCAACGATGATCTCCGCCAAACCCTGCTCGCGAACCCGCCGAGTGCCGATGGTAAGCTCGCGCCGCTCGACCTGCTCCATCGCCTCGATGGCGTTGCGCACCAGATTCAGCACCACCTGCTGGATTTGCACATGGTCGACAAATACCCGCAGTAGGGTATGGTCGAGCTCGAGCAACACGCGCACGCCGCGCTGCCGCGCCCCGACAAGGGCGAGCGCCAGAGCTTCCTCGACTAACTGGTTGAGACTGTGAATGCGACGCTCGGTCTCACCCTTGCCGACAAACCCGCGCAAGCGACGGATGACGTCGCCGGCACGCTGCGCCTGGGCGATGGCCTTTTCCATCATCTCACTGATGCGTTCAGGGCGGCCCATGCCGGTGGCGAGCAGTTGCCGGCCGGCCTCCAGATAATTCGTCACTGCGGTCAACGGTTGGTTGAGCTCATGCGCCATTGTCGAGGCCATCTGGCCCATGACGCTGAGCCGCGACGCGTGCAGCAGCTCGGCCTGAAGATCTTGGATGCGGCGCTCCGCCTCCTGCCGTTCGGTCAGATCGCGCACGAAGCCGGTAAAGTAGCGGCCGCCGGGGGAGGTAAACTCACCGACCTGCAACTCCATCGGGAAAGTCTCGCCGTCCTTGCGGCGCCCCGTGACGACGCGCCCGATGCCGATGATTCGACGCTCACCGGTCCGCAGATAGCGCTCGATGTAGCCGTCATGTGCTTCGCGATAGGGTGTCGGCATGAGGATATTGACGTTGCGACCGATCACCTCGGCGCTGTCATACCCGAACAGCCGCTCCGCGGCTGGGCTGAAGGACTGGATTGCCCCTTGATCGTCGATGACGACGATTGCATCGGGAACGGTATCGAGGATCGAGCGCAGTCGCAGCTCGCTCTCCCGCTGTGCCAGCTCGGCTGCCTTGCGGTCGGTGATGTCGCGGAAGATCCCGACAAAGATGGCTTCGCCACCATCGCGCGCTTCGCCGATGGACAGATCCATCGGAAATATCGACCCGTCCTTGCGCCGGCCAACGACCTCGCGGCCGATGCCTATGATCTTTTTCTGGCCGGTACGCAGATAACTCGCGAGGTAGGCATCATGCTCGCCGGCATAGGGCTCCGGCATCAAGATCTTGACGTTGCGTCCGATGAGTTCGGCGGCGGCATAGCCGAAGACCCGCTCCGTCGCATTGTTGACCGAGCGGATTGCACCATTCCCGTCGATCACCACAACGGCATCGACCGCGGTATCGACGATCGCGCGATATAGGGAGTCGGCGAGATCCCCACCATCCTCACGCTGTAGGCTCGACGCTGTCGAACTCAGTTCCCCGGACCCTCTAAATTCTCCTCGCGGAGCCCGTGCGGGGCCGCTGCTCCCGCCGAGCCTCCCACCTTCGCCGAATACCATGAGTGAGTTGTTGGGCGGAAGCCCTTAAGAGCGGGGTATTAGCGCTCGCAAAGACGTTTGATCTCGTGGGTCTCGATCGTTTCGCCTGCTGTCGACTCGAGCTTCACCACATCATGCCCATCGCGAAGAAGAATGCAGGCTACAGCGATGGCTGTGCTTCGGTCTGTCGCCGGGGCGCGGAATTGTTGATTGCCGCTCTGATAATGCACCTGCCAGTCCATCGAGCCATACAATCGCAATCTTAGCAAGGACGGCACTGATCTAGGTCAACGCATGCCGCGCTGTTGGCCGACACTTCGATCGTGGTCGCATCAATCTCGCGCCAGGACAGCTGTGGGTTGTGCAGCATCGCGTGCGGTGCCCATCCGAGTTCTGCGAGGTAGCGCATCAATTCACCCTTGCCCGCTACCGGTCCCGCGGCGCACGCCAGCCGCAACGAGCCGAAGAGGCGCGCTTCGAGGAGACCTTCGCCATCTACGTAGCAGTCAAGGATGCGCGCCGATGCGATAG
>Ga0310914_10002333_pt1 | contig 12735 bp, 11 predicted proteins | sample GREbulkMGAN108_FD_203450 | JGI IMG/M metagenome (GOLD analysis project Ga0310914, IMG submission 203450) | Lab enrichment of tropical soil microbial communities from Luquillo Experimental Forest, Puerto Rico - GRE.bulkMG.AN108 | ecosystem: Environmental > Terrestrial > Soil > Tropical forest >...
ATTGAAGGTTAGTCGAAATATCTTGCCTTGTCAGCACCGCGCCGGGCTACGCCATCGAGGCGGTGAAAATCCCGCTGTCGGGATCGGTGGCAGGCTTCGGCTAAATCGCCTGTTTATGATTACACGCCCTAGCTCACACCCCGACAACGGCCAAGCGTCGCACCTGAATCTGGCGATCGTCGGGGATGTCGCCGGCATATAAGGCCCGCGCAAGGCACACGGCTTCTGCTAGCCGTAAATTGGTGAACGGCTGCATCCGGTTCAGGGCAGGCAGCGTCTCTAGCGCAAGTACTAACCGGCCAAGTACGAATGGATCGCGCTCGCGCTCTATCGCTTCAAAGTGTCACACGCGCGGTTGTGAGATGGTTCACAATCAACTTGCCACCGAAACGTACAATAAGACCACATCAGCCGAAAGAGGTGAGCGGCGAAATAGTCTCATCTCGAAAAGAGGACGGAAATAGTAGGAGGCTAAAATGGCGCAGGTTATTCTGTTTCAGGACGCCAATTATCATGGTGCACACGCACATGTGTTTTTCGCCGAGCCCAACTCCCATCAAGGGGTGTCATCGTTGGTCGTGATTGAAGGCAATTGGCCTTTTATGTCGACCCGAATTTTCAAACGCCAAATCCGCCAGTTTTCGGGCCCGGTTTGTATCCTGATCTCAGTTTGTATCCTAATCTTCCTGCAGGAATTAAAAATATGTCGTCGTTGCAGCCGGTGGATGCTGAGCCTACTGTTGTCGCAGATGTTCCTGCTAACAGCCATGTTATACTGTTCGAGAATGCCAAATATCATGGCAACCATAAGCACGTATTTTTTCGGAATAACGACTTGAGAGTGGGCAGCGAATTCCACATGGACAACCAGGTGTCATCGTTGGTCGTGCTTGAAGGCAATTGGGCCTTTTATGCTGACCCGAATTACAAAAACCAATATCCGCCAATTCTCGGGCCCGGTTTGTATCCTAATCTTCCTGCAGGCATTAAGAATGATGACATGTCGTCGTTGCAGCTGGTGAATGCACCGCCTACCGTTTCCGCCCCTCCTGTTGATAGCGAAATTATACCGTTCATAGACGCCCACTATCATGGCAACCATAAGCATGTCTTCCACGAAGAGGATAATCTAGGTGCGGACGACGATAATGGCTTTAACGACGCCGTTTCATCATTCCACATCTTAAGTGGGTTATGGGTCTTCTACAGTGACTGGCATTTCCAAAATCCCTACGCAGACGGAAGGCAATATGGCCCTGCCATCGATGGCTCATGGGTCGAGGCCATAGGTATTAAGAACGACGATATGTCCTCACTTCGCTCCGTCCAGTGAACCTCGTCGCGAACTCATAGTTCATTTGCGCCGAACCGCGCATCTGCAAGGTACCGCTCAATTGTGCACTCACGGCTCCGGTAATGACTTGGTTAAGTAGCGTCGTCATAGTCCAGACCTCATAAGTTGATAGGGAGAGCGGCGTCAGCCTTTAGCCCTCCGAACGCCGCCCTCCCAAGTTCGCTGGTCACCGAAGGCGGAGTGTCCGAAGACAACCTTCGCACCAGCCGTCAGGGGTTAGATTTTAGCGTGGGCACTCCGCTGACTTACCCCACGGCACCGGCTGGACCGATGCTATTCGCGACGCTGCCGCAGCCTACACGTACGCATGTCGGTGCACGCGATCGCCAAGGCACACCTCATTCGTGACCGATGTGGGCGCCTTTCGCAGCCACCGAACGTTTCATCAGCAGCACCACGGGCACCAGCACCAGCGTCACCACGGCCAACACCACAAAGACATCGAAATAAGCAAGCGCCGATGCTTGCTGCTGGCGCAAATTCTCCAGTGCTTGCCCGGCGAGCTGCTGCGCGGCAACGGGATCGCCGGTCTGCTGCAGGAATGCAGCCCGAGCCTGATCGAGGAAGGAAATCACAGCCGCGTTGAAAGAATCGAGGGACTCGCCAGCACGGCCGCAATGACCACAGCGCCGAGCACACCGATCAACAATTTTCGCCGCGGTGTGAACCGTTGATTGGCTGGTGGGAGGGGCTTCGAAGCGCTTTAGTGAGACACCTTTGAGAACTCGATGGTGTTCGCTCGCGTCATCACCATGATTGGGATCGCGGACACTGATTTCAGGTGGGCTGGCGCCTTAGGAAACTCTTTACTTCCCGCAGAAATTTCGTTTTTTTGAGCGCTCGTCGCTGCGGGTAGCACTCACGCGGCCGCCATTTCACGACGTCCCAGAGTCCCATCATAGGCCTGTGGTTGTAGATCGCCGCGAATGCCGAAGTAAGCCTCGAGCTCGGTCATGGCGCGTCGTTCCCATTCAAATGCCTGCGCCAGGAGCGACCATTTTTGATCAGGACGAAACGCCGCGGTTTGACGATACAATGAAGCGATGGTGCGATATCGACGCACGTTTTCCCAGACACCCTTCCCGCTCATAAGCTTTCCCCATTTGCTGTTGTGCTGCGACTGTGCAGGAAGCGGTTTTCGAAATCGTTAGCGGGCCTGGCAGACAATTCGAATGGTTACTGTTGACCAAAGGATACAAATAGCCTCTCGGTGCCGGTGAAATTAAAGGATGTGAGCCGTCCAAGCTAAGGAGCCCAAGCGCCTTCAGAGCCTTTGACACGCGAAGTGCGGGCCGAGGGTTGCGATTTTCATGCACGGTTGCGGCCATTCCCGTAGCTGCTCGGCTCCGGCTGCTGTACAAAACTGATGCCTCAACTCCGTTCGCGAGCCGAGATGTACCGACGCGGGTTAATTCTGGGATTGGGCGTTATCGCGTTGCTCATGGGCTTCGCCGCGGCACCCGCGTCGGCTGATGGCAAGCGCGTGGCGCTGGTGGTCGGCAACAGCGCCTACAGAAACGTGCCGGAGCTGCCCAATCCAGCGAATGACGCCGGCGCTGTTGCCGCTGCTCTCAATCGCCTTGGCTTTTCGGTAACCCTTATTGCCAACGCCTCCTTTGAGGAAATGCGGCGAGGTCTGATCGCGCTCGGGCGCGAAGCGGCGGGCGCCGACATGGCGGTGATGTATTTCGCCGGCCACGGCATGGAAATTAGCGGCGAGAACTGGCTGATCCCGATCGACGCGGAATTGAAGAAAGACATCGACGCGGAGAACGAAGCAATCAGCCTCCGCAGCGTGATGTTGCATGTATCGAACACCACGAGCCTCGGTCTCGTCGTTCTGGACGCCTGTCGCAACAATCCATTCGCTGCGAAGATGCATCGAGCGCTGGCGCTGCGCGCGGCAACTGCCGGAGGCCTCGGGCGTATTGAGCCGGTCGGCAACGTGCTGGTCGCCTATGCCGCTCGCGACGGCACGACCGCTCTCGACGGTGACGGGCGAAATAGTCCGTTCACCACCGCGCTCCTGCACAATATCGAGACGCCGGGGATCGAGGTCACCTTCATGTTCCGCAACGTCCGCGACGACGTGATGGAGGCAACCAGGAACGAGCAGCAGCCATTCGTCTACGGTTCGCTCTCGCGCAGGGCGATCTATCTTGCAGGCGATCCGCCGTCGGCCGACCAGGCGAGCACAAAACAGGCGAATGCTTCGCCGGCGGTCGCTGGTGCGCCATCGACGACGGCGCCTGCGCCTCCTCCTTCGGCGATCGATCCCGCCCTGGTCGGGACCTGGGAGATCACAGTACCGAATGATCGCGGGTTGTCGCGCTGGACCTGGCGCATCATGGGCGACGGCACCTACAAATTCCGCGCCGAGGGGCAGCGCGCCGCGCCGGCGCATGAAGGCACGATCACCGCGACGAACGGTCACTGGGCGCTGCATGCAATCAAAGGGCTCACGGGTTACGACGATGCCGGCTCCTACGAAGTTCGGGACACGACGGCGGTGATCACTGGCAAGCTCGGCACCGGTTACTGGAAGCGGAGCCTGCAATGACGCTCCAAGCGCTGCGCCGATCGGTTTTGGAGTCGAAGCCTACTTAAGGTGGGTGAGGTGCAACTTCCGGTCGCTGTCCCTTTGGCCCACGCGCGCTAGCCTTCCAGCCCTGAGTGACACCATGGCTCCGCATCCGGTGTCGGGGTGGGCCAACCTGTGGGTGATTACCTCAGACTGAACCACTCGGCTCCTTCAGCCGGACGAACGCCGGTGGCAGGCGATTGATCGATGTGATAGCGTGCCAGATGCTTGAATGGCCGCTGCCGTGCTTCGCTTCAAGAGCGCAATTAACGCTCGTCATTTGGGAGAAGGGAAATAAGCCATGTCCGGTTTGCAGACAGTTTTAGCCAATCTCAACATCGCATTCTCAAGAGAAAACATAGCTCAAATTGCGTCCAAGCGCGAGGCATTCGCGCCCGGCAAGCCACTCGCTGCGGGAGTCGTTATAAGGGAAGGAACGCGGCTTCATGCCCTGTGGGTTGAATACCTTGCAAAGATACCCGCGAGCTTCCAGGAGGCATTTCGCGCCGTCGTTTATCACGCCCTTTCCACCGAGCCACCCACGCCGATCGTCTTTGCCTGGGCACCTGGCTACGACTATGAATTCACGATGTGGTTCGCGCCGGATACGCCTCCGACACAGGGCGGCATCACCATTCTGTTGAAGAGCCGCTATCCTACCGACGCGCATCCGGCAGCAAAACCGGCGCCCTCTTCGAAGTCGAAAAAGAAGGGCAAGTAATCCAACGATCGGTTAGGTGGTATGCTCAGGTGTCAAAGACTTTAGTATTCGTCCCGCGCTATCTTCGTGCAGCGAAGAGTGTGCACAATGCAATGTCTTAGTTGCAGCACCGAGAACGATATAGCGAACACGTTCTGTGAGTCATGTGGGGCGTTGCTCAACCTGATATGCGCTTCCTGCGGCAGCCGGTGTCGGCCGAACAGTCGCTTTTGCAGCCATTGCGGCAGTCCTTTGGGCGACGTCGCTTCCGAGCCACCTCAGCCACCTCACTTGAGCCAACTGTTTCGTGAGCTCAGCGCCAGCGGAGGCGAATACAAACGTCTCACGATTTTGTTCGCCGACATTCGTAATTCGACGGGCCTCATTGACAGTTTGGGTGATCCCGAGGCGGCCATGCTTCGCCTGGAGCCCGTGATAAGTCTCATGAAGGATGCCGTGCATCGATACGACGGCATCGTCAACAAGATACAGGGCGATGGTGTCATGGCGCTTTTCGGCGCGCCGCGCCCGCATGAGGATCATGCGGTTCGCGGCTGCCTTGCAGCATTAGCCATGCAGGACGCGGTCGGCCAGCTCAACGATCCGAGATTGCAGATCCGCGTCGGCCTTCATACGGGTGAAGTTGTCGTTCAGGTTGTCGAGAACTCCATCTATCAAACGTATGACGCGGCCGGCGTAAATGTGCATCTCGCGAGTCGAATGGAGGAGATGGCGGATGGCGGCAGCATCCTCATCACGAAGGATACCTACGCGGCGGCTCGACAGTTTGTCGAAGTCCGTCCCCTTGGTTTGCAGAAAGTTCGCGGCATCGCAGCTCTCGTAGAGATCTTCGAACTGAAGGGGCGATTGAACGCGCCGGCGAGCGACGCTTTCCGAAGTGGCCGGCGTCTGAGTCCGCTCGTCGGACGCCGTAACGAATTTGCCGCGCTCCAAAGCGAACTCGCAAATGCAATGAAGGGCGACGGTCGGGTCGTCAGCGTAGTCGCCGAAGCTGGCGTCGGAAAAAGCCGGCTATGCTTCGAATTCGCCGAATTTTGCCGCAGGCAGGGCATTCGCGTTCATGAAGCTCGCGTCCTTTCGCACGGGCGGGCGACCCCGTTCCAGCCCGTGATCGACTTGTTTCGAAGCGCGTTTTCCATTCAATTGAATGAGACGGCGGAAGTGTCACGACAACGGGTTGTCGATCTGCTGAATTCGCGAGGAGATTTCAGCGATTCAATGCCGTTGCTTCTCAATTTTCTGGGTCTGCGTGATCCAAAGAATCCTGAACCGAAACACGATCCTGCTACCCGAAAGCATAGGCTGCTCGCCTTTGTTCGCCATCTCATACATTCGAGACCGGCCGACGAAACGGTGTTGATCGTTGTCGAGGACTTGCACTGGATCGATCCGGCCAGCGAAGAGTTTCTGGAGGCGCTGGTCGATGCGGTCGTTGGCACAAAAACATTGGTGCTTCTGAATTTTCGGACCGGCTATTTCGCCCGGTGGATGCAGCGATCGCACTATCGTCAAATCTCACTTGAGCCGCTTCCGGCTTCAGAGGCCAGCGAACTGTTGAGGAGTCTGTTGGGCGACGATCTTTCCCTGGCACTGTTAGCCCGTAACATTGGAGAGCGCGCCCAAGGTAACCCGTTCTTTCTGGAAGAACTGGTGCGCTCGCTCGTCGAGCGTGGCGACTTTGAAGGTCAGCAGGGGGCATATCGACTAAAGGCCGGAATAGATGTGATCCCTCTGCCAACGTCAGTGCAGGCGGTGCTTGCTGCGCGCATTGACCGGTTGAGGGAGCCATCGCGCCAGGTGTTGCAAACCGCATCTGTCATTGGCCGTGAGGTGTCGCGCGCGATCCTGGACCGCGTCGCCAACTTGCCGGAAGGTCAGGTAGCGGAAGCCCTTCGGCAACTGCGACGTGCCGAATTGCTCTACGAGTTGCCCCCCTCAAGTCCGGCGACACATGCGTTTTGGCATCCGCTGATTCAGGAAGTAGCCTACCGATCCCTTTTGCATGGACGACGTTCCGAGCTTCATCGCGAAGTCGCACGGGCCGTGGAGAGCCAATTTGCTTCTCGGCTCGATGAGTACTCGTCTCTGGTCGCATTTCACTTGGAGCAAGCGGGGGATCTGCTGCCTGCCGCGCAGGCCCATGTGCGTGCTGCCATGTGGGTCGGTGCAAAGGATCCGAATCAGGCAGTGCGAAGCTGGAGCAAGGCGCGGGAACTGGTTGTTGCCCTCCCGCGCACCGAAACATCTGACTATCTTCGGATGATGGCTTGCGGCCAGATCATGAACATCGGATGGCGTGAAGGCCTCTCAGCAGAGGAAGCCGAGCCCTATTTTGAAGAGGCCAAACAAATAGCCCTGCGGAGTGGCAACACGCGCGCCAACGCTATGCTGCACTCCGGCTTCGGCAGGGTCCTCGCGATAAGAGGATCGGCTGACGATTATGTCGAAAAGGTGCGTCAGGGATTGGCTCTGGCCAAAGAGGCCAACGACCAGAGCCTGGAAGTGATGCTGACGGCGGGATTGAGCCATGCACTGCGGCTCTCGGGCCGTCTCGCCCAGGCTCTCGAAGCCAATATTGAAGCGACCAATCGCGCAGGCGAACTCAGCAAATTTCATCGTCAGATACTTGGTTTCGATCTTGAACCCTGGCTGATGACGTTGCGCGGTCAGTTGCTGGTCATGCTTGGACGCGGCGACGAAGCGCGCCCCTTTCTTGATCGCGTGATCGCCATGAGTACCGACGAGATAAATACCACCGATCATGTCATGCCAAGCATTTCGTACGTTGACCTGGCCTGGGCCCGACATGACGTCTGGCTCGCAGAGCGACATGCCGAGCGGGCGTACTCGATGGCGATACGGAGCGGCGTTCCGTACCTCCGAACGTATGCGACGGCATGCCGTGGTCTCTCTCAAATCGTGGCGGGTAAACCGAGCGGGGCCATTGAAGATTTGACTGCTGCCCTGGATTTCGCCCGACGAAGAAGCGCTGGGCTCGAATACGAACCGAGAATGTTGGCTGATCTGGCCAATGCCTACCGGCTGAAGGGTGATCTTGCGATCGCGTTGAGAACGGCAGATGACGCAATAAAAACTTCGATGATCAGGCACGCCAGGATCGCCGAGTGTCTGGCGCGCATTGTGCGTGCCCAGATACTTTTCGTGTCCGGGGAGATCGTGAGTGTTCGGGAAGAGCTTGGACGAGTCGATTTGCTCTTTGAAGAGACTGGCGCCGCACTTTATAGGCCGCTTGTTCAAAACCTTGAAAACGGGATGGCGCGCATTTCCTTGAGCAATGTTCAAATTGGCGATAGCGCGGCTGTCGGGGACAAGTAATTACGTCTCACCGGCGCTGCAGGTCACTGCCACCAATGACCCGGACGCGGCTCCAGGTTCAATTTGGGGAAAGAGCTCAATCGTCGCATCGAGCGTAGTAACTTCTGATCAGCCTGTAGTGCGAATGTGAAAGCTCAAACTCCTCGTGGAGGCAGCGGCCCGCGTCGCGAAAAATTTTTCTTCCCTCGCAATCGAAATGTTCAAAATGCAGCCTGATTATTCTCGCGTTGTCGAGATAGGTCGCAAAGTAGTGCGCGGCGCTGGGTCTCTCGCTGCACATGTGAATCACGGCATTTCGTATTTCGGGTGGAAGGCGATCGATATGCTCCGGATTCCAGGGGTCGTCGTGCGAAAAGCCGCCGTGCGCAAGGGCGCCAGACTGAGCACACAGCACAAGTAACAAAAGAAAGATGAAAGGTGATCCGGGAATAGAGTGTGTTTTCCAAGCGGTCATGCGCGTCGACCCAAACGGTTCGAGAAACCGTCTCAGCCACTACATCCCTGCCTTATCCGGATCATTGCCTGCGATCATTGGCAAATCCGGATCAAAGCATACGAAAACGCCGCTCTTAACTATCGCGCATTGATATGGATCAACGTCGTGCCGGTCTCGGGTTCGACAGGGCTTCCGCCTGACATCAAGGCGGGCGTGACTGCGTCAAAGAAGCGGCCTCACCGGCTGCCCGGTGAGGCCGAAGACTGCCGAGAGAGGAGGAATTTGGCTATTGAGGCATCAATCGCTCGAGTTCATTTAGCCGCCTCATCGCGTCCTGCTGGCGAAGCATACCATAATTGATGTTGCCAGCATTGAGTGAGCTGCCGCTCTGATACGGATATTGCTCGAAATCGCTGAAGAACTCCTTGACCTTCCCTTGAATGGGAACGAGCAGCCAGATGTTTCGTGCCAGGAACTCGATAGCGCCCCCACCTTCTTCAAGGCCTTTCTCGTAGGGATCCATGCGCAGATTTGCGATGAGCGCCCAAGCTGACGTTTCGCGAACCCCTGTTGCGATGTTGCCCTTGGTTGTTGCGAAGCTGAGCTTCCAATCGTTCCATCGCAGCGCGTTGAGATTGCCGCCTTGATCGAAATAGTAGATCGCATCTCGTGGTCCTTGCTTCGCCTCACCCTTGAAGTAAGGCAGGAAGTCGTAACCATCGAGGTGGACCTTGAAGGTTTTGCCGCCCGCGCCGGCAAAGCCGGTCTTCATTTTTTCCTTGATGTCGGGGATGCCCGCGGCCGCGCATAGCGTCGGGAACCAGTCGATGAGCGAGATGATGTCGTTGTACTGCGTTCCCGGCTTCACCACGCCCGGCCAACGCACCATCATCGGGATACGGAAGCCGCCTTCCCAGGTCGTGCCCTTCTCGCCGTGGAACATTGTCATCGCGCCGTCGGGCCACAACGCGATCTCGGCACCGTTATCGGTCGTATAGAGCACGATCGTGTTGTTCGCGATGCCGAGGTCGTCGAGCTGCTGGAGAAGCTCGCCGACCATGCCGTCGTGCTCGACCATGCCATCCGCGTGAATGCCCTTTCCGGTCTTGCCGAGCGATGCCGGTTTCAGGTGAGTAAAGACATGCATGCGTGTGGAATTGAACCAGCAGAAGAACGGCCGGTTGGCTCGAGCCTGGCGGCCGATAAAATCCTTGGCCGCCCCCAGGAACTCCTCGTCGACTGTGGGCATGCGCGCGATGTTCAGAGGACCTGTGTCCTGAATCTTTCCATCGGCTGAGGATTTGATGACGCCGCGCGGTCCGTACTGCTTTCGGAAGGCCGGGTCCTTCGGATAGAAGTATCCTTCCGGCTCTTCCTCCGCGTTGAGGTGATAAAGATTGCCGAAGAACTCGTCGAAGCCGTGCTTTGTCGGCAGGTGTTCGTCACGATCGCCAAGATGGTTCTTGCCGAACTGGCCGGTAGCGTAACCTTGCGTCTTCAGCGCGTCGGCAATGGTCGGCATCCAATCCTGAATGCCATGCGGATCGCCCGGCATGCCGATGGTAAGTAGGCCGGTGCGGAACGGCTCCTGACCGAGAATGAACGATGCGCGTCCGGCCGTGCAACTTTGCTGACCATAGGCGTCGGTGAAAATAGCGCCTTCACGCGCAATGCGATCAATATTGGGCGTGCGATATCCCATCAGGCCCATGGTGTAGGCGCTGATTTGAGGCACGCCGATATCATCGCCGAAGATAACAAGGATGTTCGGTTTCTGTCCGGCGGCCGGTGCCGCTTGCTGCTGCGCCTGCGCCGTTTTGACGGGCGCTGCTGCTGTCAGGGCCGTCGCCGCCGCGAGCGCGGTACCGCCCAGCAGCATATTGCGGCGATTGACGGAATGATCGACGGGCGTTGAAGCCGAGAAGGAGGTATGCGGCGTGTCGGTATCGTTCATCACGGACTCCCAATTCCGGTTGCCCCGCCGGGGACGAGACACCGGCGAGGGGTGTTGAGGTGCGAAGTTTGGGGGTTGCCGAAAATGCCGACTAGTTGGACTCAGGTCCAATAGCTCTGGTCATATACGTTTATCGGCCCACTAACGTGATCATCGCGCCCAGATGTCCGCTTTTAAGGGCGGGAGCGGCCAGGCGCCGATCACTCTGCAATGTCGTCTTTTGACCTCTAAGCAGACGTTGTCATCGACCGTTGCGGGTCACTATGAGCGAGCGCGGCGGACCGCCCGCGCAAGAGCATCTTTACAAGTATCGCTTAGGCTAGCGGCAGCGGACCTCAGGCAAGCAGCGAACTGTCCCCCTCCACGCTCGACGCCCGCACACTGTTGCCGAAGATGGGCGCTGCACTCTTTGTGAGACCCGCGAACCTCAGCGAACTTAGCAAGCGTCACTAGGCATGGAAATGAGACATCGCGGATGTGTTCCCTCATGCAGGCCCGGAGGGCGTTGTTTCCCGGCGGAATACCTGGGCACAGGTTCCTGAGGTCGGCTATGCAATGCCCTACCAACCTTTCTTGTGCCGTCGCATTTGATGACCACCATATCAAGATGGTGCCAATCATCAGAATGATCTTCACCACGGAAGGTCCTCCCACCGCTGGTGGCTAAAATATCCGGCAGCGAAGAACTTATTGGCTTCGCGAGGCTAAATCAAATGGGCGATACAGCCCTCGCGATCACCCGGGCGTGTCTGCGATTGGCCCACAATCAGACATCGATGATCACCTCGTCGAGCCGAAATGAACCTTGGTGCCCTCACGAAGACCTTTGCTCGGTGCCAGCTATCCGGCGGCGCCGCCTACCAGCGGATGTCAAGCTCCACCGGCGATCCGTCGAATCGCGTTATCGCCGTTCCCTTTTGATCAGCCTCCGGTCGCCGCATGGATCTGTGGAAACCAGCCGACGCACGCGTCGCGGCGCTTTTCGGACGCAAACTTTGATAGCTCATCGTGCATGCGCATCCGGGGAAAATGGCGAACCGCGAACGCGGCCTTCGTTTTCCATTGATCTGGATCAACGTGAAGTAGCTAGGTCGACGGAGTAGTGAACGTACAAAATGTGAGCCGGAGGACTCGGATGATTTTGCCCCGGGCGGTGAAGGTTGCGTCGCTAATCCTTTGGTTTTTCGTGCTCACCCCATCGGCGGTCATGGCGCAAAATCAGCAGGCGCCCAGCGCTGCGCCGCCAAGTCAATCGACGCCAGCCGCTTCGCCGGCCCAGCCGGCGCCGACGGCGGCTCCCCCAGCTCAGCCAGCGCCCGCCGAAAAGCTACTCAAGCCCGAAGAGCTCGAAGCGCTCGTGGCGCCGATCGCGCTCTATCCAGACAATCTGCTCTCTCTGGTCCTGATGGCCTCGACCTACCCGGTCGAGGTTGTACAGGCCGATCGCTGGGCAACGGAAAACAAGAAGCTGAAAGGCGAACGGCTGAAGGCGGCGGTTGACAGGCAATCCTGGGATGACAGCGTGAAATCGCTGGTCGCCACACCCGACGTCCTTGCAATGATGAGTTCGCAGCTCGATTGGACCGTGAAGCTGGGCGAAGCGGTTCTGGCGCAGCAGTCGGAAGTCATGGATGCCATTCAGCGCTTGCGTGCGAAAGCTGATGCCAACAACAAGCTGACCTCAACCAAGGAGCAGAAGGTCACCAAGACCCAGGAGGCTGGCAGAACGATTATTGCGATCGAGCCGACCGATCCGAACATGCTCTATGTCCCGTACTACGATCCCGCCGTCGTGTACGGCACGTGGCCGTACGCGGACTATCCGCCATATTATTGGGGATACCCCGGATACATCGCCGGCGGGCTGATCGCGGCCGGACTTGCATTCGGTGCGGGCTGGGCTCTCAGCAATTGGGGGGGCGGCCGATATTGGTGGGGCGGCGGAGTCAATTGGGGCAATGCCGGCATCATCGCCAATCGGCCACGGGTGAATCCGCTCGGCGGGACCAACTGGCAACACCGGCCCGACCGCCCCGGAGCAGGGCTACGGCCCGGTGCCGGACAGCGGCCGAGCATAGGACAACTTCCTGCTGGTGGTAGACCCGGTGCAGGACAACGGCCCGGCGCTGGCAGGCCTGGCGCAGGACAACGGCCGTCGGGCGGCCGGCCGAGGGCAGCGCAGCGACCTTCCCGCGGGCGAGGCGGATTAGGAAACGTGAGGTCTGGACGAGCGCACGTTGCGTCAGGACGGCGCGCGAGTATCGGCCGTGGAGGTTTCCGCGGAGGCGGCGGCATGCGAGCCCGCGGCGGTGGTGGGTTCCGCGGCGGTGGCTTCCGTGGTGGTGGTCGCGGC
>Ga0310914_10002336_pt1 | contig 12731 bp, 17 predicted proteins | sample GREbulkMGAN108_FD_203450 | JGI IMG/M metagenome (GOLD analysis project Ga0310914, IMG submission 203450) | Lab enrichment of tropical soil microbial communities from Luquillo Experimental Forest, Puerto Rico - GRE.bulkMG.AN108 | ecosystem: Environmental > Terrestrial > Soil > Tropical forest >...
TGCAATCGCCTAAAGACCCTACCCCCACCCTGGAGGAGCTGGGCCTCACCCTGAATGAGTCTTCCGACGCCCAGGCCCTCGCGCGGCTGAAGCGCGAGAGCCCCGACCAGCACGCCGAGGTCCGGGCCAACCGCAAGTCCCTTCGCGCCGCCGCCGCCGCCTTCCGGCGGAAGAAGAGGAAGGCGAAGAAGAAGGCCGCGGCCGCGGCCGCGGCGCCGGCCCCCGACGGCGGCCCCCTCTCCGGGGTCGTGCAGGCCGCCACAGGGCGGTAATGCACGGGAAAGGGCATGCCTGTCCGGCCGAACGTCGTCGAAAGGACGGTCCGACGAACGATGCTCGTCTGGAGGAATGAGAATGCCCCGGGGTAAGTCTACCGCTTCCATCCCTCCGTTCCCGGACTCCATCGACCGGAACCATTTCGGCTCGTGGCTGTCGGGGCTCATCGATGGGGAGGGGTCATTCGGTCTACAGCTACCCCCGAACCGGAAGGGTGCCGCAGGAGGTGGGAGCCCAAGGGCCTTTCTTCAAATCAACCTCCGGGATGACGACGCCCCCGTTCTGAGTCTCGTTCAGCAGTACTGGCGATGCGGGACCTTCTCGGTCCAGAAGCGCTGCGAGCAAATGAACAAGCCTCACCCTTGCCTCATGTACCGCGTCGTCGGCATCAGGGAGCTGAAAGCCATCATCCTGCCGCACTTCGACCGCTTCCCACTCCTGGCGAAGAAGAAACGAGACCTCGCCATCTGGAGAGAGGGGGTAGAGCTGATCGCAACAGTGGCCTGCCGCCGGCGGCAGGGAGGAAGAGGTCGCTGGGGGGTCCGGCAGAAATGGACACCCCGAGAGATCGCCCATTTCCTCGCTCTCCGCCAGGCCCTCGCCGACCAGCGCCAGTACCAGGCCCCCCCGCCAGTCGTCCCCGTCGCGCCCCAGCACAACAGCCAACTCCAGCTGTGGCCAGCCGGTGGCCAGAGAAGTGTGTGATGCCGGGCGGCTCGAAGGAATGTTGTCTGGACGGGCACGGGCGCCCTGGCGTACATTTCCCGAGGCCCGCGTGCTCCGCCCCTGGAGGTCCCGATGATCCGCCGACGATACAGCGACGAGGAACGGGCCGAGGCCCTGGCGATGCTGTCCGCCAACGGTGGCGGAGTGGAGCGGACCGCTGAACAGCTGGGCATCCCTGTCGAGACCCTGCGCAACTGGTCGCAGGGCCGCCGCCACCCCGAAGCGGTCCAGATGGCGGCCGATAAAAAAGGCCCGCTGGCCGACCGCCTGGAGCACCTGGCCCACGTGCTCCTGGACGAGCTGGCCCGGCCCGGCAAGCGCGCCGCGGCCGGCCTGCAACAGCTGGCGACCACCTTCGCCATCGCCGTCGATAAGATGCGGCTCCTCCGCGAGCAGCCCACCCTGATCCCCGGCCCCTTCCCTGATCCCCGGAGGCTGACCGATGAACAGCTCCGCGCCGAGATCGAGAGCCTCCGACGGGCGGGAGCTGGAGCTGCTCCGGGCCCGGAAGTTGCTGGAGACGGTAACCGCGTTTCCTGACCATCACCCCTTGAGGAGTTGATAGCCATGATGATCGAAGTCTCCGACGCCCAGGCGCAGGCCCTGCTCGTCCTGCTCCGCGACGGCGTCGCCACGGCCAAGGCCCGGAACACTTCCGCCGACCTGGAGGTGCCCGACGAGGACGACCTCCAGGCCGCCATGCAGGTCCTGGACCCCGAGGCCGAGTTGCTCGGCGAGATGCAGCCCGGCGACTCGAAGCTCGCCACGCCCGCCGAGCGCGCCCGGGCGGCCGAGAGCAGGAACCTGGAGAGCGTCCATACCTACGCCCGCACGGGCCGGCCGCAGCGGTACGGGGCCGGCTGGGCCAGCGAGGAAGAGATCAGCCTGGCGAACAGGATCAGCCAGCGGACCGGCGCCAGCTTCACCCGGTCGCTGGCGAGCCTGCGCTACCAGCGCCGCCGCTGAGCACTGACCTTCGCCCGACTCGAAAGGACTTCTTCGGCATGAGCACCGAGACGACCGACACCACCGCCCCGAGCCCCGAGGTCCCCGAGGCCGCCCCGCCGCCCGAGCCCCAGGCGGCCTGGGACTGGCGGCCTTACGGCAGGCCCGGCGAGGAGCCCGCCGCCTCCGTCCGGGCGGACAGCTGGCCGGAGGGCCAGGGCAAGCTGACCCTTGTGGCGGTGACCGCCCGCGGGGCGACCTTCGCCGTCCAGGACAGGGCCCGCCAGGTCGAGGAGCAGGCCCGCTCCGAGGTGATGACGCTGCTCGGGGCGACCGACGAGTTCCGCCGCCTGGCCGACCTGCGGCCGCAGTTCCGGGCCGCCCGGTCCGCGGACTCCGACGCCCAGGAGAAGCTGGCCGCCGCCCAGAGGCGGCAGGAGGTTCTGGGCAAGGTCACCCCGCCCCCGCCGGGCCTGGCCAGCCGGCTGGTGCAGGCCCAGTCGGCCGTCGAGCAGCTGGCCGAGGAGGCCCGCCAGAAGGCGGCCGAGCTTCGGGCGATCGAGCCGCTCTACCTGGCCGCCCAGAAGGCCCTGCAAGCCCGGGTCGAGCCCCTCTGCCAGGAGACCCACCGGGCGGTGCAGGAGGCGATCCGCACGGCGCTCCTGGACGGGCTGCGGGCGTTCTTTGAGGCCCACGGTGAGGAGCTGACCGAGCTGTACCTGGCCAGGAGGTCGCTCGCCTGGGTGCTGGCGCCGTCGGCGGCGGACGTGGCGCGGGCCGTCCTCCAGGACGCCTCTGAAGGATGAAGGATGAAGGATGAAGGATGAACCGGAAATGAGCGCGACTTGCTTTTCCGTGTAGTCAACCGACCCGCGGGTGCCGTGCCCCTCGCCAGGAGGACTGCCGATGAGTGACCTGGCACGCCTCGCCCAGGGTCTGCTGCTGGCCATCCACGCCGACGCCTCGCCCGGCCCCGGCCTGTCCGCCGGCGTGCGCGGCCTGCTGGACGCGGTCTGCGAGGCGGCGCCCGGCCCCGGCCGGGACGCCGCGAAGCTGCTCGGGTTCCTGCGGGGCCTGGGCGAGCAGGAGCTGGCCCGCCAGAGGCGGCGACGGGGCGGCGCAAGACGGCCGGAGGCGGCGGGCGGCCGGGCAGGAGCTACCGCTCCTGGGGCGGACGCCGCCCCGCAAGGAGCTGCCGCCCCCTGGTGGTACGCCCGCCCTGGGGGCTTCCTGCGTGAGTTCTGTGACGAGGTGGCGCAGGCCGGCCGGGAGGCCGCGCGCCGGCCCTGGACGTTCGCCCGGGCCGCCAGGGGGGCGCCGGCCCCGGACGACGGCGACATGAACGCCTCCAGGTTGGAGGCGATCGTGCGACTGCTGCTGGGGGCCGAGACGGACGAGGAGCTGGAGCGGGCCCGCGGGCAGGCCCAGGCCGTCGCCGCCATGAGCGACCAGGAGGTGCTGGCGCTGGCCCAGGCGGAGGGGCGGTCCTGACGCGCGCGGCCGGCGGGAAAAAGCGCCCCGGGTGGCTCGTGGCCACCCGGGACTTCCGCTACGCCATACTTTTGCCTTCGAGTTCACAGGCATTGTACCACACTCACGGAGGCCGGAGCGATGCCCGAGTGGCTCACGGGGGGGCGGAAACCGGTGGCGGACCTCGACGAGGCCAGCATCACGGCCGACGAGGCCGCCAACATGGCGGAGGACCTTTCGCTCCTCCTGCTCGACGTGCCGCCCGAGGAGCGGCACCGCTACAAGGGCCCGCTGGTGCGGGCCCGCGACCTGCTGGCCGAGCTGCTGGCCCAGCTGCGGCCCCCCGGGGAGCCCCAGGGCCCGCCGCGCCCCCGGCACCCGGCCTGGGTCGCCCCGGGGGGCCGCCGGGGCTTGCGGAATCCAGCCCCCTGACCGGCGCGGTAGGCTTCCCATAGACTGCTCTCGCGGCGCCCGCTTTCGAGAGGGGCGAGGCGCCGACGTGGACCCCGGCCGGTCTCGCCACCGGCCGGGGTTTTTGGCTTCGGGGCCCGGGGTTGACTACTCCTCTCGGAAGGATGAAGGATGAAGGATGAAGGATGAATAAATCCGGAGTCCGGATTTCTGGTTCATCCTTCATCCTTCATCCTTCATCCTTTCCCTCGTGACTACTCGGAAAAGCAAGTCGCCTCCCCGGGCGGCCACGGCGCCCCGGGCAACGGCGAGAACGTCGAGGTGGTCACCCGGCTCGCGGAGTCCCGGATCGAGCACCGCCTCGGCGAGGTGCAGGCGCCGGCCGGGAGTCTACGGGACGTCTGGGGGAGATGAGAGGAACTCGCGCACGCGAAGATCCGCCGGCCAGCGGTCGATGTCCTTGCCCTTGAAGCCGATCCGCAGGCGCTCGCCCGTCGCCGCGATGGCGTTGTCGCCCAGCTGCTTGGTGAACACCTTCACGGCCGCGGCCTGGCACTGTTCAACCACCCCCCGGACCCAGGCGACCTCACAGGCCCGGCTGCCTGCCCCACTCTCCCCGCCGACGACAACCCAGCGGACTCCGTCGAGGTCCAACCGGACCGCCTCCAGCAGCGGCTCGCAGGACAGCCAGCGGACGGCGGCGGGGATCCCCCGAAGCGCGGGGAGCCGCCTGTCGGCCTGGTCCTGGTCCTCGACCGTCGCCCCGACCCACAGCGACGCCGGCAGCGGCCTGCCGGCATAGCGGCGGGCGAGGTAAGCGCCCAGCGCTTCGGGCCGCTTGGTGAGGACCTGGTGCGTGATGTGCGGCGTGGCGTCGATGACGTCCAGCACCTCGTCCCGGAAGGAGTCAGAGTAGACGTGGAGCGCTAGGTCCGTCATCGAGCACCAGAAGAGCCGGCAGGGCTTCCGTCGCCCCCGCACCTCGGCAAGGACACCCCCGTCAACGAACAGCTCCAGCTCGTCCAGGCTGGACGGGCGGTAGGGTAAGCCGGTGCCGTAGCCGCCGCGCGTGCGGGCGTTCCAGCCCTCCGCGTAGCAGTTCTGACAGCCGCGACTCATGTGCTCGCAGTAGTGGCCGACGGCGCCGGTCCGGCGGTTGCGGGCCCGCAGCGGGTTGGCCGTGTAGTCGGTCCACTCGATGCCGGAACGTTGCATGCGCTCACTCCCCCCTCTTCCGCCCCTTCCGCTTCTCGCCCGGCGGCTCGGCCGGGGGCGGCTCGGGCCCCAGGCCCGCCAGGACGTCCAGACTCACCCCCATCGCCACCGCCACCTTCGCCGCGGCGCCGAGCAGCGGCTCCCGCTTTCCCTGTTCCCAGTTCTTGAGCGTGCCGACCGGGACGCCCGCCTTGCGGGCGAGCTGCGACTGACTCAACCCCGCCGCCAGCCGTAACCGCTGGAACCTCTCGCCCATCGTTTCCGCCCTCTGCCTGGCCATTGAAAACCCCTCCTCCTGAGTATAGGTCACTTGACGCCGGGAGTCAAGTGGCCTACAATGGTAGCAGACGATGAGCGACGTTCGCTCACGCAAGCGGGGGCCGCGGCTGCGGTAACAGCCCGGCCCCCGGGAACCGACTGAACTGGAGTCGATCCGATGTCGAGTCTCGCTCCCCCCGCCCCCGCCGTCAAGGCCAGGCGCGCCAAGCCGCCCCGCACCGTCAAGCTGTTGTGCCTGCCCCCCCTGGGCCTGGGCACGCTGCGGATCACCGAGAAGGTCGGCAGGAAGACGACCACCGGCGTCTACTACTTCCGCCGGGTGCCCGCCGACTTCGGGCAGGGCTTCCTTGTGACCAAGCCCGACGGCACCGTCTACCACGTCAACGTCGCCGGGAAGAAGTCCACCTGCGAGTGCAAGGGCTTCCTCCGCTGGGGCCACTGCAAGCACGTGGAGGTCCTGGAGGCGCTGACCGCCGCCGGCAAGCTGGCACCCTCGACCAACGGGAGGGCGTGACCATGCTGCGACCCTACGACCCCGACCCCGACGAGACGGTGGACCTCGGCCAGGACTTCGACGGCGACGGCCGCCCCGTCGGCACCCCGGCCCCCGCCATGAGCGAGGGCACCGTCCGCAAGCTGGCTTCCCTGGAGTACCAGTTCGTCCGCCTCGACGCGGACCTCGACGACCTGCGGGACGTGCTGCGTCAGGTCGCCCGCGAGGCCCCGCGCTGTGCCGTGGCGGCGAAGCAGTTGCAGACGCTCCGCCGGATGCTCCGCCGCATCCTCGCCGCTCTGGACGAGGACGTGACCGCTGCCGTCGCCGCCCTGGAGCGGATGGCCGAGGAGCCGCCGTTCTGAGCTGACCACCCGGGCAACCGGCACGGACGGTGCCGGTTGCCTCCCCTCGCCCGCAAGGAGTAGCTCGGCATGTTCGTCCGCAAGAAGACCACGAAGTCGGGCACCACGAAGCACTACCTCGTGGAGTCCCGCCGCGAGGGCGGCAAGGTCCGCCAGAAGGTGCTGGCCTACCTGGGTGAGCATCCCACCGCCGAGGCGCGTCTGGCCTGGCTGGATGAAGAGGTAGAACGCCTCTGCCGCGACGGGCTGCGGTGGGCAGCCGAACCCGACACCGACGACCTCAAAACACGCCTCCGCTACTCCCTCAACGGCCCGCCCCACCACGTCCGCCAAATGCTTGACTTCCTCGACCGCGAGATCAGATGGCACATGGCGGAAGCCGCCCGCCTCCGCGAGATCATCTGTAGTGCCCAATGACGCCAACGCGTCCCTTTTGGGCACTACGGAACCAACCCCTTACTTACCCTCGCCCGCACGAGGAACTGACCATGAGCACAACCGCCACCCTGACCGCCCTGAAGGCCGCCGAGGCCGGCCTGGCCCGCGCGATGGACTCCGCGGCCGCGGAGCTGGACACCGTCGGCAAGGGCCCGCTCGCCGAGGCCCTCGCCCGCTTGCAGGCCGCCGCCGGGGCCGCCCGCCAGCGCCTGGCCGGCACCCTCGCCCAGATGCGTGCCGCCGTCGCCGGCGTGACCGCCGAGCTGGAGGCCGCCGCCACCGACATCTGGGAGGACCTGAGCACCGAGGCGTTCGTCCCGCCCGAGGTGTGGGCCGCGGCCACTGCCCCGCCGGCGATCGCCGAGCTATCTGGAAGTTCTTCCAGATGCGCCGAGGCCCCGACGTCCAGCCCCGACGGCGACCAGCAGGCCGCGGACCTGCCCGTGCGCAGCTGCCACGTTGCGCAGGAGACGCGATCGCCCGACGGGCCGGCCGTCCCCCCGACCGACGACGCCCCGCCCCAGGCGGCCGCGTGCAGCTGCGACGGCCACGCCGCGGAGGTGCTGACCGTCGCCGCCTGCCCGCCGGTGGGATCGCCGGCAGAGGCCCCGTCCTTGCTCCTCCCCGTCGAGGTTGACGCAGGACAGCCCGCCACGCCCCCCCGCACCCGACGACGCAAGACGAAGGCGAAGGGCAACGGCGAGGCGGGCTGAGCCACACTCGGCCGCGATCTACGCCCGCCAGGCCCGCGGGGAGTGGTGACTTGCTTTCCGAGCAAGTCACCCGCAGCGACCCTCACCGGGCCCAGGTTGCTTTTCCGTCTCGGCGTGAATGTCGCTCGCTCCCAACCGGCCTTGCACCGTTAGTGCAAACCCCCTATAATAGCTGCCAGACGTTCGTGGTTTGCACTAACATTAAGGAGTCCTGGCCATGCACAGCACGCGAGGGGTTCTGCCGATGCCACGCCGAGCCTACAGTTACCTGCGCTTTTCCAGCAAGCGGCAGGCGAAGGGGGACAGCTACCGCCGCCAGTGGGATTTCGCCGTGGACCTCTCCCGCGAGGAGGGCTGGCTCCTCGACGACAGCCTCAGCCTGCTGGACCTCGGCGTCAGCGCCTTCCGGGGCAAGAACGCCAAGTTCGGGGCCCTCAGCGAGTTCCTTGCCGCCGTCAAGTCCGGCCGCGTCTCGCCCGGCAGCGTCCTGATCGTGGAGTCCATCGACCGCCTCAGCCGCGACGACGTGAACGAAGCCTACGACCTCTTCCGGGGCATCATCCGCGCCGGTATCGCTATCGCCACCCGGGAGCCTCGGCGGATCTACGACAAGGCGAGCTGCTCGGACAACATGCTCAACCTGCTGGAGCCGCTCTTCATCATGGCCCGGGCCCACGAGGAGAGCAAGGTGAAGTCCATGCGTTCGCGGGACGCCTGGAAGGAGCGCCGCAAGCTGGCCCGGGGCGAGAAGAGGCCGCACCGGGGCAAGTACCCCGCCTGGCTGGTGGCCACGCCGACCGGGTACGAGGCCCACCCCGTCCACGGCCGGACGGTCGAGACGATCTTCCGGCTGGCCCGCGAGGGCATGGGCGCCGGCCGGATCGCCGTCTGGCTGAACGCCCGGCCGAAGGAGCACCCGCCGATGGGCACCTGTGGGACGTGGATCGAAGCCTACGTCCGGCTGATCCTTCGGAGCCGGTCCGCCACGGGGGAGTACCAGCCCAGGACGCGGGACGCCGAGGGCGTGGTCGCGGACGACGGGTCGCCGGTCCAGGGTTACTACCCGGTCATCGTGAGCGCCGACGAGTGGGACGAGGCGCAGGCCGCCGTGGCCGGCCGCCGGCTGAAGGTGGGGCGGCCCGGCGACCACGAGAGCAACCTGTTCACCGGGCTGGTCTGGCACGCGGCGACCGGGGAGGGCCTCTGCCTCAAAACGCAGAGGGCCGGCAGGAAGGTCAAACGCCGCTACAGCTACCTCATGGCCTACAAGACCGACGGCCGCCGCCGCTGCGGCTCGGGCGCCGGCTTCCGCTACACGCCCTTCGAGAAAGGGCTGATCCGCACGCTGACCAAGCTGCGGCCGGCCGACGTCCAGCCGCCGGCTCCCGAGGAGGAGGCCCGCGAGGCCAGGATCAGCGAGCTGACCGGCCGGCTGACGGCGCTCGACCACCGCGCCGCCCGCTTCCGCGCCCAGAGGGCGGACCCCGCCACCCCGGAGGCCGACCTGGACGAGCTGGAGCGGACCCTCGCCCTCGTCCGGGCGGACATGGCCGCCACCGCCCGCGAGCTGGACGTGCTCAAGTGGGAGGCGCGCTCGGGCCGGCCCGAAACCCTCGGCGAGGTGCAGTCCCTGCTGGGGCTGCTGGAGGCGAACGAGGGCACGCCCGAGGAGCCCGACCTGCGCCGGCGCGTCAAGGCGCGGGTCCTGTCCCTGGTCGAGGCCCTGTGGGTCCTGCCCCAGGTCGTCACCCGCCAGACGGTCATCCTGCACGTCCACGTCTACTTCCGGGGCGGGCGAAAGAAGTACGTCCAGATCGTGCCGAAAAGCGTCCCGGAGGGCACCGACCCCTGGGACCTCGACGGCGCCGACTTCCGCGCCGAGGCCCTGGCCCGAGCGGAGAAGGAGGCGTCATGAAGGCGGCGGTCAGCGGGGGATGTAGGCGGGGTTGCAAGGGGTGCCGGCGGCCCGAAGCTGGCGGGCCAGGGCTTCGCATTCGTCGTAGGCGTCCTGGTGGGAGAACTGAAGGGCTTCGGTCCAGTGGCGAACCCAGCGCTCGCCGGACCAGTACAGTCCGCCCCGGCCGAAGACCACGAAGCAGTCACCCAGGGCCCGGTCGGGGGCGGCAGGCTTGCGGACAGAGAGGGGCGGCTCGCTCATGGTGTTCGTCTCCGAGGGCAAGACAGCTTCTACCCCCGTAACCTCCCCCGCGCCTAGTAGCGAAAGGATTTTCCGACGAGGATTTTCCGACAAGCCGCCGGGGCCGCGCGGGCGGCGGTTGACTTGCTCAGAAAGCAAGTCAGCTGGTCTGACCATTCAACGGCGTCGCCCCGGCGGCCATGAGGCGGAGGAGGACCCACCCATGCACCCGCACGGCGACCGGCCCGGCGGCAAGGCGAGGCTGACCGACGGCCGCCTCGCCCTCCTGATGAGGGAGGCCGAGGAGGCGTACCCTGCCGACCACCTGCGGCAGGCGCTCCGCGTCCTCGAAAAGATCGGGGAGGAGTTCGCCGGGCTGGGGGCGAAGAAGCTCGGCGACGACGTCGGCGAGCTGGCCGAGTCCGCCCTGCTGCGCCTGGATGACCTGGAGGGCGCCCAGTTGAGCTTGGAGGAGCAGGCCAGGAGATTCCTCCCCGCGGGGGCGCGGACGCTGGTGCTCGCGCTGCTGGCCCGGCCGAACCGCTCCCTCACCCGCGACGAGCTGGCCCTGGCGCTGTGGGGCCGCAAGGCGGTCAGGTGGACGCACCCCAAGACGCTGGCCGCCCGCCTCCGCCAGGCGCTCTGCCGGGCCAACGCCGCCCTGAGTGGCCTGGACGACGCCTGGAGCCTCGGGGCCTACCAGGTACGGCCGAGCAGGTGGGGCAGCGAACTCCTGGAGATGGTGAACGTCTACGGGCTTTGACCACCCGTTCCCGCCCGGCGGGGTGGTTCCCGCCGGGGTAACCCGGTGCGCCCCGCCGGAAAAGAGGGCGAGCCGCGGCACTGCCGCGGCTCGCCCTCTTGCCCTATCCCCCGAGGCCCCACCGGGCAACAGCGATTTGTGACACCTGTTCGTCACACTTTTTTTGTTCGTGGTAGGATCCTCCCACTTTGCGAGCCGCGTGGGCGGTCTGGCGCCCCCCGGAGTCGGGGCGGGGAGGGGCGGGGAGAAGGCACATGTTCGTTCGCGTGACGAAGGCGAGGGAGCTGAGCGGACTGTCGCGCAAGGAGTGGGCGCAGTTGCTGAGCGACGGGCTGCTGGCAATCTACCGGCCACTCCCGGGGACCGCTCTGGTGAAGCTGAAGGATCTGCGGCGGGCCCTGGAGACGAACAGGTGGCCGGCCGCGAACCCGGCCGACAAGAAGGGGTCGAGGCGGCGGCCCCGGCAGGCGGCTGGGGCGGGCGCATCGACCTGAAAATGCCGCCGTCCGGGAGGGGTAAGGTCCTCCCGGACGGCTCAACCGAATGCAGCGGGGGCTGCACGTGGAACAGCGTACTCGCGGGCAGCAGCCGGGTCAAGCGGCAGCCACCAGCAACGGCACCTGCCACGCCCCCAGGGACACCACCCTCCGGGAGGCCGCTCCCGTCAACGGCAGGAAGGCCGCCCTGCTGTCCCGCCCTGAGACCCCGCCGGCCACCCTGCCCGTCCAGCCCGAGAACGTCCCGGCGAAGCTGAAGGCCAGGGACCAGTGGGTCGTCTGGCGCTGGAAGTGGCGGGAAGGCACGAACGGCAAGCCGGGCAAGTGGACGAAGGAGCCGTACCGGCCGCGGGAGCCCAGCCGCCCGGCGAAGGTCAACGACTCGTCCACCTGGGGCACGTTCGATGAGGCCCTGGCCGTTTACCGGGCGGGCCGGGCAGACGGGATCGGCTTCGTGTTCGCCGAGGATGACCCCTACTGCGGGGTGGACCTCGACGACTGCCGCGACCCCGCCACGGGCGAAGTGGCCGGCTGGGCCCGGCCGCTGGTCGCCGACCTGGACAGCTACTCCGAGCGGTCGCCGACGGGGACCGGGGCCAAGGTCTACCTGCGGGCCCGGCACGCGGGCCCCGGGCACCGCCTGAAGTACGCCACGGGTGAGGTGGAGGTCTACGACAAGGCGAGGTTCTTCGCCGTCACCGGCCGCCGCCTCGACGGCAGCCCCGTAGAAGTCAACGACCGCCAGGAGCAGCTCCTCGGCGTCTGGCAGACGGTGCTGGACGCCCAGCCTCCCAGGAAGGCCAGGGCCAGGCGGAAGGCCCGGCCGCCGGCGGCGCAGCCCCAGGCCGCTCTCCTCGGCCCCCTCACCGACGAGCAGGTCATCGAGAAGGCCAGCGCCTGCCGCCGGTCCGGCGGCGCCTTCAAGCGGCTGTGGGCCGGCGACACGTCAGGCCACGGCGACGACGACTCCTCGGCCGACCTGGCCTTGTGCAACTACCTGCGGTTCTGGTCGGGTGACCGGGACCAGGTAGACCGGCTGTTCCGGCAGTCGGGGCTGATGCGAGACAAGTGGGACGCGACGCACTCCGGCGACGGCCGCAGCTACGGCGAGATGACGCTGGACAAGGCCATGCCCGGGGACGTGTGCTCCCCCAGGCCGGGCGGGAAGGCGGTTTGTCCGTCAGCGTATGTATTAGCCACACCAAGCCAAGAAGAAGAAGGAGAGGGCCCGCGCCCTCCCCACCCCCCCCCTGTGGAAGACAATCATACTCTGACGGACAAACTCGGCCTGCACCCCCCTCCCTGGCGGCCCTGCCCGCGGGCACAGAAGCGCCTCGAAGGCAGACGCGGCGACCGCTCCCGGGCGAGGGTCGCCTGCCTGCCCTGCCGCAACCTGACCTGTCCGGTGTGCTTTTCCCGCCGGGTGTACGAAGAGTGCTTGTACTACGTGGGGAAGCTGATGGCCCACGGCAGGCCCGTCACCGTCGGGAACGTCCAGGCGCCCGCCTGGGGTTCGCTGTCCAGGGCGATCCGGCGCGCGGGGGGCGACTTCGCCTATCCCGAGGTGACCCCCGGGCTGAGGACCGTCTTCGCCACGGTGGCGATGCTGCCGGGCGGCGAGACGGTGTCCGCCGAGGACGCCTGCCGGCGGCTGGTGTCGCTGCTGTTGTCCATGAAGCCGCGCACCGCCCCGCGGTCGGGCAAGAAGCTGGTGCAGCCATCGAAGGCGTGGAAGCCGCCCAGGAAGCGGGGGAAGTCCGAGTGGGAGGTGATCGGCAAAGTGATGGCCCGCCACCCCGGCCCGGTGGTGTCGCTGCTGATCGAGAGGGGCCTGGAGCCCGCCGTCAAGGCCGAGCCGAAGCCGGCCGGCGGGCCCGAGTGGGTCATCAGCTGGCGTTACCCGCCCGACTGGTCGGGGCCGCAGATGGACGTGCTGAACCAACACCTGGCACTGCTGGCTGGGTAGGCCAGCCGCCAGGCGACGACCTGGCGCTGGTGCGGCG
>Ga0310914_10002345_pt1 | contig 12715 bp, 10 predicted proteins | sample GREbulkMGAN108_FD_203450 | JGI IMG/M metagenome (GOLD analysis project Ga0310914, IMG submission 203450) | Lab enrichment of tropical soil microbial communities from Luquillo Experimental Forest, Puerto Rico - GRE.bulkMG.AN108 | ecosystem: Environmental > Terrestrial > Soil > Tropical forest >...
AATCATCCCGATTTTTTGTCAAAATCTTTTAGGGTTTACTGCTATGCAAACCGGCTTGGTAATGCTGCCCGGAAGTTTGGCAACAGCAGTAATGATGCCTATTGTAGGTGTACTGCTTAAAAAAAATCTGGTGCATCCGGCTGTGTATGCGGGATTAGGTTTAATATTGTTTTTCCTGTTTTCTTTTGATATGGGATTTTTAAATACACAAATAGGTGAGCATGATTTTTTCTGGCCGTTAATTATTCGTGGTATTGCAATGGGGCTGATTTTTATTCCGCTTACAACCATTTCACTGGCTAATCTGCAAGGCAAAGAGATTCCGCAAGGAACTGCGTTAAGTAATATGGTGCGCCAATTGGGTGGTTCCATTGGTATTGCGGCCATTACCACATTTATCAGCAGAAGAACCGTTATGCATTATTCTAACTTATCAGAAAATATAACACTTACAGATCCCATAGCACAAGATCGTGTTAATACTATTGCAGGTGGTTTAATTTCCAAAGGTTACGATCCCGCATCTGCAGCAAAAGGGGCTTATGGAATGATTGCCCGCAGTATTAGCCAACAGGCAACATTTTTAACCTACAGAGATTTATTTTTATATCTGGGTATATTTTTTCTGTTCTTAATTCCACTGCTGTTAATGTTTAGAAATAAGAAAAAGAAAAAAGTTGAAGAAGTGGAATGGGCTTTAGAATAAGTATATGTAAACCTTGTAAAATTTATTATATGAACCGCATTTTAGTAGCCGTAGATTTTAGTGAATACTCTAATGATGTATTGAAAGTTGCGTATAGTTTGGCAAAAAGAATAGACGCATCGGTTACGTTGGTAACCATCATCAATAAGTTTATCGAATATATGCCTGTTGATACCGGGGAATCTTTTGCAGATGAATGGGAAGCAAGGCAACATATAGCCAACACACATCTTAATAAAGTAAAACAAGCACATCCGGAAATTGAAACAGAAGCCATTTCTTTTATCGGCGATCCTAAAGAAGATATTATTGATTTGGCCATAGAGCATCGTGCCTGTTTTATAGTGATGGGTACGCATGGCCGTACCGGTTTATCAAACTTATTAATGGGTAGTACGGCAGAATATATTATCCGCCATTCGCCTGTACCCATAATTGTTGTTCCGCATAAAAAAGAAAAATAAATAAGACTTTGTAACAGGCTGCAGCAACACTATTGAGCTTTAGTTGCGTCGCACACTTGTACTGTTGAAAAACAGGCAACAAGTAACAAAGGCACAATACAATAACAATACACCACCTTTTTCCTTTTCGCTCTTTGCCTACTTGCCTTGTGCCTATTGTCTTGTGCCTATTGTCTTTTTTCTTGTGCCTTGCTGCCTTTACAACTAAACGTACAAGTGTGCGACGCAATTGGGATGACATACATTCTATTGCCGGTAACAAAAAAATAAAAACAATTCATTCAATTTGTACATTCATACTATGAAAAAATTAGTTTTTATTTTGTTTTTGTTAGAGGCTTCATTTACCGAAGCTCAATATAATATTCGTTTGGTTGTAACGGATGTTGCCACTAAACGGAATGAAGAAATATATGTTGCCGGAAATTTTAATAACTGGAATCCGAAAGATGAAAAATATAAGTTGAAAACATTTGGCCCTAATGTAAAAGCCGTAGTAATTAAAGATGTACCTGCAGGTAATTATGCATTTAAATTTACCCGCGGTGATTTTGATAAAGTTGAATGTGCTGCAGACGGAAAAGATATTGAAGACAGGGTTGTGGAAGTAAATGCAGATGTATCGAACGAATATAAAATTGCGGGTTGGAAAGATGATTATCCGCAACGGCCAAAACGTTATACTGCAAGTATTAATGTAAAAATTATTGATACGGCTTTTGTTATCCCGCAATTAAACAGAAAGAGAAGAATTTGGGTGTACTTGCCAAAATCGTATGCAAGTTCTGCAAAAACATATCCGGTGATGTATATGAACGACGGACAAAATTTATTTAACGAACAAACTGCTCCATTTGGCGAATGGGGCGTTGATGAGTGCTTGGATACATTGCAGCAAAAAACAGGAAAAGAAACAATTGTTGTTGGTATTGATAATGGCGGCGATAAGAGAATGACAGAATATAACCCGTTTGATAATGCACAATTTGGTAAAGAAGAAGGAAAAGAATATGTTGAGTTTATTGTGAAGAATTTAAAACCATTTATCGATTCAAAATATCGTACAAAAAAAGTAGCCCCGTATACTTTTATAGCAGGCAGCAGTATGGGCGGATTAATAAGTTTGTATGCAGTATTGCAGTATCCGCAAGTGTTTGGCGGTGCAGGAATTTTTTCTCCGGCATTTTGGATTGCCCCGCAATTGTATGATGATGCAACAAAATTTAACCCTACAACAGAACAGCCTGCATTTTATTTTTATGCAGGCGGTGCAGAAGGTGCAACGATGGTACCTGATATGCGAAAGATGGTTGATATTTTACAGAAGAAAAAAAGTTATAAAATCTTAGAAGTCGTAAATCCTTCAGGTCAGCATAATGAAAAATACTGGAGAGGAGATTTTCCTAATTTTTATACTTGGTTAATGAGTGTAACGCCCTAAAAGTTGGTTTCTCACAAAGCAACAATGGTTACGAAGTACACAAAATTTTTGCCACAGAAACACAAAAATCACAGAAGTTGGAAATAGATTTTCTACGCATTTAATATTTAAGTGCCGATAGATTAAACCTTGTCACGAATGCACAGAAATTACGGAAATTGGTAATTATTATTTTCAGTGTCAATAAATACAGTAGTAAAATTCACTTAATTAAAAATGCGGTAAGTAACACCTTCAATTGCAGAATCGCTATTTTCAAAAATGGCTTTTGTTTCATCTAAAAAAGCATCGATAGATTCGTATTTGCTGCTAAAGTGACCAATCAATAACTTCTTTGCATTGGCTTTAATGGCAATTTGTGCGGCTTGTTCTGTGGTGCTATGGAAACGAGTATCGGCACGGTCGTTCATGTCTTTTAAATATGTGGTTTCGTGGTAGAGTACAGAAACATTTTTTACTTTTTCGGCCAGCATTTCATCGTACAAAGTGTCGGCACCAAAAGCATAGCTGCGTGGTGTAGTATTAGCAATGGTTACCCATTCGTTTTTTATGACAGCACCATCTTTGGTAATGTAATCATCACCGTTTTTTAAATAAGAATAATAAGCGGCAGGAATATTATATTCAATTACTTTTTCACGGTTAATTCTTCTTAAATGCTTTTTTTCGCGAATAATAAAACCCCAGCATTCAATACGGTGTTGTGTTGTAAAACATTCAATGGTAAATCTTTTTCCATCCACCAATAAACCTTCTTTTCCCAATGCATGAAAATGTAATGAGAAGGGGAGTTTTGTATCAGCAGCTTTAAATTGTAAGTCAAGAATGTCTTTTAACATAGCAGGAGCATATAAATGCAAATCTGCTTCTCTGCCCAATAATCCCATACTGGTAATTAATCCAACCAAGCCAAAATAATGGTCGCCATGAAGATGAGAGATAAAAATATGATTGATCTTGCTTCTGCGAATTTTGTATTTAGCCATCTGCATTTGGGTACCTTCGCCGCAATCAATTAAAAATAGCTGGTCGTGCAAAGTAATTACCTGAGCAGTAGGATGCCGGTCGTAAGCAGGTAGTGCAGAATTATTTCCTAAAATAGTAACGCCAAACATTAAAACAACAAATGGTGTATTTAGTAAAACTGTTTAAAAGCAAATTTAGTATGTATTGTACAACTATTATTCTGATTCAAATTCAATTTCATCAGTATTATCCAACAGTTCTCTTTCAATTTCTTCCATTTGCACAATATCCCATGCTTCGCTTTCTGTAGGCGTTACATTTAAAAAGTCAAGCAATTCCAATTTATCGAAAGCTGTTTCGATACTTTTATTTATTTCGCAAATCACAAATGATGTGTTTTGCTCGTAAAATTTTTGTTGAATTGCTGCAATATTTTCTGCTATTGTATTTTGGATTGATTCTACATTTTTAAGATTTAAGATAATGTTAGAGGCGGGTTTTTCAAGATACTTATAAATAGTGGCAGCAAATTCCTCAGCCATATTGTCATTAATAATAGAATCTTGAGGTAATAAAACCGTGAATTTTTCCTTGGTATCAATTTTGAACTGCATACACTGTTTTTCGTTAACAAATGTGAATAAATGAAAAGCAACTGTAGTCAAAAATATTCGTTATAATTGTATAAATCCAAATTTGAGTATGGATAATAATTTTTCATCCCAGGTAAAAGAAATCATTTCTTATAGTCGTGAAGAAGCTTTGCGGTTAGGAAATGATTTTATAGGAACAGAGCATTTACTGCTTGGATTGATACGCGATGATGACAATCTTGCCATCAAGGTTTTGAAGCAACTGAATGTGGACATTTTAGAATTACGCAAGGAAGTTGAAATGGCAGTAAAAGACAAAACCGGAAAAAATATTGCTAACATCAATAGTTTGCCTTTAACAAAACAGGCAGAAAAAGTAATTCGCGTAACTGTTTTAGAAGCCAAAGCTTTAAAAAGCCCATTGGTTGAAACAGAACATTTATTGTTGAGCATCCTTAAAAACAAAGAAAATATTGCTACACAAATTTTAAATCAGTTTGATGTGGATTATGATATTTTCAGAAACGAGTTAGGTGTTGTTAGTACCAATATTCCTCCTAATCCAAAATCGGAATTTGGTGACGAGGGCGAAGAAGACTTTGATGAAGAAAAACAAAGGGGTTTTCAGCAGGCAAAATCCGGTAAAACTGCAACTAATCCAAAAAGTAAAACACCGGTATTGGATAATTTCGGTAGGGATATTACCAAATTGGCAGAATCCAATTCTTTAGATCCGATTGTTGGCAGAGAAGCGGAAATTGAACGTGTGTCTCAAATTCTGTCACGCAGAAAAAAGAACAACCCTATCTTAATTGGCGAACCCGGTGTAGGTAAAACGGCTATTGTAGAAGGTTTGGCATTGCGAATTGTTCAGCGTAAAGTAAGCCGTGTATTGTTTGATAAAAGAGTAATCAGCCTCGATTTAGCAGCATTGGTTGCCGGTACAAAATATCGTGGCCAGTTTGAAGAAAGAATGAAAGCTATCATGAATGAGTTAGAAAAAAATCGTGATGTTATTTTATTCATCGATGAAATTCATACCATTGTTGGTGCAGGCGGAGCAAGCGGTTCGCTCGATGCAAGCAATATTTTTAAACCGGCATTGGCGAGAGGAGAACTCCAATGTATTGGTGCATCTACCTTGGATGAATACCGTCAATACATTGAAAAGGATGGTGCTCTTGACCGTCGTTTCCAAAAAGTGTTGATTGAACAGCCGAGTGTGGAAGAAACCATCCAGATTCTTACCAATATCAAAAGCAAATACGAAGATTATCACAGCGTACAATATGATGTGGCTGCTATTGAAGCTTGTGTAAAATTAAGTGACCGTTATATGACGGATCGTTTATTGCCTGATAAAGCAATTGATGTTTTGGATGAAGTAGGAGCAAGAGTTCACTTAAAAAATATCAATGTTCCTTTGGAGATTGTTGAGCTTGAAAAGCAAATTGAGGAAGTTAAAAACGAAAAAAATAAAGTAGTAAAAAGCCAGCGTTTTGAAGAAGCTGCTGCGCTGCGTGATAAAGAAAAACGTTTGGGCGAAGAACTTGAAGCGGCTAAAAATAAATGGGAAGAAGAAAGTAAACACAAACGTTATCCGATTACGGAAGAACATATTGCCGAAGTGGTGAGCATGATGACGGGTATCCCTGTAACACGCATGGTGCAGGCAGAAACCGAAAAATTGCGTAGAATGAGTGAGGATATGAAAGGAATGGTAATTGGCCAGGATGAAGCAATACAAAAAGTGGTAAAAGCTATTCAACGTAATCGTGTTGGTTTAAAGGATCCCAAAAAGCCAATTGGCACTTTTATTTTCTTAGGCCCTACCGGTGTTGGTAAAACAGAATTGGCCAGAAGCCTTGCCAGATATATGTTTGACAGTGAAGAGGCTTTGATTCGTGTTGATATGAGCGAATACATGGAAAAGTTTACAGTGAGCCGTTTGGTAGGTGCACCTCCGGGATATGTGGGTTATGAAGAAGGCGGGCAATTAACTGAAAAAGTTCGCAGAAAACCATACAGCGTTATTCTGTTGGATGAAATTGAAAAAGCACATCCGGATATTTATAATATTTTATTGCAAGTATTGGATGAAGGGCAATTAACGGATGGCTTAGGCAGAAAAATTGATTTCAAGAATTCGTTGATTATTATGACATCTAATATTGGTGTACGTCAGTTGAAAGAGTTTGGGGATGGTGTTGGTTTTGCAACTGCTGCACGTATGCAAAATCAGGATGAGAATAATAAAGCGGTGATTGAAAAAGCATTGAAGCGTACATTTTCTCCTGAATTCTTAAACAGAATTGATGATGTGGTTATTTTTAATTCACTCAGTAAAGAAAATATCTTTAACATCATTGATATTTTAATGAAGAACGTGTTGAAACGTTTGGCCGTATTAGGTTTCTCATTAGAATTAACGCCGGATGCAAAAGAGTTTATTGCAGATAAAGGTTACGATGTGCAGTTTGGTGCAAGGCCGTTGCACAGAGCAATACAGAAATATTTAGAAGATCCTTTAGCCGAAGAAATTTTAAATATGAGTGTAAAAGAAGGGGATATATTGATTGCTTCTTTAGATAAAGAGAATGCGAAACTTACCTTTACATTAAAGAAAAAAGAAACAGAAGACGCAAATGTTTAATTACATTCAGTGAATTAAAAAAGCGATGATAGAAATGTCATCGCTTTTTTTGTAACGCCATTCTGAACTTGTTTCAGGGGCTTGTTAATTATGCCAACTGCTCCAATAAAACAGAATGTTGAAGTGAGTGACACAACAGCCGATGCCATGAAAATATGCAGCCGGTAACAAAATTATTTTCCCCAACGGAAGCTTGCAATATCAAAACCGGCTAAATCTAAAACCCTGTCAACCACAGTAGCAGCAACATCTTCAATAGTTTTAGGCATGGAATAAAACGATGGTGTGGCCGGGCAAATAATGCCACCGGCCAATGTTACGGTTTCCATATTTTTAATGTGAATGAGATTGTACGGCGTGTCTCTTACCATTAAAATTAATTTTCTTCTTTCTTTTAAAATAACATCGGCGGCACGGGTAATTAAATCGTCGCTGATGCCGTTGGCAATTCTGCCTAAAGTGCCCATGCTGCAAGGTGCAACAATCATGGTATTATATTTTGCAGAGCCCGATGCAAAAGGAGCATAGAAATCATTTTTTTCAAAATATTGTACATTATAACTATTGTAAGAATTGTTGCCTAACTCGGCCTGCCAAACATCTTTGGCATTATTGCTCATTACAACACTTACAGCCTGCCATTGATCTTTTAATTGCATCAGTTTATCCAACAAAACTTTTGCATACACTGCACCGCTTGCACCCGTAACTGCCACCACTATTTTATTGAACATAAGAATACTATTTTTGTAACTAAACAAATGTAGCATGCAAAAGGTTTCGTTGTTGATTTTGATATGGGTATTCTTGTTGAATGCTTCTTTTAATCCACCGCCGAAGAAAAAAAGCCTGTGGCAATCGTGGAAAGAAATTCAGCAACTGGCAAAACAGGAAAAGAAACCGATACTGGTTGATATTTATGCAGATTGGTGTGTGTATTGCCATAAAATGGATGCTGCTACGTATAAAAACGATTCTGTTTATGAATACTTAAAAGCACATTTTTACTGCTTTAAATTTAACGGCGAATCGAAAGATACATTAGAATGGAATAATAAAAAATTTGCATACAATAAAAATTATAAACTCCACGATTTTTATGTGTATGTAGCCAACGGAAACCTGGTTTTGCCAACTACGGTTATTATTACTCCCGAAGGCCAGCCCTTTGCCACAGGCGGTTTTATGGATGTTGCCGATATGGAAAAAATGCTGAAATATTTTACAACTTCCTATACTGAGAAAAGTTTCGAAGAGTTTAGTAAAGCATTTAAACCGGCTTGGAAATAGGTTTTGTTACAAACGAAATATTTTCATGGCATCGGCTGTTGCGTCGCACACTTGTACATTAGTGCAATAAGTAACCTGCTTATACAACTTTTTTTATTTCTCGCAAATGATTCTAAACAGGATTAAATAGCCTGGCGCTAATATCTTTGTACAAACACCGAAAAAAAAATTATGTTCAATAAACTAATTGCAGCATTGCTGCCTTACATGCCCCAAAACTTTGTTTGGGTATTTTCTAAAAGATATGTAGCCGGGCTAAACATTAACGAAGCCCTAAAAAACTGTGAAGAATTAAATGCCGAAGGCATTAAAATTACACTCGATGTATTGGGCGAGTTTATTAAAACATTGGAGGAAGCCGAAGCCAATAAAAAAGAATATTTAGCAATTATTGAAGCTGCACAACAACAGAATATTGATGGTAACTATTCTTTAAAACCGTCTATGTTCGGTTTGTTGCTTAATAAAGATGTTTGCTACAATCATATTAAAGAGATTATAGAAAAAGCAGCATCGTATAATAATTTCATTAGAATAGACATGGAAGATTCTCCGTGCACTGATCTTGAAATTGAATTGTTCAGAAAATTGAAGAGCGAGTTTCCCAAAAATGTAGGTTTGGTATTGCAGGCTTACTTAAAAAGAACCAAAAGCGATATTGAAAACATGCTCGATTTAAACGAACCGCATATTCCTGTTAATTACAGATTGTGTAAAGGCATTTATACAGAGCCTGCTGCCATTGCATTTAAAGGTTACGAAGAAATTAACGAGCATTACCTGGATGATTTGGAATTAATGTTTCAGCAAAATATTTATGTGGGCATTGCCACACACGATAAACCGCTTGTAGACGGTGCGCTTCGGTTGATAGAAAAGTACAACGTTCCAAAAACGATGTATGAATTTCAAATGTTATATGGTGTAACACCCGAATTGCGTAAATCTATTGTTGATGGCGGACATACAATGAGAGTGTATGTGCCTTACGGAAAACAATGGTTTGCTTATTGCACACGCCGTTTAAAAGAAAATCCTAAAATGGCAGGTATGATTATTAAAGCACTTTTTAACAGAGGATAATTTTTTGAGACTTTGTGGCAGAAAGTACAAGTGTGCGACGCAAGTAAAGCCAAATTGAAATACTATTGTTGGTAACAAAATAAAAAATCCCGAAGCAATAATTACTTCGGGATTTTATTTATGTTGAATTATTTTCTTACAAATTATCTATAATAAATTTCGTCATCTTGGTCCATAAATGATAAGTAGTGTTACCACCGGAAATGCCATGATTTTTGTTGGGGTAATAACCGCTCTGGAACTCTATATTGTTCTGAATCATTTTATCTACCATCATTACAGAGTTTTGATAATGCACATTATCATCTGCAGTTCCATGAATGATTAAAAATTTTCCTTTTATTTTATTGGTGAAATTCAAAGGAGAATTTTCATCATATCCTTTTGCATTTTCCTGCGGTGTACGCATATAACGTTCGGTATAAATATTATCGTAAAAACGCCAACTGGTAACAGGTGCAACGGCAATGGCCGCTTTAAAAACATCGGCACCTTTTGTAATGGCAAGGCTGCTCATAAACCCACCGAAACTCCAACCCCAATGCCCAATTCTGTTTGCATCAATGTATGGCAAAGTACCTAAATATTTTGCGGCATCAATTTGGTCTTCTATTTCATATTTTCCTAATTGCAAATATGTTTTCTTTTTAAATTCTTCTCCACGAAAACCGGTTCCTGTATTATCAACGCTTACTATAATATATCCTTTTTGTGCCATCATCTGGTGCCAAAAACTTACAGCACCCCAGCGGTCTGCAACTTGTTGAGAACCCGGCCCGCCATAATTGCAAAACAGCACCGGATATTTTTTTGCAGGATCAAAATCTTTTGGTTTCAATATCCAGCCATTCAATGTTTCTCCTTTGCCTGTAGGCACTTTAATAAATTCCGGAACACCTAATGCATATTCGCTTAAAGTTGCATTGAGTTTTGCATTGTCTTTTAGTGTACGAACCTGTTTACCTGAAATATTGTAAATACTGATATCGGATGGTTTAGTGAGTGTAGAAAAGTTATCAACGTAATAAGTATAGTCTGCATTAAAATGAATGTTATGTGTACCTTGCCTTTCGTCCATTAATTTAAAACCGCTTCCATCTAAATTCACTGCGCAAAAATCTTTTGTCATTGGAGAGCGGTAAGCAGCGGAAAAATAAACTTTACCACTTTTTTCATCAATACCTAAAATGCTTGCAACATCAAAATTGCCTTTAGTTAATTGTTTTTCTTCTTTGCCATCAATCGATTCTAAATAAATATGCTGGTACCCGCTTTTTTCGGATGTCATTACAAAATGCTTTCCATCTTCTAAAAATTCTACATCTGCATTTTCTGCATCAACATAATATTTATTTTTTTCCTCGTAGTAAACAGAAGCCTTTCCTGTTTCAGCATCGGCACTTAATAGTTTCAAATCATTTTGTAAACGGTTAAGCCATGCAATAGAAAGTTTGCTATTGTTTTTTGTCCAACTGATTCGCGGAATATAAATATCAGTTTCTTTACCAATATCTGCTTTTACATTTTTAGCAGTTTTGGTATCGTAAATATGAATCTCAATCACAGAGTTTTTTTCTCCTGCTTTTGGATATTTATATGAATATTGAGTAGGGTATAAGCTATCGTATACTGCAAACTGATACAGAGGAACCTGACTTTCGTCAAAACGATAATATGCTAAATAATTTCCTTTAGGGCTCCATTGAAAGGCGCGGGTAAAAGAAAACTCTTCTTCGTATACCCAATCGCAATTACCATTAATAATAAAATTCCATTTACCATCTTTGGTTATTTGTGTGGTTTTGTTAGTTGTAAGATCTTTAAAGAAAAGATTATTATTTTTTACAAATGCAACTTTTGTATTATCCGGCGAGTAAGTTGCATGTAATACTTTAGCTGAATCTATTTTAATGGTTTTTTTTGAAAGAATATCATAAGAATAAACAATCGCTTTTGATGAACGGCGATAGATATATTCTCTCTTCGTAAATACCAATAATTTTTTTTCATTATTACTAAATTCAAAATCGTCAATATCTATTGTATTTCCTTTTTCGTCTTTTACATCATTCTTATCAATTAATGTTTTTACCGTTTCTCCGGTAAGAAAATTTTTTTGAACGATATTTCCTGCTTTATCAATTTCGGTATAAAATTTACCATCTTTCATACTGTTGAAGCCCGGAATATTTTCGGAGCGGAATGTGCCTTTTTTAAAAAGATCGTCCAAAGAAATTTGTTTGTTTTGTGCAAACAGTACAAATGGGAAAGCCATTAAAAGGAAAAATAGTTTCTTCATTTTCGGTTTTTTAATAAGCTATAAATGTAAGCGTTTGATTTGAAAAGATAAAAGCAGGATAAGTAATCTGAAAAAATTATATTAATGTTATCGCAATTATATTTTTTTGTTCCCGGCTGCAACACTTTGTGCAACTATTGTTGCGTCGCACACTTCAACATCAGAACCTCTTTCGGCCTTTATTGTTCATCGGTAAAATAAACTTTATAATAATTCATGTTTTTAGCTGCATCATAACCTTTTTCAATCAGTTCATTATTCCCATGAATATAAATATGAAAATTTTTATCCAGCTTCAGCACTTTTCTAAAAATACGTGACTGCTTTTTTACTGCAGCATCAGAGATGGAAAAGTTATCGGCAATGGGCGATTCAAATGTTTCTTCATAATCCTTTTTATATGATTTAAACATTTCAATTCCCTGTTCGTTGGCAATAACAACATTCGAAAATTCGTCTAAGTCAAAACTGTCTTTATCCTTAAAATATTTAATAGAGCGGTTTAATAAATCAATTTTATCTGCATTGGAAATATCAAAAACTTCGTCCATCTTTTCAGTAACAAAACTTTTATAAACATTAAGGGTATTTTGTGTTTGGTTAAAATTATCGTTCCTGATTTTCAATTTTAAAAAATCATCTATCCAATAAACCGCTTCGGTTTTATTAGTTTGGTCTATTACGGCAACTTTATATCCTTTTTCTTTTTCACTGTTAAATATCAAACAGCCTTTGTCTAATTTTTTAATATTAATGGCTTCTTCCTGATAATGAATATTAAATCCTTTGTGTTGTTGCAAAACGGTTATGTAAGGTTCTTTATTCTCCGATTTAAAGATACCCAACACATCTGTTTGTTCGCCTTCTAAAGGAAGGTTTTTAAAATAAGCAAAATACAATTCACCCGATTTTATTTTGGGATGATTGGATATATCGTATAAATGCGTTGCGATATGTTTTGTATTCTCGTGAAAGGTTTCGGGCGAATTGAAGATAGCTGTTGCAAAATGGAATACTTCATTCAAGTTACTATCTCCTGTTGGATGATACAATCGGTAAATTTCATTTACTTTTTCAAAAGGCTTTAAAAAGTATTGCTTTAAAAGCTCTTCCAGTATTGGATCTGAGAGGGAGAGTGGTTGCTCTGATAAAACCGGAGATTCGTTTAAAACCTTATTGCCTGCTTTATGAACGGTAAGCTGTGTTACTACTGAATCGAT
>Ga0310914_10002347_pt1 | contig 12712 bp, 15 predicted proteins | sample GREbulkMGAN108_FD_203450 | JGI IMG/M metagenome (GOLD analysis project Ga0310914, IMG submission 203450) | Lab enrichment of tropical soil microbial communities from Luquillo Experimental Forest, Puerto Rico - GRE.bulkMG.AN108 | ecosystem: Environmental > Terrestrial > Soil > Tropical forest >...
CCGCTCTACAACAAAGGGCGCTCGACCTCCTCGGCCTCGCCCGCACCCAGTAAAACCTTCCCTCCTTTCTTATCTACTGAGCCAAATCAGCCAGTTACGTAATCCCAAAATAGGAAGTTCCGGCTAGGATCGGCACGCCGAGGTTGCAGGCCTGTACACCCTGGACCACGCAAAGCTTCAGCACCTCCATGATCTCCTCCGCAGTCGCGCCGGATTTCAACGCGTTGCGAATGTGCCGCCGGGTGCCGGGGGCGTACATGTGCGTGAAGGAGGCATCGAAGGCGATGCTCAGCAGCTCGACGTCCTTGGGCGGCAGCACGTCGCTCGTATATATCCCAATGGCGGTGGCCATAAACTCGTCGGTCCACACCGGATCGACCGCGTAAAACGGATCCCATGCCGTATCCCATTGGCCCACCGCCTTCATGTGGTCGCAGGCGGGGGTCTCGGCGTCCGGCGTCCGCTTCGGCTCCATCCCGGCCGCCTTCGCCTCCTCAAGCAAAATTGGAGCGCCGAGGCTACAGGAGTGGATCGACATCACCGACGCGCACTTCAGGACGAGGAGGATCTCCTCACGTGTGGCGCCGGCGTCGAGCGCTTTGCGGATGTGGCGTCGTGTCCCGTCGGGGTTCAGGTTGGTGCAGGCGGCGTTCAGACCTACGCCGATCAGCTCGATCAGCTTCCGTGAGAGCGCGCCTGAGCGCCAGGGATTGGTGGTCATCCGAGCGCAGGTATCCGCCCAGGCTGGGTCCCATGAACGGAGCTGCTCAAGTGCGGCATCCCACGGGCCAGTGTCCTCCTCATTTGCGCGTGATACGTTGCCCACTGTCATCCGGTCTTCTCCTCAGACCTCGCGCGTTCCAATATTTGCCCCCTGCTGTCTGGGCGGGCCCATTTGTTACCCCTCGGCGGGCTTCGGATCGAAGTACTTCTCGAGCTTGTCTGGAACACCGTCCCATTTGCCGGCATCGGCCGGAGGGTTCCTCTTTTTTCTGATGTTGGGCCAGCGCTTCGCGTACTCGGCGTTGAGGCTCAACCACGCCTCAATGTTTGGCGCGCTGTCGGGTTTGATTGCTTTGGCCGGACAGACAGGCTCGCATTCGCTGCAGTCGATGCACTGCTCGGGATGAATGACGAGCATGTTATCGCCTTCATAGAAGCAATGAACCGGACAGACCGCGACGCAGTCGGTGTATTTGCATTTGATGCAATTTTCCGTGACGACGAAGGTCATCGATCCGCCTCCAGCCTGCCCTAATCGAATGAACTCAGCCCGGAACAGTGCTCCTGGCCTCCTTTTGCCAATACCTTTCGATATGGACCTGTCCAGGAGCGGCCTCCAAAGGCTCGCGGAAGCCTTCGCGCAACCAATGCGGCCATGTCCTCGATCATGTACGGGCTGCCGCACAGAAAGAGATGCGTGTCTTCCGGCGTCGGCCTGCTACCCCATGGCTGCGCCAGCGCCTGCGCCATCCAGACGTCCTGCACATGTCCCGTCGCCCGCGGCCACGGCACCGGCTCGCCTGCCGGGCGACTGACAACCGGGAGGTAGGTCACGTTCTGCCGCAAATGCTGAATGGTCATCAGGATCGAGCGGTAGCCGAGATCCCATGAGTTTCGTGCACCGTGCAAAATTGCCACCCGACGTTGGGTGCCGAAACGAAGGTGCGTGCTGAGCATGCTGACAAACGGAGCCAGGCCCGTTCCCGTTGCGATCAAAGCGACATTAGCGTTCGCAGGAACATGGTCGAACGTAAAGTGGCCGCCGACAAAGTCCGAGAGGCAAATGCGGTCGCCTATCTTCAGCGCGAACAGTCGCGGGCTCAGCTCGCCATGCGGAACCAGATGAATGTAGAATTCCAGGAACTCGTGGTTCACCGCAGACGAGGCAATGCAATAGGCCCGCTTGATCAGCTTATGCGGATCCGCGGGAACGGGTTCCGGTTCAGCCAGATCGCAGCGTGGAGCGGCTCCGAACAAGCCGAGTGTCGTGAATTGTCCCGGTTTGAACTCCGGCATCGTCCAGCCCACGGGGACCACCTGCAGTATCATAAGCCACGGCGACAGGCGGTTAACGACCGTCACGACGGCATTTAGCACCTCAGCTGCCGGCATGGCCGTTATGCCGTCTTGGTGGTATCTGTGCGGCCAAAGGATTGATCGATGATCGCCTGCAGGCGGTGCATCGTCTCGGCTGACGGCGGCTCGAAGTCCTTCAACTCGAATACACGCCCGAGGTAACCGTATTTACTCTCACCGTAACGGTGATAAGGAAGCAACTGATAGTCTACGGCGTTCGGGTGCGGTCGAATGAATGCGAGGACGGATCGGATATGGCCTTCGTCGTCGTTGACCCCGGGGATGACCGGCGTGCGCGCAATAAAGCGTATGTTTGGGAAAGTCTCATAAGCTCGCTTAAAATTCGCGAGGGAACGCCGATTGTCCACGCCCACCCACATTTTGTGCTTCTCCGGGTCGGTCAGTTTGTGGTCATGCATCATTGTGTCCACATGTGGCAGGACCTTGGCCATGAACTCCCATGGGACGTTACCGGCAGTCTCGATCGCGGTGTTGACTCCGCGGTGATGCGCCTCCTCCAACAGCGCCGCACTAAAGTCCGGCTGCAGCAGGCACTCGCCGCCGCTCAGCGTGATGCCGCCGCCGCGGCTTCAAGCAGCGGCCACAGGCCTTGGCCCCGATGCACTTGTTGATGTTGTAGGCCAACTCCGGGTTTGCGTGGATGCTCTCCGGGTTGGAGCACCATTTGCAGCGGAACGAGCAGAATTTCAGGAAGACCGTAGTCCGGATGCCCGGGCCGTCATTGATGCAGAAGTGTTGGATGTTGAGCACGAGGCCCATTGGGGCGCCACTGGGAGAGCGACTCGTTTCCATGACCCGTCCAGAATCGCCGAGAGAGATGCCGAGCGCCCGCGCGATCTGCAGGAAGGGACTGTCTGCAGGAATAGTCCGCACGCGGTTAAGCGCCTGTCGCAGGGGAATGACGCGCAAATCCGGTGGCTGGAACGACATCATCGCGGCGGTCTCTCCCGCGTCGAGGGCGCGCACTGCCGCGGCCCCATAGCCCAGACCGAGCTGCCGGTCGACGGCCGATGGCTCTCCGCCACGGACCAGCTGGCCAAGCGTGAGCGGCAGCGTCTCGCGTCCAGTCAGCCGCTGGAGTGCAAGCGCCGCGCTATGGGCGGCCTGACCCGCTCGCTCGATGACACGGGCCCCCTCGCCAAAGCGCGGATCGGATAGCGGCGAAAGGCTGGCTCGCATGTCGGTCGGCTTTGGCGGCTCAACCTGACTATCGATCGGAGCGGCATTCTCCGCCACCGTGATCAACGAAGCATCGGGCCTCAAGATCGCTGCGACCTTCTCGATATCGTAAGGGATCTCGGGGGTCAGCACCGCGTCGGCAAGTGCCGCCATGCCAGCCTGCAGCGCCAGCCATCCTGCGTGCTGTCCCGGCACTTCGACCACTGCGAGGCGACCCGCATCCCGCGCCGCGATGCGGATACGATCGAGCAACTCTGTGGCGTGGCCGAGTGCGCTGTTATAGCCGAAAGCCAGCGCCGTTTCCGGGATATCGTTCTCGATTGATTTGGGGACGCAAATCGTGGGCAGCCCGAGGCGGTGCAACTTCCATGCGACGGAGAGCGCGTGCATGCCAGTGACAGGACTCGCTCCGACGATCGAAATGACCGCGTCCACTCGGGCGTCCCGCAGCGCGGAGAGAACATCAGCGGAGCGATCGGCCTCTTCCGCTATCTCGTCTTCGGTCACTTGGCGCACGTGGAAGGGGTCCGCGCGAGCGGCGCTGCCGAGAAGCCCGCGGCTGTCGCGAATGATCTCCGGCGTCAGCCGGCGGATGCCGCCTTCCGGGTAACGTTCCGGGAATAGCGCGCCGTCATAGCCGTCGCGTATCGCTAGGACCTCCCAGCCGAGCCGATCCGCTGCCAGCACAACGCCGGTCGCAACTAGATCGAGCCCGGAAACAAACCCGCCGCCGGCGTTGATGGCAATCCGTCGTCGCGCGTCCATCTCAGTTCACTCCTTCCGACGAGTTTGGAGCGGCAATGAAGCTGTCGATGATGCGGCCGAGATCGAACTGATGCCGCCATCCCCACTCGGAACGTGCGTAACGGTCATCGAAGCTTTGCCCCCCGACGGCGTCGACCAATTCGGAGATCCGAGGGTTGACGGCAAAATTGAGTTCTGCCCCCGCGACTCTGCCAGTGACTGCGTTCACTAGATCCTGGGCAGTCGGGGCAGGCGTCGGCCCGAGAATCGTGTAGTTGACCGTTCGAATGGAATCAGCCGGTGCAGTCGCGAGTTCGTAAAAAGCTCTGGCGGCATCGGCGACATGCAGGATCGGGATCCGGACGTGCGGCTCGACGTAGATGGAGTATGGTCTGCCCCTCACGGCCTCCTCGATGGCTTTGTTGAAATACTCAAGATAGCCGTGCGTCGTTGTCCCTGGTCCGTTCACGTTGGGCAGGCGTATTCCCCGGAAATCGAGCCCGTAGAGCCGCCGATAGCAGAGACCGAGATTTTCGGAGAACAGCTTCGCAGCGGCGTAAACGGTGTCCGGACGGGTCCGGGAATCGTCGTTTACGAGGGCACCCGCTGCAGAGGCACCACCAAACACACTGAGCGAGCTGGCAAATACAACCTGACAGACACCGAATGAACGAGCCGCCTCCAGCACATGATACGTACCGAGACCGTTCGCGCGTATGCCAGACTCCGGACTCTCGTCACATGCGGGAGCCAGCATGGCCCCAATATGAAAGATCGTTTGCGGTTGGTGTTTTTGCACAATTCGAAGAACATCAGTGAAAATGCCCACATCGCCGCGTTCAAATTCCAGTCGCTCGCGTACGTCGGCGAGGGAACGCGCGTTTCCGGAGACGCTGTTGACGACGACCTTCCCGACACCTTTGGCAAGGAACAATCGCACGAGATGCGAGCCAATGAAACCGGTGCCTCCAGTAACCAGCGTAGTGTCCATCCCTACTCCCCTTACTCCCTCCGACGAGTTTGGAGCGGCAATGAACCTGTCGACGATGCGGCCGAGGTCGAACTGATTCCGCCATACCCACTCGGAACGTGCCTAATGGTCATGGCGCGACGTTTACGCTGGATGGCCGCCCGCTTCATGTCATAGCGGTCGCGTATCGCTAGGACTTCCCAGCCGAGCCGGTCCGCCGCCCGCACAGCGCCGGTCGCGACTAGGTCGAGGCCGGGGACAAACCCGCCCCCGGCGTTCATGGCAATCCGTCGCTGCGTCTGCGCCATCACTCTCGCTCCTATTCATGGCCAGTGGTGTGCGACGCCTGCATCGCCGCCATGCGCTGCTTGAGAACGGGGCGTAGGTCCTCGCCGTAGCCGGTCATTAGGCCGCCATCCACACTGATCGCTTGGCCGGTGATGAGGCCCGCGCGCGGGCTGGCGAGGAAGGACGCGGTCTCCCCGATGTCGTCCGGCGTGCACCAGCGACCAAGCGGGATCAGCCGTTTCGTCACCATGGCACGGAACTCGGGCGTTGCATTCTGCTCGGCCAGCGGCGTCAGCACAGCGCCTGGGCAGATGGCGTTGACCGTGATGTGGTGTTCGGCCAATTCCCACGCCAAGTGGTAGGTGAGCCCGACCACGCCATGTTTTGCGGCAGTATAATCGGCGCTGCCGAAGAAGGTCATGCGCTGCCCCGCGAGCGACGCGATGTTGACGATGCTGCCGCCACCCCGCTCGATCAGTGCCGGGATCGCCGCCTTGCAGCAGAGATACACGCCCCGGAGGTTGATACCGGTCACCCGGTCCCACTGCGCCTCCGGAATGTCCTTCAATTCCCTGGGCGGCGCCTCGATCCCCGCGTTGTTGACGAGGATGTCGAGGCCGCCCAACCGCTGCTTCGCAAGCTGGACCATCGCCGCGTTATCGTCCGCCCTGCTCACATCAGCCTTGATGGCCGCCGCGCGGCCACCCTGCGCTTCTATCTGGCGTACAGCATCCTCTGCCGTCTCCAGATTGATGTCGCTGATGACAACATTGGCACCCTCCCGCGCCATGACTGAGGCGATGCCAAAGCCAATACCGCGGCCGGCACCGGTGACGACCGCCGTCTTGCCTTTGAGTTCCATGGGTTTTGTCCTTCCGATTCCGAGAGGCCGGTCAGGCCGCTTCTTCCGTACGCGCTATAATCTCCTCCTGTTGACTCGGTGAGAGGTCAACGAAGTACGCGCAATAGCCGGCGATGCGCACGACCAGATCCCGGTACTTCTCGGGGTTCTTCTGGGCGTCCAGGAGTGTTTGCCGGTTCAGGATGTTGAACTGAATGTGCGAGTGCTTCTGCTCACACCAGACTCGGATTAGCTGCATCAGCCTGCGAGTCCCGTCGTCGCCGGCCACGTTCGCCGGGGACATCTTCATGTTGATCAGGTCCTCGCGGTGCGTGTTGTAGAGACGGCAGGTCGCTCTCGCAATCGAACCGAGAGTGGTCGTAAGCCCCCTTCGTATCCATGCCGTGGGAGGGCGAGATCCCTTCCGACAGGAATTCACCCGCCGGTCGGCCGCTCGGCGTGGCGAACGTGACCTTGCCCGAGGGAACGTGGTAGGTGATCGGGATGATGCGCATGTTGAAGGTCTGGCCGTGCGGCTTCTGGTAGCGGTGGCAGTACTCCATGACAGCGCGCTGGATCTCGAACCCGATCGCGTCCACCCACTCGATGCCGTTGCCGTATTTCGGCGCGTTCAGGCAGAGTTGCCGGATGACTTCTTTGCCTTCCCAGTTCGTTTCGAGCGTCCAGCAGTTGATCCCAGGTGAGCTTCTTGTTGTCGTAGATCAGATGATTGATGGCCGCGAGCGAATCGATGCAGGACGCGTCCAGGGCGCCGGGGAAGTAGTCGCTGTGCGTGTGGAGGTCCCGGCCATGCTCCATGGCCAGGTCATGGAGCATCGAGCAGAACGGCGCCGCGATGTAGTTCGGCTTCAGGGCCAGCGCAGTGTACACCTGCACCATGATATGCTTGACGCAGTTCAGAAGTTGCGCGCGGAACGCGTTCCAGAGGTCGTCATAGGTTGCAAAGGTTCGCGGGTCGCCGGTCGGGAGCCCGAACTGCGGGTCATTCCAGCTCTTGACCCTGCCGTTGCGCAGTGTCATTTCGATGACCGGCCCGTAGTTAATCGCGGAGTTGCCCGTCTTGCCCGTCTCGCGGTTGGGCAGCCGCCCCTCGGTGCAGCCCGATGCCGCGTAGTCGAGCGCCTCCCGCATCTCGATGCCGTGGCTCAGGAGGAAGGGAATCTGGAACTCGTCGTTAAGGAGCTTGGGAGACCCTTTGCCGTCCTTGATCGCCTCCGCCACCGCGTGCAGAAACCTGTCCGGAGTCCTGGCGTGGATTCGGGCGGCTAGCTCCGGGTAGCTGCACTTCAGCGGTCGTGTGGACTCGAGGACGATGTAGGACAGCTCGTTGGTGGCGTCCTGACCGTCCGGCGTCTGGCCGCCGATGGACACCGTCTCGTGGTGCGAGAACCCCTCCCGGCCGGACGCCATTGCGGGCGACATCTGGGACTCCACGCTCTGCATCATGTTCAGCCAGAGGCACTGGAACAGCTCCTGCGCCGCTTCCGAGGTGATCCGGCCCTCGGCCAGGTCCTTCTTGTAGTAGGGGTAAAAGATCTGATCGTACCGCCCCTGGCAGATCTGCCCGCCGACCATCTCCTCCAGCCGCGAGAACAGTTGGGCGAACCACTGGACCTGGATGGCCTCGCGGAAGGTGGATTTACCGGCGCCCATTCGCAGATCTCGGCGATCTCCTGCAGCTCCTTTTTGCGCTGCTGCTTGTTCTCCTTCGCGGCCATCTCGGCGGCGAGCCTGGCGTAGCGCCGGGCCCAGATCGAGAGGGCATCGCAGGTAATGGTGACGGCTTCGTAGAAAGGCTTCTTGTGGACGAGATCCCGCGGATGGTCGAGGGCTGCCAATCTTGGTTTGGCCTCTTCTCGAATGCCCTTGCAGCCCCGCGCCATGAGCTTCCCCCAGTCGATGACCCAGTCCTGGGAGTGGCGCCCTGTCGAGGTGCTGAGCACGACGAACGTCTGTATCTGACCGATATTCTTTGGACCGGGCCCGAAGGAAATCAGCCGCGAGTCATCGGGCAGCGCGTGAACGAAGTGCGGGGTGAAGTCCTTGCCGTCCCAATACGGGAACAGCACCTCATCGATGATCTTCTTGTCCTCGACCGTGACATGGACCGCGTCGGGCTTGCCTGCGTGCTCCGCAGCCATAAAGGTCTCCGCCCCCTCCTTCATGATGCTCCCGTCGAGTTCGGGGTAGACGAGGGTGTAGCGGCCGAGCCAGGTGTTGGGCCTTCCGACGATCAGCTCGTCGTCGAAGATTGTGACGGGGATGTTTTCGGCGATATGTTTCAGCGCCTTGGCCCAGCGCAGAACGAGCGGCTGCCCCTCGGTGGTCTTGAAGGATTCGGTGAAGCAGACCGCCCGTTCCAGCGTGACCCGGGGCCGGTAGTTCGCACGGATCGCTTCAAAAAGCCTCAGGACTCGATCAGTTACATTCCCGTGTATCGATTTGGCACCCTTCTCGATCGCCTGCTCCTGAGCCGAGCCAGCCCATGTGGTCTCCGTATCCATCACAAAGCTCCTCTACCTACTGCATGAATCAGCCGTGGTTACGACCGGGTTCGGGCGAAGCGTGCCCGGATCGCGAGCCTAGGCCCCGGTTTTTGCCTCGACTATGCAGATTCGGCGAATTTTGGGCTGCTCGCCCCCGACCCAGGCAGGCGGCGCAGCGTGGCTGAAGGTGTTTCCCCGAAAGCGCTATGGTACACCCCGGCAAAGCGGCCCAGTTCGGTAAAGCCGCAGGCGCAGGCGATTTCCGCGACGCTCGCCGCTGCCGGATCGGCCTCGCGCAGCGCGATACGCGCCTGTTTCAGCCGGCGCAGAAGCACATAGCGGGTGGGGCTGACACCGAGAAACGCGGCGCAGCAAGAGCGCAAGGTTCTCTCCCCCACGCCGATCTGCTCACAGAGCTGTTGCATGCGCAGCGGTTGGCTTAACTGTTCCGCCAGCACCTCCTCGAACCGGATCATGGCCCGTCGATGATGCTGTCTCGCCAACCCGTTGCCTGCTGCCCGAGTGGTTTGAAGACAGGTCATGAGTGCGTGAATGATGCTCTGCTCCAAGGCCCGCGCCACCTCGGGGTGCGCCAGCATTTTCGGCCTGGTCTCGGCAAGCCGGCAGGCTTGCGCATGGCGGCGCAGCAGCCGGGCGGAGTTGCGTGCGGCAGGCCGTAGGATACGCGCGGCGGAGGGTGCCCGCACGGCTTTTCCGACGACAGCCTCGCTGTACCGTTCGAGCTGCGCAGGCGCGAGCCCGATCAAACCCCAACTGCACGCCCCGGCCGTTCGCTGATGGAACCGCTCGGCGCTGCTGTGGAGTACGATCTCGCCTGGCTGCAGCTCCACGCCGCCCCAGATCATCGGTCGGCTCCCTCGTGCCGCAAATCCCACAAAGACGAGCGCCGGGCCAGTGAGATATAGGCGATCCGCGCGAAGTCCTCCTCGCTGCGAAAGAGATAGAGGTGATGCAATCTCGCGCTCGTCGCACGGCCGGTGAATTCGCCTTGCGCGGCAGTCAGAACGAGATCGAGCGGTGTTCGATCTAGGCTCGCTTGGTAATCATCGGGGTCGATAAAGGTGCATGTGCCGCTCCCTGGCATCTCTTCTCCCTGCAGACCAGCCGGCGGAATACCGCTGATCCCAGGCTAGGCACAGCGGGCCGGAGCTGACTATGCAGATTCCGGAAACTGCCAGGGCGAACTGGTGATTTTTTGCGGTCGCGGATCTTCGGGTGGGCGGCGCAGCGTCGCCGATGGCGGCTCTCCGAACAGCGAGCGATACGCGACTGCAAAGCGCCCCAATTCCCAAAACCCAAAATTCGTCGCGATCGCGGTCACCGACGCTGTCGCTGGATCGGCCCTTCGCAGCGCGCGGCGCGCCATATGCAATCGCCGCAGCCAAAGATACCGTGTTGGACCCATCCCTAAATGCTCGTGGCAGAGCGTGCGAAGCGTGCGGTCCGATACGGCGGCTGCCGCGCACAGCTCCGTCGCATAGAGGGTGTGGTCGCAGTTCGCCTCGAGGAAATCGTCCAATCGCCGTAATGCCGCTGCGTGCCGCCAGTGTGCGCCGCCGACGTGGGTCACCTGGCCTTGGCTCAAAAACAGGACCAGTACGCGCGTCAGAGCCTGCTCGATCGCTCGGGTGACCTCGGGACTGGCGAGGATGTCGGGAGCGCCCCGGGCGAGTCGGCCTGCAGCCTCATACAGGTTCAGCAGCTCCGACAGAAGAAGCGGCGGCGGTTTGACAACATGGGTGAAGGGCGGTGCGAGCAGCTCGCGTCCGATGATGGTCCCTCCGGCGCCGCGACATCATCATGAGTCAGCGCGATGGCGCCCCATTGACAGGCCCTCGAGGATCGATTGTACCCCTCCGATCCCCGGCGGAACACAATCATCCGGTCCGGCGCCAATTCCAGGCCGTTGATGTGTACCTGCTGATCCGGAGAGGTGGCGAAGATGACGCCCAACACCTCAGGGTTGACCGCAGAATACACAGTTTTAGAACGGACTCGTTACCGTTTGTGAGCAAAATTTATTGGCCAGAAAACGCGGATGATGCGATCATGGACGTGCCGTAATGGCTCGAACCCATTGGGTTCGCTAAGTTTGCACCCGCGCTGCGGGAAGATCCGGGCGGATGTGAATCGGCAGATCATCCAAAAATAGCCCGTACGACCGACGGTGGAGTGCGTTCGAAATCCCTGTTTGGTTCCGGCTTGGCCGGCTTAGGGAGATCGGCCGAGTGATCGGCGAGCGCGAATTGCGCGCGTTGTTGTTTCACAAGCGGGAGGCTGCTGCGGCGCATCCGTGAAACTCAAGATCAGCTGGAACTGGTGAGGATCGCGGCAGCAATGGAATTGAACTTGGGTACGCAGTTGATGCAGATCAAACCGCCGTCGTGATGAGGGGATAGGTTTCGGTCAGAAGGTCCCGGAGGCGAGGATGCCCTCGAGCGTTGTACACACATTTACCGACCCAGTCGAATACTTTACTGGAATACGAAATCTGCAAATAGTGGGTCTCGTCGAGCGGCACGGCGAGTTTCGCGCTAAGTCGACGCGTATCGACCTGGACCGATTGTTTATGTATCGCTCCGACGAGAACCTGCCTCGCATGATGAAGGTATCGCCCAGTGGGAGGCGGGCGGGGATTATTTTCGCGACCGCCCCTGGCCAGCCAGCGATGCAGATCAATGGCATCGAGATAGCGGGCGATCAAATCTCCAGAACCGGGCTGGATTGGGAATGGTACCTTCGATCCTCGGCGGACTGTGGATGGGGTTCCATGTCCTTGGCGCCGGAGGATCTTGCCGCCGCAAGCGAAGTGATCATTGGGCGCACGTTAATGCCGGCGACTTTTGCCTACAGTCTGACACCTCCGGCGCCTCTTCTGCTGCGGTTGCGGAAACTACACGAAGCGGCCGACCATCTCGCAAAAACCGCCCCGGACATCCTCGCAAAGCCGGACGTAGCGCGAGCAATCGAACAGGCTTTGGTGGAAGCGATGGTTTTCTGCCTGGCGGGCAGCCATTCCGAGAATGCGCGTAATGTCCGGCGCCATCACGCGAGAGTGATGCGGCGCCTGGAAGAGGCGCTAATGGCGAACCCTGACCAACCTTTATACATGGCGGAGCTCTCCGCGCAGGTCGGCGCGTCTTACTGGACATTGCGTGACTGTTGCCTGGAGTACCTGGGCATGAGCCCAAAGCGGTATCTCTGGCTCCGGCGAATGCATATGGCGCGCCGGGCACTGCGGAGTGCCGACGCGGAAAGGACGACTGTCACCGAGATCGCCTCCGATTACGGGTTCTGGGAATTTGGTCGCTTTTCGGTTGCCTACCGTTCGCTATTCCGTGAATCGTCTTCGACAACGCTGAAGCTGGCCGCCTGATCGCCTAAAACGAAGTGAACGCGATTCGTATCGGCTTCGGAATCCACAAAATCTGCATAGTCGGCCTATTTTGGCCAGTCTAAGCTCAGCCATAGGCTTCTGCTTGATTTTGCAGGACGATAAATGCCGGGTGGTGGCACGCGCACGTTCCTCGAGCCCGATCACTACGAAGCGGGCCTGGGCCAGGTACAAATCCAAGCCATCATCTTGCCCCGCGACAAGTTTAGAGCCCGCCTTACCTGGGCAGAGCTGCACTATTTGCAGGTGTGCCGCTGTCAGGAAGATGCCCCACGCATAGCCTATCTGCAGTTCGCACCTGGGCTGGCCTTTGTGTCGTTTTCGGCTGATTCCGGACCGTTGCCGGTGTGGCGTGGCACAGAAATGCAGGCGGGTGAGATCATGTTCCACGGCCGCGGCGAGCGGCTGCATCAGTCCACGCCCGGACCCTTCGTGTGGAACGTGATAGCAATGGAACCGGCACAGCTCGAATATTATGGCCGGGCCCTCTCCGGAACGCCGTTCTCCTTGCCGGCGGAGGGCCGAACCCTACAGCCCTCTCGGCGCATTGCGGCGGGTCTGCGACGGCTGCACGCGCGAATCTGTCGCCTCGGCGAGACAAAGCCCAAGATCGTGTCCCATTTCGAGGTCGCGCGGGCGATGGAACAGGGTTTGATCCAGATGCTGGT
>Ga0310914_10002367_pt1 | contig 12676 bp, 14 predicted proteins | sample GREbulkMGAN108_FD_203450 | JGI IMG/M metagenome (GOLD analysis project Ga0310914, IMG submission 203450) | Lab enrichment of tropical soil microbial communities from Luquillo Experimental Forest, Puerto Rico - GRE.bulkMG.AN108 | ecosystem: Environmental > Terrestrial > Soil > Tropical forest >...
GCTGGCTGATGGATCAGAAGCAGCTTGCCGGCTGGTACGAAGTCGCGGTCACCTATTACCAGCCGCTGTTGCACGGCTACGACAATGCGCCGATGTGGCAGGTGGAGCCGCGTAATATCCCGTTCCGCGATTCATTGACCAACGCCCATGTCCACGGCTGGCCGGCGCCGCCCAACCGGCAGCTGGCGGAGAGTGTCGCCAAATATGTCGTCGTCGACATGTTCGCCAAAGCTTGCGCCGGCACCTCGACCAAGGACGTGATCAAGAACGCCGAGGCGCAGCTCAAAGAGATTTACCGCGCCGTCTGAAAATGTCGGTCCGGTCCGAGCCTCTCCTCAGGGCAGCACGCCCGGCACGCCGTACTACAGCGCTCGGCGTCTGGCTCGACCGCCAGAGTGTTTTCAGCTGGCTGATGATGGCGCCGCCGCTATTGTTTTTGGCAGCTCTGGTTGGCTACCCGTTCTGCTACGGCATTCTATTGAGCTTGCAAGACCGGCCGGTCGCGCACACCGGCACCTTTATTGGCCTTAAGAATTTCGCGACCAATTTTAATGACCCGATCTTCTGGCGGGTGGCGCTCAATACCTTTGTTTATACGGCTGTCGCCACGTTGCTGAAAATGGTCGGTGGCCTCGCTCTGGCGCTGGCGATGAACCAGCAGTTTCCGCTGAAGAATCTGATGCGGGCATTAATGCTGCTGCCGTTCATTGTGCCGACGGTACTCAGTACGGTCGCCTGGATGTGGATCCTCGATCCGGCCTTTAGCGTCTTGAATTGGTTGCTGGTGGCCGTCGGCGTGCCAAAGCCCGGGCCGTCGTGGCTCGGCAATCCGATGCTCGCGATGCTTTCGATCATCATGATCAACGCATGGCGGGGTCTGCCATTTTACGGCATCACCTTGCTCGCCGGATTGCAGACCGTACCGCCCGAGCTCTACGAGGCAGCGACGATAGACGGCGCCAGCGGCTGGCAGCGGTTCCGCTATGTTACCTTGCCATTATTGCAGCCGATCATCTTGATCGTGACGTTATTTTCGGTTATTTTTACCTTTGCCGACTTCCAGCTCGTCTACGTGCTGACCCATGGCGGGCCGCAAAACGCGACGCAGCTCTTCGCGACCTATGCCTTCGACATTGCCATGGGTGCCGGCCAGCTTGGCCTCGGCGCCTCGGTGGCATTGGCGATGCTGCCGGCATTGGCGTTGCTGATCGTCGCACTGACGATCTACCTGCGGAGAGAATGATGGTTACCGGCTACGGCCCGGTCGAGCGGCTGGTGCGGCTGTGGCTGCCGGTCGGCTTCTTCCTGGTGCTAGCGCTGTTCCCGTTCTATTGGATGGCGATCACCTCGCTAAAGCCCAATTTCGAGCTCTACAGCCGACGGGCCATGCCGCTTATCGTGCATAACCCGACACTCAAGCACTATATCGATCTCCTCACTGAGACGAGCTTTCTGACCTGGACCTGGAACACGATGCTGGTCGCGGTTGTCTCAACCGCGATTTCCCTCATTCTCGGCGTCATGCTGGCCTACCCCCTGGCGCGTATGCGATTTGCCGGCGCTGGCCTGATCGCGATGACGGTCGCAGCAATCTACCTCGTGCCGCAGCCGCTGCTCTTCATCCCCCTCGCCGATCTGATCAACCGGCTCGGCCTCGGCAACACGCTGACCGCAGTGATCCTGACCTATCCGACAATGCTCGTGCCGTTTTGCGCCTGGCTGCTTTTGGGCTATTTCAAGACTGTGCCAATGGAGCTCGAAGAGGCCGCCCGCATCGATGGCGCCAGCCGCCTGCAGACGATGCGGCGAATCTTTCTGCCGTTGTGCACGCCGGGCTTCGTCTCCGCCGGCATCTTCGCATTCACCTTATCGCAGAACGAATTTCTCTACGCCCTGATCTTTCTGACCAAGAGTGCGGTACGCACCGTGCCGGTCGGGGTCATCGCCGAGCTGATCCGTGGCGACGTGTTTTACTGGGGCCAGCTGATGGCCGGGGCATTGTTGGGCTCGATCCCGGTCGCGATCATCTACTCGTTTTTTGTCGAGCACTACGTTGCCGGCCTGACTTCGGGGTCGGTGAAGGGGTAGCGCTCGGGGCAGGGCGTCGGTTGGACATCGTACGCCCCATCGTCGATCTGCGCAGTCACATCGCCGGGTGGCGAAAATCCGGTGAGCGGGTCGGCTTGGTGCCGACGATGGGGGCGCTGCACGAAGGACATCTGGCGCTGGTCCGGGCAGCGCAGACCGAGTGCGAGCGCGTCGTCGCGACGATCTTTGTCAATCCGACACAGTTCGGGCCCAGTGAAGACCTCGCCGCCTATCCGCGGCGCGAGACGGCCGATCTTGCAATGCTCGGGTCGGCAGGGGTTGACCTTGTCTTTATGCCTGCGACAGCCGAGATCTACCCGCCGGGTTTCGCGACCGCCGTTCGGGTGGAGGGCTTGGCTGATTGCCTGTGCGGGGCGCACCGGCCCGGCCATTTCGACGGCGTCGCCACGGTCGTGACCAAATTACTGCTGCAATCGCTACCGGACATCGCCTATTTCGGCGAGAAGGATTATCAGCAATTGCTCATCGTCCGCCGGCTGGCCCGCGATCTCGACATCCCGGTGCGCATCGCGGGCGTGCCGACCGTACGCGAAGGGGACGGGCTCGCACTGTCGTCGCGCAACGCCTACCTATCGCAAGCGGAGCGTCAGATCGCCCCCAATCTCGCTCGAGTATTGCGGCGGATCGCGGCGGCGCTGGCCGCGCAACCGGGGACAGTCGCGAGTGAAATCGCGCAAGGCCGCGCCGACCTCGAGAGCGCGAGGCTCGCGGTCGAATATCTCGAAATCCGCGACGCCGACACCTTGGCGCCGGTCACCGCAACCGTCACCGGACCCGCACCGCGTCTTCGCCGCGATGCACCTCGACCGCACGCGGCTGATCGACAATGTCCCGATCGCCGCCGCAGCGTGATCTCTCGCCTACTGCTTGGCGTACTTACGCAGTCCCTTGCCGACATTCTCGGCGCCAAAGACATTGCCGGCGGCATCGGCCGCCACACCTTCCCCGCCCGACTTGTCCTCGTTCGGGTTAGGACGCGGGATGAAGTATTTGACCGTCCCATCCTTGGCACTGCCGACGCGGATGCCGCGGCGACAGCCGGGGTCTGGGGTGCAGCCGTCCTTGTCCTCGGTTTGCGAGTCAGCGACATAGATCATGTCGTTCTGGTCAATGAAGACCGCACTCGGCCGGCCGAACTGCTTCCATTCGGCGAGGAATTTGCCGTTCGGATCAAAGATCTGAATGCGGCTGTTGACCCGGTCGGCAACGAATACCCGGCCCGCGGAATCGAGCGCTATCCCGTGCGGTTCGTTGAACTCGCCGGGCCCCGACCCTTTCTTGCCCCAACTCTTGATGACCGAGCCGTCGGGGGCGAGCTTGACGATGCGTGCATTGGAGTCGCCGCCATGACCGTCAGCGACAAAGATCGTACCGTCCGGCGCGACGGCGACTGCGGAGGGCCGGTAGAAATAGCCGGGTGCGTCACCAGGCATACCGGGCTTGCCCAATGTCATCAGCACCTTGCCGTCGGGGCTGAATTTGACGACGACGTGACCCTTGCCGTTCTTGCCGTCGGCGTCGGCAAGATAGACGTTATCCTCCTTGTCAACGGCGATGCCGTGCGGAAATACAAACATCCCGGTGCCAAAGCTTTTGATCAGCTTCCCGCTGGGGTCGAATTCGAGCACCGCCGGCAGGTCGGAGTTGAGGCAATTCCCGCCGCACCGCTCAAAGGCCCAAATGCTCCGGCCGTCCCGGTCGGGCGTGACGGCGATCACCCCGCCCCATTGGCGGCCCTCGGGCAATTGGCCAAACCTGACCCCGGCCGCGTAGGGATTGGGCAAATCGATCGACGGCACTGCGGGGTTCTCGGCCGCTACCCGCACTGCAAGCAGGATCATTATCGCAGCGATGCCGGCCGCCAACGTAATATCCGCCCGACCCGCCTGCTGTGTCTTCATCGCCGGTCCTCCCGAATTTGTCGGTCTGTGCTCGTATCGCTCAATGCTAATTTGCGTCGATGAGCAGGTAAAGCACGCCACAGGTAGCGGAGGACAGCCATGCAATTCGCCATCGCCATTCCGACCGACGTCGACTCGTGGCGGGTCGTCAGACGCGCCGAGGAGCTGGGTTTTGCCCGCGCCTGGTTCTACGACACGCAGATGCTGAGCGCCGACCCGTTCGTCGCGATGGCCGTTGCGGCCATCAAGACAACCAAGATCCGGCTCGGCACGGGTGTATTGATCCCGTCGAACCGGATTGCACCGGTTACGGCGAATGCCTTTGCCTCATTGAATAAGCTGGCGCCGGGGCGGATCGATTTCGGGATCGGCACCGGCTTTACCGGCAGGCGGGCGATGGGGCTGGGTGCGGTCAAGCTCGCCGATATGGAGGAATACATCCGCGTCGTTATGGCACTGTTGCGCGGGGAAACGGCCGAGGCCGAAATCGAACGGAAGAAGCGGCTGATCCGGCTGCTCAATCCCGAACTCGGCCTGATCAACACGCGCGACCCGATCCCGCTGTGGATCGCGGCTTCAGGACCTCGAGCGCGCGCTTTGACCGCGAAGCTCGGCGCCGGCTGGATCGCGACGGCCGGCGACGTCGAGGGCGCGGTCGCCGCGATGACAGACATGAAAGGCCGGTGGCAAGCCGCCGGGCGTGGAGTTGAGACCCTCGCTGGCATGGTCATGACTGGCGGCGCCATCTTGGATGAAGGCGAGCCCGCCGACTCGTCGCGGGCGATCGCCCAGGCCGGGCCGCGCGCCGCGATGCTGCTGCACCGGGCGGCCGACGCGGCGTTGGCGGGGCTGCCGATGATGGCGCGGAGGCCGCAATCGGTCGCCGAGATTGTGGCGGGCTATGTCGAGCTCGCCCGCAAATTCACGCCGCAGGGCGCCCATTATCTCGAAAACCATCGCGGGCATCTGATGTTCGTCAAACCCGAGGAACGTCGGTTCGTCACCGCTGAGCTGATCCGCCGGACGACATACACAGCGACCGAGACGGAACTTAAAGAGCGCTTCGCGCGGCTCGCCGAAGCGGGCTACAGCGAGATCGCGGTGCAGATCGTGCCGGGCCAGGAGCACGCCATCGAGGATTGGGGACGGATCCGCCGCGCCTTCGCCTAGTTTGCGGCTAAGGTTCGAGAGCGGGTGCTCAAATGCCGGCCCACCATTCATACCCCTGGTCTTCCCAATAGCCGCCGTTACCGTTGCCGATCTGCGTAAAATCCTCAACGCTCGTCGCGCAGGCGCAGCGGCGCACCGTGCGCGATCGGAAGCGCCAGGTCGTTCATCTCATAGGCGAGAATGTTCTGCGTGTGGTAAGCACCATCGAGGTCGACGCTCTCAAGAGAGCCGGCATTCAATTGCGGAGACATGGCGAGCCCGGCGAGAACGATCAGCGGGCACAGTAAGCACAGCACCACTAGGTAGGTGAGTTTCTGCAAAACTTGTACCGCTTCGCTTCCGCGCCTTTCGGGAAGCGTAGCCGCATGTGCTGCCAGATCGAATGGCCGATCTGCCCGAGATCCTGTTGCGATGGCACGAGATCCCGGCGGAGGTGCGCACCCGATATCGCAAGCAGTGCATAAACCGTCCCGTTAGCCACAAAAAGCCAGGCAAAAAAGAAATGCCAACGGCGTCCCATGGCCAGCCATTGGCTGCCGGGCAAGGTCGCCCAGTCCGGGAAAACACCAATCGCCACGAGCGGATTGCCGAAATTCGAGGCATTGCCCCAATAGAGCACCGGATGGGCGTTGAAGATCTGGAGCCCGCTCATCAGCAGGACGGTCATGCAGGCGACATTGATCCAATGCGTGATCCGCACCCAAAGGCGGTGGCGGTAGATGAGGCGATCTTTTGTCATCCGTGCCTCCGCAAGTCGACGCCGGGCGGGACGGCAGCACCGCCGCCCGCCCGGCTTCGGTGCCTCAATTTGGCATCAACACCCGGTCAATGACCTGGATGACGCCATTGCTCTGATAGACGTCCGCGATCGTGATATGGGCGGTGCCGCCCTTCTCGTCGGTCACGATCAGGTTCTTGCCGCCGCCCTGCAGGGTCAATGGCTCACCTTGCACGGTCTTGAGCACGGCCTTGCCGCCGCCCATCGCGATCTGCTGGTCGAGCATCTCCGAATCCAGGCGACCAGGTACGACGTGGTAAGTCAGGATCTTGTCGAGCGTGCTCTTGTTCTCTGGCTTCAACAGGGTTTCCACCGTCCCCGCCGGCAACGCCGCGAAAGCCGAATTGGTCGGTGCGAAAACCGTGAAGGGCCCGGCACCTTGCAGTGTCTCCACCAGCCCGCCGGCCTTGACCGCCGCGACCAGGGTGGTGTGATCCTTCGAGTTGACGGCATTTTGGATAATGTTCTTGTTGGCGTACATTGGCGCGCCACCGACCATCGGATCGCCTGCGGCAATGGCACCGCCGGCAACCGCAAGTGCGACCACGGCAGCAGTGCTGAGCAGTTTGATCTTCATCGTCAGAACTCCTTTCCCTTTAGCGCCGCGTCCCTCGGGTCTCCTTCAGCCGGCGCGGCGAACAACTGCTGTACGGGCCGGCTTCCCAATCGGATGCAGCGCGATGCATCCATTCGCGTTCCGAGCCGGTAATTCCTTTGAATGGACTTGAGAGCGGCCTTCCGGCACACGGTGGTTTCGCAATATGGATAGCCAGACCACTGCACTATCCTCAGTCGGCGTTCTGATCGAAGCCGTGGGACGCGGCAGCCAGGTTGCGTTGAAGCGTCTCTACGAGCTTGAAGCGCGCCGGCTCTACGGCATAGCGCTGCGGATTGTGCAGCGGCCGGAGGTCGCTGCCGATGTACTGCTGGACGCTTTCGTCCAAATCTGGCAGAATGCTGCCTCCTTCTCGGCCCAGCGCGGCGCCGGCGCGGCGTGGCTCACCGGCATCGTGCGCTTCCGCGCCCTTGATGCCGTGCGCAAGCTTGGGCGTGAGATTCTGACCGACGATCCTGGGCTTGGCGACGCAGCGCTCGAGCCGGACGTGATCGAGAAGATCGATGCCGCGGCAGAAGCCGGAGCCCTCAAACATTGTCTCGAGCTGCTCGAGGAAGAGCAGCGGCGTTGCATCGTATTGGCCTTTGTCGACGGCTTGTCGCATTCGGAGGTCGCCGAGCGCGTCAGGGCGCCGCTCGGTAGCGTCAAAAGCTGGATCCGGAGGGGGCTGCTGTCGCTTCGGAGGTGTCTCCAACGATGATCCCGAACACCCCGACGACCTTCATATCCTAGCTGGCGAGTACGTGCTCGGCGTCCTCGATGAAGCCGATGCGAGCGAGGTCGCGGGTGCACTGTCGACCAATACTGAGCTGCGGCGAGCGGTCACCTTCTGGGAGGAACAGCTCCATCCGCTCTCCGAGCTCGCTCCCCCTGCCGAGCCGCCGCCCGGCACCTGGGAAGAGATCGAAGCGCGGATAACCAAACCCGCGCCAGGGCCGGCAGCACCGCGCTTCTGGGACAACATCGCGCTATGGCGCTGGTCGACCGCCGGGTTTGCTGCCGCCGCTGCCGCAAGCCTCTTCCTCTGGATCGTGATGACGCCGGCATCAGGTCCGAGCTTTCTCGCGATCCTCTACCCGCCGCAGCAGGATCAGGCTGGCTGGATCGCGACTGGCAGCCGCTCCGGTTTGGTGGTGCGTGCGGTTACCGCCGCGACGCCGCCCACCGACCGCTCCTTCGAGCTGTGGGCTATTGGCCCCGGTTCGACACGACCGCGATCGCTGGGCGTCATTCCCTCGGACGGCGAGCTCAAGCTTTCCACTCTGCCGCCCGACCTGCGCGACGGCGCAACCCTCGCGATCAGCATCGAGCCGATCGGCGGCTCACCCGCACATCAGCCGACCGGACCGGTGGTTTTCGTGGGGTCGGTAAAGACGTTGTGACGCTATCCGGCGAAAGCGGCGATGCCGGTCTGCGCGCGGCCGAGGATCAGGGCGTGGATGTCGTGGGTGCCCTCATAGGTGTTGACCGCCTCGAGGTTCATCACGTGGCGGATCACATGGTACTCGTCCGAAATGCCGTTACCGCCGTGCATGTCGCGCGCGGCGCGGGCGATGTCGAGCGCCTTGCCGCAATTGTTGCGCTTGAGGATCGAGACCATCTCTGGGGTGTCGCGCCCCATGTCCTTGAGCCGTCCGAGCCGGAGGCAGGCGTGCAGCCCGAGGGTGATCTCGGTTTGCATGTCGACGAGCTTCTTCTGGATCAATTGGTTGGCGGCGAGCGGGCGGCCGAACTGCCGGCGATCCAGCGTGTAGTTGCGTGCCGCATGCCAGCAGAACTCGGCGGCTCCGAGCGAACCCCACGCGATCCCGTAACGGGCGCTGTTCAGGCAGGAGAACGGGCCGCGCAGCCCCTTGACGCTCGGCAGCAGGTTCTCCTCGGGTACGAACACCTCGTCCATCACGATCTCGCCGGTGGCCGATGCACGCAGGCTGAACTTGCCCTCGATCTTGGGCGCGCTGAGCCCCTTCATGCCCTTTTCGAGGATGAAGCCGCGGATCACCTCATCCTCGGTCTTGGCCCACACCACGAGCACATCGGCGATCGGCGAATTGGTGATCCACATCTTGGCGCCGCTCAGCCGGTAACCGCCGGGCACCGCAATAGCCCGCGTCGTCATGCCGGCGGGGTCGGACCCGTGATCGGGCTCGGTGAGCCCAAAGCACCCGACCCACTCCCCTGAGGCGAGTTTCGGGAGATATTTTAGCCGCTGTTCCTCCGTGCCGAAGGCATAGATCGGATGTATGACGAGGCTCGACTGCACGCTCATCGCTGATCGATATCCGCTGTCGACCCGCTCGACCTCGCGCGCAATCAGTCCGTAAGAAACGTAATTGACGCCGGCGCAGCCATAGCCTTCGATCGTCGCGCCGAGAAACCCGAGCGCCCCCATTTCGTTCATGATCTCGCAGTCGAAGCGTTCGTGACGGTTGGCTTCGAGCACGCGCGGCAACAGCTTTTCCTGGCAATAGGCACGCGCGCTGTCGCGTACCATCCGCTCCTCCTCAGTCAGCGCCTCGTCGAGGAGCAACGGATCGGCCCAGTCGAAGGCCGTCTCCTCCGCGGCGGCGGGCTGAGCACGAGCAAGGATGCTGGTCATAGAGGTCTCGAGTGAGGCACGTATCCGGTCACGCACTTATGCGCGCGGGCCCGTTACGAAATCAATCCAGTCGCCGGGAGGGGTGCCCGCACCTCGCGTCCGGCCGGGCCCTGTACCTTTCAGCCCGGGTTCAGCCCTTGACGCCGCCCATCGTGAGGCCGGAGGACATTCGGTTGCGGAACGCGTAATACGTCGCGATCGGCGGCAGGGCATAAATGATGGCGGTCGCCATCATGTAGTTCCACGGCGCCACGTCGCTGTTCAGGAATTGGGCGAGCGCCACCGGCACCGTCATGCTCTGTTTGTTCGACAGCAACAGGAATTGGTAGAGATATTCATTCCACGCCGCTAACAACGCAAACGTCCCGACGGCGACCAACGCCGGCACCATCAATGGCAAGTAGATCTTGAAATAGATCTGGATCGGCGAGGCGCCGTCGATGCGCGCCGACTCGTCGAGCTCGAGCGGGATGCTTCTGCCATATTCCTGGAAAATGAAGATCGCGTAGGGCGTCGCGAAGGTCACTATCGCTGCGATTACCGACCACGGGTTGTTGTGCAGGCCGTAACGCTGCATGATCAGATAAAATGGGATTGCCAGGAACGACGCCGGGATGACATAGGTCAACAGCGCCGCGTTGGTGATCACCCAGCCGTTGCGGATGCGCATCCGCATGACCGAGAAGCTGGTAAGCGAGCCGATCGTCAGCACCAACAGCGTAACCATCGATGCGATGTAGACGCTGTTGCCGAACTGGTGCCAGAAATATTCGAGGTACCAATAGCCCTGGCTTACGACGATCCAGAAGCTGTTGGCCGAGGCGTTCGCCGGCCACAGGTGATCGCTGAACACGTCGCCTTCGGCCTCAAACGACACCATGACAATGTTGTAGATCGGCGTAAGGGTCCACACCAACAGGACGGCGCTGAGAATCGCCGCCCCGACGTTGCTCGCGTAGCGCCACCGCCGTGCGGCGCGCCGCATCCGCTCCCCGGGCCGGGCGGCAGCCGCCGGCGCGAGGGCAGTATCGGCGGCTATCGTGCTCACAGCTGCACCTCTGTGTTTTTGATTCTGCGCATCAGGATGATCACCAGCGGAATCAACAATGGCAACGCGGACATGACCACCGCCACGCCGAGCCGCGGGTTGGCGAGATCGAAGGCATTGCGGATGCCGAGCGTGGCCAGCAAATGGGTCGAGTTAGCCGGCCCACCGCCGGTCACGAAGTACACCGAGTTGAAGTCGCCGAGCAAAAAGATCGTCGCCAGTAGGGTCAGGACCAGATAGAGGTTGGCGAGCAGCGGAAAACTCACATGGGCGAATTTACGTAATCCGGTCGCGCCATCTACTTTGGCCGCGTCATAGATCTCCTGTGGTATCGACATCCTGCCGGCAAGCAGGATCACCGTCCAAAACGGCAGCCATTTCCAGACATGGGAATAGATGGCCGAACCGAGCGCGAGCCAGCGCGAATTGAGCCAGGACGGCCCGTCGATACCGAACAGATGGAAAAGCGCGTTGTTGAGCAGACCCCACTCGCCGTTCAACATCCAGTGGATCGAGATGAAGCTCGGCAACGCCGGCACCGCCCAGGGCAGGACGAAGATCATCAGCAGCCCTTTTACCCACCAGCCAGGCCGCATGAAGAATCCGGACAGCATTAGCGCGAAGAACAGCTTTAGATTCACCCCGAACGCAACAAAGAGTACGGTATTGACCAAGGTCTGCTGATAGATCGGGTCCGAGAACACCTCGGTATACAAACTCGGCTTGCTGCCCATCCACAGCCCGTAGAAGACCGGATAGGCCACGAAGGCCACGAACACCCCGATGTAGGGTACGAGAAAGGCGACCGCCCAGGTAAATTCCGAACCTCGTAAACCGCCCCGCCAATAGCGCCACAGCGATTGCCGCCGAACTGCCGGGCCGCCGAACTCGATAGCCGATGCGGTAGTCATGATCGCCTCTCAGCTCGATACGATTGGATATTTTGCGAAGATTTCTTCGATCCGCTTGAACGCCTTGTCGATTTCCGGCTCCGGCGCGGCACCGCTGTTCATGACAGCGAAGGCGGCGTTCATGATGACATGCTCACTGCCGACTTGGGCAATTGCCGGGTTGTACGCCTCATAGATCGGAACGGTCGGGCCGAGCACCGACTGCGTGGTATAGGCCGTGCGATGCACATCCTCTTTGAGCCAGAACGGGTCGCTCTGAACGATTTCGGGGATCGGCAATGCCCAGCGGCCGAGACCGGCCTTCAGATACTGATTCAGCACCTTCGGCTGGATCATGTATTTGGCGAATTCCTTAGCCACCGCGACGTTTTTCGCGCCCTTGGGGATCACCGGGCCAAAGATCGCGATTTGGCTCGGCAATTCCTTGCCGTCGTTGCTGAGCGGCAAGCCGTGGGTCAGAATATCGTCGTATTCCTCTTTCTTGTGATAGAGCGCGACCTCGGTCGAGATCGTGCCGTCGAAATCCATCACCATCAATTTTGAATGGAACGCGTTGTTGTCGTCGGCATCGTTCCAGTTGACGCAGCCCGGCGGGACATACCCGTCTTTGAACGCAGAGGTCAGGCTCTTGATCGCCTGCACGGCTGCGGCTCTGACCTGCGGGTCGTCGGTGTGCAATTTGCCGTCAGACGTGATAAAGTCCTTGCCGCCATAGGCGATCATCCAAGCGTTGAAGGTGTTGATCGGGTCGACTCCGTTGGCGGTCAGCTGGTAGCCGAGCCCATAAACGTTGCGCACCCCGGCTGCCCGCAGCCCCTTTTGCACCGGCTTGAAGAAGTCCATAAACGCGTCCCACGTCTTTGGCAGATCGGAGACCTTGGAACCGCCTTTTTCGACCAGCGACTTCCAGATGTGGAACGGGACCGCCGCGATCTTCATCGGCACGACGTAGTAGGCGCGCTGTTTTGCGACATTGTTGTAGAAATGACAGCAGGGCAGCGCCGTCGGGATGAATTGGCCCTTTACAGGCTCGACGATGTCGGTGACGTCGACCAGCTTGTCGTCCCAGGATTGTATCGGCGCGAGGGCGAAGTCGGCGACCTCGATCATATCCGGGACCACGCCGCTCGTGATCGCCGAGACTGCCTTTTGGCGCAATGCGGCGTAAGGAATGGTGCTCTGGTCAATCGTGTTGCCGCTGGCCTTCTGGTAATCGGCAACCATCGCAAGGAATGAGCTGTCTTCTTCCGGAACAAAACCCTGGGCAAACCACACCTCGGCGGTTGTGGCGGCGGCGTTCGCGATATAAGGCCGCGCCAAGACGCCGGCCGTCGCGACCCCGAGAGAGCCGCGAAGCACCGAGCGTCTGGTCACTATCGTCATGCCGTCTTCCTTCCCCGTTCGCGTCAGCCAAGCAGACGCGCTCTGGTTGTAGTCTCCCGATCCTAACATAGAACGGCCGCGCGACAGGCTCAAATATTATCGTCGCGAGCCGTCGCTGTGCGCGCTCAAGCCTGCTGTATCGGATATTTCGCAAAGATCGC
>Ga0310914_10002370_pt1 | contig 12660 bp, 14 predicted proteins | sample GREbulkMGAN108_FD_203450 | JGI IMG/M metagenome (GOLD analysis project Ga0310914, IMG submission 203450) | Lab enrichment of tropical soil microbial communities from Luquillo Experimental Forest, Puerto Rico - GRE.bulkMG.AN108 | ecosystem: Environmental > Terrestrial > Soil > Tropical forest >...
CAACAACCACATCCGCTTCTTTAGCCGCTGCGAGGGCTTCGGGGCTTGGCTTCGAATCGAGCTTGGACCAGACCAACTGGCCTTCCGGTTTTGCCCCATCCGTCGCCCCGTACTCGACCTTCAACGGGTACGGCTTGCCTGCCTCGAGATGCACGTGGCCAAGCTTGGTCTCCACTCCGTTGGTGTGATACGCCATCGTCACCACGTTGCCATCGAGCCAAACGCGGAAGAAGCCGTCTCCTCGAAAGCCGAGGTTGTAATCATCGGTCGCGTCCGGCGTGAGCGTCGCTTCCCAGCTGACCAAGAACGCGTTGGCCTTCGGGACCTCGGGCGGTAACAAGCCGGGCGTGAAGCCGGCGCCAGGCTCGGTCTGGCTTGCGACGGGCGTCTGCGTAGCCGCCGAGCTCAGGAACGCCAGCATGTCTTTGAGAACGTAATAGCTCGCACGCACCCCCTGCTTGCCATCGGTCGTGAGCAGTTGCGCGGGAACCGGTGACGCCTCCTTGCTCAGGAATTGCGTACCGCGCGCATAACGGATCTGGGCCTTCGGAATCTCGGTCCGCATTCCCTCAAGAACCGAAACCGAATGCGTCGGAATGCCGTTGTAGTTGCCGAGCAGCACCGGGGTCTGCTCGGCAAGAGGACCAACGACCGCAATCTTCACGCCCGATGGCTTGAGCGGCAGAACTCCGTCATTCTTCAGCAGCACCATGGACTCGTTCGCGAGCTTGCGGGCCAAAGCGCGGTGCGCGGGACCGTCCAGCAGCTGCTCGTCGATCTTGCTGTAGGGCACCATCTCCGGCGGATCGAACATCCCCAGTTTCATGCGCGCCGTGAACAGGCGCCTGAGCGCTACGTCAATGTCGCTTTCCTTCAGGTAGCCTTGCTTCACGGCTTCGAGGTACGGCGCGTAGTCGTGGTCGTCATTCACCTTCGCGAAAAAGTCGATGCACTCGTTGTCCATGCCCAGTTTTAAGCTTATGGCCGATGCCTCCGCTTGCGTTGGCATGTAATGGTGTCCGTTGAAGATGTTTCGTACCGCCTCGCAATCGGACACTACATATCCCTTAAAGCCCCACTTGCCGCGCAACTGGTCCACGAGCAGAAACTCGTTAGCGCACGCTGGCTGGCCGTTGATGCTGTTGTACGCACACATCACGGACCCGGCTTTGCCTTCGGTTACGGTTCCACGAAACGCCGGCAGATAGGTGTCCATTTCATCGTGCTTGCTTACGGTTACGTCGGCCTGATGCCGCGTGGTCTCCGGGCCGCTGTGTACCGCATAGTGCTTGGGCGTAGCAATGGTGCGGTAGTAGCGCGGATCGTCGCCCTGCATACCGGTGACAAAGGAAATGCCCAAGCGCCCGGCCAGAAAGGGGTCTTCGCCGTAGGTCTCCTGGCCCCGGCCCCAGCGCGGGTCACGGAAAATGTTGATGTTCGGAGCCCAAAAATCCAGTCCTTCAAAAATGTTGCTGTGGCCCGCGCGCACCGCCTGCGCGTGCTTGATGCGCGCCTCGGTGCTGATCGCCACGGCCATTTCATGGATAGCCGGCGCGTCAAAGGTTGAGGCCAGTCCAACTGGCTCGGGAAACTCCGTCGTTCCGTTCACCGCCACGCCGTGCAGCGATTCACTCCACCAGTCGTAAGCCGGAACCCCAAGGCCTGGAATCGCGCGCGCCTGGTTCACCAGTTGCGACGCTTTCTCCTCGAGCGTCATGCGAGAAATGAGATCATCGACACGCCGATCAATCGGCAGAGCGGGGTTCAGATAGGGGGCACTCGACGGAGACAGGGCGTTTTGCGCAAGCAGCAGCGAACCTCCAAAGGCCCATCCGGCCAGTACGGCGGTGACGCACTTGACCGACAGTAGGCACCATTTCTCGATCACGATCGACACCTCCTTCGTCGAATAACAGATTCGTGCATTCAGGTTGAAGCTGAAGACTTCCTATAACGCTATCACACTAGCGGCTCCGCGATGGAAACTCGGAACCCGCCAGGCGTTTGGGATCATTGATATCGGAGTACAATGGCGCCGGAGGAGTCGCTCTTTGCGGCACGCCTACCTGTCGCTGACCCTTGCGCTCGTGTGCGCCATGTCGCCTCGAACCGCCGCGGCACAAACAAAACCCGCGGCCGCAATCTGGACGCCTCCAAAAACCGCGTGGGGCGATCCCGATCTCCAGGGCATCTGGACCAGTGACGACTCCATCGGTGTGCCCCTCGAGCGGCCCCGGCGGTACGGGAACAGAAAGCAGCTCACGGAAGAAGAGTTCGCCGAGCGCGCGCAGGAAAATAGCAAGATCTCTACCAGCGTTCAGGCGGGCGTCAACCCCCAAACCGGCTACTGGGTCCAGCACGAGGGCGTGGATGCGGAGCCGTATTCCTCGAATTGGACCGAGTATGCTCGGCGAACCTCACGCCAAACGTCTCTCATTGTCGACCCCGAGGATGGTCAGCTTCCGCCGTTGACAAAAGAAGCCATGATGCTCCGGGCGGCCTCGATTGCCGCTTCCAGGAAGAAACCCCGGCCGGAATCGTGGGAAGACCTGAACATGAACGCCCGCTGCATCACCCGCGGCGTCCTGGGCTCCATACTCCCGGTAGTTTACGGAAACGGGACGGATATCCTCCAGGCGCCCGGGTTGGTTGTGATTCGCAATGAGATGATCCACGAGACTCGCCTCGTTCCGATCGACGCGCCCCAGAATCCCCGGCCGCACCTGCCGGACGCGATTCGCACGTATATGGGCGACCCTCGCGGGCACTGGGAAGGCAACACGCTTGTGGTCGAGACAACGAATTTCATTGGCGGACGAGTGGGCATCGGCGCCAACGGAGAAGGCATCAAGTACAGTGATGATCTGCGTCTGGTCGAACGATTCACGCGCACCAGTGACAGCGCCATCCAGTACCAAGTGACGGTCCACGATCCAAAGACCTTCAAAGCTTCCTGGACCGCCGCGTTCCCCGTAACCCGCGAACCCGGTTACCGGATTTTCGAATATGCGTGCCACGAGGGCAACTACGCGATGGCGAATATTCTCAGCGAGGCCCGTGCCGCAGAAAAGGCCGACCCTGCCACAAAGTAACTCCGTTCGCAACGCGAGACGCAACCGCCAATCCGTCGATCACTTTTTCCTGTACTGCCCGTAAATCAGCTCTTCGGCGAATTCCACGCACTTGAATTCCAAAAGCCGGGCGTTGCTTTCAACGCGACGGTAGAGCGGCATGCTGATCTTCCACGGGCGGCTGAAGACCGAGGCATCCTCTATCGTGGCTTCGTATTGCAGGTGGTCGCGGTCCGTACGTGTGAAGCGTTCGACCACGTGCAGCTTGTCGCTGGCGAAGTCTCCGGCGCGGTCAAACCACGCCAGACCGTTCAGCCCGGTCACGTCCACCACCAGCGTGTCCCCCTCCCAGTGTCCGTTGTTGGTGCCCATCCAACTGTCCGCCACGGCCTCAGCCGGCTTGCTTATGTTGACGAAGCGATTCGCGCTCGCGAACTCGTACACGAACAATATGCCTCTCGGCGACTGCACGATCTGAAAAGGGTAGGGCATGTAGTTCGCTCGGGGGATCCCGGGCATGTAGCATTTGGCTTCCGGGTCGTTGGTGCGCCGGCTGGCGAAGTTGCCCTTCTTCGTTTCTTGCGCCGCCGGAAGATAAGGAATAGCACCTCCTTCGACAACTCCCAGGCCGGCCGGTTCGGCGCCGATCGCGCCAGTTCCCCACATCGTGCCGGCGAGCGCCGAGTGGTCTTCCAGATCCCAGTTGGCGGTGTTCAGGGCCTGCCATATACCGCTCAGGTCGGGGTGACCATCGCCGTTGCGAGGCACGCGCTTCGTCTCGGGCGCGCTGACAGAGAAGGCGAGAGCAAGCAAGGCTCCGGCCACACAGAATAAAGATCCTTTTTGCATCGAACACTCCTTCAAACGTCTGGACGAAGGAACGAGGCTGCCGGGCGCGCGGCTAAAATGTGCCTCAGACCGGGCAGTCACGAAAACCCGATCCATCTTCCGGCCGCGCCTACGAGGGACCACAGCAGCAGCGATACGAGGCCCACGGCGCGACTCCACATCAGCGTCACCTGGTCAGGGTCCGCCAAGGCGGTCCGCCGCTGGACCGTGGCCGTGAATACCAGCGAGAGGAGGAGCGCGCTCATCTTCACCCAAAAGGCCTCGTGATAGTAAAGCTTCACCGCTTCCGACATGAACAGCAGGAAGCCGGAACCGAGCATCATAGCCAGGCTCCCTGCGAACCAGGGCCACGTGTCGTGCCAGAGCTGCGCCGCCGACCGTCGCCCCAGGCCCAGACCGAAAAGACTAAGGTTCACCGCGAGCACCGACCCGCCTACCACCGCGAGCCCCAAAAGGTGCACCGACTCGATCGCCGGAAAAAGCCAGCGAGATCCGCGAATCGCTTCGCCGATCCAGGAGTGTTCGAACCAGCTGAAGAGCGTAAGGACGGACATCGGTTTTACCGCACGAGCCTGGAAGGTGCCCGGTCGAACCAGTTATACGCGATCATGCGTCCGCAGACGGCGATGGCCGCCCACAGTGCCAACGACACGCCTGCTGCCAGGCGCGCGCGGATGGGCGGCCTCATACCCAAGTCCCACTGAAGCATGGTGGGTGATGTGGTGAAGTGAAACACCGCGACGTTGAGACCGGCCATCAGAAGGAATGTCATCTTCATCCGGAAAAATATGTTGGAATAAGTCCTGACGGGAGCAGCGTAAAACAGCAGCGCTCCGCTCACCACCATGACAGCGAACCCAGCCAGCATCCACGGCAAGAGGCGCCGCATAACCTGCGATACAGGCGTCGCCGATAAGCTCGCACCCAGCAGTCGTAGGTCAACCATCACCGTCAGTCCAAGAAACACGCTAAGGGTGAGAACGTGTACCGACTCGACGATTGGATACACCCAGATCGATTCGTGAAGCGCGATGCTTCCAGGCGTACTTTCGAGCCAGCGGCAGACTTCCAGAGGGCTCATTCCTGCGGCCATCCCCTTCTTCTGCGGAGACTTCCGTTTTCAGCGAAGTTCGTCCCGCTGCTGGTGATCTTGACACCCGAGCCGGATGCGTCGCTGGGCTCTTGTCACCCTGGGTTACGCCCCTCCCGCACCGTCGGCCGCAGCCTTTTCGGCGGTGAGCTTGTTCCAGACCAACCAAAGCGCGAGCATCGCGCAGGCACCGAAAGGTGCCACATTCGCCAGCGGGTCGTCGTAAGGGGCGCCGGTTCCGGAAGAGCCGAGGAACAGCTTGCGGCCGTCGGGCAACGTAATATCGCGCCCATTGGCGCGCAATGAACCGTCCTTTGCCTGGTAACCGTCCACCACCACCCGCGTGCCGGGCATTACTGTGTTCTTCGTGAGGCCGCGCCGAAGAAGCACGTTGGGGCTGCCAGCCTCGATCATCCACGAGCTTACCTTGTCGTCCGCGCCCCGGACGTCAATGTGGATCCACGCATGTGGATTGATGAGTTCCACTTTGGTGACCGCACCTTCCAAGTGAACCGGCTTTTTCGCGTCGAACTCCGCGGAGAACGCGTGATGTGCCAGGGCTGGCATGTCGCACACCATCAAGGCAATGACGGTAGCCAGAGTTACGCACGTGTTTGTCAGCCTACCTTTGATTCCCACTTCTCCTGCGCGAGCTCTCTTCCCAGCTGGTTGTCAGAGCCAGCCGGACGATTCAAGCATCGAAGGCGATCAGACGGCCCGTGACAATCAGTCCTGCCCACAGGCTCAGCGAAAGGGCGGCCGCCAGCTTGGCTCGTGGGGTCAGTCCTGCGTCCAGAGCCTTCGCATTTTCGTAAACCCCTTTGCGGAATACCAGTGCATGCACGCCTACGGATGCCAGGAGGGCCATCTTGACCCAGAACGAGGGGCTCCGATAGAGCTTAAGCGGTTCAGCCCACGCAAGCAGCAGACCGCTCGAGGCCACCAGCACGAAACCAGCGCGCTTCCACATCCGGAACTGCTCGAGGATCTCGGAAACCGTGCGCCGCTGCATGGCCCAGCCCAAAAGACGCAGGTCTGTCATCACCAGCATCCCGCCAAACAGCGCGATAGCCAGCACGTGAAAGCCGCCGATGATCGGATAGAGCAGCGCGCCCTCCCGGATGGCGGTGCTGAAATTCGTCCTTTCTACCCATTCCAGTGTGGAGACGGTATTCATACGGTCGTCACACGAACGCGATCATTCTTCCGCCCGCCACCACACAGATCCAGAGCGCCAGCGACACTAAGCCGGCAGATTTCGCCAGAAGCGCTGGGGTTGCGGGGTGTGTCGCACGCCGGTGCATTGTGAAGTGGAACACCAGCGCCCGCGAGAGACACGCCATCTTGAACTGGAACGACGGGTTGTGGTGATAGTTCACCGCGTCGGCGGAAAACATCAGCGGACCGGTGATTAACATCAATGCAAGGCCAATCCGTGTCCAGATGTCAAGATCAGCTGCCAGCTCGCCGCTGCTCCGCCGTACCATCGCGATTCCCAGCAAGCGCAGATCCACGATTGCAATTGTGCCAACGGATAGGGCTAACCCGATGAAATGCAGGCTCTCTACCACCGGAAACGCCCATTCCGGTCCGTTCATGGCTTCGGCCCAGGGGGTCGTCATGAGCCATTCGAAAAAGGCATCGCCCTGCATGTCTGCCTCGCCTTAAGCCTACATAGACAAACGTCTTAAGATTATTCTGCGCAAAGTCAAACAACTTGTAAGAATTCGGTAAAAGGTTACGTGTTCGTTAACGGCAATACCATATAGAAGATTTGACCCGTTGCCAACGCCACCGATGATCCGAAAAGTAGACTCAATTTGATTCCGATTGAACCAAGAGAGTGGACAGTAAGGCCTTGTTTTGGCCTTTGAATTTGTGATTCCCATCGCGTGCTCCATGAGTCCTCGTGGCTGGAGTTTACGCGCCCGCCCGGCGAGGCTTCCGCACTTCACAAGCTGAGCATCCGAATACCTGGAACCGCCAAGGTCCTTGATTTTCTTAAGAAATTATGATATAGTTAATAACGGCGATTCATTCACTCATCCCGGCGGAGGGACCAGAAGGCGCTCCGCGACGCGATGAGAACAATCATTCGCCTGGAGGAACAAGGACATGCCCATAAACAGCCGATCGATCGCGTACCGCGACGGCGAGACAGAACTGACCGGTCTGCTCGCCTGGGACGACTCGCGGTTCGACGAGCATCCGGGAATTCTGGTCGTTCACGGCGGCGCGGGTCTCGACAACCATGCGAAGGAGCGCGCGCGACGACTCGCGGAACTCGGCTTGGTCGTCTTTGCTTGCGATATGTACGGCAATGGCGTCGCCGGCAATCGCGAGCGTGTGATGTCCCAAATCATGGAACTGCGCAAGGATCCGGCCCGATTGTGCGAGCGGGCGCAGAGAGGAATAGAGGTGTTGACCTCTAACCCCCAAGTCGATGGCCGGATCGCGGCCGTGGGCTATTGCTTCGGGGGAATGACCGTGCTCGAACTCGCGAGGAGCGGCATGGACCTAGCGGGCGTCGCGAGCCTGCACGGAAGCCTCGAAACGTCACGTCGAGCTCAACCGGGCTCCGTGAAGGCCAAGATTCTCGTTTGCCATGGTGCTCTCGACCCGCATGTTCCAATGGCACAGGTAAGTGCGTTTGCCGAAGAGATGAATTCCGCCGGTGCAGACTGGCAGTTGATTTTGTACGGCGGCGCAATGCACGGTTTTACCCACGACGGCGGCCCCCACGGCCCGGGAGTCGCCTATCACGCCGCGTCCGACACCCGCTCTAGCCGCGCGCTGGAGCAATTCCTTATCGAACTCTTCGGCAGGGACGTGAACACAACTCCAAGCTGACTGGCCGGGATCCTATCCCATTTGGACCGGCGGCAGATTCAGGGCACTGGGTTCTTCAAGGCTTCCGCGATCCCGGCCTCGGCCAGCGGTGCCATGATTTCATATCCGGCTTTATTCGGGTGCACACCGTCCGGACTCAGCTCGGCCTTGAGGCCGCCTTCGTTGTTAACCATGCTCGAATAGTAGTCCACATAGACGAAGCCGTTTTTCGCGGCGTACTCTTTGATCCATGCGTTTAGCGCCTTGATCTTGGGGGCGGGCTGGAGTCCCGGGTGCCAGGAGAATTCACTCGCCGGCAGGACCGAGCACAATACTACGCGAATTCCATTCGCGCGGGCCAGATCGCTCATCGATGCGATATTGTTTTCGATCGCCTCCAAGCTGGTTTTTCCCGTGTTCTCGGCGATGTCGTTCGTGCCCGCGAGGACGACGACGGCTTTCGGTTTCAGATCAATCACGTCCTGGCGAAAGCGCACCAGCATCTGCGGCGTGGTTTGCCCGGAGATTCCGCGATTCACATACGGTTTGCCCGGAAAAAACTCGCCGCGGGCGGCAGACGTGCCGGTCGGCTTCTGTCCCCAGCCTTCGGTTATCGAATCTCCCATGAACACCACCCGTGCTTCCTCCGGTGCCGGAGGGCCCAGTTCCTTGTTGGCGTCACGATATTTTGCGAGGTACGGCCAGTCGTTCAGAATCCTGTCCAACTGCGATTTTTGATAGGGCGTCAAGCGATCCACAGACGATGGTGTCTCCGCTGTTTTTTGATCCTTCGCGGCCGTCGCGGGAGCCGCCTGCGAGAAAGCCGGCACACAACCGGCGAGAATCGCAGCGGCCAGGCAGCAACCACGGACCGCGTACGCAAAACCGTTTCTCGTGTCCACTCTAGCCTCCCTCTCTCGTTAGAAATCCGTGCCAGCCTCGAGTTTTTTGCCGAAGCTTACTTCGCTTGCTTGGAGCTCGCTTGAATGTCTCGGTCCGCCGCGACCATGGCACCTCCGTTCAGAACGACGGACGGCTGCTGTGCCGCCTGCCTGGCCATCAACCGCCATGCCAAAAAACCGCACAACATCGCCAACGCGACCACCATTGACCTGGCCCTCATATTTCTTTCCTCCGGGATTCCATAACAACAGCTCCCGATCCTCTAGGGCGGGTCGTCGGAGACCGATTGCGGCCCCTAGTCTACACTCCAACGCCAGCCAAGGCCCGCTCCGACGAATTGCCGCGCTTCGCTTGCGGCTATTGCGTCTCGCTACCGATGGCGTGTGGTCAGGGCTAATCGAAATAACATGGGCAGCCCAGGCGTGCTGCGACTTGACTCGAGAGTTCCCATCTTTCCCCGAGTGTTCAGGACTTGTTCGTGGGAGGCCGTTTCTTTGGCTGGCTCCCTTTGTTCTCTCTTGGTCTGGCGTTCTGCGAGAGCACATCGAGCGAGTAGCGGTTTGGCGAAGAACCGGAATGGAGAAGCGAATGGCTGATCATCAGCTGGAGATCCCCGCAAAGCAGCAGAATCTCGAGCAAACGCGAACGATCCAGGTTTGTGAGAGGTTCGTGGCGGAGACAGACGAGCAGGGTGCGGTTCGAACATTCCTCGAGCAGCCCACGGATGGCCTGGACCTCGGTTCGGTCGAGAGGCCGGCTTCGAACCATGGGCTCAAGCATGTCCAGCCGCTCATAGCAAGTGAAAAGGAAGTGATCGAGGCAGAGCTCTCGCGCCGCCAGGGAAATCACCGCCGGTTTTGCGCAACTGCCCGCCTTGCAGCCCTCCTTGTTTTTCAGGATGTCCATGATCTCCTGACGCGATTGCCCCTGCGAATTAGATGCGAGAGTGATTTCTGAATAATGCAATTCGTTGTACCCCTCTCCTTTTATCGACCTTATGGAATTCCGCTCAGTGACAGGCCACGCGGTTCGAAAGCGAAGTTTGCCCTCTCTCGATGAGTCCGGCAAAGGACTGCGGCATCGAAAAGAACGCCACAAACCGCCCGTTGCGCAACCACCGATCGACGTAGGGCTCAAGCAATTTCCTCACCTGCTCGGCGCTTTCGTCGCGCCGCTTCTCGTCTTCGGTTCCGTCCCATAATGTCACAACGGTGACAAGGCGCTTCTCTTCGGCGGAAACGAACACCAGCCGGCCAACAAAGCCATCCGAGCTATCTTGTGCGTTCCGCTGCGTCAAGCCGATTGCCTTGCGGAGCTTTTCCGCTTGCCCCGGGCGGGCAACAAATTCTATGCCTTCGGCGTGGAACTGGCAGGTCGCGGATTCTGCGTTTTTCCTCCGCGTTGTCTTCCGAGGTACGGCCTCGGGCTCAACCGCCGTTTCCCGATAGTCAGGTAGTTGAAAACTTCCGATTTGAACTTGGCTCGCCACGAAACCTCCACAACGCGCTGTTTCCCCCCGGGCAAGCCGGGGCACTTGACGAATGAAGGGCCTCAAGGGTGTGAATCAGGTTCAGCTGAAATAGGTTCCTTCACTCGGAGTAGTGCGCACGTGACGGTTTTCGTTTCACCCCGGTAACGCGATGGATCATTGCGTCTTACGACGGGGCGAAGATATACTCCGGAGTCATTTCCCCGGGGGTATCCTTGGATCTATTCCCGTTTGACAAGCTCTACGTTGACCGCCTGAGGGACGGGGACGCATCCACCGAACAGCACTTCGCGTCTTATTTTGGGCAAATCCTTGACATTATGCTCCGGGCGAGATATCTGTCTCCCGAACGCGTCGACGACGTGCGCCAGGAGACCCTCGCGAGGGTGATTGCGACGCTACGCCGGGAGGGCGGTATACGTCAGCCGGAACGTTTTGGCGCTTTCGTTAACTCCGTCTGTAAGAATGTGCTACGCGAGCACAAGCGGGATTGGTACCGTACCCAGCCGATCCAGCAGGATCACTTAGAGCCGCCCGACAAGGTCGTGGACCTCGAGCGTGCTCTGATCTCCCGTGAAACCAAGGATAAGGTCAGGGAAATCCTCTCGGAAATGAGAGAGCGCGACCGAGACCTGCTTCGCGCTATCTTCCTCGAAGAAAAGGAGAAAGACGAGATCTGCAGGGAGTTCGGCGTCGACCGGGAGTATCTCCGTGTGCTGTTGCATCGCGCCAAGGAGCGTTTCCGCTTGAGTTTTCAACAGGTTCTCCCGAATCTGCCGGGCCGCCCAGCACCGGGTGCCGTACGGTGAAACGGATTTGGCTCCCCCTGCACTATCTAAAGGACAGGGACAACAAGAACTATGGACCACGCTGAGGCAGTGCGCCTAAACGCGGCTGAAAGTTACCTATCGGGGGAACTCCCCGAGGTTTTGCGAGACCAGTTTGAGGAACATTATTTTGATTGTTTCGAGTGCGCGAACGACCTGAAATCTCTGGACATCTTTCGAACGGCCAGCCGAATGGTGTTGGAAGAGGAGGTTGTCAGAAGGGTTCCTCCGCAACGGCCGGAAGCGCAACGGGCCGGTTGGTTCGGTTGGTTGCGACCGCTCGTTGCGATCCCTGCGATTGCCGCCCTGGCCGCCATCGTCGCCTTCCAAAACGCGGTCACCATTCCGGCGCTGAAGCAGCGGCCTCGAACAGCCGCCGAGGCCTACGCGTCTAGCTTTCGTCTCCAGGGGACGACCCGCGGGAAAAGTATTTCAACGGTTTCAGTCCGTCCGAATGAAGGCTTTGCCCTCGATTTCGACTTCATTCCGGCACAAGTCTTCCCAAGCTACCAGGGTTTGCTGTTCGATGACTCCGACGGATCGGTTCTGACGTTCCATTTGCCGGGTGAATTGGCGAACAAAGAAGTCCATCTGGCCGTGCCAGCCGGGTTGCTTCATGCCGGCAAGTACAGTCTGGTCTTGAACGGTGTTCGTGACGCCGAGGGCCGGCTCGCCTCCGGGTTGGTCCTCGGCGGAAATGAAGTTCAGCGGGTAGCTTTTGCAGTAGAAATTCGTCCGTAGCTAGGTCCTTCGCGCAAGTCATCCTCGAAGAGCCGGAGAGTCCACCAATGACCACGAAACCCTCCTACCACTATCATGCGTGGGCTCACGCGTTGAGTGGGCACCTAACGCGACCCTTGGACCACGCCATTGAGGTGCAGGCCGGAACCACGCTGCCCACGACAGGCGGGCATCATAGTTCGCACGTCGAGAACTTCCGGTTCGAGCACATAGTGCGTTTTGACGCCGCCTATTCTGAAGTATCGGGCGGCGAGAAGGAAGAAGAGGGCAGCCTCATTCACACCAGCCTGGCCACGACCGTCGTTGAGGGGCTCAACATACTCGATGTAGTAACGGCGGACCGCGTGGTCGCCCGCGTCACTTCGCGGCACGAGTCGCGCCGCAAACCCGGAGTCAAGAGTCCCGAGTACGAGTCGGAACCGGAGTCTCGTATCCTCATCCTGGGAAGCCGGTTCGAGAACTTGCGTGTCGCGGGATTCCAAATCGGGGTTGAGCTCCATCACGAGTTGTTCCTGAAACTCGACACCTTCGAAGAGGTGATGAACGAATTCGCAAAGAACGGGGAGTTCTGGAAAATGGCGCATCATCCCGTCGCGCCCGGCCAGTCGCCGCCCAAACTGCCGAAGAAGATCGCTGCTGAGGGAGTAGTTTGTTGCTCGCTTGTTAAGCAACTGGAACCCGCGAAGTGTCCCGGCTTTGTGTACCATGGGCACTACGGACACGTTTTGGTCGTGCCCGAGTTCGGCAAAATCCACATGGCGGAGGTTCTCTGCGAGTACGGGCGCAAAACACTGACCATGCTCCGCGTCGAGTTGGGCTCGCCACACGTCGGGCACATGCTCGCGGCGCAAAGCGGCAGCA
>Ga0310914_10002378_pt1 | contig 12650 bp, 19 predicted proteins | sample GREbulkMGAN108_FD_203450 | JGI IMG/M metagenome (GOLD analysis project Ga0310914, IMG submission 203450) | Lab enrichment of tropical soil microbial communities from Luquillo Experimental Forest, Puerto Rico - GRE.bulkMG.AN108 | ecosystem: Environmental > Terrestrial > Soil > Tropical forest >...
CGGCGGTCGCGGTGGCGTTTGCCGTCCGGATCCGGATTGCGCCGGCGCCGGTCGGCGGCTCCGAACGACAGTGACAAGCAGCGCAAGACGCAAACCTCGACGATCACCGAGGTTCCTGGCACCGCATGAGCGAGTGCGCTTTCCATCTGAATGCGCCAAGGGCGCAGGAGATTGATTATCAGCCGCTCACAAAAGGCCGAGGCCACCGAGAGCGGCTCCCGCGAGCAGCATCCACAAGGGACTGAGCCGGGTTCCCAGCGTGATTGCGACCGCGGCCATCGTGAGGACGACGCCCCGCCAGCTGGTGTCCGCGGCGCGTGCCATCACCGTGCCGCTGGCGACCAGGAGCCCCATGATGACCGGAACCAGGCCGAGGCGCACGATCTGCTGACACGGCGCGTCGCGGAACCGGTCCCATAGCCGATAGGCGATGAAGTAAATCGTGCAAGGGGGCCCGAAGGTGGCAAACGCGCTCGCCACCGCACCAGGAAATCCCCACACCTTCCAGCCGACAAAACTCATCATTATGATCATGTTCGGCCCGGGGATCGATTGCGCCATAGCGAAAATGTTGGCGAAGTCCTGATCGGTCATCCAGCCATGAGTGGTGACGACGAAGTTGCGGACATCCGGCAGGACCGTTGGGAATCCGCCAAAGCTGATCGAAGAGACCATGGCGAGATGCGCCGTCAGCGCGAGCGGGGCGGAGGGGTCGCTCATCGTGCTTTCGCCTTTTCGATTCCGGCAACGGCAATGCTGAGCGGCACCAAGCCGAATAAAGCGGCGAGAAGCGGTAGTTTGGCGAAGGTGATGAGGCCGAAAGCGAGGACGGCGAAAAGCAATGCCGCGGGCCGCCGCCGGTGCGGCAGAAGAAGCCTTATGCCTGTTGCGATCAGAAGTCCGGCTGCTGTCGCGGCAACCCCGCCGAGGATGTTCCTGAGGACCGTCAGGTGAGCATATTCAAGAAAGAGCAGGCCGACCGAGAGACCGATTACCCACGGGATGACGAGAAAGCCCGAAACTGCTGCGATCGTTCCGATCGTGCCCGCATCTTCGCCCCGACGCAGACGGCGATGCCGACGATGTTAGGCCCGGGCATAAACTGGCAAAGGCTTACGATATCCGCAAATTCGCTGTCAGTGAGCCAGCGACGCTTTTCGACGGCGACGCGGCGCGCCCAGACAACCCCGCCGCCGCCGACACCGCACAGCGAGACAGCGAGAAACGCGGTGAACAAGGCGGCGAGGGGAACAGTCTGCTCCAGTTGCTGCCGTTTAGACCTTCCCGACTCGGGCCGCCTGACGCGTTCACGCGTGCTCATGCTGGTGGCGGTGATGCAGGTTCCAACGCGCATCGGCGCGGTGGACACTGTGCGCGTCTTGCATGCGCAACGGGGGAGCATCCCGCAAGACGTCCGCTTCAGGAATTCATGGCGCGCTCCGAGCCCTATTTTGCCTGGGGCGGGTGCGTCATTGATCAGCAGTGGATGCGGGCATCTTTAAATTCGAAAAGGGTTGGTCCACGTGATAAAAAGACGCCCGTCGGGAGACGCTCCGGCGGGGCGATAAAGTAGTACAACCAACTGGCGGCCCCGACGATAACCCCGAACCCCGGAGCGCGCCATGGTCGATCTCAGCAAACCCCGCCGAAAGATCGAAGACATCCCTTCGGACAACGGCAAGGTGGTCGATACGATTGCCGGCGCGTTGCTGCGGACCTTTGTTCGGTTGAACGAGCTCGACCAGGCCAATGTTCGGCTCACCCGCCGGGTCGCAGTGCTCGAAGGGTTACAACGTCAGACACGGCCGGCACCCGCCGAGAAGCAACCGGCTCAGCCCGACGGCGCCAATGGCGGCACCGGCATCGACGTGTTTGGTGCGCCGGTACATCTGCCGAAACCGCGACGCCCACGCGGGCGGCCGGCGGGTGCCAAGGATAGCTCTCAGCGCGTGCGGCGGGGCAACAGCGGGACAGCGCCTGAACTTGAACCCTTCGACCTCAATCTTGGACATGACGCGGCCTGAGCTGCGGCAATGACGAGGAGGAAGAAGACCGGCCGGCGGCGCGGCCGGCCGTATAATCCGAATGCTCGTCGGCACCAGACCACCAGGGCTGGACGTAGAGGCGAGATCGATCGCGGATCGGAGCGTCTTCCGGCGAAGAAACGGGCGGCCACATCGCGCGAGGACGTGGAAATGACGCCGGCCGGGTACCGGCATTTGGACAACGCGCAATACTCGGCGCTGGGCTGGGTCACTCAACTCTTGCAGCGGATCCAGCTTTGGGCGCGACGCGAACCCCGCCGGTGTGTGGACGGCGATCGTTGCGGCGGCTTCAAGAGCCCAACCGGGCGCGCCGGCCATCATCGGCGATCACGGCGCCCGGGAAGCCCTGGCGCGGATCTGCCGGCGGCTCGACGGGTCGCGCGAGCTGGTGCTCGAGCTCGCCGAGGAGGGTCCGCTGCCACCCATCTGCATCCGCGCCGCCGAGCACCGGCTGACGCCGCTCGATGCGGTTCGGCTCGAAATGTTGCGCAAGGGCCTCGACGGGGTACCGTCGCGATTTGTGTTGGAATTGATTGACGCGGTCTCCGGTCGGGTGAGGATATTGGATCAGGCGGCAAGGTCAATCGGCTTATCGGCGAGTTTCTGGGTCAGGGTCTGCCAGCCGTCGACTTTGCGCATGGTGATCTGACCCGAGGCGAGCAGTGCCCAGAACAACATCGCTGCGGTCTCGGCGGACGGCAACACCGTCTGGGTCTTGATCCGGCGCTTGAACTCTTCATGGAGCCGTTCGATCGCGTTGCTGGTGCGCACGCTCTTCCATTGGCTGCGCGGCAGCCGGGCGAAGGTGAAGAGACGATCACCAGCCTCCTCGAGGCTGTCGGCTACCGCCTTGCATTTGAGCCGCCATTTGCGGAGGAAGACCCGGTGCCGTTCCTGGATCTCGACGGGGGAAGTGGCGTAGATCATGTCGTTGTAGTCGGCCGAGACCTCGTCGTGCAGCCGCCGGGGCGCGTGGGCCAGCAGGTTGCGGTGCTTATGGACGGTGCAGCGCTGGGTCGGCACATCGCCCCAGAGCGCGGCCAACGCCTGCTCCAGCCCCGTCCCGCCGTCGACAATCAGGATCTCAGGCTTGCGCAGCCCGCGCTTGACGAGGTCGTCAAGGACGGCGCGCCAAGCCTCGCTGGTCTCGCCCCCCATGTTCTTGATGGCCAACAGCATCTTTTGGCCGTCCTCGCGTACGCCGAGCACGACCAAGAGCACGATCGAGGTGGCCCTCCGGTCGAGCCGGACCCGCACCACAGTGCCGTCGAGGATCAGGCGGACGATCGGTTCTCCGCCGAGCGAGCGGGCATTCCAGGCGTCCCAATCGCCCTTCACCTTGCGCCACACCCGGCTCACCGTGTCCTTGCTGACCGCGCCGCCGAACACGGCGGACAGCGCCCGGCGCACCCGACGCGTGTTGGTACCGGCAAGATAGGCGCCGGCGATCAGCGAATCGGCCTGCTTAGTGCGCCGCTGGTAAGCCCGCAGCGCCCTGCTCTTCCATTCCGTGGTCTTGCCCTCTGTGGTATCGAGCCTGGCCCGCGGCACCGCGATCTCCACCCGGCCAAAGGTCCCCAGCAGCGAGCGCGATCGGTGGCCGTGCCGGTGGCCGGTGACATGGCCCGTGTCATCGGCATTCGCGGGATCCGCCTTGGGCCGGCGAGCGTACCGCGAGCGTGAGAGCACCGCCTCAAGCTCGCTCTCGATCATCGTCTGGATGAGCTCGCGCACCCGGTCGCGCAAACCGGTCTCGATCGGATCAAACCAATCGTCGAGAAGATGGACCGCCGTCTCGGCTTGCGAACCCTGAACCGGTGACTTCGTGCTATTGTTGGTCATGGCGTGGTCTCCACCGGCGCTCAACGCCGGGATCGTTTGGGTTTCAGCACCCGGAGACTACGCCACCTTCAATTCCAACCACACCCCGGACGGCACCAAAAAACGTCCCGAGTGCTTAGAGGCGGGCTCAAGCGCGATCGCCCAGACCTGGCGGCATCGGGGCATCGCTGGTGAGCTCTCGGCCGAATGCCGCGGCGCTCAAGGCCGGGTTCCGCAGGAAGCCGACGCCATTTCGAGACAATTCTACGGCTGTTGCCCAAACTCACCCATGACGAGCGCATGACTGCCGCCAGGATTTTCTGCGACTATGTCGACGATCCCCGCCCCGCAGTTCGAGGTGGCCTTAGATGCGCCCCTGACACCGCTCGCTGAGCCGTTGATGATGATCCCCCGACGGCGGGCGGAGGCGCTCGCCTGCGCCCGGCGCGGCGAGATCCGGTGGGTTCTGTGACTGGCGGGGCGTGCTATAAGCGGGGCGCGGCTGGTGTTGGGCACCAGGCGGCTTCCCTTGACCACATCGAGGATGATCTCGATCATGGCTGACAACGAGCTTACCGAATCTCTCTACGACGCTGATATCCTCTTGTGGTCGGAGCAGCAGGCGGAGTTGCTGCTGCGCCGCAGCGCAAACGCGCTCGACTGGGACAACCTGGCCGAGGAGATCAAAGACGTGGGGCTCAGCCAGCTGCATGCCGTGATGTCGCACCTTCGCTTGGCACTGCTGCACGACCTGAAGGCTGAAGCTTGGCCACTATCGCGTGACGTCGAGCATTGGCGGGCCGAGGCTCGTGGACATCGTGATGACGCCCGTGATCGTTTCACGCCATCGATGGCGCAGCGGATCGATGTCGAGAAACTCTATCGCCAGGCACGGCGGCGCATGCCGGCGAAGGTGGACGGTGTCGCTGCGCTGCCGGTACCGGACACCTGTCCGGTGAGCCTAGAGGAGCTGCTCAGCGAAAAAGATGCCGAGTAAAACAAAACCCAGATCTGCGTTCGTTCTCTGATTACCGCCGCTGTAAATTCCCGGTCTTACACGCTCTTGCGACGTGTCAAGTTCGACAGGAGGCGCCGGCCCATGCGGGACTGGCGCTGGCTCACCAGGCCGCGGGTGCCGTGGTGGCGAAGGTGGTTCCGGGGGTAACCTCGTTGCCCCAGACGAGCTTGCAACTCCCCATGCCCGCCGTGAGCGCCATGTCCGGCCATTGGCGCGGCTCGACACCGATTTGGTGACGCCTCGGCTCAGGTCATTCGGTGTTATGGTCGCAGACACTGCGACCATAAACCCGGCAATCGCTTATCGACCACGGCGAGGCGCCACAAAATTAGTCGAAGATTCTCCGACCAATTTCTTTTCATCCTACCCCGCTCTGTGCCGGTTTTCCCCGATGACCGGAACCGCCGCCGCCACCAGCGCATCAGCCGTTCAGTCGTCTCTGAAGCGACGATCAAGAGCTTGTCGGATATCAGCGACCGAAATGCGGTCGGTTAGCATGGCCTCGGCGAATTGCCGGACCAGCTCGTCGGCGATTCCTGCATTCCCCACATGATTCAACCATTCGTCGCGCCACAGCATCTAACGTCGGGTTTCTGCGTCTATTTGAGCTTTGCGCTCGAATGTCTGGTAAGCGCCGCACCGCTGCCGATTGCGCTCCCGTACGGCTAAAGCCTCGGTTTCTCTTTTTTCGCGCCGCAGCTTCCGCCGATGCCGGCGCTGCCGCTGCGCCGGCGTCATGGCGTGTTTCAGGATAGTCGGCCGACCCGATTGATCGCGACCGCGGCGTTGCAACAGCAGGCGGCGCGCCGGGCGATCGGATACCTCAAGCCATTGGTCGACAAGATGCCGGCCGATGCGGCGGCGTTGACCGTTCTAGGAGAGGCCTATATGGCGGACGGTCAGCCGGACCTCGCCCTGCAGCAGTTCCAAAAAGCCGCTGCTCTCGACCCCGATAACCCGACCATCAAGACACAAGCCGGTATGTCGGAGATCGATATCGGTCAACCCGAGCAAGGTCTCGCCACACTGGCACAGGTGTTCGGCACCGAGGCCGGCGCGCCAATAGCCGGACCCGCGCTGGTGACCGCGGAACTGCGGGCGCGCCGGTTCGACATGGCCGCGGAGGCCGCCGTCTCGCTGGTCAAGCGCGACACCAAGAACCCGATCTACCACACCCTGCTCGGGGTAGTCCGCGCCGCTCAGCGGGATTATCCCGGGGCGGAGAGCGCGTTCCGCGCGGCTCTGGCGATCAACCCGAATCTTCCCGACGCCACCGGCGATCTCGCGCAAGTTTACGTGGCAACGGGTCGCGCGGCCGAGGCGAGAAATCTCTATAACGATCTGCTGTCCAAAAATCCCAATGATGTCAGCGCTCTTCGGCCTCGCCGACCATAGCCGAGGAGAAGTGGACGGAAGCCATCGACGCGATCAACCGGGCGCGCACCGCGGCGCCAAATGATCCGGTGCCGGGGCTCAAACTGGTCGGCGTTTACCAAAGGCGCGGAGACTGGACCAATGCAAAGACCTTAGCGGTGGAACTCGCCGCGCAATTCCCAGGGAACGCCGATATCCTCGACACCCAAGGGCAGGCGCAGCTCGCGGCCGGCGATACCAACAGCGCAGTTTCCAGCTTCAAGCGGGCCTACGCGCTCGCGCCGAATTCGGCACCGATCTTGTCGCGCTATCTTAACGCGCTCAACGGCGCGAAATTTTTGATCCAGGTCCGCGGGGTGTTGCAGGACGCCATCGCACGCGACCCGAAGAACTCATCCTTGAAGGCCGACCTGATCCGGGTCGAAGGAGAGATAACGCACCCTGCTCGTCCGCGGATGACGCACCAGGTCAGAGACGATGTTGGTGTCGAGCAGCCAGCCCATCCTTTAGATGTCGACCGGCTCGGGCGGCGGGTCGTCGATCTCAGGGAATTCTTCCTCGAGCTCGTCCAGCGTATCGAGCAGCGCCAGCAGCGAGCGCGGCAGCGCCGGCTCGATGATCAGCCGCGCGCCATCCTTCTTCATGATCGCGTCGCTACCCGGCAATTCGAACTCACGCGGGATCCGCACCGCCTGGTTCTGTCCGTTGCGGAACAGCTTCACATAGCGCCCTTGCATTGCAGACCACATATGGGCTCTGCATATGCTTAGGCAAAGCGAGCGCCGCCACGCTGCCGGTTTACCTGGCGCTCGCATGGCTTGCTCGTATTCCTGTTCTCAGGACACGGGTGATGAAACGCAGCGCCCCCGAATCTTCCTGGTCGTGCTGTTCATCGGGCTTGTCGGCGTCATCCTGGCCGTCGTGCTGATCGCTGTGGCCTTGCGGATCGTTCCAGCCAAGGGTGCCGATCGGCCCTTCGACTGGGACCGCTACTACGCCCGCCAAGACGCTTGCCTGGAGGCCGACCGGCGCGCCGGGCCGCCGGGGCCATCGGGCAAAACTTCTGCAACGAGCTGGCCTTACGCGAGGCCAAGCGCAAGTGCTCGGCCTTCGGGCCACTGGGCGAGCGGCGGCCATGATCCTTGACCTCAGCGACGAACAGGCACGGGCGCTGCTCAACCTGCTGATCGAGGTGATCGAGGCAGACCGCTACCCGCGCTCGCCGCGCATCCGGCTGCTGCAAGAGATCCTCGGCAAGTGCGGCGAAGTCGGCGGGCTTTCGCCGGAACTCGCTGCGCGGCTGCGACGCTATGCGCCGCCGCCTCCCGCTCAATGGCCGACGCCGGAGGAACGCGATCCTTCACGGCGGCCAAGACCCCCGGCGGTGAGGGGGAGGCCACTGCTCAGGCTTGTGTTGGTTGTACTCCCGGCGTTGTTGTGGGTGATGATTTGGTGGATTTGGGGGATGATCGGGCTATGACTTGGTGCCCTTCCTCCCTCGGCAGGGGCGGTGAACCCGGTAGCCCCTCGGCCGGCTCGGCGGCATGATGGTGGTCGCGGTCGGCGTGATCCTCGCCGCCGCGATCATGATGGGCGGACGGCCGTAAAACCGGGATTTACCCGAGATCAGCCGCGCGAGCTGGTGCGCGCGATCACCGAAGCGATCGACCGGATCGCGCCGGGTCGGAAGCAAGCAACGGCACCGTCCGCGGCGTGATAGAAAGTCTGACCAAGGTCCCTTGACCCGAAAAAGCCGTGTCGTTGCAGGGAGGAGCGCGGATTGGCGTGGCCCGGCGCACTGCTCTTATGGGTCCTCGCAACCCGCTTCTTGTTTCAGGGGCATTGAGAGGACCGATTAGCCCGTCTCAGCGCAGCGTCGAGATCGAACGAATCGGGCATGACGGGAGACCTCCGCAGGGGTAGGATCGCAGTATCCCGATTGATACTTCGTCGGACTGCAAAACCGGGGCTTTTTTGTTGAGAAGCTGCGCCAGCGAAGGTTAATATGCGGCTGACACCATGCCTTCGGTGAAAGCGATCCCGAAGCCGAAGCTTGAGCATGGCGTCTCCCAACCTTAGCCCCGGCGTCGGTCCTGTCGTCGGGGCGATCTTTTATGCCTACACGGGTTCATCGTCGCCGGTATGCTGTTCGCCGCACTGCACTATTGGCCGCCACACGGCTGACCTTTCCATCGGTGTGATTACGGTGGGCAAAGCGATCATCACCGGGCTCGCGATTTCGCGCCGCCCATCGCACCACCTGACGCAACAATCCGGTACATCGCCCACCCACGAAAGAGGCGGAGCTTCCGCCTCCTGGCAGCTAACGAGCCCGCCCGATCAGATGAGCCGCGCCTCGAGATCGTGGCTCCAGGCCGCCCAGTCAGCCGCCGTCGCTCCTCGACCGGCGTCTGGTGCCGTGATTGCAGCCACGAGGTCGAGCCGGACCCGGCCGAGATGGCTCGGCACTATGGTGCCGAGACGACGGTCCCGGAGTGGCACAAACGCCTCGTCTGCGGCAACTGCGGCTCGAAGCAAGTCGATTTTGTCGCGACCGGCGCCCGGCGCTGACGGGATGACGCTCCCCTGGGTGCAGCCGATCATCCCGACCTTGAGGAAAGAGCCGTTCGACGATTCCGGCTGGTTGTTCGATGTGAAGTATGACGGGTTTCGCGCGCTCTGCTTCATCGAGCAGGGCCGCTGCCGTTTCATCTCGCGCACCGGCAAATCGCTCGACCGGTTTGCCGCACTCGGCGACGAGGTGGTGCTCGACGGCGAGGTGATCGCCGCCGACGCGACCGGCCGCCTGCGGTTCTGGGGTCTCGTGCGCGGCACGCGGGCACCCGCCTATGTGGCGTTCGACCTGCTGTGGCGCGATGGCGCCGACCTGCGCCCGTTGCCGCTGAGCGAGCGCCGCCGTGCGCTGCGCCAAAGGGATCGCCGGTGATCTCCGAGGCGGGGTCGGTCGAGGGCCGCGGGTGTGCGAGCTGTTCGAATTGATGTGCGCGCACGACCTTGAGGGGATCGTCGCCAAGCGTCTGGCTGATCCGTATGGCCCGCGCGTCCGGTGGCTGAAGATCAAGAATCCGGACTACTCGCAAAAGGAAGGCAGGAGCGAGCTGTTCAATAGGCCACGAAATCAGGCCCGATTCGCCGAATTGTAGGCGGAGGCGGCGGCCCAGACGCGGGCCTTGGCGTTGCCGTCAAGGCGATGCGAGGGTGCGGGTCCGAATATTTTCTCCCGGCGTCGCCGCAGATGACGCGGCAAAACAAGCTGCAATGCGGTCCTTTCCGCCCGCGTCAGGCACAGACCTTCCCGGTCAGCGGAAATTCACCGCTTGACGGCCGGTTGATGTCGGGACGGGAGGGTGCCCTCCTGTCGGAGGTGAACGCCGATCTCTGTTCACCTGTTTCATGTTCGCTCGCTCAGGAAAGCGGCGGCGTCAAATTACGCGGAGATCTCCCTGTTTGCGGGGCGCGACGGGTTCGTCCGGCTGTCGCGCTTGCGGCACCAGAGGCCGTCCCGTCAAATAGGTGGCAGCAAAGATATTTCCGCCGGATCGCAAAGCCGATAGCCTCGACCCCGAATGGTCTCGATATAGTGTTTGCCGCCTGTCGCCTGTGCCAGCTTTTTTCTCAGATGGCAGACAAAAACATCGATGATCCTGCGCCTCGGCTCGGCCTTTCCCCCGTAGAGGTGGCCAAGAAGCATCTCCTTGGTCACGGTGGCGCCCTGCTGCAAGCTGAGCACCTCTAAGATACTGTATTCCTTGCCGGTCAACCATACCGGCTTGCCGTCTGCAGCGACAACGCGGGTCTCAAGATGGACGACAAGGTCCCCAGTTCGGATTGCTGATTGGTGATTACGCGCGGGACTGGGTATCCCGACGGCATCGGGTACCTCTCGCGCGATCACAACTCTCGGGCGGGTAACTTGCCCTTCTCCACGGAGGCTACGGCCCGGCAAAGAGGAGACAGCCCGAACCGTCCCACTCAAGGGAGCCTCGAATGGTGCCCTCATCGGGATGACCCGTAGCGCTTGCTGCCGACTGGCGTTGGCTCGACATCGGTTGCTGTTTTTGACGCCTCTAGCTGGGCGAGGCTCTGCATTAGCGCCAGGTCGAAGAAATCGCGTGCGGCGCGGTCTTCAATACCGGCGAGGATCCTCGCTGCGACCCAGGCAACAGCGTCGAGCGCGATGTAAGCGTTTTCGCGGCACGGCTGGATACCGAGAATCGGGCGCGCGACGCGGAACAGCTTGGCTGCTAGCCGCCTGGTGCGGTCGCTGTCGGCTCCTTTGAAATCCGTGCATGAGGAGAAGCCTCGATCGAGGCTTGGAGAGCAGTAGCTGGACATGGTGGTATGCCGGCGTCGGTTTCAAGTCTGATTAAGCAAACCACGGGCACAGTCAAAAAAACGTCCCAAGGGCCAAGAAGGCCCATCAGGCGGCTCTGCCGGGGATTTGGTGCCGTCCGGGGTGTGGTTGGAATTGAAGGTGGCGTAGTCTCCGGGTGCTGAAACCCAAACAATCCGGCGTTTGTCCGCGCCGACGCCGCCGACCACTTGGAGGGCTTTCTCGACGCCAGTCTCGGCGACCTGGCCGATCTGGGCGCCGGCACGAGCGCCAGCCGCCGCCCCGCGCTGAACGCCGCCGACCACACCGGCAATGGCACCGCCGGCCAGTGAGCCGCCGAACTCATCGACGTTCTCGATCTGCACCTTGGGCACAAAGCCCTGGCCAGTGAGCCAGGCGCCAAGCTGCTGCGTCCGCCTGGCCGCAAAGTCGCCGGAGGCCTACGGCGCAAACAGCAGCGCTCCCTGCGCGCCGGCGAACAGCCGCTGCAAGCCGGTCGAGATATTGGCCGGCAATACCATCTCGCCGGCATGCGCGGCGATCGGCACGACGCCGCCCCGCTGAAACCGCGGCAGGGATCTGCGCGATGGCCGGCGCCAACGGCAGCATCGGTCCAGTATCGGACAAATGCCGCCCTGGCGATATGGCGGCAGTGCCGGAGCGGGCGCCGGCGCCGCCGGCGACGGGGACACCCGCTCCCGATCGCGGCTCTCTCGCTCGGTCGCGGCCTCCGCACCAAGGCACAGCACAACCGACGACGTGAGAGCGCGCGAGCGCTGGCCGATTATTGCAGCCGGCGCCAAGCTGGTATATCCAGAAGATCGACGCCGCGCCTTCCCCCAGCGCAACAAGGCAGAGGCGAGCAGACCCGCCTGTTCGGCCTGGACCGGCGTATGTGCGGGCTGTGTTTCGGGGGGAAATCGTGGTCGATGAGATTCAAGAACGCTGGCTGACCTATCGCGAGCTGGGTGAGCTGCTGGGCTGCACAGCGAACGCCGCACGCATGCTCGCCAAGCGGCGAGGCTGGTCGCGGCGAACGCCGAACGCGTATGGCGACAAGGCGATGGTTCTGGTGCCCGATGATGCTGATGTTCAGCCTCGATCGGCGATCGACCGCGATCACATGAGCAGGAACCCGAACGGCGCCGATCAGGTGAACGTGCGGGCGCTCGAAATCGCCGTCGAGACGCTCCGCGATCAGCTCGGGATCGCCAATCGGCGCGTCGACGAGCCACTGATCGCCCTGGCGGATGCTCGAACGGCCGAGATGATCTCGGGCAACGAGGCGGCGGTATTGCGGGCCCAGCTCGAGCTGTTGGCCGGTCGCCGGCCCTGGCGGCGGTGGTTCCGCTGATCCTTGCCGATGGGACAAAAATATCCTATGTGATGGAGCCGATGACCGGGAACGAGTTCCTGCGCAGGATCAATACGCTCGGTCGGGATCGCGGCATCGCCGTCTGCTTCGATCAGCGACACGGGCAAAGGCAGTCTCGGAACGCTGCATTTCGGGAGCCACAAGACGACGGTGAAGGATCTGCGCAAGGAAATCGGTGCCGGCTTGTTGCATGTGATGCTCGCTCGCTAGCCGCATTGTCGACGGCGAGGAGATCCCGCCGCCGACGCAGACCGAGGCCGGCCCTGATCAGCACATCATCTCGCCGTCGCCGACCATCGCGCTGAAAGCGGCCCTTTACACGGCGTTGCGCCACCGCGACATGACAGTTGCCGATCTCGCCGCGCGGCTCGACATGGACTGGCATCAGGCGGGTCCCAATCGCCCTTTACCTTGCGCCATACCCGGCTCACCGTGTCCTTGCTGACTGCGCCGCCGAACACGGCTGACAGCGACCGGCGCACCCGACGCGTGTTGGTACCGGCACGATAGGCGCCGGCGATCAGCGAATCGGCCTGCTTGGTGCGCCGCTGGTAAGCCCGCAGCGACCGGCTCTTCCATTCCGTAGTCAAACCAATCGTCGAGAAGATGAACCTCTGCCCCGGCTTCCGAACCCTGGACCGGCGACTTTGTGCTACTGTTGGT
>Ga0310914_10002379_pt1 | contig 12650 bp, 13 predicted proteins | sample GREbulkMGAN108_FD_203450 | JGI IMG/M metagenome (GOLD analysis project Ga0310914, IMG submission 203450) | Lab enrichment of tropical soil microbial communities from Luquillo Experimental Forest, Puerto Rico - GRE.bulkMG.AN108 | ecosystem: Environmental > Terrestrial > Soil > Tropical forest >...
TGGGGCAGCCGTTGGAGCAGTGGGAGGTGCCGTGGAGGGCATCCTCCATTATTCTTTCGAAGAAGTGTCAGCCGCGATCCGAGCGGAACGACAGCTGAAGAAGGACCTTGCGGCCTGCGGGTGTAGCGCTCATTGAGAGTGTAGCGCTGACGTTTTCTCTTCGACTGAAAGCGAGGATCCATTATGGCCAATGGTCGACCAACATACTGGCGTGTACTTCTCCGCTTTGGACTTCCTTTTGTGGTCATTTTTCACATCATCGATTATGCGTTTTTCCCTGCGAGCGTCGTGGTAGGCCGAGGACACTGGTTACGAACTGTTCTTTTGGACATACCAATTGCCTTTATCGTATCCGCCTTGTTTTACCTCCTACTGGTCTTCTTTAGATTCAGAAAGTTGGATGGAACGAGCATAGACCACTGAGGGAACTGGAGCGAAGGTGAGAATTTGCGCAGCGAGATGGCTTACGATCTTACGGCTACAACGACTCGCGTCTCCCCGTTCACCAACTCCAGTTTGATGCTCGTTGGTTGCTGTATAGGAACCACCAAGAAATCAGCGATATACCAAATCTGCAGCGCTCGGGGAGCGCCGCGTGGTTCCTATTGGGGAACTTGTTGAAAACGGAAGCGAGCAGCAGCTAAAGAAAAAATCAGCGGTAGGCTTCACGGCGATGGAGAACACGTCGAATCTCGATAGTGTCCGCAGCGGGGCAGACAAAGAAGAGCCGGTAGTCGCCGATGCGAAGCCGGAGTTCTTCTCTTCCCTGGAGTGCCTTTACGTCGCCTTCGCCGGATTCCACGAAGCGATGCAAGGCGGCGAGAGTGCGCATGGCCGTGGGCTTGTCCAGGCGACGGACATCGGCCTTAGCCGGTTCCGTCCAGACGATGCGCTTCACTTCGGCTCTTTGAAGCGTTCGATTTCTTCCTGGGTGATCCCGAGTTCGGCCAGTACCTGCTCGTGCGGAATACCCGGGTTATGCTTCAGCCACTCTCGTGCTTCGCCAATCGCCTTTTCCTCTTCCGCCGTAAGTGGCTCATCGTCGATGGGAGCGTTGACGATGGCGCGAGAGACAGGATCGAGCATGGCTTCGAGCAGGCCGACGACCGCGGAAAGTTGCGTCGGGGGAAGCCGGTCGATCAATTCGTGGGCGTGCTCTTTGGTGTCAGCCATAAGTCTTTCCTCTTCTCTTTGTCACATAGCCGGCAGCTAGTGTCAATGGTTGGCGACGGTTCGCCGTTGCTTCAAACATGCTTGGGCCGGCGCTCCCCGTGCTCGCCGAAATGGCGACGTTCTGGCTTGCCGTTAGGAGGCACGACTCTCTACTTGGCGTCTCGAGTGCCTACTGCGCTGACGTTCATCGCTCTGTTCAAGATTCCTTCCCACCGTTGAGGACCTCCTCCAAAGTCGCTTTGTTCCGCGTTGCAACCTCTTGTCCGGCCAGGCGAAGGATCTTTGCGTATCTGAGCCTCGCATGCGCGCGGGCCGCAGGTAGCAATTCCTCGGGAGGCTCAATCGTGCAGGTCAGCACGTACTGGAGCAGCGAATTCGTCAGTGCAAATTGGGCGTGGACTAACGTGAACAGGGCCTGAAATTCCCTGGCCACCTTCTGCATACTGGCAATCAGCCGGGCCTCCATTTGGCTGTTTGCATCTGTACGGGCATCCCGTTTGAGTTCGTTTTCGCAGGCGGCAAGAATGAACGCCTGTTCTGTGCGGAAGCCGCGATCCTTCGCGGCAGTACGCACTTTCGTACGGAATTCGTCGCTCGGGAACGCCAGATTGCGCTCAATTCGACGCTTTCTCATGGTTGATCCTCCCTCTTTTTCGTGTGGCGCATCTGTGGCGCAAACGCCAAAAAGCCGCCACAACGTATCGTTAACACTGCACAGAACTTGCCCTCGAAATCACGCGACATGTGGTCGCCTCCCTTTATGTTCCAATACCCAGCAAAACCACATTCAGCCACCTTCAATCCCCCTCGGTCTGGTTTGATTCTGTTTGATTCTGTTGACTACCGATGAAGAGTGTTGACGCTTTGTTTTCCGCGCGTTTCCAGAGGTTTCTACCCGTTTCCAAACGATCAAAGAACGATGACATTTGTTTGTCATTGCCGACGACCACATCCACGAAATCCCTCCCTGTCTCAGCACGGCCGCTCTCACGTGCCACCTTTTGTCACCAACCGTGGCCTTTTGTAGCTCACTGGTGCCCGTTGTCGCCTCATGTCGTCAACTGTAGTCTTCTGTCGTCATTTGCGGAATTCATGTGCATTTCCGAATCGCTACTGCGATATGCATACACCACACATGATGATCTCAATCTTAAAATCGTTGCCGCGCAACTCTGGAGAAAATCCTGAACGCGTCGCCCAGCAGGAGGAAGTCACTGGTCTACAAACTCCTACCTCAGATCGAATTGGCCCTGGCGTCAGGATGGACGCGGAAGGAGCTATGGGAATCGCTCGTCATTGACGGTCTTGACGTCAACTACAAGACAAGACCTTTTACTGCCATCATCCCCCGCTGCCAAAAAGCGGCGTCGCACATCCGCGCCGCACAGCGGGAAAAGCGCTGATGGGGCACCCATCCCGACAAAAAAGTTCTCACTTTTTGCCTCGTCGAGGTTCCCTAGTAAGTAAGAGCCCCCTGTCTGCTTATTCCGCGGGCCATTGGGCCGGACCGCATTGGTGACTCCGGCCACGTCCACGCCGGGGAAAGAGAGAGGTCAGAGGCTAATCCAGATCTGCACGGGGGCATCGATGGCGAGCTATGACGAAATGAATCCAACGCGGAGCAGTTGCTGGCGAGGCGTAAACGATGACGAACGAAGGCATCGCGATTTTAGGAGAAGCTATGAAACCCGCTGATACAACAGATTCATTTGAGATGCTTAGACACATTCCAGCCGGTAGTGTAGGGTCGCCGCGCGGCAACTGCGAAGGTTGTGGCATGTCGATCTGGAGTGAAGGCGGATACCGCGTATCGGGCTTGCCGGGGATCCACTGTTCAATCAAATGCATCGAGACGGTTCTATTCGGCCACGAGCGCTGCCGGTGGTGCGGCCGGAAAATGGACAAGCCATATGGCTCAACCGATAGTCGTCTCTGCTCGCGCGATTGTTCAGAAAAATATTACGCGCAGGTGCTGGGAGATAAAACGGCCAGGCTCGGCTCGGGCAAACGGTTCCTGTTGTGGCTCCAGGAGAATCGGTCAGCGGTGCACAGGCAGTTGCTCGGACGGGGTACAGCCGAGAGTGGGTATTGCCAGAATCCGCAGTGTCCGAACGGGCAAGGCGGCCAGCCTGGAAACCTAGGTCTTATGCGAGCCGACGCTCGGTATTGCAGTACCGCTTGCCGGATGGCAGCTCAAAGAGTCCTAACCCTCCAAAATCGGCCCTCACACAAACGTTATTCTACTGGAAATAAGTGTAACGCTTCGGGCGGAGAGGCATTTAGGGTCAACCCCCGCAAAAAGACACTTTTCGATGGCTCAAATCGCCTCCCAGGGCGTTTTCCACAACCGGCTAAATGACTCGAAGAGGAGAAAAAGAGGTGCGGGTGAGTAAGGAAACGGAACGATTAGAAGAGCTCGATCCCGGAGCGGTGCTGGATGACCCGCTTTACACACCGCAGGAGATTGCGCAGGCACTAAGGGTGAGTGACGACTATGTTCGCAGGTTGTTCGAGCGTCAGCCGGGCGTCATCTTCCTTCCAAGTCCGGGGAAGGAATCGAAACGCAGGCATCGCACTATGCGGGTGCCCAGGTCGGTGCTTCTTCGTTTGTGCGATGGGTGTAAGATGGGAGCGCCTAATGCCTATCGGACATTTGCAATTCTTGTAGGTGCGGCCTTTGGTCTTGTGAGGACACTTCGCGGAATGTCTACGGTACGGTGTGAGCCTATGGGCTGATGGTGTTCTCGGCAATCGTGAAGTCAGAGTTTCGCTCAAGACGCGCGATTGGAATGAGGCTTCGCGGAAGGTTTTGCGGATGCAGGTAGAAGGCCAGACAGGCGGTCCGGTGCTGCTGTCCATTGCTTGGGATTCCTTCCTGGCCGATCTCCAGGTGAGAAAAATCTCCTCTGGCGTCCAGGGGAAGTACAAACTGCTTCGCGCGAGGCTCGAGGCGTTCGTCGAGAGTCGCAAGATAGAGTATGTGCAGGACGTGAACCTGGACCTGCTCACTGGATTCCGCGCGACCTGGACTTGGGGACCGCGGACGCATTCGAAGCACCTCGAGCGATTGAAGGCGTTCTTTGGTTTCTGCGCTGCGCGCCGATGGACCGCTGACGGAAACCCTGCAGACGGCCTTAAGGCGCCTCAGATTGACGTCTGTCCCACCATGCCATTTTCTGAGGTGCAGATGACCAAACTACTCTCGGCCTGCGACGATTACGAAAAGGCGGTCGCTTGCGCAGGACCCACCGCGGTGCTCAACGCGCGGCGTCTCCGCGTGCTTATCTTGGTCATGCGATACACAGGCCTTGCGATCAGTGACACCGTAAAACTCTCCACCGCGGAGATCGAGGGCGACAAACTTTTTCTCTATCGGCAAAAGACAGGTGAGGCCGTGTACACGGTTCTGCCTCCGAACGTTCTGAGGACGCTTCGCGCCGTGCCGCGTGTTACGGATAGCCTCTACTTCTGGTCAGGCAATGGAAAGCTCGAGACGGCCGTGAAGGACTACCAGGGACGACTCCTGGAGGTATTCAAACTGGCCGGATTGAGCAAGGGCAAAACCTTCGCGATCGCGCATCGCTTCCGCGACACCTTCGCGGTGCACTTGCTGCTTGCCGGTGTTCCGATCGAGCGCGTTCAAATTCTCCTCGGTCATTCCTCAGTGAAAACCACGCAAAAGCACTATTCGCCTTGGGTGAAGGCCCGCCAAGAACAGCTCGAGGCCGACCTTCGCAGCGTGTGGACCCGCCAGGAACAGGGTACAAAACAGGTACAAAAGGAAAGAGTCGTTCCTATTAGATAGAAAATAAAGTAGATATCTGGCGGAGAGGGTGGGATTCGAACCCACGGTAGGGGTAAGCCTACACACGCTTTCCAAGCGTGCTCCTTAAACCACTCGGACACCTCTCCGCGGCGCGATGCAACCTTACAAGTTTAGCAGAAACACTTTAGGCCTGCATGCGGCCTCGAGTGCAGCGTACGGTTGAACCGCGCTTCAGAAGGGAAAAAATCTCTCTAGTAGTTTTCTTTCTTCGACCGCCCCGCCTGTTGTTCGCCGTTGTACGCTTTCCACGCCTGATCGATCACGTACGCATGCACCGCATCCGCCTGCGCCACGGTCATGCGCGCCTTCGGAAAGGCAAACTTGGGAGGATCCGAGAGCCCTGGCATACCTTTCTCCCAGTGGCTGCCGCCAAGAACGATTTGATACCAGTCCTTATGTACGTCCGCCGGCGCGTACCGCAAATCAGGAACAGCGCCGTCCAGAATCCATGCACCACTCCCGTCGATGCCCGGCGAGTGACACCCTTCACAGTAAAACGTCACGTAGAGTTTTTCACCCTCGCGGATCGTCTCGAGGGTTGCCTTCTGTTCCGGCGGGCGCGGCACGGCAGGAATCTGAATAATCGGATACGGAAAGGGAACGCTCCCGCCCAGCTTGAATGCATAGATTCGAACCGGTCCGCGCTTCGATTCCGGCGTAGCCATCGTGCGTGCGGGTGCGAACAATCGTGAACCGGAACCCCATCCTACAGGCGTGACCACGTACTGTTCTCCATTCACCGAAAACGTAACAGGAATCGACTCGATCGCAGATTTGGTCCTGACCGACCACAGTTTCTTCCCGTTGTCAGCTGCATACGCCGCAAATTCGCCCGTACCCTGGCCTTGAAAAACCAGGTTGCCCGCTGTCGACAGTATTCCGCCATTCACGGAGATTTCTTCTTCCACCGACCAGGGCGCGGATTGCGCCACTGGATCCCACGCAATCAGCCTGCCGAACAGCCCTTGACCGCTTTCGCCCGCTTCCACTGGCGCCTTGGTCTCAGGGTGCCGGTCGGTGGTGGGGATGTAGACCAAGCCCGTCGTCGCGTTATAACTCATCGGCCACCAGTTGTGGACCGTCCATTGCTTCCCGCCGCCCTCGGAAACTGGAATCAAAACTGGTTTGCCCGTCTCGAGGTTGATCGAACTGGCCCACGTTGTCTCGACCAGCGGCTTGGCCGACAAAAGCTTTCCTGTCTTTGCATCCAAAATGTAAAAGAATCCATTCTTGGGCACGGTCATCGCAACATGCCGCTTCTCACCGCTAATCACCAAATCCGCCATCACAATATGGTTGTTCTCGGAGTGCACGCCTTCCGTGCCGGTCTGGTAATGCCACACGTATTCGCCCGTATCCGCGTCCACCGCGATGATGCATTCGCCAAACAGGCGCTCTCCCGTGGCTTTAATCGCGGACATTTCCCCGTAGTCGACTCCGACCCCTGCCGTGCCGAAGATTACCAGCCCCGTTGCATCGTCATAAGTAATCGCGTTCCAGACGTCACCGCCGCCGATTCGCCACCAACCCTCGCCGTGCCAGGTTTTCGCGGCCTCTTCCAGTGCTTTTGATTCGAAGGGCTTCGCAGGGTCACCGGGCACCGTCCAGAAGCGCCACGCTTCTTTCCCGGTTTCAGCATCGTATGCCACAAGCGCACCCCGCACTCCGTCATCGGACCCATTGAATCCCATCAGAATTTTGCCTTTGGCAACGTGCGGCGCTCCCGTGATTCCCGTCTGCAGCGGTTCGCAAACGGTTACTTCCCAAACTTGTCTGGCCGTAGTCGCATCAATCGCCATGAGGCGGCAATCGCCGGTCCCAACGTAAACCTTCCCATTCCATACGGCGACGCCCCCATTCGTCCGCGCGGAATAAGAGCCATTCAGCGACAGATTCAACCGAACCTTGGGATCAAACTTCCACAATAGTTTCCCGCTTGCCGCATCCACCGCATAAACCTTCGACAACGGCGCGCTGAAATAAATCACCCCATCCACTACGAGTGGTTCCGACACAACTCCCATACCGCCCTCGATGTTCAGGTACCACGCGAGCCCCAGGCTTGCGACGTTCTTGTCGTTAATCTGCCGCAGCGGGCTGAAGTGTCTCGAATCGTTTATGCGTCCATTCACCAGCCAATTGTTCCCGGTATCCTTCTCCGCAAGAATCCGTGCATCATTCACGGTGCCTTGCTTTGTGGAAGTGTCGGAACCAGGGGGAAAGCCGGTAGCCATGCCAATCGCCACCAGGACCAGCGCCAGATTCAAAACTGAACGTGTCTGCATAATCGAAAGCCGCCTCTTCGAACGCCGCGTAACTACCGAGTCGTTCCTCGACCCTGTTTGTCACTTGGGAAGGATCAAGGCGAAATATGTTAGTGACGCCGCCCGCGGAAAGTCAACGCAGACGGAAGCCCTCGAGGCAAGGAAGGAATGGCGCTGGTCCGGAGCGCTGTCAATTTGAGGGACGATTATTCATACCGCAGCGCAACCAGCGGGTCCACACTTGCCGCCCGACGCGCCGGCACCCAGCACGCCACTACCCCCGTAAACAGCAGAATCACCGGCACGCAGGCCAATGTCCAGGGATCGTAGGCCGACACGCCCCACAACTGCGTGCCGATCACACGGCCCAGCGCGACGCTGGCAATCAGTCCGAGTCCCACGCCAATTCCTACCAGCCGAAGTCCCATCCGCAGTACCATCTGCAACACGTCGGCACTGCCGGCGCCCAGCGTCATGCGGATGCCAATTTCCTGCGTCCGGCACGAAGTCGTGTAAGCAAGAACGCTGTAAACGCCGATCGTTACAAGCACAAGCCCTATGCCTGCGAAAATTCCCATCAGGAAAAATCCAAACCGAGGCCCCGCATAGGAAAACTGGTTGATGTACCCCTCCAGTGTTCCCGTAAATGTCAACGCCACATTGTTATCCGTTGCCCAGATTTCATGCTGCACGGCGTTGAGCATCGCCAACGGTTCGCCGGCCGTTCGCACAAGAACGCCTCGAAACGCCGAGCCCGTCACCGTATACGGGACCCAGATCTCCGGTGTTATCGGATCCTGGAGTCCCTGGTTCTTCACGTCGGCCACCAGTCCGATGATTTCAAACGTCGGGTCCTTCACCGCATCCTGAAAGTCCGCCAACTGCAGGATTCTCACCCGTTTGCCGATCGAGTTCTCATTGCCCAGATATTTCTTCGCGAACGTTTGGTTCACCACCGCCAGCTTGCGCGCCCCGGCTACTTCTGCTTCCGTGAAACCTCGTCCATCTAGAAACTGGATTTTTAGAACGGAGAAGTAGCCTTCGCTGCACAACTGAAACGGTGCATTCCATTTTTCTTCATGTGTTCTCCCTAGTATCTCAATGTCGCTCGGAATACCTCCGTATGGCGGCAGCGCGCTCGTTTCCGCCGCATCCGCAACCCCCGGCAGGACCTTCAACCGTAAGAGCAACGGTCGGTAAAAGCCCGTTACCTGCTCCGCGGTCTTGTAGCGGTCCAGCGGCAGCGGAAGCCTGGCCACCAGAATATGATCGGGACGCAATCCGAGGTGCACTTCCCGCAATGCGATAAAGCTTCTCATCAGCAGTCCCGCGGTTACGAGCAGCGTCAGCGACAACGCTACTTCCAGCACCACAACCGCGTTGCGAAGCTTGCCATGTCGGAACCCTCCTCCGCTTCCTCTTGTGCTGTCTCTTAGCGGCTCATTCACGTCTTTGTGCGCTGCTTTGAGCGCAGGCACCAGCCCAAACACCACAGCGGTTAACGCCGCCAGCACGAGCGCGAACAACAGGACGGGCCCGTTCATCTGAATCACGGCCTCTGCCGGGATGATGTTCTGGGGCAATAGCGCAACGAGAAATCTCAACCCGCCCCATGCAAACAGTGCCCCCAGTGCCGCGCCGCCGAGCGCCAGGATCAGGCTTTCCACCAAGAGTTGCCGGACCAGTCTCCACCGGCTCGCGCCCAGCGCCGCTCGAACCGCAAATTCCTTTTCGCGTGTCATGGCCCGCGCCAACAGGAGGTTCGCCACATTCCCGCATCCGATCAAGAGCAGCAAACCTACGGCCGCCAGCACGATGAAAATCGTGGTACGGAACTGCCCCACAACCCCATCGGCCAGCGACTGCACCTCCAAACGGAAATGTTTTGGGTAATCCTTTGGATAAGCCGACGCCAGGCGGGTTGCGATCACCCCCAGGTCCGCCTCCGCCTCCTTTTTCGAGATTCCTGCTTTCAAATGCCCAAGCAAAAACCAGAACCGCGGAAACGCCCCCGCATATTCTTTGGTGTCGATCGCGCGGCTGGGCTGATCCGGAATCCACATTTCCGCATCGCCCCATCCGAATCGCGGCGGCATGATGCCGATGAGCGTTCGCGCAACCCCGTTCAGGACAAATGTCCTGTTCACGATTTGAGGATCGCCCGCAAACTCCTTCATCCACGTCTTGTACCGCAGCACAAACACTGGAGGGGCGCCAGGCTCGTAATCAGCCGGCTGCATAACACGCCCAAACAAAGCCGGCATCCCAAGAAACTCAAACGTTCCGGGCGTCACATAGGATCCGTGAAACCGCAGGCTGCCTTCCCCTGATCTGTACAGCACGTCGGTATTGGCGCTTCCAATGACCCCGTCAAACACATGGTTCTGTTCCGCGTACTCCACATACTCGGGTCCGTTGAACCCTCCGCGCCCGCCAGGCTGACTCTGTTCGGTGTCATGAATTTGCAGCGACATGAACCGTGATGCATCCGGATAGGGAAACGGCTCCATCAAAACGTTGTCCAACACGCTGAAGATGGCTGTGGATGCGCCGATTCCGAGCGCTAGCGTCAGCACCGCCACAACCGCAAAGCTCCGTGATTTCCCAAGATTTCTCAGCGCATACCGCAAATCCTGACCGACCGTGCCCATAGTTCCCCCCCCACCCCGAAAACCTGGAATAAGGCCACCCTGCTTCTCAGATACGTATGCTCCGGCAATTAAGTTCGACGCCGGAAATCCCGAATAGTTGGCAAATGAGCAGGGACTGCTTGTGAGGCTGTTGCCTTCGAACTGCGAATGCCTTCACAATTAGATGTCCTCGCTTCCTCCGCCTCTTGGGGGTCTATGGTTTTTCGTTCGATCGAGCAGGTTCGCCGCTTCTTCAAAATCCTCGCGGGCTTCACACTTCTGGCGGTGGGCGTTGTGATGTTTTTTACGCCGGGCCCCGGATGGCTAGTGATCTTCCTTGGACTCACCTTGCTGGCTGCAGAGTTCGTTTGGGCTCGCCGCCTGATGGACCATATGAAACACCAGAGCAGTCGCATCAAGGACTCGGTCCTCAAATTTGGCAAAACCGATTCCGCCTGAGAAAATCTCCCAATGCTAAATGAGTGGCGAAACAAATGGGCCCTGGTCACCGGCGCCAGCGCCGGCATTGGCTTTGCACTAGCTACCGAGCTCGCCGCTGGCGGGACTCACCTTCTCCTTAGCGCGCGTCGGCGCGATCGTCTGGAGGCTCTTGCGCAAACTCTGAAGAAAGTCCATGCAGTCGAGACCGAAGTGTTTGTCGCAGACTTGGCCGAGCGCGACGCTCCCGAAAAAATCTTCTCGTTCACAAAGCAAAAAGGCCTCGCCATCGAACTCCTCGTCAACAACGCCGGCTTCGGCCAATACGGTGAACTCCCCGAGGTCCCCCCTCGGCGCCTGCTCGATATGGTGCAGGTGAATTGCTCCGCTGTCGTTCACCTCACGCGCCTTTTTCTTCCAGACATGGTGTCTCGACGCCGCGGCGATATTTTGATTCTCGCCTCCACGGCCGCTTTTCAGGCGGTCCCGTATGTTTCGACCTACGCCGCCACGAAGGCCTTCGATCTTCTTTTTGCCGAAGGGCTCGCCGAGGAAATGAAGCCGCACGGCGTTCGCGTCTGCGCCCTCTGCCCGGGCTCTACCGAGTCGGAATTTCACGTCGTGGCTGGGCAGGAGCAGTTTACCTCCCAGAACCAGGAAAGCGCTGAAAAAGTCGCCAGGACCGGCTTGCAGGCATTGGCAGCGGGCAAGAGTTATGTCATTTCCGGCCTCGGTAATTACCTCGGTGCGCATTCACAAAGGATCGTCCCCCGGCGCATCGTAACTCGCATTGCTGCCAACTTGTTCCGTCCGGGTACCAAGTGCTAGAGCACTTAGCGTCTTCCATCCGTTCGGAGCGACTCCCCTTCCTGCAACGCTGGCCTGCCTGCCGCTGGAAGGCCTTTATGCCAGCTCGGGCTGTAATTTTCCTGAAACCTTCCGGGTCTTTCGAGGGTTCAATAAAGGTGAGGTTGTTGCCCTGAGGATCCGACTCGACCTTCGCATGGGAACTTTTCTGCAGCAACTCGGGAAATATCAAGAGAAAGCAGGCGTCTTGCTGGGAGATGCAAATCGACTTACAGGAGAGGGATGACGTTCTGCTTCGGCGTTCCGCGAAAGGTGACGAGGACGCCTTTGCCGAAATCTATCGCCGGTATCAGGCGCCCCTCTATCGCTTCGCTCTGCGGATGACGGGTAGCCCGTGGGCCGCTGAGGAAGTTGTTCAGGATATCTTCATGACCCTGGTGCGCGAGCCGAAAAAGTATGACCCCCAGCGCGGAGCCCTCGGCGCCTTCCTCTATGGCATCGCGCGTAACCGCGTGATGAAGCAATTGGAGCGAGCTCCGCGGGAACTCCCGCTCGAGAACACCGATGGTACGTCTCGGACAAGCTTTTTCGCGACCGACCCTATGACTCCCGCGCACTGGGCTGAATTGCGCGAGCGCCGCGAGCAGGTTCGTTCGGCGGTGCTCGAATTGCCTATTGAGTTTCGCGAAGCCATCGTGCTCTGCGAGTTGGAAGAGATGAGCTACGAAGAGGCGGCTCGCGCCTTGGAGTGCCCGGTTGGAACCATTCGATCTCGTTTGCATCGTGGTCGCGCGCTTTTGCTCGCCAAGCTCGAAATGCTCCGCGAAGTGCCCAGGCGCGCCAACGCGGGCCATTGAAGGATTTTGTGGGAGAGCGTCGTATGACTTGCGAAGAATTCGCCATGACCGGACTCGAGCTTAGACCGTCGACCGAAGATGGCCCGCTTCAGTTGGCGGCCCGCGAACATTTGCGGAACTGTCCGCACTGCGCCGCGCTTCATGAGAATTGGCAGACGTTGCGCGACGACCTCCACACCCTGGGCGTCGAGTCCTGCGAACCCGAGGTTCCCTCCCGCGTGGAAATGCGGCTACGCCAGCAATTCCGCATCAAGCATTCAACGATGCGAACCCGGCGCACGGCAGCGCTTGCCGCTTGGGCCTTAGCGGCCGCCGCCGTGCTCGTCGGGGCTGTTAGCTGGATCAACTGGCGCCATCAGGAATCCTTGAACGTCGCTGGCCTTCGCAACGCTGTGACCCCGGCCGAAAGCGCGCCGCCGAATTCCGGTCCAACCGCCGGCCTAGCCCCCACCGCAATGGAACTCGGCGATGTTGTCGTGGCTGCCAACTCGGTCGACTTCGCTCTTTTGCCCGGCGTCATTCCTCCTTCCCTGGAGGACGCCACGGTTGTCCATGTGCAAATGCAGCGGGGAGCGCTCACGGCCCTTGGCCTCAGTGTGAATGAAGAACATGGAGCGGACTGGATTCAGGTGGATTTGCTCGTCGGCGATGACGG
>Ga0310914_10002386_pt1 | contig 12637 bp, 16 predicted proteins | sample GREbulkMGAN108_FD_203450 | JGI IMG/M metagenome (GOLD analysis project Ga0310914, IMG submission 203450) | Lab enrichment of tropical soil microbial communities from Luquillo Experimental Forest, Puerto Rico - GRE.bulkMG.AN108 | ecosystem: Environmental > Terrestrial > Soil > Tropical forest >...
CGGAGCGGATCGTGGTGGTCGATGATTTTCCGATCGTGGAAAGCCCCAACGGCCCCAAAGTGCAGAAAGTGCGCCTGCGTGAGATGGCGGAGGCGCTGTTCTGCGAAGAACGAGATCAATCCACCAAGATCCGCGCTGGCTAAGACGGCTGCGTGTAGCCTGTCCGCTTACCGCGCCTTCTTCAGCAGCGGGCACTTTTGACTACGTCCCGGGCTAGAAACTTAAGCCGCCAGGCTAAGCTGCGAAACGAATACCTTGCCTTTGGTCTCGGGGCTCAGCAGCAAGGTGATAACGAACACTAGGGCGGCCCCGACAGTCGAGACCAGCATCGGCACGGCGAAGCCGAGTGGCTGGGTGGCAGCGAACAGGGCGAGCAATGGCCCGGTGAAGCCCGCCCAGATCGCGCCTTGGTGGTAGCAGAAACCCGATGCGGTCGCACGCACCTCGGTCGGAAACCGTTCCGATAGATAGCTTGGATTCTGCCCATAGATTGCGCCCAGGAATGCGCCCTGCAGGATGAAGGCGCCGGCGAGCAGGGGGTAGGAGTCGACAAACAGGTAGAGCGGCGTGACGAAAAGGCCGATGCTAGCGGGAATAATCATCGCCCACCTCCGCCCCAGCACATCCGCTACGAAACCCCAGCAGCCGCTCGCCAGGAACGCGACAAGATTGGCAAGCGCGATCGGCATGGCGATCGACGCCGCGTCGAGATGAAGATCCTTTTGCAGGTGGGTGGCGAACATGCCGTAGACCGAATAATAGATGACGAAGCCGCTCGCCATCCACAGGCAAGCCGTGAGAGTGTTGCCGAGAACCTGCGGGCGGAAGATTTCGAACAACGGAGCGCGAAACTCCTTGTTCTGCTCGCTCTGCAGACGACGATTCTCCTTCCACACCGCGGGCTCCTTGACATAGATGCGGATCCACACGACGGCCAACGCCGGCAAAATGCCGATTATTAGCAGGCCGCGCCAGCCAATCACGTCATAGAGCAGTCCGTACGCTGCGCTGGACAGCAGAAATCCGATACTCCATGAGCCTTGCAAGATGCCACTCATGATGCCGCGGGAGCGGGCGGGCCACGATTCCATCGCGAGTGCGGCGCCGGCGGGCCACTCCGCACCCATGCCGATGCCGAGCAAGGCACGGAATAAGAACAGAAGCGTGAAAGTCGGCGAAAGACCTGCCGCGAAGTTGCAAATCGAGTACCACAGGATCGAGATCATCAGCGGTGTCTTGCGTCCGATGCGGTCGGCCAGCCATCCGGAGCCGACGGCCCCGACGAGACGCAACCAAAGCGTGATCGTGAACACTGCCGTGACCTCGACCAGCGAAACCTTAAACGTTTCTGCGATCGGAACCATGAGCAGCAGGAAGATCGTGAAGTCGAATGCGTCGAGGGTCCAGCCCAGCCAGGCCGCGACCCACGCCAACCACTGATCTTTGGTGGGTTCCATCCACCACGGGATCCTTCCCGCGGTATCCGCTGTAGTCGCCATGATGCATCCCCCTGCGGCAGTGCCCAGGACGCAAAAAAGGGTCCAGTATAAAAGTTGAATAGGAGGTATGGCCTTTAGGACGGCCCTATTGAGTCAGTCTTGCACGATCGAGAAACAAAGTCTGTAGAATTCGATTCCGCATTGCGACAAGTCTGGCGCGACGCTCACCAGTTTGATCCAAAAAATCTGGAAGCGCTGTCAACAGCTCTGTCGAAGTAGTGGTGTGTTTCGGCACAAAGCGGACATCCCGACACTCTCATCCAATGTCCGCTTTTGGGGGCAAAGCGGACATCACAAGAATGCACTCCAATGTTCGCTTTTGAGCCTAACCGGAAGTCTGGCTGCCGGCCTTGCTGTGACGCACAACGACACCGCTCTCAGTCAACGATGTGGTAGGGTTGTGATCCTCCGGCTCGAAGAGGCAGCCTATGAGGCGGCGGGAATTTCTCATCGCTCTTGGTGCCGCGTCGGCGTGGTCGAAAGCAACGCACGCTCAGCAGGACGGGTCGATTGCCCGCGTCGGCGTAATCGGCTCACGGCGCGAAGGTCCTGCCATGGCCCCTGCGTATGCAGCATTTACTGATGAGCTGCGTAAGCTCGGCTTTGCCGAGGGCCGCAACCTTGCGATCGAGTATCGTCGAGTCGAAGACGGCGTGCCGCGCGCTTTTGCCAGTGTCAATGAGCTGGCCGCATGGAAGGCGGACGTCTTATTCGCCAACGGGCCTGAATTAGCGCTGCAGGCGGCTGCCGCCGCCCGACCACCGCTGCCGATCGTATTCCTTGCGGTCAACTTTGACCCAATCGCCCGCGGATATGTGCAAAGTCTGGCGCAACCGGGCGGCAATATGACTGGCATCGTCGCGCGACAATTGGAACTAACCGCCAAGCAGATCGAATTGCTGATGGAGGCGTTTCCCGAGCGCAAGAAGCTTGGGGCGCTGTGGGATGTCCAATCTGCAGACCAGTTTGCCTCAGCCGAGCGTGAAGCGAAGCTGCGACAACTGGAATTGCAGGCGATCAGGATGGAAAATCCGCCATACGATTTCGTTGCCGCGTTTCGTGCCCTAGCGCAGGACGGCGTGCAAATGCTGATCGTGCTGTCGAGCCCGTCGTTCGGCCTGCAACGCCCCGAAATCACTAAACTTGCCATGGAGTATCGGCTGCCGGCGATCTTTATGCTTAAGCAATACGTCCAGGAGGGTGGGCTGATGTCCTACGGGGTCGATTTGGTCCCATTGGCGCGCCGAGCTGGATCGCTCACCGCCAAAATTCTGCGAGGCGCCAAGCCAGCCGACTTGCCGGTCGAGCAAGCCGTCCAATTTGAGTTCGCGGTCAACCTCAAGACTGCACGCGCGATCGGGGTGACATTGCCGACATCGATTCTGCTTCGCGCCGACGAGGTGATCGAATGAAGCGGCGGCAGTTCATCACGCTTATTGGCGGTGCGGTGGCAGCTTCGCCAGCGCTAGGCCAGCAGCAATCAGGCATCCGACGTATCGGCGTGCTCTCTCAAGGGTCGATTCATAATCATCCTACACCTGAATTTCGAGCATTTCTCGAACGCGTGCGCGAGCTTGGCTGGACTGAAAACCAGAATTTGCTGATTGATTGGCGCTTCTCCGAAGGAAGCGATGTTCCCCTCGCACGGCTGGCGGCTGAACTTGTCGAGAAAAAGGTTGATGTCATCGTTACCACACCAACTCAGCCGACGATTGCTGCGAAGCAAGCGACCTCCACCATCCCCATAATATTCGTGCAGCTTGCCGATCCACTGGTGGCTGGCATCGTAGCGAACCTGGCTAGGCCCGATGCAAATGTTACTGGCATGAGCAGCCTGGCCCCAGACATTGCCGGAAAACGGCTCGCTTTATTGAAAGAGGTGTTGCCAACTTTGAAACGAGTTTCGGTTTTGTGGAACAGGCCGAGCAAGGGATCTACTTTCGTCTTAGAAGAGATAACCGCGGCTGTTCCCGGCGCAGGATGACGGGACGGAGCTTGCGGCCGCCGAGCGGGCACTGTTTGCGACATAGACGCGACATAGCGCCAAAAAAATTAGCAGTTTCAGGGCGCGCCACTGGAATCATAATCCGTGTGTCGGCGGTTCGAATCCGTCCTCCGCTACCAACGAAATTAATCACTAAAATTTCAATGCGGCGAATATCGCCAAGTCGGCGGCGCTTTTTCGAAAACCGGCAGCCGATCAATGATGATGCCTCCGCAACCGAGTGTAGGGATGTGATCCCGGTGAGGATGGATACGGACTGGGTCCACAGTTCCCGCCAATCCCTCGCACATCGTCCAAGCATTGTTGCAATGTTGCGAATCTGCAGCTCCGGAAGCCATCCCTCCCCAGATCGTAATAGGCGCACCATGGATAGTTTTGCGCCTCAGCGGGCTTTTCCAAGCAGACGAGAGCCGCAAATAGTCCAAGGCTGAAGAGGGAAAGCTTCATGGCGATCTCCTGGTGACTTCTCCTTACAATTTTTCCACCCTCGTTCTTTGTTGTCACGCACGACGAGGCACCAAGCTGCCGGAGCTATTGCGCACATAAAAAGAGCCGCATTGCCGCGGCCCTCCAGTTTTGCACCTTGATTATGGGGCTTTACTGCGTGCAAGCATGCATGAAGGAGTGGCACCATTGCCCCTTCTGGCACACATTGGGACTGCCGTTGGCTGCAGCAGGACCGGGCCGTGGCAACCTGGTGCGGCGGGGTTGCCTCAAACCACTCAAACCGGGCCTGCGCCCGGTTTTCTAGACTCGCTATTGTGCCACTAGTTCCTGTGGTTTGGCCCTTAATGGGGACGTCCGACGCGTCAAGGGCGTCGTCAGCTCACGTTCGGCCCCCGCATGACCTTCAACACCGATTCGATGTGCCGCCACGTTTCCGCGTCCTCGGTCTGACCTCTTTTCTCATAGCGGCAGGCCCTTTGCGCAGCCGTAACCACGGCCTTGTCGCCATAGGCGTCAAGGAGTTGCCGGGCATAGTCGTGGATTTCGATTTCTCCCATCCTCATGACAGCGTCCTCATGTTCTCATGCCGTCATCGGCATCACGCCGGACGCTAATTCAGCCAGCACGCAAAAGTTTCCGCTAGCCGCCGAGACTATCGGGCTCGGGAACTTCTTCCATGATGCCGGCCGCGACCCTTGTCTCGTCGGACGGCAATCTGGTGCGCAACGGCGGCGCCTGCTCGCCGCGTAAGCGCATCCGCGACAGGGCGGTCTCCGCCTCGGCGACGAGCTTTCGCATGATCTCGTCGACGGAGAGGATGTCTTTAATCCCTCCGGCAGTCTGGCCGGCGGTCAACAGGCATTCATGCTGCCGGCCGGCCTGCGTCGTCGATACGATTTGACCGCGCAAACGCTCGCATTCGCGGCGCGCCTGTTCGCGCTTGGCACTCCATTCGTTCAAAAAATTCGTCGGCAGCGAGCGCAGCAAGGTCTTGAAACCGGCGGTGCCGGGCAGCGGCGTGATCTCGTTAAGCACTTCGGCTTTGATCGCGTGCTCCGATTTGGCGGAGACGATCGCGTCTTTCCATTCCCGCGAAGCCGGAGCTTCCTTCGAGGAATAAACCGCGTGCCGAGATTGACGCCCGCCGCGCCGAGCATCAGCGCCGCTGCGATGCCGCGGCCGTCGAAAATGCCGCCCGAAGCGACCACCGGAATCGGTGCCACCGCATCGACGACCTGCGGCACCAGGGTCATGGTGCTGACGTCGCCGCAATAGCCGCCGGCTTCGCTACCTTCCGCGCTGATCACATCGGCGCCGCGTTCGGCCGCCTGTGCGGCCTGATCCACGGTCGTGACTTGCACCATCACCCGCGCGCCGGCGTCGTGGGCTTGCCGCACCAGATCGCCCGGGTCGGCGAGCGTGAATGAGATCACCGCTGGACGCGCCTGCAGCGTATAGCGGAACGCCTCGGCGTCGAGCGTCTGTGGAATGTGATTGATCGCGTAAGGCCGCTGCGTCAGCGTCCTCATCATGTCGATGTCGCGTTTGACCGCGGCGAAACTGCGGAACAGCGTGCCGATGCCGCCCAGTCCGCCGGCATTGGACGCCGCCGCAGCAAGCTCGGCCGAGGTGCAGGTGCCCATCGGCGCCAGGATGATCGGCACCTCGATGCCGAACAGATCGCACAAGGGAGTCGTCAGCATGGTGTCGTCTCCGGACATTCGCTCGGCACGCCAAGGTCAATACGAGCAATCGGCGACGTCGAGACACCTTCAGCTACTGAGACATCATAATACGGTTTATTGTCGGCCGTGCAGCCCGTTTTCGGGTTGCCGGCGAAGGATGCTTTCCGGGGAACGCCGTCGCCGCTTCGATGTTGTGCCTCCATGTTCTGCGCCTCGCCGGCACTGTTCTGAAGTGAAGGATGCTCGTGATGGCCCAAAAATTACACGTCGGCGATCATGTCAGCTGGAATTCGGAAGCAGGGCGGGTGCGGGGCAAAATCGTCAAGGTCCACACCAAAGACGTGAACTACAAAGGCCATGTCCACCATGCGAGCAAGGACGATCCGCAATACGAAATCAAAAGCGATAAAACGACGCACATCGCGTTGCACAAAGGTCGAGCATTGCGGCGCGTCCGTTGATGCATGGTCGGCAAAAACGAGAACCGGTTCTCGGACCGCGCAGCGTCGCATGTCTTAATCGCGTTTGCTGAAGAATACGTGATAGAAGACCGCGTCCCAGGCATTGTGGATGCCGATGAATAGCAACAGTAATGCCGCCGCGCCGATCCCGAACAGAGCCTCGGTTGTGTGGGACAATGCGGCGATCGCGGACAGCGTCAGCATGACGTAGGCGGTCACCGGCAGCACAACATGGAACAACCAGTCCTCAAACTCCGGTTCGTACACGCCTTGCTGACGCATGCGCCGGACGACGTTGAGACTGTAGAGCGTTCCACATGATCCGACGACAGCCCAAAGAACTGCCGGGATCGTGATCGCTTGCCATGGGACGCCGACCAGCGCCGACAACAGCAAGGCGGCGCCGAAATGAACGATTGTCGGCGTGCCAAAGGCGGCGCTGGCTTCCGCCGCGGGTGGTGTCGGCTTTTGCGCGATCAACGTCACGACGACGAACTGCAATCCGATCAGCGCGCCCGCCGCCGAGCCGACGATGACGTAGAAACTGTCCCATGCGGCGAGCTCTGACATGGCGTCATTGACCCAGTCGCTTCCGGCTGAGAGCGCCATCATTCCTCGGGATCATAGCCGGGTTTCTTGTAGATCTTCGGATTATTCAGAATATCCGGCTTATAAACCTCGCGCGTCCAATTCTTTGGTTCAATGTCTTCAATAGCCACCGAGACCGATTTTTGGCCATGACAGCTTTGGACAACGCCTCGGCCAGTCGCGCTTTCTGTTGCTCCGATCTGCCTGAATAGAGTTTTACGAGCACGTGCGGCATTACTCCCTCCTCGCGTTTTCCATTGTCGGTCGCTTTAAAGCAGTGCGACGAACTCGAGTCGGCGGCGCATCGCGTCCAGCCTACAATGCGCCGCTAGCTTTCACGCTTCACCGCGCAATCGTGCAAAATTTCTGGCTTGAACGCGAGCCCGTGGCCGGGCCGCTCCGGCGCGGCGATCAAGCCGTTCACCACGGGCACCGGATCGACCCAGATGTCGTCGGCGAGACCCATGTCCTCGATCCACAATCCATTCGGAATCGAGGCAAGCAGCTGCACATTGAGTTCGGGAAACAAATGTGGCGCAATCGTCATGCCCCAGGTGTCGGCGACGGTCGCGATCTTGCGCAATTCGGTCAAGCCGCCGCGCATCGGATCGGGCTGCAGGATCGGTAGCTGCGGATTTTCGAAAAACGGCTTGAGATCAAAACGCGTGAAATGCGTTTCGCCGCCGACCACGCGCAGGTCGAGCGCCTCGGCGATGCGCAAGTAGCCGGCAAAGTCGTCGGGCACGACCGGCTCTTCCAGCCAATAGACATTATAGTCCTGAAATTTACGCCCCATCTGAATCGCGACATCGGCGGTCCAACCCATATTGACGTCGATCATGATATCGATATCGGGCCCGACCGCTTCGCGCATGCGCCGGACATTGTCGAGATCGGTGACGAGGTCGGCGGTATGCGCGACCTGCATCTTGATCGCTTTGTAGCCGCGCTCCTTGTAGTGCAGCGCCTTGGCGATCATGCCGTCGCCGCCGCTGCCGCGGAAGCAGCCGCTACCGTAAGCCGGCAATTGCGCGCGGTAGTGACCCCACAGCCGGTGCAACGGCTGCTTGGCGCATTTGCCGAGCACGTCCCACAGCGCGATGTCGAGCACCGACATCGCCATCACCGCAATACCGCCGCGGCCGTAAGTGACGGTTGAGCGCCACAGGTCCTGCCAGATCGCCTCGACCGCGCTAGCGTCTTTGCCGAGGACGCGCGGCATCACGCATTCGTCGAGGCAGGTCGCAATCGTGCGCATGCCCGGGCGGAACAGGAACAAATAGCCCATGCCGGATGTGCCGCCGCGCGTCTCGACATCGAGAGCCAGAAATTCGCGCATCGGCCCGAAGGCGTGCCCTTTGAGCCACGGCGTTTGCGGCCACGGTACGCGCAGCATGGTGGTGCGGATGGCCGTGATGGTCGTGTCGGTCATAACCGATCGTGTGCTGTGAGCGAGCGGCGCCGAATGCTGCGGAAAATTTGGCCGTGCGTCAACGTCGCAGGGCTGAACTACACTGGCCCAGACACGAACGGCGGGACTGTTATGGCAAGCGCACGGCGCTGCCGCTTATAATGGGCGGCGGGGGCGGTGGCGTCGGTTGCGTCGCGCGTTGCGTCGACTCGATGATGATCTGTAGCGCATCATTTTCGCCGATATTGGTCGGCAGCCATGGCGGTTGCGGGCAGGGCGGCGTCGAATAAGTGCCGCAGGCAAAGCCGGCCGTGGCGAGGCTGTTGAGGCCCGGCACGCCGCCGTTCTGGTTACCCTTGCTCGACAGATATTAGATGTATTGAGCGATTTGGGCGGCCGTCACCTGCACCGGTTGTCCGGGCGGCGTGTTCCAATTGGTGATCGTCACCATGAAGCCGGGTCGGGTGATCGTGATGGTCCCGCCGGCGTTGGTGATCGTGATTTGGCCGTACTGACTTAAAACCTGCGTGCCTCCGCCGGCATTGCCGCTAGCGATGTTATCGCCCGTGATTGACGTTCAGGGTAGCGCCGCGGATGCCGATGACGGCCGCGGGCGTCTCGATCGTAACCGCGCCTTGGTGGCTCAATTGGCCGCCGATATATTGCAGCGTACCTTGCGTCAGTTTGGTCAGCATATGGCCGCTGTTGGAAGCGGGATCGTAGACGAATTCGTCGATCACCAAGCTGGTATTCGGCGCGATATTGAGCGTGCTCCTGTCCAGAAACAGAAGCTGCACGGATCCGGTGGGCGAGGAGTGGATGCGTTCTTTGTGCACGACGCGCGCGCCGACGGTGAGCATCGTGGTCGAGCCGCCGGGCGGCGTACTTTCTGTCGCCGGATTGACCGCGGTCGCGGTGCCGACCTGCTGCGCCATGGCAGGCGCCGCCACGGCGAGAACGGTCGCGAGCGTCAAGATGATGGATTTGAATTTCCCAACCATGGCAGCCCCCAAATCCGTAGCCCTCAAAATCTGATTAAGGGTCCGGCACTGACGGACAGGTCGCGATACGAGAATGCCGCCACGTTCGATGTGGCGTTCCGGTATTGTAGCAGCGAGGCTAACATGAATTGGCGCCAGATCGGCACTTCGTGACCAAGCCCGGCGCGCCATTCGGTGGTGTGCGCAGTGGTGAAGGGTGCACTGAATGGGTCGGCGGCGTCGTATTGCCATGTCGTCACGCCGGCGGTCGGAATAATCGTCCACGGACGAGACCACGGCACGGAAATCAGCCACGTCGCCGCCAAAGCTTTTATAGCTGTCGAAGGCGAACTGATCGTTGGCGCGGGCAAATGCGATGCGAGATTGCCAGGCGAGAGTGGATGTTATCGGCCCTGCCGCCTGCAGGCCGACCGTCGTGAGCGTGCCGCTCAAACCGCTCGCCAGCGGATAGAAACTGGAATTGCGGAAGTTCTGCTGGACGACTAAGGGTCGAGTGAAACATTTCCGGCCTTGGCGTGCAGCGTCAGCCCGCCGCCGATGCCGCCCATGTACGCAGCGTCCGCCAGTGTTGCACCGGTCGCGACGATATAGGGCTTCACCGTCAGGCCGTTGATGTCGCCTGGCGATATTGCGAAGCGCGGACCGGCGCGGATTTCGAGGAGACCGATGTCGAACTGATGCAGCGAAAACTGCTGCGCGTCATAGGCGATGGCGGAAGCTTCGAAAGTGTCGCCGGTTTGCGTTTGGAAGTCGTGGACGTAATCGACGCCCACCGTGCCGAACCAGTTCCAATCAGGTCGCGCAACAAAGTTGTTGTTGAGCGTACCGCCGGAAGCGAGCACGGTCTGCGATCCGGCGCCAAGGCTGGCATTGCTCTGATAGCGAAGTCCGGTCTGTGCGAAACCGGAGAATTGATCGGGCTGCAGCTTTTTGTCGACGAGTTCGAGCAGGTCTTCGATCTTCTGGCGAAGCTCGGGCGTGACGTCCGGCATCCCCAGCGCCGATTGCAGATAGCCGCGCGCCTCGGCATAGGAGCCTAGTTGATAGTACAGCACGCCGAGTTGAAAGCGTGTCGCCCCGAGCCTGGGATTGTAGAACCGGAGCTGTTCGAAAGCGCTGATCGCCGATTCGATGTCCCCACGTGTGGCCGAAGCCGTCGCATAATCAATCGTATTGGCGAGACTACCGGGGTGAATCAGTACGCCCGCAAAACAGCGGATCGGTGGTCTTGGTGAAATCCCACGCGCTTTGGCCAAGGGCCGTGATCGTGAACGCAATCAGGAGCGCCACCGAACCGGCGATCTGCGCGGTCAAGCCCAAACCTGCCCGCTTTGTGCCGATTGCCACTTGAACGTCGACCCCCAAAGCTCGCCGCCGCGCCGGATCGCACGATTTCCAAAGACAAGCGCTGCGGTCGCCCCGAGGCAGCGCATATAACATGTGAAGCGCGGCAAAAGCAGACCAGAGCCATTGACGGGGGTCAATCGAGAGTTTCTGGTTTCGCGGAAGGTAGTCCCAACTCGCCCCGCAACCTCGCAGAAGTGCAATAACCACGCGGGTTTTCTGATCGGAGTGTTACCACCGGACTCGCGTGGTAACACCCATGGAAACCCTCCTGAACCAGTTCGACGCAAATTGACATCTTGGCGGAATCGATATTGGTTTAAAGTCGCCTCGATGGGCCAAGAAGTAAGAACGCCCGGACTAACGGGTCATAAGGTGAGCAGCGATCCAGCCCCCCTCCCATCGGTAAACCGAGAACCACTATGCCCGCTGAGGGCATAGCGGCGGTTCAAACCGTGAGTGAGGGGAAATAACGTGGCAAAAATAAAAATCATTATAACGCCCGGTCAACGATTCGGACGCTTAACCGCTATCGGGTGCGCTTACAATGCCGCTGATGGCACTAGACAATGGCTCATGCGCTGCGATTGCGGAAAGGAAACTGTTGTCCGGTTGAACAATCTTAATTCGGGTCGAACGACGAGCTGCGGCTGTCTACGCACGGAGCAACTTTCACAACGTTCACGCACGCACCACATGTCGGGGACGCCAGAATACGAAACTTGGGCGGGCATGATTAAACGCTGCACAAACCCGAATGGCAAAAACTTTGATCGTTATGGCGGGCGGGGGATTAAAGTTTGTGAGCAGTGGCGAGCTTCGTTCTCATTTTTTTATTCCGACATGGGTGAGAGGCCGTCCCCGGCCCATACACTCGACAGGATTGATAACGATGGTGATTACGAACCATCGAATTGCAGATGGGCCACAAGAAGAGAACAGGCACAAAATCGCCACCAGTTCAGGAATCGACGGCGCGACCAGCGGGGGCGATTTACTTTCCGTTGAACTCCGGGGACCGTTTCGCGTTGAGCCGTAGCCCCGCTTCCCGTCGTCTTGGACAGTCGAGGAATTGGACGCCTGCTCTGTCGTTCGCGACGGCAGCGGCCAGCAACTCGCCTACGTCTGTTTCGAGGATGAGCCGGGGCGACGGTCGGCGGCGAAATTGCTGACGCGCGATGAGGCGCGAAGGATCTTCAGCAACATCGCTGCCAGAGCTATTAGAGAAGCGGACCGAGTTACGAGGCTCATGTCTCTTTGAAACTATAACCAACACCATACAGCGACTCGACCATGTCGAATTCCGGGTCGCTGGCCGTGAACTTCATGCGCAGCCGCTTGATGTGGCTGTCGATGTTTCGTTCGTCCACATTCGTCAGGTCGTCGTGCGCCAATTCCATCAATGCATGGCGGCTCTTGACCGCGCCGGGGCGGCTGGCCAGGGCATGCAAAATAACAAATTCAGTGGCGGTGAGTGCTACACGGTTGTTTTTCCAGGTGCAGGTATGGCACTCAACGTCCATCCGCAAAGCCCCGCGCTCCAGGATGTTGGTGGTTCTCTTCGAAAGCGTTCCGTCTTTCGGTGATGCCCGACGCAGTACGGCCTTGACCCGCTCGACCAACAAGCGTTGCGAGAACGGTTTATGGATGAAGTCATCGGCACCCTTTTGAAAGGCATATACCTCGTCGCTGACCTCTTCTGTGCAGGTGAGGAAGATCACTGGTAGGTTCGACTTTGCCCGGAGTTGACGCAGCGTCTCCATCCCAGCCATATGCGGCATCTTGATATCGAGAATGGCCAAGTCCGGCGGTGCCGTTCGAAAACCTTTGAGGGCCGAGGCCCCATCGGTGTAAGCCGCGACATGATAACCTTCGGCCTTCAGTGCAGTTGACACCGAAGCCTGGACATTGCGGTCATCATCGACGAGAGCGATTGTCGGCATGGCGGTTTGATCCGTGTTGTCGACCGCGAACGGAAATCAAGCTTCCTGTAATCATGATCACACACGCGCTTCTAGGCAGGGGAACGGTCTCTTCAGTGCAGGTCGATCTCTCTTTCAAAAGTTATCCATAGGTTATCCACACCGGCATCAGTCGCGCAAAGATCAACTTCGTGTGGCCCGATCGAATTGTTGGAAGTGTTGCAACCGAGCAACGCCGTATTTTCGACCGCAAGATGCACACCAAAGATGAGGC
>Ga0310914_10002393_pt1 | contig 12621 bp, 15 predicted proteins | sample GREbulkMGAN108_FD_203450 | JGI IMG/M metagenome (GOLD analysis project Ga0310914, IMG submission 203450) | Lab enrichment of tropical soil microbial communities from Luquillo Experimental Forest, Puerto Rico - GRE.bulkMG.AN108 | ecosystem: Environmental > Terrestrial > Soil > Tropical forest >...
ACAGGAGACGTCCGCGACAGGAGACGTCCGCGACAGGAGACGTCCGCGACAGGAGACGTCCGCGACAGGAGACGTCCGCGACAGGAGACGTCCGCGACAGGAGACGTCCGCGACAGGAGACGTCCGCTGCCGTGTCGGCCTTGGTTTAGCATCATCCGGCCGAAGGCGAGATAGTCGTCGACCGTCGAGACCAGCGCGCCGCCGCCCGATGGGAACGCGGGCGGGCGGCTCCAGTGACCGCCCCCGGCCGGGTCATAAAGCTCGAGCGTTCCGTTTTGGGAGTTGGTCAAATACGAAGTCGCGAGCCGGTCGAGCTTTGATGCCGGCTCGCTGAACGCAGTGTCCTTCATGCCGAGCGGCTCGAAGATGCGTTCATGCAGGAATGTCTCGAAGGGTTGACCTGAGGCACGCGCGATCAACACACCCAATACGTCGGAGCCGGTGTGGTACATCCATTTCTCGCCGGGTTGGTGCATCAGCGGCAATTGCCGAAGCGTCGAATCCACTCGTCGGGTTCCGGCAGCATAGATGGCTGAGGTATTCCCTGGCCGAGCCGCAGATCGTCGACTGCGGTTTGGATCGGGTAGGTGCCGGGCGGCGCCATGACGATGCCGAAACCCATCCGGAAGGTTAAGAGATCGCGCAAGGTGATGGGCCGCTTTGCCGGCTCGGTGTCGTTGAGCTGCCCGTCGAGTCGTTTCGATACTCGGCGATCGGCGAGCTCGGGCAGTAGCTCCTCGACCGGATCGCTGCCGCCGAGCGTTTTCATGCAGAGCGCTTCGACATGCGTTTCGCCGCGCCGGCTGACCAGCGCAACGAGGCCAGGCACCTCGCCACGCTCGACATAGCCGGCCATCACGTCGTGCAAGCGAGCGAGGCGCGCCTTGGACAAACCTGCAGAACTCATCGTAAGTCGTCAGTAACTCCTCGGCACCACGCGCGTAACTGGAATAGGTGTGTAAAACACATGGTGCTCGACATGACCCCGAAGGGGCGCAATGAGACCGGTCCGCGCGGCAACCTTATCGATTGGGTGCGGCGCCATGTGAATACGACGACTTCAAGAATGCTCACTCCTGCTGCACTGAGTAAGGCGGCGAACTTTCTCCTGAGTCCCCGTCGCTGGCTGAACGGTGGTGGCCAGCGCCAGCATCAGCGATGCTGCGATTGAACTAATCTTCCGTCATGTCAACAGGATGTGACGAGCTCTCTTTCGATGTAACGCACCGGGTTCACGAAACCTGCCTGTGCCTGCACCTTCAGCAAGCAGCGCGCGCAGTGGGGCGGCGTTTTGATGCAGCGTTGCGGCCGCTCGGGCTCACCAATGGCCAATTCTCGCTGATGATGTCTCTCAACCGCCCCAGGGCCGCGAGTATCGGCGACATATCGGCTTTGCTCGCGATGGATCGCACAACGCTGACCGCGAATCTGAAACCCCTCCAGCGTCGCGGTCTCGTCATGGTATCGGTCGACGATGCCGATAAACGTAGCCGCCGCCTGATGTTGACGCCGGCCGGCCGCGCCTTGCTCGTCGCGGCCTTACCGGTATGGGAAAACGAGCACGCCGCGATCGAAGATCTGCTGACCGACGTCGACCCCGATCGCCTGCGCGCCGATCTGCGAGCGCTCTGCTGACCACCTAGCGATCAATGCTGCTGCTAAAAGATTACCGTCGCGTCCGGTCGCGCTGTGCGCGCGATGTCCGGCTGGCGCGTGACGGTCGGATTTGACGAACGTCGAAATTGCGGTCTCAATGGGCGTTGTCGGACGAGGCGGGATGGGAGCCACCAACGTGGCAGCGGCGCGGCTGACTTTGCGCGTCGATCTCGGCAAGGATCGGGCGGTCGGCCCTGGCAAGATCCGGTTACTGGAGGCGATCCGCGACACCGGATCGATCACCAAGGCCGGCATCGCGCTCGGCATGTCCTATCGCCGGGCCTGGCTCCTGGTCGACGACATGAACAACTGCTTCCGCGAGCCGGTTGTCGCCACCCAAGCGGGCGGCACCCATGGCGGCGGCGCCGCCGTGACGCCGTTCGGCACGAGATTGATCGACCACTATCGTGCCATCGAGGCCGAAGCCCACTCGGCGACCGCCACTCGGCTGCGCGAACTCGCCTCGGCTTGCAAAGGGGAACAGGAGACGACGGCGGCGGCAACAAAATCTCGTGTTGCACTGCGCTACCGCACGATTGCCCGCTAGTTAGCGGGAAGAATACGGCTGAGCCGCCTGGCAACAAATTCGGCGGCCAGCAGCGCAAGCATCGAAATCGCGATCGATATCAAGGTCAATCGCAGGGCGCCGGTGTCCCCGCCGGGCACCTGGGTCAGGGTGTAGATCGCCGAGGGGAGCGTCTGCGTCTCGCCAGGAATGTTCGAGACGAAAGTGATCGTCGCGCCGAACTCGCCCATGCTGCGTGCGAAGGAAAGGATCATGCCGGCAACGATCCCGGGGAGGATCAGCGGTAAAGTGATCACCAAAAACACCCACGCGGGCCCCGCGCCGAGAGTGGCCGCCGCGTCCTCCAGCCGGCGGTCCACCGCCTCAATCGACAGGCGGATCGCGCGCACCATCAGCGGGAAGCCCATCACCGCGCAGGCGAGTGCCGCGCCGGTCCAGCGAAAGGCAAAGACGATGCCAAAATGCTCGTCCAGGAACTGCCCGAGTGGACCGCGGCGGCCGAGAAGCAGCAGCAAGAGGTACCCGGTTACCACCGGCGGCATGACGAGCGGCAGATGGACCAGCCCGTCGAGGAACGATTTTCCCCAGAAGCGCCCGCGTGCCAGCACCAGGGCTACGGCGATTCCCGGAACTAGGCTCGTCGTCATGGCCCAAAAAGCCACGCGCAGACTGAGGCGCACCGCCGTTGCCTCTTCCGGTGACAGATGCAGCAGCTCCGCCATTAATCTGCGATCAGCCTGATTTGCACCCGCACGATCTCACTTGAGGACTGTGAACCCCTGTTTGTCGAAAATGGTGCGGGCTGCGGGCGCTTTGAGATAAGCGATGTACTCGGCATCCCCTGGATTGGTCGAAGTCGCCACTGCCGCGATCGGGTAAATGATCGGCGGGTGGGTGTTGTCGGGGAAGATGCCGAGGATCTTGACGCCTTTATCGGCGACAGCATCGGTCTGGTAGACGATGCCGAGCGGAGCTTCGCCGCGCGATACTAGAATCAGGGTCGCCCGGACATTCTCGGCTGGCGCCAGCCTGTCGATGACGGAAGACCAGACGCCGAGCTCTTCCAGCGCAGCCTTGCCGTATTTTCCGGCCGGCACGCTGCTCGGATCGGCGATAGCGAGCCGGCCAGTTCCGAGAGCCTGGGCAAGCGGGAAATTCGGTCCGATAGCGAGTTTGACGGTGCTGTTGACCGGCGCGATCAGCACAAGCCGATTGCCGAGCAGGTTGGTTCGTGTCTCCGGCTTGATCAAATTTTTTTTCGCCAGATAGTCCATCCAGTCGAGATCCGCCGAAATGAAAATATCGGCTGGCGCGGCGGCTTCGATCTGCTTTGCCAAAGTCGAGCTCGCAGCGTAGGAAGTCGCAGTTTCCGGGCCCTTGTCGCGCTGAAACGCAGCGTTGACCTCATCGAGAGCGTCTTTAAGACTGGCCGCCGCAAAAATCACCAGCTTGTTTTGCTGCGCCGAAGCAATAGTGGACCAAATGATGCACGACAGTATCAGCCAAATGCAGAGAAGCGGGTGGCGCAATCTCGGGAGCCGCACGAGGCGAGCCGTCATTTCGTCCCCCTTAGCCGGAATCGCGTCATATTCTCTTGAATATGATGGGAGGTAAAGGCGGTTGATTTGTCAGCGGCGTGCTGGCCAGCAATATCACGCGCAGCCGGCACGCTGCGGCTTGGGAATGTCGAACTGGAGAAGGGGTAAGGCTATCGGTCGCGGAACATCACGCCATATCGCGGAGGCGGGTTTATCAAAGTTGACATAAGTTCCTGATTCGTTCTAATGGTCATGCACGCAATTCCGCGCGTTGTGTGTCTCCGTCCTCTTTCGGACATGTGCATGAAGCGCGTCCAAAAGGGCACGGTTGCCGTGACCCAGAATCTTGCAATGCAGCTTAGACGCGCAGAGACCATGACAAGCGCATGAGCGGTACGGCGGCAAAAATAGCAGCTCTTCGCGCGTCTCTCGCCAAGGCAGAGTTGGAAGATCCCGAAACGCATGCCCGCGTTTCGCTGGGTTATGACAAGGTTGATGCCTGTTTGCACGGTGGCCTACGCCGCGGTGCCCTGCACGAAATCTTTGCCGAAGGCGGCCACGAAGCGGCCGCAACCGGCTTTGCTGTGGCGTGTTCTTTCCGAGTGGCAGCGGATAAGCGTGTTCTGTGGGTCCGGCAGGATTTTCCCGCGATCGAATTCGGCGACCTGGCTGCGACCGGGTTGCTCGAACTGGGGCTCGATCCGGCGCGCCTTCTGCTGGTGCGCTTGGCCGATGCGGCAGATGTTTTGCGTGCGGCATCCGATGCGCTCTCCTGCGCAGCGCTCGGCGCGGTTGTGATCGAGATATCGAGCGATCCGAAAATTCTCGACATGGTAGCCAGCCGGCGGTTGACATTGGCGAGCGCGCGAAGAGGTGTCACAGCGTTTCTCCTGCGGTTCAACGCGAAACCGCAACTCAGCACAGCCGAAACCCGCTGGCGCGTTCGCGCGGCTCGCTCACCCGACAAAGAAGAAAACTGGGGCTCCCCCGTCTTTGAAACAGAGCTTGTGCGCAACCGGCATGGGCGCGCAGGGCGCTGGATTATGGAATGGAGTTGTGACGATGGCCTCTTCCAGAAGCCATGCGGCAAAGGGGCGGAGGATACTGGCGCTGTGGTTTCCGCGCCTTGCGACCGATCGATTGCAGCGACGAAGGAAGCCGTCGGAGACGCAAAAGCCGTCCGGCGCATCGCCTCCTGAAGCTGCATCCGCGCCGCCGCTCGTAATTGTCGCAAAGGTCGACAATGCGCTGCGCCTCTCGGCGGTCGATCGCAAGGCAACGTCGCTGGGGCTTGCGGCGGGAATGCCGCTCGCCAATGCACGTGCAATGCTCCCGGCCCTCGAGGTAGTGGCAGCAAACGAACCTGCCGACAGAAAATTGCTCGAACGCATTGCCGATTGGTGTGAGCGCTTCACGCCTCTCGTGGCACTCAATCCGCCGCGCGCGCTGTTGCTGGACATCACAGGCGTCGCGCATCTCTTTGCCGGCGAAGCGGCGATGCTCGATCAGGTTCGGTCCAGCCTCGCAAAACATGGCTTTGCGGTGCGCGGCGCGATTGCGGGAACGACAGCGGCCGCTCGGGCGCTTGCCCGCTACAAAGATGGCGCCATCGCACCGTCCAGCGAAGAAGCGGTCTTCATTTCGTCGCTTCCCGTCGAGGCTCTCAATCTCGATCCGGTAATAACGCATGCACTCCGTCGCGCGGGCCTCAAAACCGTGGGGCAAGTGGCACCCCGTGACCGCGCCGAGCTCACCGCGCGTTTCGGTGCGGGTATGGTCTTCACGCTCGACAATGCACTGGGCCGTGTCGAACAGCCGATCTCGCCGCGTATTCCGCCTCCGGATTTTAGTGTGGAGCATCAATTTGCCGAGCCCATTGTCACACAGGATGCCGCTCTTGCCGTGCTCAAGACGCTTGCCCCGCGTTTGGTGGCAATGCTGGAAGAGTACGGGAAGGGCGCGCGCCGCCTAGAGGTGGGGTTCTTCCGCGTCGATGGCGTCATGCGGCGCATTGTCATTGAAACAGCCAAACCGACACGCGAGCCGGCCGTTATCGAGCGGCTTTTCCGCGAAAAGCTCGATGCGCTCGCCGATCCGCTGGATCCAGGCTTTGGTTACGACCTCATTCGCCTGAGCGCGAGCCGCGTCGAACGTGCCGATCCGGAAACGATCGGCCTCGACGGCAACGCCAATGCCGAGAGGGATATATCCTGTCTCATCGATCGCATGGCGGCGCGGTTCGGCAGCCGGCGCATTCTGACGTTCCAGCCGAATAACACGCATATTCCGGAAGCAGCCGCGGCCGCCGTCCCCGCGCAATATGCCAAGCCTACCAAAGCCAAATGGGAAACGATCCGCGATAGATGGGAAGCGCCGCGCCGTCCGTTGCGCCTGTTTGCGCAACCCGAGCCGGTCGACGTGATCGCGGAAATCCCGGAAGGTCCGCCGCTTCGGTTTCGCTGGCGTCGCGCGCTGCATACCGTCATCTTCGCGGAAGGGCCCGAGCGCATTTCTATGGAATGGTGGCGGCATCAGGGGCCGCAGCCGACACGCGATTATTTCCGTGTGGAAGACAGGGAAGGCAAGCGCTTCTGGCTTTATCGCAGCGGCATCTATGGCCGCGAGACAGCCGCGGCACGCTGGTTCATGCACGGAATTTTCGCATGACGGCCTATGCCGAAATTGCCGTTACAACGAATTATTCGTTTCTGCGTGGCGCTTCCCGCCCGCAGGAATTCGCGGTCGCGGCAACGCGCCACGGTCTTGCTGCGATCGGCGTCGCCGACCGCAATACCCTCGCCGGGGTGGTGCGCCTCTACGACGGCCTGCAGGAAGTAAAACGGCTGGCAGGGATCGAGACGCCGAGGTTGCTCGTCGGCAGTCGCCTCGTCTTTGTCGACGGCACGCCTGACATCCTGGCTTATCCGAGCGACCGGGCCGCCTACGGCCGCCTCTGCCGACTGCTGAGTGGAGGCAAGCTCCGTGCGCCGAAGGGCGAATGCATTCTCACCCTCGATGATCTTTTACGATGGCAGGAAGGATTGCTGCTGGTGGGGATGCCTCCGCATCCCGGGCGGATCGTGACGGAGATCGGTTTTCCAAAAAAATGCTGGAACGATGCTCTTGCAGGGAAAGCGGACGGGCCGGGAGAGGTCCCCCGCGAAAGGTTCAAAAACAACCTGCCGGCGAGCCTTGGCGAAATCCTGTCGGTTCTAAAGCCTCTGGCCGCTACCGCCCCTCAGCGCGTCTGGCTGGGGGCCTTCATGCCTTACCGCGGTGATGACCGGCGCCGTCTGCAAAAGCTCAGCCGCGTGGCGCGTGCTGCGGGTGTACCATTACTGGCTACCAACGACGTGCTTTACCACGCGCCGGAGCGCCGCGAATTGCAGGATGTCATCACCTGCATTCGTGAGCACGTGACATTGGACGAGGCCGGCCGTCGCCTCGAAGTCAACGCCGAGCGTTATCTGAAGTCACCCAAGGAGATGGCCGATCTTTTTCGCGATATCCCCGAAGCCATCGATGAAACGGTCAGGTTCGCAAACCGGATCACATTTTCGCTCGATCAGCTCAAATACAATTATCCCGACGAACCGGTTCCCAAAGGAAAGACCGCGCAACAACATCTGGAAGACCTTACATGGGAAGGAGCAGCCCGCCGTTACCCCAAAGGGCTGCCCGATAATGTGCGCGAGACACTGGAGAAAGAGCTGCGTCTGATCGGCAAGATGCAGATTGCGTCTTATTTCCTGACCGTCTACGACATCGTCAGCTGTGCGAAGAGTAAAGACATTCTGTGTCAGGGCCGTGGCTCCGCCGCCAATTCCGCCGTCTGCTATGTACTGGGAATCACTAGCGTCAATCCAGCCGAGATCGATCTTCTGTTCGAACGTTTCGTCTCGGAGGAGCGGCGAGAGCCGCCAGACATCGATGTCGATTTCGAGCATGAGCGGCGCGAAGAGGTTATCCAGTACATTTATAAGCGTTACGGTCATCATCGTGCCGCGCTCACGGCAACCGTCATCTGCTATCGCCCGCGCAGCGCCATCCGCGAGGTGGGGAAAGCTTTCGGGTTAACCGAGGATGTGACGGCGGCCCTCGCCAGCGGCGTTTGGGGAAGCTGGGGCAACCAGCTGAAAGACAGCGAAATCCGACAGGGCAGCTTTGATCCGTCCAATCCGCTCCTTGCTCGCGCAGCGGAAGTTGCCAATGAGCTTATCGGTTTTCCGCGCCATCTTTCGCAGCATGTTGGCGGCTTTGTGCTGACCAATGACCGTCTTGACGAAATCGTGCCCGTGGGCCCCGCCACAATGGAGGACCGTCATTTCATCGAATGGGATAAGGACGACATTGCCGCACTGGAAATGATGAAGGTCGATGTCCTGGCGCTCGGCATGCTCACCTGTGTCCGCAAGACATTCGACCTCATCGATATGCATGAAGGACAGCGATATGACCTTGCGAACGTACCGCGCGAGGAGGCCGGTGTTTACGACATGCTATGCAAAGCCGACGCCATTGGTGTGTTTCAGGTCGAAAGCCGCGCGCAGATGAACATGCTGCCGCGATTGAAGCCGCGGAAATTCTACGACCTGGTGATCGAAGTCGCGATCGTCCGTCCGGGCCCCATTCAGGGCGACATGGTCCATCCCTATCTGCGACGGCGCAACAACCAGGAGGATGTCACGTTTCCCGCGCCTTCCCCCGAACATGGTCCCGCCGACGAATTGAAGAAGGTCTTGGGCGAGACGATGGGCGTGCCGCTGTTCCAGGAACAGGCCATGAAGCTTGCCATTGTCGCGGCAAAATTCACGTCCGAGGAAGCCAACGGCCTGCGCCGCGCGATGGCGACATTTCGCAATCTCGGCACGATCGACCGGTTCCGGGAAAAGTTGATCGGCGGGATGGTGGCGCGCGGGTATGAGCGGGAATTCGCCGAACGCTGCTTTAAGCAGATCGAGGGTTTCGGCAGCTACGGTTTTCCCGAAAGTCATGCGGCGAGCTTTGCGCATCTCGTCTACATCTCGGCTTGGATCAAAAAATATCACCCGGCGGCATTCGCCTGTGCGCTGTTGAATTCGCAGCCGATGGGGTTCTATGCCCCTGCCGAAATCGTTCGCGACGCGTGCGACCATGGCGTCGAGGTTCGCCACGTCGATGTGAACCACAGCGACTGGGACAATACGCTGGAATGTTGTCAGGACGGCTCGCTGGCACTGCGTCTCGGTTTCCGGCAAGTCGGTGGGTTCAGCGAGGCGTGGGCCGACAAACTCGTCGCGGTGCGCGGCAATGGCTATTCCGATATGAATAATCTGATCCGCCGTGTGTGTTTGCCGAAACGCGCGCTCATCATTCTGGCGGAAGCCGACAGTCTTCAGTCGATGGGCATAGATCGCCGCGAGGCATTGTGGGCGGTTCGCCGCATTGCGGATGTCGAAGGGCTGCCGCTTTTTGCCGCCCGGTCTGTCGAAGAACAGCCATCGGAGGAAATCGCGCCTTTGCCCCTGATGCCGCTGAGTGAACACGTACTCACCGATTACCAGATGCTGCGGCTGTCGCTGAGGGCACATCTCATGCAGTTTCTGCGCGACCTGTTCCATGCCGAGGGTGTCTGGACTTGCGATGACATCGCGAAGGCAGCTGATGGCGAGCCTGCGTGTTGCGCCGGCATTGTGCTGGTGCGTCAGATGCCCGGCGACGCCGGTGTCATCTTCATCACGCTCAGTGACGAGACCGGCATCGCAAATGTCGTCGTTTGGCCAAGGCTTTTTGAAAAGTTCCGCCGGGAGGTCATGGGCGCGCGTCTGCTCCTTGTCGAAGGAAAGGTTCAGCGCAGCTCAGAAGGCGTCATCCACCTCGTGGCCGAACGGATTTTCGACCGGACAGACGAACTGGACCGCCTTTCGGACGACGACATGCCAGGCCCGTCCTTCCGCTCGCAAACGGCCAATCATGTCCACGGCCATCCCCGCAATGTCCGCGTCGTGCCCCAATCACGGGATTTTCATTAGACCGCACGACGACGCCATCACGACAATCGACCGCTTGGTGATATTCTCCGCCGCGGCACACGGCAAGGCGCATGCGATAAACCTCGGCCACATCAGGAGGTGCAGATATGGACCGAAAGAAAGCATCGGATTTCCCGCAGGAGCTTTTGGACCTGCTCGACGGATACGTGCACGGCGGGATCAGCCGGCGCCAATTTTTGGATGGCGCACAAAAATTTGCCGTCGGCGGTGTGACCGCGGCAGCGCTCTTCCAGATGCTCAAGCCGAACTATGCTTGGGCCGTTCAAGTTCCACCAGACGACAAACGAATCAGAGCGGAATACGACATCGTCCCGTCGCCGCAGGGCAACGGCAGCATCAAGGGGTACCTCGTGCGGCCGGCAAATGCGACGAAATTGCCCGCCATCCTGGTCATCCACGAGAACCGTGGTCTCAATCCGTATATCGAAGACGTGGCGCGACGGCTGGCGGTCGCCGATTTCATCGCATTCGCGCCCGATGGGCTGACGTCGGTGGGCGGCTATCCCGGAGACGACGAGAAGGGCGCTGCGCTGTTCAACCAGGTCGACCGCGGCAAGATGATGGAAGATTTCCTCGCCGCGGCAATTTGGCTGAAATCGCGCCCGGACTGCACCGGTAAACTCGGCGCCATCGGCTTCTGCTTTGGCGGCGGCATTGTCAATCAGCTGGCAGTGCGGATGGGCCCGGATCTTGCCGCCGCGGTTCCATTCTACGGAGCGCAGCCCAGCGCTGCCGAGACAGCAAAGATCAAGGCGCCGATAAATGCGCAATACGGCGAACTCGACACGCGCATCACCGGGGGATGGCCGGCTTTCGATGCCGCCCTCAGCGAGGCGCACGTGCCGCACGAGGGTCATGTCTACAAGGGCGCCAATCACGGCTTCCACAACGACACGACCCCCCGATACGACGAAGCCGCAGCCAAAGAAGCCTGGCAGCACACGCTGGATTGGTTCAACAAGTACTTGAGGGCAAGTACTTGAGGGCCTGACCCGAAGCAGGGCGGGCACACCTGCCGAACGACTAGCGTACGCCCGCCCGGGCGATCTCCATCACGTGAAAAGGTAGTACCCGTCAATACCGCGCGTTCCTGGGCGTTCTCGGGAGCGGGATCGCGCCGTGTACCTTGGCGAGGTCGGTGACGTAGGCGAGGCCGAAACCGGCGTGCGGCACCGTGCCGTAGCGGCGAAGGTCGCGGTACCAGCCGTAGAGCGCATGGCCGATGCCGCGCTCGGCCATGCTGCGGTCCCGCACCGCGAGCCGCTCCTCGCGCTGGCTGCCGCCGACGATCTCGCCGATCCCCGGCGCCAGCCATCCATCGCCCCTACCGTCCTGCCGTCGTCGTCCAGCCGTATGTAGAAGGCTTTGATGTCGTTCGTGGGAGTGAAGCTTGTGTTTGCGTCTGAACACTAGCCGCGCGGCCCGCCAGTCAGGATCGCCGGAGCGGCTCTCGGCAAACCGCCCGCGCCGGTCCCGCGCCCCTGTTCCGCCTGTTTTATCAGGTCGAGATCAGGCATCGACAACTCCCTTTCGATGATTTCGCACCCGCTCAGAGCCGCGAGCATGCAATGCGATTATGGCAATTGCGTGGTTGTTGATGCGCAGATCGCGGAAAGTGGGTATGGCGCAATTGGTTTGACGACATCCTCGGCGGTCATTATCGGCGGCAGTTCGCGGACAAGACGCTGCCGGGCCCGGTCTACTGGCCGGTGTTTTAATACCTCGCGTTTCTGGGGGTGCGCAGGGGATCGGCGGTGGGTCGCCTGCGCCGGCTGCGCCACATCCGCCTTCGACCGTGCCAGCCTTGTGTCGAGGCGACACATTGCCTATCCTTACTTGTAAGAGTAAGGATCAGCATGCGAATCACATCGAAGGGACAGGTAACCATACCGGCCGACATCCGCGAGCGGGCCGGTCTTCTGCCCCACACCGAGGTGGATTTCGAATTCGACGGCAAGGTGGTGCGGATCGTCCGGGCCGATGCGCGCGGCAAGCCCGGCCGAGGCGCGCGCCTAGTCGCTCACCTGCGGGCGCGCGGCGATATCGCGATGAGCACCGATGCCATCATGGCTCTGACCCGCGACGACTGATGACCGTGATAATGATCGACAGCAACGTCCTGCTCGACCTGATGACGGAAGACATGCGCTGGCTTTCGTGGTCGGCCGAGGCTGTCGAAAGGGCAGCCGATCGGTTTCGCCTTGTTATCAACCCTGTAATCTACGCCGAGGTCTCCATTCGCTATTCGCGAATCGAGGATCTGGAGGCGGCGCTGCCGAAAGCAATGTTGGACCGCGAAGCAATTCCCTACGAGGCGGCATTCCTCGCGGGTAAGTGTTTTCTGGTTTATCGGCGGCAAGGGGGAACGAAGCGATCGCCGCTTCCCGACTTTTTTATCGGCGCCCACGCGGCGGTTGCCGGCTACCGGCTGCTGACTCGCGATGCTGCGCGTTATCGCAGCTACTTTCCTAGGCTATCGCTGATCGCCCCTGACTAAGCCCGCCCACCGCGAGCCTCTTCGCCGGTCGCAGCCAAGCCGCGAGCGCTTTGGCCAATGCTGCATTGTCCGACAGGTCGGCAAAACGCGATCTGCGGCTCGATCACCCAGAACTCAGCCAGGTGACGGCTGGTGTTCGAGTTCTCGGCGCGGAAGGCAGCGGAAGAAATCCTGCGCGAAATCGACCTGGCCCGGCCGCCTTCACCCGAGGGCGAGATAGCTCGCTGGGGACAGAATGCGAATGCCGCGCCACGGATCCATCGAAAGCAAGTGACGGACGTCGCTGCTCACGATCACATCGGCATTACCGGCGGCAGCCAGCGCCAAATACTTGTCGTCCTTTGGGTCGTGGCATTCCCGCACCGTTTCAGT
>Ga0310914_10002394_pt1 | contig 12618 bp, 10 predicted proteins | sample GREbulkMGAN108_FD_203450 | JGI IMG/M metagenome (GOLD analysis project Ga0310914, IMG submission 203450) | Lab enrichment of tropical soil microbial communities from Luquillo Experimental Forest, Puerto Rico - GRE.bulkMG.AN108 | ecosystem: Environmental > Terrestrial > Soil > Tropical forest >...
AAGTTCTTTGTTTTCCGTTGGCCGTTAGCTTCACACGGTGGAAGTCATAGGTTCGAATCCTATAGCGCCCACCAGCATCATCTCTTTACCGCACAGCCACTTACGAGCGCCTGTTGTTTCTTGCCGGGATAATCCCAGCCCGATACGAACCCGATGGAAGTCACTGAGTTGCCTGCGACGTGGGTTTGATTGCCAGCAACTGCTCCATGTACTGCCGCTGTGCATCCAACGCCTTGGGAAAATTTCCGTGGGTGTAGACCGCGGTCATCTCAGGCTTGCTGTGACGAAGCAGGGTTTGGGAGACCGTAATGTCCTTGGTGGTTTCGTTTGCCCACGTGCTCAAGCTGTGGCGAAAACGGTGCCAGCCAAAACGGTCACCCTTGGCGACCAGTCCTAGTGCCAAAGCGGCTGGCTTCACGAAATCGGCGTTCATGGTCTGACCCCATAGCGGTTGCTTTCCCTTCAGCTTCGGCGAGGCAAAAATGAAATCCTCGTCCTTGTCGTACGGGGTTTGCTGCCGCCAATCGGTGAGGAACGCCGCCAGAGCATCACACATCGGGACGGGTGCGTTACTCGCCTTGGTCTTCGTCCGATTCTGCATCTCACCTCGCCTGAAAGTCTGGCGAATGGAAATGCGATTGTTCGCCCACTCCACGTGTTTCCACGTCAAAGCAAGACACTCGGAGATCCGGACGCCCGTGGAAGCGACCAAAAGCACTGCAATCTTCACCGGGTAGGGGAGCCGCTCCAGCAGAGCGATGACCTGCTCGGGCAAGAGCACCTTCACTTCATCTTGATCCTCCTCGCTAGCCGGAATGGTGACCTTATCCAGAGGATTGCGGATGGAGCAAATCTCGTTGTGGTCAACGAAGCTGAAGACCAACGACATGATTCCCGCAATCTTTGAGCAGGTCTCCCACACATAATCTTCGCCGTCGTGGAGGTCAACGAGCCAGTTGCGGATGGCGAGGGGCTTCATCTCCTCGGCGACGGTATCTTTCCAGCGAGGGAGGATATGGTTGTTTATGTGGTACTCATATGTTTCGATGGTGCCTTTCGTTTTGCGGCGACCGTCCTTCTTTCGGAATGGCAAGCCGTCCTTGACGTAGGCGACACAAAATTCACCAAAAGTCGGCTTACCCGAGAGGGGGTTGTTGATGTACTTCTCGACCAGGCCAAGCTCACCAACTTTCAGCCAAGCGGATGTTTCATCATCTCCAATATCACCGACCAGACCGAGGCTGACGGTGTTTTCAACCATCTCACCGTCGCTCTCCCTCAGCCGTTGATAACGCCAGAGCCAAGTCATGCCATTCGCCCGTTGACGTTGCCTGAGCCAGCCGCGTGCTTTAACGTCCTTGTTAGCCATTGGATTTGTTCCTCCGGCTCGTCGGGGCTGCTGCCGAGATTGTATCCTGAGCGGGCTTTGTCAACGCCGTTATGTCTTCGGCCACCTCACTCAGGCGAAAGCGCCACTGATTACGAATGCTGCCGATTGGATACCCACGAATAACCCGCCTCCGTGCAAGCTCCATAACTTTGCGGATGGGCAGGGACAAGTACTCAGCAACAACCTCCTTCGGTACGAACTGTTCATTATTCATTCGTGACTCACTCCATTTCCAGGAGTCTCCGCAAGAAGTGCTTGTTGCTTGGCCAATTCTTTTGTACCTATTTGCGGTATTACAGCGACCACGGACCTGCATCGTGGGTGCTCCTAGATAACCTGGAATATTTTTTCTGTCAAACGCGGGTCTCGGGCTGCCTTCTGGGCACCACCGACGCAGAAGATACTCGTCGTGCTTGGTTTGCAGATCTGTTTAGCCCCAGATCGAAAGATCGAATTTCGGTCAAACCGCCCTCACGGGGCGGATGTTCGTTCGCATCTTCTGCAGCCTGTGTAGGTCATAGTTCCGCAGGCGCCGGCATTTCTGAGCCTGTCTGGACGCCTCCCGACGATGCGCAGGCAAACGTGAGGGAGACAGCGAGCCAAAGGGGATCAAATCAGCCCAAAACGTTTCCTTTCAAATGCTTGAGCGAATTTGAGCCAGACGCATTGAACCCGCCGTCGATGTAGCTGGCGACGAGGTTGCCAAGGGTCTCGCCCAGGGATCCCACTCATCTGGAATCGCTGGACTGATCGGACCTGTGAGTGCATCTGACCCGGCATGCTTCGATGGGGACTGTGACCACATAAAATGCGGGTCGCAAAAAATAGTTGGCAAGAAAGAGGCGCTGCCGCTAATCGCCACAAACAACAAGTGTTAACGTTCGTTTGCGCGAAATTGTTTTCCGGGTTAGCATCCCGCCCGGAGTCAGCCAGAGATGCGTTATCCCAAAGGATCGGTGCACCTTGGAAGTTTCAAGGACAAGGTAATTCTCAACTTCCTTGCGGAATCCCGCCACGTTACTCGCTCACAATTGATGCAGTTCGTTCGCTACTACTACTGCGAATTCAATTGGCCAGTGTTCAATTGGCGGGTCCGTCGCATGGTCGATGCCGGCCTGGTGCGCAAACAGGCGCTTCCCATGTTGAATGGCGACGTGCTGTATTCAATTACCCGCGCCGGCTTCCATGCACTGGACGGCCTCGGGACGTTCCACCTGGGCGCTACGTTTGACCGGGAGCCCGAAGCGCACCGGTATCAGATCGCGCATGCGCTTGAGGTGAACAGCATACGTCTGGCTCTGATGCGCTCACTCAAGCTTCGAGACTGGGTCCCGGAGTCGCACATCCGCGCGGTGAATCTGCTGCCCACGAGCGCATACGCCAAGGTGTATGACGGCATCGCGTGTGTTCTAATCGGCGACAGTGAAGTGGACCTCGCAATTGAATGCGAGCGTACGCCGAAGACCTCAGCGAAGTATCAGAGGATCCGCGAGGCAATTGAATCGGAAACCCAGGTTCACGCATTCCTGTACTTGGTACCGAGTTCTCAGTTACTGCATGCGCTGCAGTATGCCTTCTCCGGCACTAACCGGCTCGTTCTCTTTGGAATGTTGGGGGAATTCAAGGAGAAGTTGTTGGCCAGTCGCGTATGTACTGCGTACAATCGCCAGGCTCCATTGGAAGAGATGCTTGCGTGGCTCGTGCGAGCAAGAGCTTAGGCGGCTTGCGGCGATCATATGTGGCCAACACCGCGCATCCGCCGCGTGACGGGCATTCAGCGGGTCCGAACTCATACTTGGCTTCAGATGCACGAGCACGAAGGCTTTGACGTTCCGTTGCCGTTCGGAGGACTTTCGAATCGGCTTCTTGCTGACCTGCAAGCCTCAGGGAGCACAGAGTTTGGTTCGAGACTATATGCCCACACTTCCGCCTGCATTTGAACTCCTCCCTAACTCGCCTTCACCGGCCCCTTCCGGGACCTTGAATCATGGGTGTGCCAACGAGACTCTGACGCGTCGCGAGGCGGTGGCGCGCTGGATGCAATTCGGTTCGCCGAAATGATCGGAAGATCTAGCAGTCTGTTTTGTTGGCTACAGCGGGTTGGTGCGCTGTCCATGACCGTTGATGGAACACGTCGCCGCCCGCCGCGTCTCTTTGAACCTAGAAGCGCAGGCTCTGTATTAATTCGGCGCAGACTTTCCGATAGACTTCCAAACAATGTGTGCACGTGGACTGCGTGCCAGGCGGTACAAGTCCACAGCACATGACTGGTGTGCTGTGATTCTGGTTGTCGTACATTCCCGTCCTATTTCTCGCACTTCCTGATTTCCAGCTTCGCATCGACGGTGAACGTGACACGCCGGAGGTGTGCTCAATTGCCACGAAACTCCGAAGAACCGACAAACCAATTTGCGAGAGGTGAACCATGAAAGAACGAGTTGTGTTTGAAGCCAATGTGCCGGTAGCGGCGACATTGGCGTATGCAGATGGACTGAAAGTTCAAGGTCGCTTCGGCGACCAAGTTATGTACTCGCTCACGGACGGACGGGTGATGTATGTGCCGCCGCTCGTGCGTGACAAACTGCTGGAGCTCGGCATCCGGCAGAACGAACCGTTTGCGATCTGCCGGGCCGAGCGTCGTGAAAGCAATCGGCGGTTCGTGGACTGGGTCGTACAGCCGAACAGTTCGGCAGCACCGCCACAGAGCGCGACTGCGCACGGAGATACGCCCGGATCGCCAGCGGACGGCAGCGGTGCGCGTGTCAAACCGAATGGTAACGGTAACGGCAACGGGAACGGAAATGGTAAGGCCGCTAACGCACTAACCAAGTCTGTGACCCCCGAAACAGCATTGCGCGCCGCACTAACAGCGAGCATCGACGCAGCACTTGCAGCGGAACAATACGCGTCCGCGCACGGTCTGTCGATCCGCTTCGGCAGCGAAGACCTGCGCGCCATGGCGCTGAGCCTGTTCATTCAGCACGCCCGTGACGGAGGTGTGCGATGAGCGAAACGGCCGTAACAGAGGCGCTGGGGGAGTTGCTCTCCCCCAGCCAGGTAAACACCTACATGACGTGTCCCGCGAGGTGGTACTTTCGTTACCTGATCGGATTGAGCGAGCCAGCCACGGGTGCTCTAGCGAGTGTCTGCCGACTCTATGGACGGCAACTCTCCCTCATCCTTACGGACGTAGCGTACGGCGAGTTGAGGGAAACACCAAGCGAGTTAGCCACCGTTGAGCGCGAATGGGTGAACATTACCGATGTTCGGGGCGCCACTCGTCCCACACTTCCCAAAACAAGGGGACGGGATACCCGCCACCTGCCCGCTAGTGTGGGTTCTCCACGGTATGAACGATGAACGATGCCCGGACCTGTAGGGGCTGCTTGCGGTCAGGGCGAGCGAACTCAAGTTCTGCGGAGTACCTGCCATCACGCATCGGAAACTGTGATAGGTCGAAGCTGTAGAAAACAGGAATGCCTGGCACACCTGGGGTTGAAATCGATGAGTCAGCGACTGAATTGTTGGCTAGGACTTTGCCGGCCGAGTCACGAAGGATCGCAGAGATCCTCCAGCCCTGTGGAAAGTGATCATTCTGCTCCGGGTAGAAGCGTACGAATATCGACAGTTGCGCATCCCCAGCGAAGATTCGATTCACGCTTGGCCGGAGACGCCGATCAGCAACCCGCAGTGGGTCAGGGCTCCGGTCAATGCCGATGGAATTAACCATCCCCGCCGGGTTTTCAGCCGTCTCACCGCTCTCTCCTGTGCTTTGGACCTGCAGCCACTTGTCCGAGAGCACCAACGAGCTGGCTTGCGGCAGATGCAACGCTTGCTCGGGCACTTGAAAGAACGTTACGTGGCTTCCTGCAATCGCCGCGTATAGATCTGCGATCGCAAGCTTCAACGCGTATCTTCCCGGTTTCAAACGAAGAAGAACGTTGTAAGTTGCGTCTTGTCGAATATAGCCACTTTCTTCTTCGGGCTGGTCATCAGCGTGCCAAAAGTTAGTGGTGTCGAGGTGATCGATTACCGTCCCGTGCTCATCCTGTACAACGCCCACTAACATGGTCCAGCGGCGATCGCCAGCATGCTCCTGCGGCACCCACCAGGACGCGTGAACAGCAAAATGGATCGTGATATCTGGCGATGGCGGATTGAGGAACGCGCTGCTGCGGGAACTCAGTTCGATCTCCCCCAGCGGCTGGTTCGCAAGCACCGCTCGGTACAGCCAGTCGCGCTTCGCCCCGCGCGACATCCCGGCAAAAGGAATTGGCGCGAAATAGCCTGCCTTGGCAAGGACCTGAAGATCCGATCTTCTCAGCGTAACCCGTAGGTGATGGTAGGCACCGTCCGCCTGCAGGTCGGGGAGGTAATAGGCGAGTTCGTAGTACGAGGAGTCCTCCCGCATGTCGCGAAATGCATGTTCCAGGTCGTTTCCAGCAGGCGCACGGCCTCCGGTTTGTGCCGCCACCTGCAAGAGATTCGATCGTTGCATCCCAAGCAGTGTTAGCTCCTGCGAGAGATTCTCATTGATGGCACTCGTGAGCTCTCTAAGTCCTCCCCCGCTGCTTAGGTCGGTGCTCGCATCTCCTCCGGGGATAACAGGCACGACGCCGCGCGGATCCACTGGGTAAATTGCTACGTTCGAGTCGAGCGCAGATGCCATCAGTCTCCACGGTGAATTGCCAACATAGGAGATGCCCGAGACGCACTGTGGGTCGGGCACACCATCGGAGAAGATCAAGAGGAACTTCCGTCCAGGCATCGACCGCATCTGCAACAGGCGCTCTTCGGCGGCTGCAATCCACGGTCCGGCGTGGCACGGGCTCATGTTGAGCTTCTGGAGCTCCGTTATCGCTTGCTGAAGCGAGCCCGCGTCGCGGGTGAAGGGAAGAATCAGCGATGAATTATCAACGATGGAAACACTCTCATTGTCGAACAGGTGATGCTGCAGTGCCTTTGCCAGCGCCCGCAGTGCATAGGAACGCGATGTCCACTGCAGTTGCGGAATAACGATGAGCAAGTGTGTCTCCAGTAATTCCGGCAGCGCCGCAGGACTGGCGGAGTGTTGGATTTCGGAGCCATTTGGCGGTCCGACTTCTGTTTGAGCCGGGTTTCCTAAATCACGCGAGCCACTCCCCTGTGCTAGATATCGAAACTGTGTGATTGGTTGCAGCTGCCCGTTGTCGTAAACAGCGAAGTCATTGGACTTGAGGTTAGTCACAGTGTGCCCTCTGCTGTCCCGTACCACTACCGGTACCTGGATGAGATTGACTGACTTCTTCAGTGTTGCCGAGGGCGGAAGTTCTTGAGCGGCGAACAGCGAGAGCGACGGGAACAGCAACGCCCAAAGCAGGAGGAAACCGGTTTGTGTCGCAGCGAGGCACCGTGCGGACGTGAATTTCCAACTCATGCCCAGCTACCTTTTGCGAATAGGCCTTCTTCTCGGCCTTATATCATCACGATCAAACAAAGCCCCTCGCACTCATACCAGGAGCATACGAACGCCGTATGCTCCTGACATTCACACGATACCACTGCAAGTAATACATCACGGGGACATCTACTGCGACATTCGTTGTATGTAAACATCCCATGCCCACTTGCCATCCTGGTGTCCCTTCATGTCGAATACCCTTGCGCGCAGTGCAAAGACATTCTTATATTGGTCGACATAGGGCACCAGCTGATAATGTAAATCGATCCGCCTGATACCTGCCTGAGGTAGGGTCAGTAACTCCTCGGGTTGAGAGATACCATCGTGATTACGGTCAACCCATATGCGAAGCTGTGAGTAGATCGCATCATGATCGTCTATATACCCATCTCCATTCCCTCCGTTCTTCGGATCATCATATACCGCTAACGCGAGATACCCATTTGGCGAGTTGCTCAGAGGCTGTGGCGTCATATTACCAAATAGCTCGGTTCCATCGTCGATTACACCATTGCCGTTCCTGTCGAGCACTAACCAGCCATTCTCAGCGCCCTGTGCCGTCCACGAATACTGCTGTGCCCCATCCCCAGTGAGGTTAAAGGTCACTCCGTGAGCCGCATCTGTCATATGAAAGCCGCGGCCGCTGATGTCGATAAGTATGGGCGAATAACATTGCCAGGTGCTATTCACACAGATGCAGCCCGACAACGGCGGACCTCCAATACAACATGTACACATGCAATATCCCTGGCTGCAGTACTGATTATCGTTAGGGTCGTAATAATCAACGCCACCCTGTGCCGGGGCGCCACAGTAGCCATTACATACTCCGTAACAAGTATTTCTTCGTCCAGAGATGCACGCTGTTCGCTCGCTGCTACAGGTACTATATGCCGCGTTGTAGTTTGCCTGGCAGGTGTTGAGGCAGTTTTGGTCGCCGTTGCACCCTGCCCTGCAGTTGTTTAAGGTGGTGCTTGCAGCGTCAAAGCAGGGCCATAACTCGCAATGACACGAGTCGCTCCATGTCCCAGAAACATTGTCAGCCACAACCTTTTCGACATAGTACAAGCCGACCCACAAGCAGGCCACTATGCCCAGGAGGGTGATACTTCGTCTTGTGCCATTGCTCATATAAATGCTCCTTACTTGCTGGCTCGGCCAGTTAGCTTTCAAGCTTCGCCGCAAGTTCACGTTGTTCAGCTGCTGAAAGTTTACCGATCCAAGCGCTTTCAATTGTTCCGGTTCGGTTGACTATGAAGATAGTTGGTGTTCCAGAAACTCCGATTCTATCGAGGTCGACGGAAATGACCTTATTAGCATGAATATCACTCTGCTTTAAAAAAGACTGCGCTGCGGGCATCTCTTGCGGCATAATAGCAACGATGCTGACCTTACCCGTCTTGACAGCCGCAGCGCCAGAGAGAGTTCTATAAAGAGGAATGCTCTCCAGACAGAAATGGCATTGCGTAGATATAGCCAGAACGAGCGTTCTATCTGACTGAGACCAATCAACCCCAGAGACAAGTAATTTAGTCCCTTTGAAGTTATTGGCCTGGTGAATCGCGCCCTGTCCAGAATGAGCTGTTTGTTTTAGCCAATAGTCCTTTGCGACGGTGACACAGAAGACGATAACCGCGAATATAACTGCAGCATTGGTGACGCGTTCCAGATATCGCAAGGGTCTCCTTTCTGCTTCGAACTGCATGCGGGTGCTTATGTGCTTGTTGGGAAGGATTGATGTTGGGAGGGATTGACTAAGTACGACAATTAATTGTCGTGGCACGAACGAACGTGCGTCAAGCACTCAAGTGGTGCCGCGACGCGATTCATGCGAACGTTGTACCGAAATGGGAAGGTGGGGGCAGCGGCGTAGCCAACCCTACGTCAGTACGCGCTTGATGAGGCCCATTTACCCCGGCGGCGATAGACGCGGTGCTTTGTTTTAACGCAGATCCAGCATTAGTCCTTCATTTGCCCGAGGCAGACAAATTCAGCTCACCTGGTTTTCGCTATAAGCAGATGCAATTTGGTATCAGCCCATCTGGGAATCAAAGTAAATCCCTCGGCGTTATAGCAGGCGAGAATAAGATCGGAGTCTTTCGGCCCCTCACGCACCTCATAGTCCGCAATAGAATTCCCTTCGAGATCGATAACTTTAATCAGGTCCTGTTGTACGTCGCCCAACCAACCGTAGCCGACTGCCAGACGCCCAGCGTAAAATTTGATGCTATTGGCAGCAAGCTCGGGGTTTCCGGTGTCAATCTGCACCTTGCGAACCACGTCGCCTTTTGGGGAAATGACATAAATCAATTGAGGTGAAAAACCGTGGAGGAGATACACGTTGCCATCGGAGCCGGAGGTTACGTCGGCATCCCATCCGATAAATTCATTTCCTGAGTCAGTGTACCTCCAGTGTCTTGAGTCTCCAGCTTCGCCACGCTGTCGGGCATTCTCGTCTTCTGGTTCATAGATTTTCTTCACGAGCCGCCCGTCCGCTGCAAAGACAGCGGTGAACGGCGTGTGCAGATCTGGACGCTGGCTTATCGTTCCGGTTAAACCAACGACCAGATATTCACCCGACGGAAAAACAGCAAAATGAAACGGGATCAAGAAAGAATCAATCTGAAGTTTGACCGGCGCCTTCATAGAGCCATCGTTGGCGAACTCCACAACGTAGAGCTCATTCTTTGCCCCTGCCAACACATATAGCCTGTTGTCATGAACAGAAAATGCCCTGCTCTCAGCCCTGTCACTAAATGCATCGCCAAATCGGAAGACGCCCGCCGATTTCACCTCAGGAGTAATCTTCTGCACCGGCCCCAGATAGGTGTTTGAATGGGTAGCAGTGTCCAGGGCTGGGGATAGGAGTTGAGTGTATACGTTACCGTTTTCATCGCACGCGGCATACATGATATGCCCTGAGTAGGAGACTGGCATGTCTCCCCTCGCCTGCACGTTAACATTCACGACACGAGGAGCGCCCTGGGAGGCGCAAACCATCGGTGTCACGGCGAACAAAGCAGCCACGAGAATAAAGTGTGTTCTCACTGCTCACCTCCCGTATTGCGGTCAGGGTTTGCTTGCGCCTTCGGACGACATCCTGTTCTGTAACTATCGGACCACCCGAGTAAGGACGGATCGCGAAGAATGTCGCCTGGAGGGCCGGCTGACGAAGTGGAACGGATACTACCGCGCTGGAGCACTGATGATGCTTGGAGCCCGCTTTGCGCCACTTGGAAGAATACGTCATAAATGACGCGCCCGTCTCGGGACTCGCCATCGCGTGGATCCGGATTCAACGCAGCTTGGTAATGGAACCAGTTACCGTAACGATCTCGAAGGTGCCTATCATCACGGTAACGAAGGCTAATTGAAAACACGTCCAATTCTGGTAACGAATGAAGCTCCTTTGGCTGGGAGACGCCATCGTGATTGACGTCAATCCACAGCAGCAGGCGCGAAAATACCGCATCTCTTTTATCAATGATGCCGTCGCCGTTGCCGCCATTTTCGGGCTTATCGAATTCAGCGAGCGCCAGGAAGCCGTTCGGATCCTCGGATTTCGGTTGATCCGTGAAGTTGCCGAAGAGCTCCTTGCCATTATCAATCTTTCCATTGTGGTTGCGGTCCAGCGCCAGGAAGGCATTGCCCGAGTCGGCGGCGGTCCATGCGAGTTTTATCGGGTGCCCGTCTCCTGTTATATCGAACCACACCCCTGCATCGGCGGACGTCAAGTGAAAGCCTTTCCCGGTGGTATCGACAATGACAGGAGATACCTGCTCGCAGGCGCAATTGTTCCCCCCAACGGGGGTGCAAGTTTGTAGCGGGGTACACATAACCAGTCCGTTGCAGCAGCTCGGCGGGTTACCGTTGCAAGGCGGGCACAGCTCGTCGAATTCCCAATTGGCGGTCACTTTAATCTGTTCCCCTTTGTCGTTGCACGGCTCTGTACCATCGCAGGGCAGTGTGCCCGGCTCGCACACGCCATAACCCTGCTGGCAAAATTGGCATCCCCCTGGAGCGGGCGTACCGAAGGGGCTACATTCACTTGAAGTAAACTGTGCTTGGTGGGCGGCGTTATAGCAACTTGGAATGCTGAAATCTATCCCTACGTTGCACCCTGGTTGCCCTTGTGCGACGGTGTTACTCGGAATCACCAACGGAAGAAGGAATGTTGCTAAATTTAGAAAAGCGGCCAGGAGGGAGTTTGGTAGCTTCATCTCCAAACCTCCGAGTGGGAAGAATTGCGGCGATGGGTTTGTGCGAGAATAGTGCTGCACACTAACGAAACCACCGGCAGCGATGTCAGGTTCGTCCTACCTTTTCGTTTCATTGTCCCGTTCTTTTCCAGAAACATGTTGGTATTACGATTGGCCCCATCATCTCGTTGGATCGAAGTGATCCGGCTCGTCCGGTCGTTTAGCCGAAGTTAGTCCGGGATTCTTACGGAAGACTCACTCGTTAGTTACGTTACTCGCCGAAAGTGTTTGCCATTCAAATTGGTTCAGATCCGACCCTCGACGTGATACTGGCTGACGTCCGGAGTGACGCAACTGTTGGAATTACATCGATCGAGCAGTCGATAGAAGATCTCTGTATGACGAGAGATGGCAAAAGGCTCATGTGCCCAGTACTTCTCAGAAAGGCTGCTGTTGTGCAAGGAAGTGAGCCGCGAGTCGACGCTGTCTTCGAGTTGGTGAAGGTCCAATTGCTGCGAACTAGGTCTTATCCCATACCGCAGTTTCGGTAAGATAGCCGTGCCCCACATATCGCTTCGGTCGGGATATGTGGGGTTGTCGACCTTGTTCCATCCGCGTCTTCCGCGGTTGCTTTTAAATTTCTCCGTGTCCTCTGTGCCGAATTACGGATGCCAGCGGGTGTCATTTTCGGAGTGCGCGCTCGTCCTGAGTGTGCCCCTTCACCTTGTCGTTGGCGCTTACTGCCGAGCTCTACTATGGTACAGGGCATACCTAGAACCGGTTGATTCAACTCCGGAGTTTCAACTTGTCCGCCACGACCCAGATGGAGTGCCTGTTTGGGCTTAGTGAGTAGCCTCCCGTATGCATGAATTATTTTGAAGGTCGCGTGAGCGCGGTCCGAATCAACTTCCCGCAACTTATAACGATAACGATTGCCTCCGGATTCAAGAGGCTTACGGCGGCATAACTGATCTGTTTGTTGGACGCTCTGGGGCACGCGCCCAAACGCGGGCATCGACGCAGCACTTGCAGCGGAACACTACGCGTCCGCGCACGGTCTGTCGATCCGCTTCGGCAGCGAAGACCTGCGCGCCATGGCGCTGAGCCTGTTCATCCAGCACGCCCGCGACGGAGGTGTGCGATGAGCGAAACGAGCGTAACCGCTGGGGGATTTCCTTCCCCAGCCAGGTAAACACCTACATGACGTGTCCCGCGAAGTGGTACTTTCGTTACCTGATCGGATTGAGCGAGCCAGCCACGGGTGCTCTAGCGAGTGTCTGCCGACTCTATGGACGGCAACTCTCCCTCATCCTTACGGACGTAGCGTACGGCGAGTTGAGGGAAACACCAAGCGAGTTAGCCACCGTTGAGCGCGAATGGGTGAACATTACCGATGTTCGGGGCGCCACTCGTCCCACACTTCCCAAAACAAGGGGACGGGATACCCGCCACCTGCCCGCTAGTGTGGGTTCTCCACGGTATGAACGATGAACGATGCCCGGACCTGTAGGGGCTGCTTGCGGTCAGGGCGAGCGAACTCAAGTTCTGCGGAGTACCTGCCATCACGCATCGGAAACTGTGATAGGTCG
>Ga0310914_10002395_pt1 | contig 12617 bp, 9 predicted proteins | sample GREbulkMGAN108_FD_203450 | JGI IMG/M metagenome (GOLD analysis project Ga0310914, IMG submission 203450) | Lab enrichment of tropical soil microbial communities from Luquillo Experimental Forest, Puerto Rico - GRE.bulkMG.AN108 | ecosystem: Environmental > Terrestrial > Soil > Tropical forest >...
GTATGACAACCGCCGCCCAACTCTTTGGCCCTGAACGAACCTTTACGTCAAAGTTCTGAGCGGATCGTCGGCCAACTCGGCAACTATCGTTCGCTACCACTCGGGCGAGAAGTCCTAGTGTTGTATCAGAAGCGACCGCAGAGGCTCAGGAGGCGTTCGATTGAAGAATCGTGGGATCGCCCAAGGATGCCGCCTCAGGTAACTCACGATCGGCGGCGGTTGTGGCGGGAGGGTGTTCAGGATTGCATCATCGTTCCACTTGAATTGAAGGTCAACGACACCGCCCGGCTCCGAAATTGTCGCTAGCGCCTGGAAGGTTGCCCGCAATACTGCCAGTTGGCCGACAGCATCGCCGGGCAACCCGACAGTGAGTCCGAACGGGTGCTCGACGGCGGCAATTCGCCGAGCCCCGGTGCTCGCGGTCAGATCTGGAATCATCGACAGGGAAATCGTGCTGAATCCGGCCGCCTCGATCTCGCATTGGACCAGTCCGACGGACCAGCAACAAACCGCTCAAACCGGAACCAGCACGACCGCATCAACGCGCTCTTGGTGCATCCGCTCGACGATGGACGGCACTGTTTCGTGCAGCAACCGTTCTGGACGGAGGGTGTATCCGACGTACGAATAGTGCGACGGTGCGGAGTCGCCAACTTCGCCCATGGCTACGAGTTCGGCCAAGCGATTAAGCGGCATCACGCAGTTAAGATCTTGCTTGGCGAACGCCGGGTTAACATGCAAATGGAAACTCTGAACTTCGCCAGTCCTGGTGTTGCGCGGAACCACGCGGTACGACGGGTCCGAGAACCACGGGTCAAGCCGCTCGATCTGAACATCGAACGGGCGATCCCTGTTCAAGGCCAGCGCCGCCGCACTCACGAGCGCGATTGTGCATTGGGGCAGAGGCTTGGCAAGCGGCGTCCACGGGGATGGTTTAGCTGCTCGAAGATCAGACCAGTGCTGCATCACGCGCTTGGCGACACTGTCGAGGAACCGGTACGAATCGACCATCGAAGGCATGCTAGCGCAGCGGCTGCCGGAATCGTATGCATTTTGTTGGGTGACGGCCAACTGGGCGGGCAAACTTCCCCGATGCCGACTTTTGCACAGCTTTGGAATGCGGCCACGGTGGGGAGGGCGATTGGACACGCAGGCTCCGGAAGGCCAAGCAATACGGCTATTCTTGGCGGGAGGTTGCTGAATAGGCTGGTTTGAGCAACAAACCGCCAAGCTCGATTTCATAACGCGCCCGGCGAACTCGCGGCCCGCTTGAGGTGCGGCCAATGAACGATCGATGGCGGGGCAAGTGACTTCAGTTCTGATCGCGGCAGTAAACTCGGCGTTTCCATTGGAGGCGACGATTCCAGAGAGAGCAGGCAGGGTTTTGGGCGACCCGAGACGAATTCAGCAAAGATGAGCAGCAGAACTGGAGTGCAGAGGATTGTGTCATTGCTGAAGTGGGCAAACAGCTCACAATCTCATTGGTGATCCAGCTGCACCGCGGCTGGCGAAAACGATCCTTGTGCAGGGGCACAGCGCTTCATGTGACACAGCGGCTTCTGCACAATCGTCCCATGATTGATCGCGTGTGAGCAATCTTGCTCTTGCACGCGGCGATTCATCCAATGATCTCAACTTTGATGCGCTTCCAACATTACGGGAATGGTGAACTTGGTTTGGTCGTACTGAACCTTATACTGTCCTTCAATCTTCAAGCTGCGAGGGAACCATTGTGCATCTACCGCAATCGTAAAGTTTCCCAATTGAGAGTCATTCCCGCCCACGAATACCAGAGTAATTGGCGAGTCAGAAGACATTACGGAGCTTTTGAACAAGAATGACTGTGCAGGATAGCTATTCAATAGCTGGACATCCTCCGCGGTCGCTTTGTCGAGATCGTCACCTTTCCAACTTGACAGGACCTGCCTTTGCATGGGGGTAAGGACTACGTTTGGAACATTGCTGATCTGCGCAGCATGTATGAACATTGCATCAAATGATAGAAGTAGCTCAACATCGGACAGTTCCTGTCTCGGAGGGGCCTTCATGGTGACGGTTGTCACCACACTCCCTTCACGCCACGGTATGCCCGCATTCGGGGTTCCGGGATCAGGTATCTCTCGACTTTCTTCTCTCGGCCCATCCTTATTAGGGGGAGGACCCTCATCTAAAATTTCTGCCAGCCTGCGGCGCATTGTAAATTGCGCCATTTTTTGGAGCAACTGCTCCTCCTGAAGTTGAGCTAGTTGTCTTGATCTCCGCGAACGAATCCCTGCAAGGGCAGCTCGGACTCCTAATACGCAGGCTGCAAACACCAAGGCTGAAAGAACTATCCTAAGCCAGAGATCACCAGCGTGACCGCCTGTAACCGAATTCATTACACTTTCGCTCCAGTGAAGTGGCGAATCACATGTGAGCCATCTGCAGCAAAGGAACCAGGCGCGTTGCAGACATTCTGGAGCGAGGCTACGCGGATTAGGAAGGGACCACAAGAGGGCAAACGGCTTAGAGATGAATGACTGGAGAAGATAGTCACCTAACGCCCATTGTCAGCCCCTGCACGGAGCTCGATCTTATGCAGATCGTAGTGCCGGAGCGGCTGCCTTCTGCAATCGCACCTCTCGTGCCTTTTTCAAAGCTGGTTTGACCAGAACTCCCTACCTGCTGCCAGATCCCTTGAGTCACGACCAAGCTGGTGGGAGCGGGTGCAGACAGTCCGGGTGAGGTCCTCATCTTGTTGCAGGGTGGACCGGGAAGTCAAGCGCGGGTTGGCCTGCTCACGGTGCGCAGCGGAGCAGTGACCCAGGTGCCCTACGATCCCTCGCCGGCGCAGGAACTGAAGATAGTGGGAGACCTGGAAGGATGGTCGCGCACGTATGGCGATAAACACGTGTATGTCGAGAAAGTGACCAAGCTGGCGATGTCAGGAACTATAAAGTGGGTTGATTTCTTCTACAGCGCAGGTGATGCGAAGCCCGTGGATGTCAGCAACTGCGACGGCACCAATTGCGGCCAACCCTCACTTTCTCAAGATAATCACCCGCTAGTATTCGTCAAAGCCAGTCGCGAATGCTACCAATTGACAAGCGATTTTGGGAGACCGACCGGAACACAGCCGATGCCTGCCCGTTCTCGCCACAGCAACGGAAGTGGCTTGCGTTCACTTTAAGCAAACTGGCTGGTGCCCGCGGATCGGTGATCTCCTCGAAGCCCGTTTGATCGGCACACGGGACGGCGGGTGACCGCAGACGCTATGCCGATCTAAGAGGCTAACTGGAACTTACCAGCCGCAACCAAAGGCAAAAGGTAAGACCTAAAGGCCAAAAAAGCTAGCTCCTACAACGTCCTCTTAAACAGCGCCGTGGCAATCGTGATCATCACGATAGCCGCGATGCCCAGATATAACAGGTCCGCGCCGATAGCCACGAAGCCGGCGTCCTTCAAAAGAATCGCCTTGAAGCCGTGCACCGCATACGTGAATGGATTGATATAAGCGATTCCACGCAACCACGCCGGAAATGCCTTGATCGGATAAATCGAGCCGCTGGGGAAGAACAGCAGCGTATTGAGGATGCCGAAGATGGCGCGCGGCACCAGCGGGTCTTCCACCCGAACCATGAGCAGGAACATCATGGTGTTGAACGCCAGCGAAGTGACCACGATGAGCAGCAGGATGTAAATGATGTTCTGCGGCTGGAACGGCGTTCCCAGCCCCGATAGCAGCGCACCAAGAAGGGTGATCACGACTCCTGACAGCACGGCCTTCACTGTCCCTGCGAAGTTCAGCCCCGCGACCAACTCGAACTTGGTGATCGGCGTAACCAGATAACCTTCGTGCACGCCGCGCGCCTTGTCATCGATGTACAGCATTCCGCCGCCAATCATCACTGAGACGAACATGGCCAGCACGATCGAACCCGGCAGCAGATACTTCATGTACTCGATGTAGGGATAGAGCTCGACAGTGTCGAGCACGATCGACTGGATGATGCGCGGCTCGATGTCGGGTGTGTTCAGCGCAGTCGTCAGCTCAGTCATCAGCGACTCGAGGGTCGAGCTCATGAAGTTGTCGGTATTGTCAACGATGAGGGCGATGCGCGGATGGTTCTCCTCGTACACGCGACGTGAATACTGCGGCGGAATGATGATGGCGCCGTCCAGCTTGCCCCTACGCACATCTTCCATCGCCTGCTTGTCATTGTCATATGGGACCGAATAGAAAGTACGTGCGTTAGAATGCACCGCCGCCAGCGCTTCGTGAATCTTCACTGCCTGCGTGCCACCGTCGAGATCGACCACGCCGAGGCGGGCGTTCTTGATCTTGCCGCCGAAAGCGTTGCCCAGCACGATCAACTGCACCAGAGGAAATACCATCGACACCAGCATCAGGGTGGGTGAGCGGAAGAACTTGCGCAGCTCACGTTCGACAATGGCCCACATGCGATTCATGTGCCCATCCTTGGACTGGGCGGCATCACAAACTGGTGCGCCTTCACCTGCTCGTCGCGAAGTTGCCGCCCAGTGTAGTGGACGAAGACATCGTCCAGCGTTGTGTTCTGCACCGAGAGGGCTTTGATCTCGAGGTTGGAGCGCACCGCCAGCTCCACTAGCTCGGTCGTCGTCTTCGAGCCATCGCTGGTGAGGATGCGGTAGGTGTCGCCTCCCTGCGCCTGTACCGAGGTTACGTCTTCCAGCTTCTGCAACTGCTCGGTCCAATCGGCAGGAGGATTGGCAAACTGCGCCTCAATGACGTTCGAGCCGGGTACCGTTGCCTTCAATGCGATGGGCGAATCGAGCGCCACCAGTTTGCCGTGATCGACGATGGCGATGCGATCGCATAGACGGTCCGCCTCATCCATGTAGTGCGTAGTGATCAGCATTGTGAGGCCATGTTTGTTCTTTATGGCGGTGAGCATCTCCCACACCGCCACGCGCGACACCGGATCGAGTCCGGTGGTTGGTTCGTCAAGAAAGAAAATGCGCGGGTTGTGTACCAGCCCGCGGGCGATCTCCAGCCGCCGCCGCATACCACCGGAGAGTGTCCTGGTCTGCGCATTACGCCACTTGGTCAGGTCGACGGTTTCGAGCAGCTCGTTGATGCTGCGCTCGCGCTCTGCGGCAGGCACGTTATAGAGCTTGGCATAAATGCTGAGGTTTTCTTCGACCGTAAGATCGATGTCGCTGGTCAGCGCTTGCGGGATGACGCCCATGCATTGCCGCGCATCATCAGGGTCTTTCGCCACGTCGAAGCCATTGATAATGGCCCGCCCCTTGGTGATAGGCAGCAGCGTGGTCATCATGCGGATCAGCGTGGACTTGCCCGCACCGTTTGGCCCTAACAGTCCGAAGATTTCACCCTGCTTTACCGCAAATGACACGTCGTCGACTGCGGTGAAGTCACCATACTTCTTGGCGATGTGGTCGACCACAATAGCCTCTCCGTTGCTGGGCGTCTCGCATCCGTGCTTCGCTGCCGTCTTGGGAGTGAACCAACTCACTGCGTGCCTTTCTGTAGATTGCGCGGCAGACGTACTTCGGCGGTCATGCCGGGAACCAGCGCTCCGTCAGGGTTGTCGACTTTCAGTTTCAAGCTGATGGTCTTGATGTCACGCTTGCGGCGACTGACGTCGCGTTGTGTGGCGTAATCGTTTTCGACAGCCTTGAAGATTACGCTTCCGTCGATGGGTTGTCCGGCTGGCAAACGCACTTTCAGCCTGTCACCAACTGCGATGAAACGGGCATCCGTTTCAGGAGCAGCAACCCGCACCCAGGTGTCATTGAAATCGATGAGCGTGACGATCGGCGTTCCCGGATTCACCACCTCTCCCTGCCGGGCTGCTCGAACCGAGACGGTTCCGCTGACCGGCGCGTAAATCTTGGTGTAACCCAAGCGGGTCTCTGCTTCGGCAAGCTGAGCGCGTGCACTATTAAGCTGAGCTTCATTCATGGCGACATTGCTGGCTGCCGCACGTTGCTGGATCGTACGCGCCGAGGCGCTGTGCCAATCTGCCTTGGCGGCGTCCACATTCTTCTGTGCACTGATCACGAGCGCCTGTTGCGCTTTGAGTTGCTCTTCCGCCCGGACCCTATCTTGTTCCGAAGCCACGCCTGCCTTCGCCAACTCAATCGTGCGTTGCGAATCGCTCTGAATGCGCGCCAGGTCGGCCTGTGCCTGCGCCAGCGCAGCTTGTGCGGCGGCGACCCGCGCCTCGGCGTTGACAACGCCACTGTTGGTTTCGCCCACGGTTTGCTGCTCCGTGGCGCGCGTCGCCGAGACTTGTGATCCGTACGCCGTGATGACCGCCAGTGCGGAATTCCTCTGTGCTTCGAGTTCTGCGGAGTCGATCTCGGCAAGCAGATCGCCGGCTTTCACTTTCGAGCCCTCGTCCACATAGAGTTTCTCGATGCGGCCCATGACCTTGGAGCTGACGATGACCTGATTGGCGTCCACGATACCAATGAGCACAGTGTCGTTGTTGCGATCGGTCGTAAGGAAGTAATAGGCAATCGCCGCGGCGACCAGAACAAGAATGAAGACGAGGATCTTATTAACTTTCATGGGAGCTTCTTTCCTTTGTTCTCTGCGCGGCTACGCGATGATGGGGGAGGGCGACCGGGGAGAGCGAAGTCTCGGGCAGTTCGGCTTTAGCCGCAATTTCTGCCGCGAGGCGCAGGCCGGATTCGCGATCAGCGAACAGCGCCCCGGCGATGAAATCAAGCACCGCTGCACGGCGATTGCGGATCGACTCGGAGGAAAACGGCTCGAAACCACCCAACCGCCGCAACACCGGCGCGCCGACGAAGTAAAACACTACCGTCGCTACCGTTGACGGAATGGCCTGCATGACGTCAATTTGGCGAAACTGACCGCTTTCGACGCCCTGCGTGAATGTCGCCTGAAGGCGCAGGAACAGTGGACGGGCGTAGCGTTCCACGATCTCTGAAAGGTACGGAGACATGTCGCGCCCCGCGCTCATCATCTCGCCCTGGAACAGCCGTGCGTAATGTGGCGCCGCAGCGATGGTGTCGAAATGCATTCGCGCATAAGAGAGAATGCGTTCGCCCGGCGACGCGGGGCGGTCTAAGACCTTCGTCAGACGCTCGAACAGTGGCCGGAAGAACTGATCCAAGACTGCGCCGTAGAGCGCGTCTTTGTCGTGGAAGTAGTAATAGAGCAGCGCCTTGTTGACGCCAGCCGACTGCGCGATGGCGTCCATGCGCGCGCCCGCCAAACCTTCCATAGCAAATTCATAGCTCGCCGCCTTGAGGATGGCATCGCGTGTAACTTTAGGCTGGCGTCTTTTGCCCAGGCGCGTCGGGGAACCGGATTTGTCTTGTGGCTCCATAATTAACTAACCAGTTAGTTAGATCGTACCTCAACCTCGCAGGATGCCGAGAATTTTTCTTTACGTATGAATTTCAGATTCACTGGGCCTGTGGTTGTCAAAACCTAATGCCGCAGTGAGGACCTCAACTCGCAGAGTCCAGACATGAAGGTCCTCGCGGGCCAAGCTGGATTCCGTATGAGGTGTCAATGCCTTAAGCTGCCACGGTGTAGGGGTGATGCAGTCCGCTGAGTCGGGGTATCGACTCCACGGGGCTCCTGGTGGTGGGCGCTTCGTTCGGGTTCGACGGGTGGGAGTATTTTTGGCAAGTCCTAGATGCATTCGGTCGTCGTGGTAATAGCGGATGCTGGCTAGTAGTCATCGCAGATGCCGCTTATTGAGTGGGATCACATTTATCGAGCAGGTCTCGCAGCACGCTGCCTACCCAGTGGCTGCGCCGTTCCGCTACTGGCTCGGAACGCGGTGCGCAGTGGCTGGCGGGCCTTCACGATCAAGACTACGTCAGCCCAGGCCTTCGAATCCTGGTCGAACAGCAGGAAACGCCGCGCTTGCTCGCTGTTTCCGCCTGTTTCGCGGAGCTGCAGTGTTATCCATAGCGTGTTGGGATTGCGAGTCACGTTGCAGCGCAAGATTCGCCGCCGCTAGTGTCCGATCACGAAGAAACAGTAGGATGCCGAACGTTAGGGTCGGTACTGAAAGAAATCCATGGCGGCGGTGGTTGTAGTGCAGCGCGATCCGAACCTAACTGGCGATAGCTAGCCGAATCCTATCCCGAGTCCCTGTGCAAGCTTGTTTTGGTCCTCTTTGACTTCGTGCTCGAAGGTTTTGTTCTTGGGTGCTTCCGGCTCTTGCTCCTGAGCTTCCGTGGCAGTGGGACGTGCGATCTCACGGCTGAGGTTATGGGCGAGCTCGCTCCTGTCGTTTGTATAAATTTGGGCGTCGTATTGAGCGCGTGAGACGGAGACATAGGCAAATCGGTTGTTAACCAACCGCTCGCCCTTGTCAGTGTCCGCATGGATCAGCACTCGATCAGCAGTCTGACCCTGGCTGCTGTGGCTGGTCACAGCGTACCCGTGATCAAGATGGGCATGGTCATGAATATTGAAATGAACCTCGCGCCCCGAGTCCATTCGGATTTCGAGGTCGCCCGCGTCACTGATTGTCTCGATGGTACCCAGCTCGCGGTTCGCAACAAGCAGTCCTTTCGAGGGAGCTGTAAACTGCACTCGGTCCCCTTCCGAGAAACTTCGTTCTACCTCCTTGTAAACCGCCACACCGGACAGCCGCCGAGGATCGTAGGTTTCTCGTTCGACACCTTCACGCGCAATGGTAATCCGGTTTCCTTCCGCGTCCACAGCCTCAACACGGACATATTCGCCTGGATCAATGCCCAGCACTATACTGCCTCTTGTATAGCGCACCACATCGCCGACCTCATATTGGCCTGCCCACTGTCGATCAGCTCCGGTCATCTCCTGCCGCGACTCGAGGACGCGCAATTTGTGCTCCTCGAGACTAACCTCGCCACGCTCCTGCATTTCACGATGTATCAGAGTATTCAGTTCGCGGCGCGATTCATTGTCCGGAGAGATAACGAGTGCACCTTTCGGCTCGCGGGCGTAATCACGAGCGATTTCTATAAGCCGCTGGGCCCGGTCGGCAAACTCATGCACACGACCGTCTTGGTCGAGGTGGCGAATTGCCTCCCACACGTCGCCGCGGGCTAGCTGTTCTACGGCTTCTCTTAGAGCTGGGTCCTTTTGGCGCATGATCTCATCAAGGCGTGCCGTCTGCATCCCGGCTTCTTGCAACTGGCGGTATGGTCTCCCTGCCTCTACGGCCTCATGCTGCCGCTTGTCGCCCACAAGGAGTACTCGGTCGTCATCGCGCAACCGATGCAGAAATTCATTTAGTTGCTTCGTGCTTGCTAGGCTGGATTCGTCCAAGATATAAAACGTCTTTCGTCGGTGATCGGGGGCGTCAACACGGTGGAGGTGCCGCTGCAGTGTACTTGCCTCGATTCCTGATTCTGAAAGTTTTTGTGCAGCGCGAGAGGTGGGCGCAAGGCCGCGCATCTCGAAACCTTCGCTCTCGGCGGCTTCGCGAATGGCAGCAAGAGAAGTCGTCTTGCCGGCACCCGCCGTGCCTTCGAGGCCGGTGATCGTGTCACGACTCGATAGGATCTGCTCGACAGCGGCTCGTTGGCTGGAAGTTAAGTGCACGTGATTTTCTTCGACGTTACGCAGTGTCGTAGAAGAAGCGATTGGGCCATGCTGGTTCTTGCCGCCACGCATTATGGCGATGGTGTCTCGCTCATGCTCGATCATTTGTTCCGTGGTGAACGCACGCGCGGGACCTGAGTTCTGCACTTCTAAGATGCCGCGAGATTCGACGCGCTCTTCAAATCGATCGCGTACCTCTGCAAAGGTAGCGTGCCCCATGGAACGCCTGAGTGAATCCCGCATTAGATCACGTTCGTTCACGACTGATTGGCGCTCCAGGTTCCTCTCTCGGGCATAGCTAAGTGCAGATTCGATATGTTTCTGCTTCTGGTCCGGGCTTTCTGCCTCCACTGGCCGGACGTGCGCCTCACGAATGACGCGCTCCGACTGGTTGCCAAACCGAGCCGCCATATCTCGGTGCTTCTGTTGCATTTCTTCATGGCAAATTAAGGCGGGCTTTTTGTCACGCGTCTGATGCGCCGCGATCTGTGCTGCAGCCGCTCCGTGGAGGCCATGCTGTTCAAGATGATCTTTAATTTGCTGGCTTCGCGGGCTGGAGGCCTCCAGATATTCGCGCGTGTAACCCCGAATTTCCGGCTGGCAGCTTTTACCCTGTTCAATTTCGTAACCCAATTCCCTCAGACGCAATGCCAATTCGGAGCGATAAATCGCCGTCCCGTATTGCTGCGAGCGATACAGCTCCCGCGGCTGCAGCGCGCGAGGCTCACCTTTTGCAGTCTCCGTAAGGTTGAAGAACACAACGTGAGTATGTAGTTGTGGCGCGGCATAACCGTTTACCGGTCTAGCGCTGTCGTGCTCGAATGAAGCTGCAACCCACTTTCCCGTCGTCTCCGCCGGGCGATGCCCACCCATGCGAGCCTGGACGTATTTTTCGAGTTCATCTATAGCTACCCTGACGCTTTCACGATGAGCCCGTCGAAGGTCATCGTCTCCACCCACCAATGCCGTCAGAGATACGCTTTTTGGAGCCGAGAAGGTCGCATCCCAGCCCGCCCGGTGCTCCATTGTTTTAATCGTCTCTCCGCGAGCATCTACGTACTCCCGTGCCGATCTGCGGCGCACCAACTGCTCGCTGGTGGAAGGATGCTGGCCATTGGCCAAGCGCGCGAATTGCTCTTGATCGACCTCGCCGCGGAGACCCCACTGCTCGGCGAGCCTGCCGTGCCACTGTCCCTTTATGCTTTCGCCTTCCGAGTAGTAATTCGCCTGCGCGTTCGCGAACTCCTCCCTGTGATAAATTTCAGCTTGGGACGCGCTTAACGCCTTAGAAATGGTCAGCATGGCCTACTCGAAAAAGGGTTCTTGCCCAGATTCAACGCCAGTTGCTTTGTCGGGTTTGATCTCCTGATCCGCCTGCACAACCGGTTGCGGCACTAGACTTGCCTCAGCCATCCCAGGACTCAGGTACTCATCATTTCGAGCGATAAAGCCGGGTTGTGTCTTTCGCAATTCAACATAGGGGAACGCAAATGGAACGACTAAGTTGTCCACCTTTGCCAGAGCCTGCATGCGTGGCATTCCACCGATTTCAGACGGCAATATGAGCGGCTCCGTGCGTCGTTCGGTGTAATAACTCTTGGATCTCCGCATGTAAGGAAATTGATCTTTGTTTATCGCTTGTTTAAGACGCTCAATTTCGACCTCGCCGATCGTGTCTGAGATCCACTTGGCTGCGCGTGGTTCGCTTGTGTGCAGGAAGATTTTGGTGGCAGGCTGTGAGAGCATGGCTTCCGCCTCGTGCCCATACCGCACCTCAAGCTGGCTGCGCCCTTGGAAGCCAATCACAACTGGGTTGTTGGACTTGCGGTTTTCTGTCAACGCGGTATGCAACTGGGGCAGTCGCTGAAGACTCGCAAGCTCGTCCAGCACGAACCAGGCCTTGCGAGTACTCATGTTGCCCTGGTTCATCAGGCGTAGCACGAGCGTGTCCAGCCACAGACTGATGAGTGGAAGCAGTCTTTCACGAAAGCGAGGGGGCGAGGTCAGAAAAAGCCAGCCAGATTGTTGACGTGACCAGTCCACAGTGGTCCAGCGCTCTCTTGTGTCCTTCTCTTTCGGCAGCATCTTAAGGCTGTCAGCAATCATATTCAGGGCGCCCAGCACTCCGCCGCGCTGGGGGCCTGCACCTCGATAAATGAACGTCGCCAGTTCGGTTCCTTGTACTCGCTTATCGAGCTCGTCCTCCCGGCTCATCCACCAGACCAGTTGCTCGGGTGTTGGTTTCAACGTGAGTAGATACGCGAAGATCTTCCTTGGCCCTTCGACGAAAAATGTGTTCTCGCGCGGTCTCTCGGGGAATAGGGAACTTGCTAACGTCAGTGCCTCCGCCTTGTGCACGACTTCGTCGCTCGGTGACCAGTAGGGACAACGCGCATCAAGGGGATTTAGGATCAAGTCCCCACGTTCTGGCCGGTAAAACTGCGGTGTGTATTCAAGCGCCGCATCGTAAACAATCGCAGTCTCGTTGCGCTCTCCGACTTGCATTAAAACCTGCCGCTGCAGGACGCTTTTGCCCGTGCCAGAGTCACCCATAATCATCATGTGGCTGCTCTCAAGAGAGCGTGGGATGCGTAGCATATTGCCCTTGTCAGTCGTCATGAAACCAATCCCATCGGCCCTGCTCCAGAGATTGAATTCCTTCACGGTCACAAGTTGTGGACCTTTGAGCCGCATCCCGTCCTCTACTGAACCGGGCCGCCCGAGATTCCTGCGAACGGCCCACCCCAATCCGAGGACAAACACACCAAGTGCTCCCCCCCAAGCCGGCCAGGAGAGCTCTGTAGCTGACTGGTCGTTGTAGATCGATTGCGCGAGCTTCCGGTGCATCTGCGCGCTATCAAAATGAACGGTGCCTACCACTAGATCAGCGGCGCCTCCCTGCCGTGCCGAAGTGGATAGGACAAAGGGAATAATCTGCCCGCGTCTTGCGGTGGCCACAACGTCGGACTCTGCAGCGAACTCGTGTTGCCCCTGACGATCGACTTTCTCGAGAACCCGATATTCACCTCGACCGCCTCGGAACATTTCC
>Ga0310914_10002400_pt1 | contig 12605 bp, 8 predicted proteins | sample GREbulkMGAN108_FD_203450 | JGI IMG/M metagenome (GOLD analysis project Ga0310914, IMG submission 203450) | Lab enrichment of tropical soil microbial communities from Luquillo Experimental Forest, Puerto Rico - GRE.bulkMG.AN108 | ecosystem: Environmental > Terrestrial > Soil > Tropical forest >...
TGGGAGCGGAGCGCCGAGCCGTGCCGCAGCGCCGACGAAATCAGGCTAGATCAGCCGAAGAAGGCTAAGGGCAGTGGGCGTCTTGCACTCTTCTCGCTCGCAAGGATGCCTGGCGACGCTTAAACTGTATGGCGCCCGTTACAGGGCAACCGCAGATCGTTGGAGCCGCGGAGTGGCCGCTGGGCTTGGATCGAATCCGCGATGATGACCAGCAATCCTGTTGTGGATATCAACGTGAGCCCACTGGACGAGATCCGGCGCCGGCGCCGCGCGTGGCTGCGGATTGGAGTACCCATCGGTGGGGTCGCGCTGATGATCGGCACGATCCTTTTGATTGCCCTCCACTCCTATCGTGCAAACCGCGATGGGGCGCTCGCTCTTTCGAATGATCTGCTGGCGACGTTAGAGCAAAGGATCGCGACGGAAATATCCGGATACCTCGCCCCCGCCTCGCGCGCAGTCCGGATCCTTCGCGATACGCTGCGCAACGGCGCGTTTGGCGACCGGCTGCCTCTGACCGAGACGGTAAGCGACAGCCTGCTGCGAGAGATTCCGCAAATCGCTGATCTCTACGCCGCCGACGAGGACGGAAACTTCGTGCTGGTCCGCCGCGGTGAGGCCGGCGGCACTGATGTCAAGGTCATAGAAAACTTGCCGGGATCCCGTCACGTCACTTGGGTCCATCGGAATTCCGCGGGGGAGGAAATCGGGCGCGAGGACGATCCGACGGACACTTACGACCCGCGCACGCGCCCCTGGTATGTCGGCGCTCGCGGATCGGATGACCTGTTCTGGAGTGAAGTTTACATTTTTTTCACCCAGCGTGCGCCTGGCATCACGGTCTCGGCCAGACATCGTGATGCTCAGGGCCGTCTTCGCCTGTTCGGCGTCGATATAACACTCGATGCCCTCTCGCATTTTCTCGCCTCACTCAAGATCGGGCGAAGCGGGCGAGCGGTTATCATCGATGATAGCGGTCAACTGATTGCCGCGCCTGGCGGCCTCACGATGGTGCGCGAGGTCAACGGCGAGCCGGCTGCCCCGCGGATCGAGGAGGTCGGCGACGATGTATTGACCCATGCCTATGACCGCTTCCGCATCGAGGGAACAGGGGATCGCGCGATCGAGGTCGGCGGCCGAACCTACGTCTCGGCAGTCATGCCGATTACCGGCGCAGGACGCAATTGGCTGACGCTGATTGTTGCTCCTGAGAACGACTTTGTCGGCTTTGTTGCGGACAATAACCGTCGCGCGCTCTGGATGTCGCTGGCGATTGTCTTGGTTGCCGTGGCGCTCGCGCTATTACTAATGCGGCAAGGGCTGCGTGCCGACCGCAATGCAAGACAGTTGCTCGAGCGCCAGTCGGCAATCGCCCGACAGAGTAACGCCTTCGCATCGCTGGCGTCGGATGCAAGCCTGTTCGACCCGGCACACGGCCTACCGTCGCGAACCTTGACCGAGACATTGGCCGAGGTGACCGGCGCCAGGAGGGCCAGCATCTGGCGGCTCGCGGATGGTGGGCAAATCCTTCGCTGCGAAGACAGCTTCGATCGCGAGACCGCCGGTCACTCGGATGGTCTCGAGCTGCATCATGGTGAGCTGCCGGCATTATTTGCCGGTCTGTCGGCCGGTGAGGAAATCGAGGTTGCCGATGTCGCTCGCGATCGACGCACGGCGGAACTCGGCAGAGTGTTGAACGCACTCGGCACCAAGTCCTTACTTTCAATGGCGGTCCGGCGAGACGACCGGATCGTCGGCGCAATTTGGCTCGAAGACGCGCCCGTCACATCGGGCAACCGCGACTTTGTCCGCGCCGTTGCCAATATGCTGGCGGTCCGCCTGGCCGGCCCGCCCGCCACTCCTGTGACGCGCGAGCGCGCGGTCGCACTGGACAAACCGGCGGCGGCGCCTCAACCCGCGCCACACAATTTTGCAGCCGATCTGCGCCCGGCTGTCATTGATCTTTCGGCCGTTCACGCGGAGACCTATACCGCCGTGGCGGTCATGGTGTTGCGCTTCACCGACGACAGGGCGGTAGCAGAGCGGCCCTCCGGCGAACCGCGCTGCATCTTCGACGAGATCGCCCGTGGACTGCAGCTGATCGCCGCCACCAACGGCGTGCCCTATCTCAAGTTGGCTGGCCACGAGGTGATCGCCGCGGCTGGGTTCGGACCGGCAGAACAGGCGGCCGCTACGGCGATCGCTGATGTGGCGCTGGCAGTGAGGGATCGCTGCATTGTGCTGTTTGACGAGAGCGAGCGCGCCCATGAATTTCAGATCGGGATCGACTGCAGCATCGCGATCGGCGGAGCGGTTGGCAGCGATCCGAGAATCTTCAATCTGTGGGGCGAGGCTGTGCGTAGTGCCGAGACCATGGCCGCTTCCGCTCCGGTTGGCACGGTGCAGGCGACGGAGGCCGCCTATCGCCAGCTGCGGCAGGATTTCCTGTTTCGACCGCGCGGGAGCTTTTATCTGCCGAATGTTGGCGCGACGCGAACTTTCGTGTTGGCGGGCCGGCTGTGAGCGAGCGGCTCTTGATCGCGCCTGAACCGGCCGCCGGCCGCCGGGCGCTCGGACGAGGTCATCGGTTGCTTGGGCATTTTGGGCGAGCCGTCCGCTTACGGTCCAGCTTCGTCTTGCTTCTGGCTTCGCTCGGCGTGGGGGTCGTGCGCGACGCAATCCGTCCGGGTAGTTGGCGGCGCACCATTCGCGGCGAGTTTCGCCGGGCACTGCAGCAGGCGGTGGGTGCATTCTCCACGACCCTGATCACCGCCGGGCTGATCGGGCTGGTGATGGTCTCCCAGGCGCTCTATTGGCTTGGCCAGGCTGGTCAGGAGGGGCTGATTGGCCCGGTAGTGGTCACCGTGCTGGTCCGTGAGATCGCACCGCTCCTTGTCGGTCTGACCGTGCTCGGACGGAGCGGCGTCGTGATTGTCTCGGAGATCGGCGACCTGCAACTGGGCGGCCAGGTACACGCGATGGCGGCCCAGGGCCTCGATCCGTTCCTCCTTTTGGTACTGCCGCGGGCCTGTGCCCTCGCGGTCGCATGTTTCACATTGGGGGTCTTGTTCGTCATCGCGGCGCTGCTCAGCGGGTTTATTGTCGGCAGTCTGGCGGGGGCTGTGCACATTCCGATCGAGTCGTTCCTTGACCGCGTGCTGCTGGCCATGCACGCAGGCGATTTCGCGATATTTCCCGCAAAGATGATCGTCATCGGCTTGCTTGTCGCATTGACCGCGTGCCTGACGGGCCTGACAGCCTTGGCGCAGGACGAAACAGCGCGCCTATTGCCCCGCGGCTTTGTGCGCGGTGTGGTGGCGATCCTGCTGGTCAGTATCGTGTTCAGCCTGGCCGTTTGATTCCGTGGATCCGAGCGTTCCGATCTTGGAACTTTCTGCAGCCCGGCCGCGGCATGAAGCGGGCGATGCGCCGGTGGCAGCCGTCGACCTTTGCTTGCTCTCCGGTGAGTTTGCGCTGGTGGATTCGCGCCACTCTGGCCAGGTCGCCTGGCTTGCCGATCTCTGCAGTGGTCTGCTTCCTCTCGCGGCGGGCAGCGTGCGCTTCCTGGGCCGCGACTGGTCTGCAATGCCGTGGGACTACGCTGCCGCCTTGCGAGGCCGTATCGGCCGGGTGTTCCGGTCGGGAGGCTGGATCGGCTCTGTCGACGTCGCAACCAACATCCTGCTGCCGCAGCTCCATCACACTCGGGACGATCCGAGCGGTCTTCGTGAGCGCGCCGTCGCTCTCTCCTGCGCCTTTGGCTTGCCGGGTCTTCCGCTTGTCCGCCCCCTCGAACTCGTCGCGAGCGATTTGGCACGAGCAGCATGCGTTCGCGCCTTTCTCGGCGATCCCGAGCTGATACTCCTCGAAAGTCCGGTACAGGGACGTTTCATCACCCTCATCGCGCCGCTGCTCAATGCACTGGCGGCAGCGCGCGACCGAGGCGCCGCGGCGATCTGGTTCACCCGCAGCGATGTGGTCTGGCGCGACCCCTCTTTCCCGGTAACACATCGCTTACGACTTGGTGAGCGCGGGCTTCTACCTGTGGCGCGAACGACATGATTGGGTTGCGTCACACCGATGAATGGGTCGGCCTCCTGGTGCTGGTCGCGGGCGCGATATTTTTCGCCGCGATTCTACAGGCGGGGGTGCTGCGCGACTGGTTTCGCCCGGTGTCGCATCTGCGCATCGTGCTGCCTGAGGCGGGCGCAGCCGGCCTCTCCGTCGGCGCCGATGTGGAGATCCTCGGGACGCAAGTCGGTACCGTGCGCCGGATCGTCATCAGCCCCAACCAGCAGATGTACGCAGAGGCCGAGATCGACGAGCAGGCTCGCCCCTTTATCCGCCGCGATAGCCGGGCGCTGATTCGCCGTCGCTACGGTATCGCAGGAGCCGCATTCCTTGATATCAGCCGCGGCACCGGTTCCGAACTGGACTGGAACTATGCGGTGATCGGGGCAGTCACCGAACGGGATCCGGCAGAGAACATTGGCGCGCTGATCGACCAGGCGCGCGAGAAGGTTTTCCCGATCCTGGACGATCTGGGTCGTTCTGCGAAGACGCTGGCGGACGTCACCGAACGCATGCAAAAAGGCGAGGGCGACGTCGGCCGTTTGCTGACCGACGATACCATGGTGCGCAATATCGAAGCGATTGTCACCAAAGCGGGCGTAGTGGTGTCCGATCTCGCCCAGCTCGCCTCGGAGCTGCAGCTGGCGGGACGCAATGTCGAGACGTTGAGCCAGAGCATCAGCGCACCCGACAACGGCGTGCCGAGATTGCTGCAGCGCGCAGACGCGTCGCTCGCCACCCTGCAGCAGAGCATGCGCGATCTGGCCCTGGCAACACAGCGAGCGCCCCAGATCGTCCACAATGTCGAATTGGGCTCGCGGGATTTGCCGAGCTTGCTCACACAAGCGCAGCAAACCGCCCACGAGCTCGAGCAGCTCACAATCCAGCTTCGCGGCCTTTGGCTGCTGGGCGGCGGCGGGAAACCGGCGCCCGAGCCCACTCGATTGCCGACGCACGAAGTCAGGCCGTGAGATGGGTGGTCCTCTTGCTGCTGTTGATCGCCGCATGCGGGGGATCGGCCCCCGACACTGCCCCGCCGACCGACGAGACGCTGCAGCGCGAAACGCATGCCGGGCGTCTCGCATACGAACTGGAGCGGGACGAGGAGGCGGTGGCGCGGTTCCGAGCGGCGCTGGCCCGCGCACAGGAGCGGGACGATCTCTCTGCCATCGCCGACAATGGATACAACCTGGCGGTCGCAGAGCTGCGCGCCAATGCACCCGACCGGGCCCTGGCCGATGCGCGCGCAACACGTATGGAACTCGAACGTCGTGGCGCAAAACCGTTCCCGGCGTTGCAGTTGGCTGAAGCCACCGCGCTTTACCGCACCGGCGCGGTGGCCGAAGCCGACCGGATGGCGCAGGTCGTCCAGCACAGCGAAGATGCCGAAGCGGCTGCGCGTGCGACCTTTTTGCGCGGCCTGATCGCGGACGATCGCGGCGATCTCGCGGGGCTCGCCACCGCCGTCGACGCGCTCAGCGCAGAAGAAACTCCCCCGTTTGAGGCGGATGCGGCGGAGCTCGCTGCAAGGCTGGCGCTGCGGCGCGGAGATGCGGTGCTTGCACGGCTACAGGCGGCCCGCGCAGTGGAGCTGCGGCAGACGACCCTCGATTATCGAGGGCTTGCGCGCGCTCTGGCCCTCGAAGGCGCCGCAGCCGAGCACACAGCCGACAAAGCCGTCGCCGCCGACCTCTTTCTCCGGGCCGGACGCAGTGCGGTAATGCAGGGCGACCAGAGTGACGCGCGCGCCTGGCTCGGTCGTGCGATATTTCTCGGGACTGGCCAGCCCGTCGGGCGCGACGCTTCGGATTTGTTGCGCGAGCTCAATCTCGACAAGTCTTGATTTGCGCTCTCTATGCTAACTGCAATGCGAGAGCGGGTCCGCGGTCGAGCGAGCTATCAAATTTCGCGCCCTTTGTGCCGTTGCTGTAGAGCCAGCCGGTGTAGTGCACTGAAACCTTCTTGCCGGCTGTCGCTTCGGCGCCGTCGCCGAGGGACACGCGAGTTTGCCTTCGGCGATGCCGAATTTTCCGTCTTCCACGCCGGTTCACGACGCCAAGCCCGACCCGCTTTCTTTCGCGGTCAGGGCCTGTTCGATCTTGGCGAGCAGGCGGTCGAATTCGATGGGCTTGCTGTCGAAATCGTCGCAGCCGGTGGCGAGCGCCTTCTCGCGGTCGCCGGCCATTGCGTGCGCGCTCAGCGCGATGATCGGAATGTCGCGCGTCGCCGGATCGGCCTTGAGCCGCCGCGTTGCCTCCCAGCCGTCAATCTGCGGCAAGGTTCAGATCCATCAGGATCAGATCGGGCCGCTCGGCCGCCGCCATCGCGATCCCGGCGGCACCATCCCGGGCGCTGAGGATTTCGTAACCGCCCAGCACGTCGAACCACAGCTGCAGCATGTAGAGATTGTCCTCGTTGTCCTCGACGTAAAGCAGCTTTCGCACGGCGCATTCTCCCCTCGTCAGTGTCACTACGTCATGCCCTCCCCCTTGATGGGGGAGGGTTGGGAGGGGGTGAACCCGTCGCTGCGAGGAGCCAGCAAAAGCTCGAAAACCGACTGCCGCGGTTGCATCTCATGGCGTACTCGGCGCACCTCGGCCGCATCACCCCCACCCTGACCCGCCCCCATCAAGGGGGCGGGAACGCGCTCGCGATCTCTGAGCACCATAGCGCTTAGGGGCGGAGAGGGGCTTTTGCCTGCGCTTGCTCTCACGTCTTCTTTGCCTGGCCGAGCAATGCGCCGAGGCGCGCCATCAGCTCGGCAGGCGGAAAAGCGTGTTTGGAGAGGATTTGTTCGACACCACCGCTGAGTCGCCGGCGATCCTCGGCCGTCAGGTCGAGCGAGGTGACGACGACGACCGGGATGTCGTGCCACGCAGCGTTCGCCTGCAATGCCGCGACCAACTCGAAGCCGTCCATTTCGGGCATCATCAGGTCGAGCAGGATCACGTCGGGCAATTCCGCCCTGATCGCGTCGAGGGCGAGCCGGCCATTCGCCGCCTCGCGAACCGACCAGCCTCGCGCTCCGAGGATCCCCCGCACGAGCTGACGCTGATCCTCGTCGTCCTCGACGACGAGCACGTTGCCCGGCTTGTCCGCCACCCGCCAGCGCGACATTAGTGCGATCAGCCGCTCGCGATCGATCGGTTTGGTCAGATACCCGGCCGCACCCAGTGCCACGCCGCGGCGCTGCTCGTCGACGATCGTGACGATGACGACCGGGATCTCGGCGAGATCAGGCTCGCCCTTCAACGCAGCAAGAACGGTCCAACCGTCGACATCGGGCAGCAGGACGTCGAGGGTTATCGCCGCCGGCCGCAATACCCTCGCCTTCTTCAGCCCGTCGACCCCATTCGCCGCGGTTTCCACGCTAAAGCCTTCACCGGCGAGGTGCGCGGCAATCAGCTCGCGCGCGGTCGCGTCGTCGTCGATGACCAGAACGGTACCGCGCGAGCTTCGGCTGGCCTCCGGGCCGCTCTCCGCGAGGCCCGCCTCCACTACCGGCAACGGCAGCCCCGCCTCCGTCGGCAGACGCACGGTAAAAACCGAGCCTTCACCCGGCGCGCTGGTCACGGTGATATCGCCGCCCATCAACCGGCACAGCCTGCGGCTGATCGCGAGCCCAAGCCCGGTCCCGCCAAATTGCCGCGTGGTCGACGCGTCGGCCTGGGTGAATTCCTGGAACAGCCGCCCGAGTTGCTCCTCGGTCATGCCGATGCCGGTGTCGGAGACGGCAAAATCGACCCAATGCTGGCCGGCCTCTTCCGCGCGCGCAATGCGCAGCCGCACCGTGCCGTTCTTGGTGAATTTGCAGGCATTGCTCAAGAGGTTCAGCAGGATCTGGCGCAGGCGCATGTTGTCGGCATGAACCGAGCCGATCCCCTCGGGGCAATCGAGCTCGAGCGCATTCTTGTTCTGCTCGGCGAGCGGCCGCGCGGTGCCGAGCACCTCCTCGACGACGGGTCCGATAGCCACCGTCTCGAGCGTCAGATCCATCTTCCCGGCCTCGATCTTCGAGAGGTCGAGAATGTCGTTGATCAGGTTCAGCAAATGCCGCCCGGCGCGCAGCACGCGGCGCAGCGGCTCGAGCGCCTTCTCGGTGCCAAAACGCGCGGCGTTGTCGCACAGCAATTCGGTCAACCCGATGATCGCATTCAATGGCGTGCGCAGCTCGTGGCTCATATTGGCCAGGAAACTCGATTTGGTGCGGCTCGCCTCCTCGGCTTCGTCGCGCGCGCGGCGCGCTTCCTCGCCGCGCGCCGCCAGTTCCTGAAACAGCCGCGCGTGCTCGATCGCGAGCACGGCCTGGTCGGCGAAGGTTTGCAATAAGGCGGGAATGGTCGGCGCAAAGCCGCCGGCCGTGCGCCGGCGGATCACCAGCCCGCCGACGACCTTGTCCTCGCGCAACAGCGGCACCGCCAGAACCGCATGGATGCCTTCCAAAAATCGCTCGCGGTCGGGGCCGAGTGTGGAATCCTGCTGCACGTCGTCGACGTGCACTGGTGCGCGCTCGACCGCGGCGCGGCCGAGATAGGTCTCGCCCAGTCTGACCCTGCGTTCGCGCAACCCCGCCACCCGCTTGGCGCTCATGCCAAAGGCGGATTTGGGCACAAAGACTTCCTCGCTCTCGTCGAACTCATAGATCATGCCTTCATCGGCCTGCGAGAGCTGCGCCGCGCGGCTGATGATCGTCGCGAGCACGGTGTCGAGGTCGAGCGAGGAATTGACCGCGCGCAATACTTCTTCGAGCGCCTGAAGTTCGCCGACCGAGCGGGTCAGCTCGTCGGTGCGGGCCTGCAATTCGCCGAGCAGCCGCGCATTCTCGATCGCGATGACCGCCTGGTCGGCAAAGGTGCGCACCAATTCGATCTGCCGCTCAGTAAACGGCTCGACCCGCCGCCGTGTCAGATTAATCGTGCCGATCACGGCCCCCTCGCGCAGCAGCGGCACCCCAAGGATGCTTCGGGCGACCGTCACGACCCCTTTCGGCAGCACATAGTCCGGATCAGCGAGGATGTCCGCGACATGCACGACTCTGCCTTCGAGCGCCACCCGCGCGGCGACGCTGTCGCGACCGGGAACAATCGTTCGCCGGCGCCAGGCCTCCCAAAGTTCGGCGTCCGCTGCAAGCGCCTCGCTGGCTGCCACATAGCGGTAGACCTCGCCCTCGCGTATTGTGATCCCACAGGTATCGGCGCCGCAAAGCCGGGCGGCGGTTTCGACCACTGTGTCCAGAACCGGTTGCACGTCGGCGGTCGAGCGGCTGATGACGTTGAGCACATCGCTGGTCGCGGTCTGGTATTCGAGCGATTCTTCGAGCTCGCGCGTGCGGGCCTGCAATTCGTCGAGCAGCCGCGCATTCTCGATCGCGATGACCGCCTGGTCGGCAAAGGTGCGCACCAGTTCGATTTGTCGCTCGGTGAACGGCTCGACCCGCTTCCGATTAAGCCCGATAACGCCCGTCGGCTCACCGTCTCGCAGCAGCGGCACCCCAAGTACGGTACGGCTCCCGGCCGCCACAGCCTCCGGCACCGCGAAGTCCGGGTCAGCTCGGATGTCGGCGATTTGCACGACCCTGCCTTCGAGCGCCACCCGCGCGGCGACGTTGGCGCGACCGGGGACAAGGGTTCGCTGACGGCGGATCGCCCAATACTCGGGTTCCGATGCACTGGCCGAATTGGACACGTGGCGGTAGACCTCGCCCTCGCGAATCCAGATCCCTGCGGTATCGGCGCCACAAAGCCGGGCGGCCGTTTCGGCCACTGTGTCCAGAACCGGTTGCACATCGGCGGTCGAGCGGCTGATGACGTTCAGCACGTCGCTGGTCGCGGTCTGGTATTCGAGCGATTCTTCGAGCTCGCGCGTGCGCTCGCGCAATTCGCCGAGCAACCGGGCATTGTCCATCGCAATGACCGCCTGCACCGCGAAGTTTTCCAGGAACGCGATCTCTTTGTCCGAGAACGGCCGCACCTCGCCTCGAGTGCAGGTGATCATGCCGAGCAGCACGCCGTCTTTGCGCAACGCCAATAGAAGACTGGTGCGCAACCCGCGCTCGGCGGATGCGCGCGCTTGCGGATCGTCGATCAGGCGCAGATCGGCAATATGGACAAAGGGCTCCCCGGCGAGCAGCGGCGCAAAAACCGAGGTCTGGCGAATGCTGATCCCGCGGCGCAGCTGCTCGGCCCAGTCCGGCGGGAGGCCCTGCATCGCGACACCGCGGAAGGTCTCGCCGTCGAACAGATACAAGGTGCCGCCCGTCGCGCCGCAGTGAGTGTGCGCCTTTTCCAGTATCGCCTCGAAGACCGGCTGGAGCTCACCGGGCGAGGAATTGATGACCTGCAATACCTCGGCCGTCGCGGTCTGCTGCTCCAGCGACTCGCGCAGTTCGGTCAGCAGCCGCGCATTCTCGATCGCGATCACCGCCTGGTCGGCGAAAGTGCGCACCAGTTCGATCTGCCGTTCGGTGAACGGCTCGACCCGCTTTCGGGAAAGCACGATGACGCCGATCGGCTCGCTGCCGCGCAGCAGCGGTACCCCGATCATAGTGCGCCGGCCGGACGACCGAGCCTCCGGCCACACGGTGGGGTCGGCGAGGATGTCCGCGACATGCACAACCCTGCCTTCGAGCGCCGCCCGCGCAGCAATGCCGCTGCCGCCGCGACCGGGGACGAAGGTGTGCTGGCGTGCCACCGCCAAGTACTCCGGCTCGGTTTGGTAGGCCGCGGAGAACGCCATATTGCGGTAGACCTCGCCGTCGCGCACCCAGATCGATCCGGAATCGGCGCTGCAAAGCCGTACGGCCGTTTCGATTGCCGTATCCAGCACCGGCTGCACATCGGCGGTCGAGCGGCTGACGACGTTGAGCACGTCGCTGGTCGCCGTCTGGTATTCGAGCGATTCTTCGAGATCGCGCGTGCGGGCCTGCAATTCGCCGAGCAGTCGCGCATTCTCCATCGCAATGACCGCTTGGTCGGCAAAGGTGCGCACCAGATCGATCTGCCGCTCGGTGAACGGCTCGACCCGCTGCCGACCGAGATTAATCGTGCCGAGCACGGCCCCCTCGCGCATGAGGGGAACCCCAAGCAGGGTGCGTCGTCCGGCCGCGATACTCTCGGGAGACGCATAGTCCGGGTCGGTGAGGGCGTCCGCGACATGCACGACCCTGCCTTCGAGAGCCACCTGCCCGGTGAGCAGCCTATCGCGACCGGGGACAATTGTTCGCTGGCGCAAGGCCGCCCATAACTCGGGGTCCGTAGCACTGTACGAACTCGACACGAAGCGGTAAACCTCGCCCTCGCGTATTGTGATCGCTGCGGTATCGGCGCCGCAAAGCCGGGCAGCCATTTCGGCCACTGTGTCGAGCACCGGCTGCACATCGGCGGTCGAGCGGCTGATGACGTTGAGCACATCGCTGGTCGCGGTCTGGTATTCGAGCGACTCTTCAAGGTCGCGCGTGCGGGCCTGCAATTCAGTGAGCAGCCGGGCATTCTCGATCGCAATGACCGCCTGCGCCGCGAAGTTCTCGAGCAGTGCGATTTCCTTGTCGGAGAACAGCCGCACCTCCCGCCGGTGAGCGGTGATGAAGCCGCGCAGGGCGCCCTCCTTGCGCAACGGAACCATCAGGATCGTGCGACTGCCGACCCTGACCGCGAGACGTCGTTGCGGGCTTTCTACAGCAGCGGCCCGGGCGTCGGCGACCTGGGCATAACGTTCGCCGCGCAGCAGCCGCTCATGGTTGCTGCCGGGGGCCGCGCGAAAAGGTTGCCGCATCTGCTTGATAAAAAATTCGGGCATGCCGTGCTCGGCGACCGAGCGGAAATATTCGCCGTCATAGGTGACCAGTGCGCCATGCTCGACGCCGCAAAGGGCGTGCGCCTTTTCAAGAATAGCGTCGAAGACCGGGGTGAGATCACCGGGCGACGAATTGGTGGTCTGAAGCACCTCTGCCAGCGCCGCCTCGCGGGCCAGCCCCGCGTCGCGCTCGGCTCTGCATTCGGCAAGCTGACGCTGCAGATCGGCTATCAGCTGCGCGGGATCGGCAGGGTCCGCCGTTGTTGCTTTCGGCCCTCCCCCTCGATGGGGGTTCCGGGCGCCTTCGCCCGCACCCGCACTCGGCGCCTTCTTCACCATGGATCGGTCCTCGGCATTACCCCCACCGCTAGTCGATCGGACACCCCCACCCCTATCAAAGCAATCACCCCCACCCTAGCCCTCCCCCATCGAGGGGGAGGGCGTGTAAGGCGGGTCGCGGTCTTTCGCTGCAGCGTCGCATCGCGCTCGGCTCTGCATTCGGCAAGCTGACGCTGCAGATCGGCTATCAGCTGCGCGGGATCGGCAGGGTCCGTCGTTGCTGCTTTCGGACTTCCCCCTCGATGGGGGTTACGGGTGCCTTCGCCAGGACCCGCACTCGGCATTTTCTTCACCATGGATCGGTCCTCGGCATCACCCCCACCGCTAGTCGATCGGTCACCCCCACCCCTATCAAAGCAATCACCCCCACCCCGACCCTCCCCCCATCGAGGGGGAGGGGGAAG
>Ga0310914_10002401_pt1 | contig 12604 bp, 15 predicted proteins | sample GREbulkMGAN108_FD_203450 | JGI IMG/M metagenome (GOLD analysis project Ga0310914, IMG submission 203450) | Lab enrichment of tropical soil microbial communities from Luquillo Experimental Forest, Puerto Rico - GRE.bulkMG.AN108 | ecosystem: Environmental > Terrestrial > Soil > Tropical forest >...
CAATACCGTTCTAGATCACTACTGAGGCACGAACGGACAATGAATGGTCGGCCACTGCCGGAGCGCCGTTCTCAAGCGCGCGCTTCGAAAATCATATTGTTTCCGCAGTGCGGCGAAAACGAACCGACCTGACGTTACCGGAGTTTGCTGCCTGGGCGCCCAGGCCAAGCGCCACCTACTGCGAGAGCGAGGCAGCGTACAGATAAATATGGAAGCGCCATAGAACACGCCACCTAACGGGTTGAGATTGTCTTTAAGTGTGTCCGTGTGCGAATGGTTCGGAAGATCAATGCAAACGCCATCGCGAGCCAGCGTTTGCTTCAGGTGCCGTCCAGCGCCAACCGGATCTCCCATATCGTGCAGGCAATCCAAAAACACCACGTGATCGTACGCTTTGGCAGAAAAATCCTTGGCCGAAGCCTGCTCGAACGTCATGCGGTTCGCCGATCACGCGTGTGGACACCTTCCGATTTTTGCGTACCATCCGTTTTGCGCGTGATATGAACGAGCCGAGGGTGCCGGACAAAATTTACAGCGACGATCGGGCACGCGAGCCGATTCGAGGCCTTGCCCGCCTGATGGCCACAGGTGCGCTTGCTATGGCGATCGCCAGCGCGCTGCGACCACAGGCTAGTGCCCAGGAAGCGGCAACCGGGCCGCCCGCGCGATCCACAGCAGCAGTGCCGGCGCCGGGAACAGACACCGCATCCAAATTCGACGTCAGCGTCGCCGCAGCGATTACTAGCGACTACAATTACCGCGGCTATACGCTATCCAATCACAAGCCGAGCGTCTCGACAAATTTCGAAGCAACTTACAATATTCTTTTCGCCGCTGTTGACGCGGCATCCGTGCAAATACCGATGCTCTCGCAATTGCAGATGACAGATTACGCCGGTATCCGTCCGGTATTCGGACCGATCACTGTCGAGACTGGTGTTGCCTATTACAGCTATCCGGGAAGCGTAATCGATACTTCCTATCCAGAATATTACGTGGCGCCGAAATACGCACTAAGCTCCAAGTTTACGATTGAAGTGAATGTGTATTACGCGCCCGATTACAGCCGCACCGGCGCCTGGGAAAATTTCGACTCGATCGACGCCAAGTACACATTCGATTCGGGCCTGACAATTTCCGGCGAACTCGGTCGCCAGAGGTTCGGAACCACCAAGGCAACGGCGATGGATGCCGCACACAAGCTGCCGGACTACACGTATTGGAATTTGGGATTTTCTTACACCTATAAGGCACTGAAGTTTGATCTGCGTTATTTCGCAACCACACTCTCGAAACAGAGCTGTTTTCTGATCACCGGAACTGGTCAAGCGGCCGTGGGATCGAACGGCTGCGACCCCGCGCTTGTCGCGACGCTGTCCTGGAGCACAAGCCTATCCGGCCTGAAATGAGCGCTGAAACATCCCTTCTAATTTCCCAAGCAGGGCCAAGTGAGGGGCTGGGACCGTTCGGCAAAACCACACTCTGACTGGCACGAAAGCCGCATATCTCAGATGATTGCGCCGCAGCAAACTTGCGCGGCCGATGTCTCCTTTGGGTCACAAGCAGACATCTCATAGCGTCCTACCAATGTCCGCTTTGTGCCAAAAGCAGACATTCCGGCTTGAATAATCGAGGACCAGTTTGGCCGACCTCGATCTCTGACAAATCGGCAATAGAGCGGACTACTCCTATTCGAAGCGCAATGCCACGATCGGATCGAGCTGCGCTGCCCGATGGGCTGGATAGAGGCCAAATGAAATCCCCACAAACCCGGCAAATCCACAAGCGAGGATAATGGCCCAGGGGCTTATCAGTATCGGCCAGCCAGCCTCCCACGCGATCGCAACGGCGGCCGTGGCTCCCAACAGTGCGCCGACGAGTCCTCCCAGCAATGCCAGCATTAAAGCCTCGATCAGGAACTGCCACCGGATGTCGCGGCGCTTAGCTCCCACAGCCATGCGCAAGCCGATTTCACGGGTGCGCTCGGTGACCGAAACCAGCATGATATTCATGATACTAATGCCACCGACGATGAGCGAAACCGATGCCACCGCGATCAGCAAAATGCTCAGGATTCGCGCCGTCGCCCCGCGTGCAGTCAGGACGTCCGCGGGATTCTCGATCCTGAAATCGTCAGGCGTGTCTCCGCGAATGCGGTGCCGTTGCCGAAGGAGTTTCTCGATCTCGTCTGTCACCGTCGGCATAGCGTCGGCGTCCGAGACCTTGATCGAGATGAAATCTAATGCTTCGCGGCTGGTTCCGCGCACGGCACCGAGTACGCGGCTTTTCGCCGTCGATAGAGGAATGAAGACGATATCGTCTTGACTGCGACCGGCTGCGCCCAGCCCCTTTTTGTCCAGCACACCGATTACAGTGAAAGGGACGTTGCCGATCCGAAACGTCTCTCCGATTCTGGCGCGTCCCTCGAACAGTGCCTCGACGATAACCGCTCCCACGATAGCAACCTTGGCTGCGGAATCCATCTCGGCGCTGGTGAACAACCGTCCGCTGGCCATTTGCCATTCGCGCGCCACCAGATAGTCGGTATTGATTCCCGCGACCAGCGCCATCCAGTTTTTGTTTCCGGCCACGAGCGGCATGGACCGCGACAGCAGCGGCGCCGCGACTTGCACGTCGACCACCTCGCCTCGAATCGCCGCGGCATCGTCCTCAGTCAGCGTAACCTGCGTCCCGGATTCGAGTCTCGCTCCGCCTGAATTCTGCGCGCCAGGCATGACTATCAGGAGGTTGGCTCCAAGCGTGCGGATCTTCTCTGAAACTTCTGCTTGGGCGCCCGCTCCCACGGAAACCATGCAAACTACGGCGGCAACTCCGACCACGATTCCAAGCACCGTCAAAGCGCTTCGGAGCTTGTTAACGCGCAACGCTCGCGCAGCGATTTGCAGGCTTCCTAGGGAGCTCATGGTACGGAATCCGGGGCCCGCGTTTTCGACGCCGTGTCATCTTCGATGATCCGTCCATCGTGGAGGGTGATCCGTCGTTGCGCGCGGTCGGCGACCTCGGCGGCATGAGTAACCACGACGATGGTACGACCGTCGCGGTGAAGGTCTTCGAACAAGGACAGGATCTCGTCGCTAGTCCTGCTATCCAGCGCGCCGGTCGGCTCGTCAGCCAGAATGAGAGCAGGATCATTCACCATCGCGCGCGCAATGACGACGCGCTGCTGCTCGCCTCCGGAGAGCTGATTCGGCCAATGATGGCTGCGGTCGGCGAGGCCGACCCGGTCCAGCGCTCGTTCGGCTCGGCGTCGTCGTTCCCGGTGACGAGTGCCCGTGTAAACAAGGGGCAATTCGACATTTTCCAGCGCGGTGGCCCGTGGCAGAAGCGCCGGGATCTGAAAGATGAAACCGATATCTTGGCTCCTGATGGACGCGCGGATGTCTTCGTTCAGCTTTACAACTTCTCGCCCGTCCAGCGCATATTCGCCGCAGTCCGGCCGCTCCAGAAGGCCCAAGAGATTCATTAGGGTCGACTTTCCCGAACCAGAGCGGCCGCGGATGGCAATAAATTCTCCGCGCTCGATCGAGAGCGACACGTTGGATACGGCACGAATGATGGTCTTTCCGGAGGGATAGTGTTTCGAAATTCCAACGGTTTGAACTAGCGGCATTTAAAAACCCAGACGGAGGCCGAAATAGCCGCTTTGTTTCTGCGAGTTGGCAACCCCCACGATTAACTGCTGGCCCTCCGCAAGCCGGCCTTCCAGCAGTGCTGTGCTGTTATCGTCACTCGCGCCTAGCCTGACGGCAGTAGGGTTCGGTCGGCCGTCTTCGCCGACCAACCACACCGTCGCGGATGCCTGAGACGACGCGGCTTGGTTCGCATTTTGGCGATCAGACGGAGGACCGGAACCGTTTGGCCGGAAGCGCAGCGCCTGGTTAGGAACTTTGAGGACCTCACCGCTATCACTCACCACGATTCGCAGCTGCGCGGTCATTCCTGGCAGCAACAACAGATCCAGATTTGGCGCGGAGATGATCGCCGTATACGTGACAACGTTTTGCACCACCTCGGGAGATTTGCGGATCTGAAGAACTTGTCCACTGAAGGTTCGATCCGGATAAGCGTCCACAGTGAACCGGGCCGTCTGGCCCACTTTCAACTGTCCGACATCGGCCTCATCAATCTTTCCGTGGACCTCCATCTCACGCAGATCGTTCGCAATCTTGAACAATGTTTTGGCTTCGAAGGTGACTGCAACGGTCTGGCCCGGATTGACGTCCCGCTTGATGATGATCCCATCAATCGGCGCTCGGAGTACGGTGCGATCGAGATCAAGTCGGGCCTGATCGAGAGCTGCCTGCCTTTGCTCGACAACAGCCTGGGCATTCTCAAGATTGGCTTCAGCCATGTGCTGTTCTGCTTCCGCAATCGCCCGCTGAGCCCGCGCCTGATCCAGTTCTCGCCCGATTCCGCTGTTGGTGCGGGCCAATTCTAGGTGTCGCTGGAGTTCCCTCTCCGCATTCAGCATTGCTACCTTCGCTCGTTCGACTGCCGCCTTCTGAACGTGCGCGGTTGCCGTCCCGACGTTTAGGGCAGCACTCGCTTCATTGACCCGGGCGGCAAATATCTCCGGATCGATCTGGGCAATCGGCTGCCCAGCTCTTACGGTATCGTTGAAATTAACGAACACCTCCGCAATTCGCCCCGACAGTTGCGAGCTGACATCGACGCTAACGACGGCCTCGACGGTGCCGCTGGCCTTTACCAAAGTAGCGATGCTGCCGCGTTCGACCGGGGCGGTGAGGAAGGTCGGGACCGAGCTTTCGTGGCTATAGGTGTAGCCCAGCCCAAGTATCAACGCGCAAAAGAGAGCGGCCACAACGGCGAGGCGCATGTGGCTATCACCCTATCTCAATCATTCACCCTTCAGCCGTAGGGCGGTTGACCGCCAGGTGAACTAATTCGTCAATTCAAGCCGAACATATCCACTAGACAGCCGCGTAGAAAGCTGGTGCCCTCCCGCCGCCGGTCGAATGCCGGACAGCAGGGACCAAAGCGACCAATGGAGCCGACGAGGCCCCGGCACTCAATGCCGAACAGCCTCGCCCCGGCTGCAGCAACCCAGCGACGCGCGTCTGCTGCTCGATCTCGGCGCGCTCAGCCGGCGATAGGCGCCGGCCGGCAGCAGCGGGCGGATCGCTCTGCACCGGTCTGGTCATCACTCCCACCGCTGACGCCGTTGGTGGGCCTGCTTTCCGGCGGCTGGGGTCGACGCACACCAGGCGATGATCGCGATCATGACGCCGATCAGGAGCGGCTATTCGATGCGCGGCATTTGCAATCGTAAGCGACGCCGTGCGGCGGCGCGTGCCATCCGCAGCGCTGCGAAGCGCATGTGTCTGGCAATCCCTGTCTCTACCTCGTTCCTTCACGAGCCGCAGCGCGAAGCCCGCGCATTTGTGGTCCTAGGGCATCTGCGTCTGCTGGAAGCAAGCGACGTCGTACTGCGCCACGCTCTTCGGGTTTTTGGAATTCTGCGGCTGCGTACCAGCGTAGACCCCACCCGCCACACCACTCGGGTTGAACGCCGAGCCGGGCGCATTATACGCGTTTCCTGGGGTGACGCCCGTCGGGTACCCGGGAAAGCTTTGACATGTCTGGCTGGGCTGCCCCTTGTTACCGGTTGATGCGGCGAAGCCCGTCCCCATTGGACACAAAACGAGGCAACCGCCTAAAGCAAGATAAGCCACGACGTGTTTCATCTCTGAACTCCCTTCAACGATGCCGTCTGAGCGATGCATTGAATGCTCCGTCGCCCACCTAGCCATCCGCGCGACGGCGTGTCCGGCCATTTCATCCGCCCTTGGCGACCGGTGGCCAAGGGCAGAACCCTCACCGCTTACCCTGTACCGCGAATACAGATCGACAGATCGTCTGTGTTTAGTCGTCTGTGTTTAGGACCACGGCCGGTGACGCAGCTGCGCGTTTCAGCAGCCTCGCGAAAGGGCCAGTGAGTGAAACCCCGGAACCTGCGAAGTATTTCCTGAACCCAACAAATTATTTTCTACACTCGCGCCAATAATCTCTGACAAAAAAATCCCTGACAAAAAAGTCAAATCTGATATTTCCGTTTTCGATCTAACACTTAATGCTCGCCAAAGGCATCGAACGTCTAAACAAACTTGTGGCCGGCCGTCAGGAACTAAAAGTTTGTTTTCCGACTCACTTCCCCATCCCACACCCGTCCGCGATCACATCGCGTTGCAGTCCAGCGAGGATTAATTTTAGGAGGAATGGCGTTTCGGGCGCCCAAGACGATTTTGCTTGTTCTGACCGGTTGCTGGATCGATTACGAAAAATCCACGTCGGCGCGGCGGCTCTCCCTCTCTCTTGGCAATCAAAATGTCCAGTTCGCGAAGGGTCGAAAAACACTCAGCTCCACGCCGTTGAAGTTCCGCATGGAGTAGTTTGAGGACGGCCATCGGTGGCCTGCGATGACGCCGCCAACTTCTGGCCGTCGACTTAGCCACGCCAGTAGCGCGGCCGAGCAACGAGTTTGGTGCAGCGGGAAACAATAAGCCCACCGCGATGTCTACGATTGTGCTATCCGGGTGCTGCATTGCTGTTTGAACTCAGAAATACCACCCTACATGATCCTCTATGGAAAAATAGATAACGGCGATATTTCAGACAAGTGTGAGGGCTTATCAAGACGGTTGTTGCACTAACTTTTTAGGGTGCAACGTCCACGGATCAAGCAGCGTGCCGGGTTTGTCGTCCTCGCGGATGATTATGTCCTTCCAAGCTTCGTCAAAGCTAATGCCGTAGCCGTTTTTGATCTGACCAGTGAGCGCCTCGTCTATTCTCACATGCCACCGGTTGCCCTCACGCGTGATCGTGAGGGTGAAATCCATGCCTGGATCGCGCATCATCTCGATCAGATCGCCCTCGGCTTCGGACATTAGATCGTCCCACATCGGGCTGTCCTGTTACCTTGTTACCGCTGTTACCCTGGTTCCGACGGCGCGAGGAGGGGCAGATACCTGCGCCAGGCGTCTACGAAGTCTTCGCGCCGGTAGCCCTTGTGTGTGGTGCTACCGATCCTGATCACGCGCCGTTGGATGCCGTACGAACGAAGGCGCACGGCCAGTCCTCTGTCATTGAGGGGTTTACCCCTGATGTCGACCCAAGGCGCCTCATCAAGCCCGCGCAGCTTCTCTAAAATTACTCTGGTCGGTAGTTGCTCATCATCACCAAACACAGTCCGCATGTCGTCCAATAAGCGGATGCCCAATCTCTCCTCTCCGTACTCTCGGGAAAGGGTAACAAGAGTAACGGCGGTAGCGCGTGCGGTTTCCGGCCAGTGTCCGCCGGCCACGTCGGCTACGGCAATGAGCGGCTCCCAGATGTCCGCGTCGCGATCGACTACGCCATCAGGCATATCGGGGACTGTGACCCGGCCGATTGCGGAAGCGGCCCAGGCGGCGAGACGATCGCGCAGATCGTAACCCTCTTCTTCATGCTCACGGCGACGGTAGGGTTCGCTGATCTCGTCGGGCGCTCGCCGCCGCATTTTTATGATGACCGAGCGCGAGTGGATCGTGTCAGGCAGATCGTTAAGACCGGCTAACGCAACCGCACAAAAAGCCGGCAGCTCTTCCGGCACCGCGATCGACCCGTGCATGACGCAACGACCGACTGTGGCGCCGCGCCTGTAGCCGGCGTTAAGCAAACTTCTAAGATCCTCGGTGCCCTCCCTCGGTTTGCGGCCGAATACGGCATCGATCTCGTCGAACAATATGGTCGGCAGCCCCTCGTCGGCCTGCACCTTACGGACCAGATAGGCCGGCGAGACATTGATCGCTGGTGTCGGCCTCGGCACCAGCAACTCACTAACTTCAAGCGCGCGTGTTTTACCGCTGGCCGGCTCAGGCGATAAAAACGCTAGTCGTGGCGTCGTATCCCAAGCAGCCATCATGTGCGCATGCGCCACCCACAACGCGTGCGCGACCTGTGCATGACGATCCGGGTAAACGATGAAGCGGCCGAGAAAGGCGTAGACCTGATCTAACAATTCCGCGCCATTGATGCCGGCGTCCGGCGCCGGCCCTACGTCTTTGGGCTCTTCGGTCTTCGACCATGACCGATTTATTTCCGGCCGTAGCCGGTCACCGGCTTCAAGATACTTTCCGGCACAGCCGGCGGGGCACTGCCGTGCTAGGTCTTCAAATTGGTCCGGGGTCATGCCAGCACGCACGGCCGCGTTCACGGCCGACTGGAATTGCGCCGAGCGATCCGTCTCCGCCGTGACCTTGGTGGCAAGCTTGCGCTTCACGCGGTCGACAACCTGGGGGGTACCTTGGGCATGAGCGGGCTTCTTAGCGGGTTGAGTTTTTGCTGCCTGCGTCTTGTCGGTTGAAAAAACGGCAGCAAGCTCGTCTGACGTCCAAAGTTTGTCGCTGATGCTGATCAACCGTGTCGGCACAATGGTGCGGCCGCGCGCGATCTTCTTACTGTCGGGAAAATTTGGGCAACCGGGCACACGATACGGCTGCACGATATTGCCGGTGCAATGATCGGCGCCACTCGCTTTGCGGATCGCCTCACCGAGCGGCTTTGCTTCGCCGGGCGGTAGCGCGCGCTCCAAAAAGAACCACTCATGTGCATTGTTGGGAGAAGTTTCAACGAGCATCGACGCATGGCCATTAACTGTTCCGGCCTTGCCGGTGTCGGCGTCATGATCGATTACAAAAGCAAAACATCCGATTGTGCTTTCCAGCTTGCCGCGGCCGCGTTCGTTGGGCCGCCCTGGCCGTACCGTGCGCGCTTCAACATAGACATTTCGGCCTGACCGAGCGTGGTCCAGGGCAGCTTCGAGCATGGCGTCGATATCGCCGATGTTAAAGCACTCCACCGACATGCCGTGGTCATCGGGCGCCATCGATACGAGTTGCAGCAGGTAGGGGCGGCGCACATCACGGTGCGCGGCGGCCGCCCGGGTATGCAGCACCCGGAAAAACTTGCGCGCCTGATCGGCGTTGGTCAGATCGTCGTGTGACATGGCAGTGCTTGGAAATGAAGGCCGGGGGTGCCACCCCCCGGCCTAGTTGTCAGTACGCCACTTGATCATTGAAGTCGGGTGGGGTTGTCTGAACCCTTCTTCGGCTTCGTCTTCGCTGGTGTTCCGGGCTTGCGGATACGCACACAGTCAGTCAGCTTGCCCTTCACAATCTCTCTGTTGACAAACAGCTCGACCTTGGTCCCCGGCCAATCATCGGTCTCGTCGGTGCCGGCTATACCGGCGACCGAGTCGTAATTGGTGCGGTTCAAGGGGAGCGGCTTGTGCTTATGCGCGAAGTAGATGACGATCTTTTTTGTGTCCACGCCGTCGAAGCCCTTCAGGGTTTCAAGGCTCGCCACTTTTATGGCGGCGATAATGGACCCGCCGTCTAGGTCGGCGGCACTCAGCCACTTACTCGGGAACGCTTCAGACCGTTTCACCATGGAGTCCTCCTTTCGGTGCACGGTGTTTCTGACAAGCGGCAGCCAAAGCTGCCGCGGATCGTGGGTGCGGACTACCATTGCCACCGGGCCCGCTTTTTGGACTGCTTGGCGAGTTCGCCAATTAGGACGTGGAGGACGGCCAGCGCCCGGTCGTCCAACTGGTTCACGAGGTCGATGACCTCGGTCCCCACTTGGTCGGCGGTGAAGCGCGACCGCCAGCTAACATGATGAGTTGCGTTCTCGACCGCTGTCCGCAGGTTATTGACGGCGAGTTTCCAGTCAGGCCCCCAATGAGGCGAACCGGGAAGGTGCCGCCGAGGGGTAGACAGTTTGGGGTGAGTTAATGGTATAAACGTCACTGTGGTTATTCCTTCTGCTTACCGCTGTTTCCGCAGCGGGGGCGCGACCAAAAAAACGGCGCCAGGGGCCCATGTCCCGGCGCCGTTTTCGTTATTCAAACTGGCGCGGTGGCCAAGAAAGCGCGCCCCAACGATGGCTTCGGACAACAGAGCTCGGCAGCGTTGTCCAAGCGGTCGGCCGTCGTGGCGATGCGACCTGCGTTGCCGATCCAGGCGCACGCCACGGCGATCCGTGCGCGGCGATGCCGGCGGCCATCATGGTTGCACCGCGTGCGCCATCGTTTTGGACGGCCGACCGCGACGGCGATGCTGCGCAGTTTCGGTTGCTCCACGCGCGGCGGCGAGCTGCCGCTCATGTCTGGCGCGGATGCTCCGCAGTGTGACCTTGCGGCAACGACCTTCCCAATAGGTTTCAAGCTCGCCGGTACCGATCAAATGCCAGACGCGGGTTTGGCCGATGTTGAGCAACTGGCCGGTTTGGCGAGGCGAGACACCCAGCGGCTCAATAGCTCGACCGGTAATTTCGGGGCGAATTGTAGTCATGACAGATGCTCAAAATGCGTAACGCGGTGAGTGGCTGCGCACTTTCGCGATCAAAGGCGGTGGAGGCTAAACTTTCAAAGGGTATTTAATCGGTAGGCTGCTTCTGGCGTCGCGCGGCTCTCAGGACACCTAGAAGCCCCTCGGCCTTTACCTTGGTAAAATCCTGTCCAAACGGTGCCGAACATCGCCAAGCTTCGCAAATTGCCCATTGGACCGTAGCAACGAACACGTCGAGGATTACGCCTACGCTTTTGTTGTCATCTGTCCGGCGGGTCCAAGTAACGTGCGAACGCCCGCTGGCACGCGCTACGGCGTCGGCGAACGCGCATACCACGTTAGGATCACATAGTTGGGGACGGCCCTTATAAGGAGACGCTGAGCCTTGCTGCGTCCGCCGGTCTGCCGCGCTGTCCCACTTCCAAGCATGACCCACTAGCTTGCGGAGCCGCCGGGTAGACGCTTTGCCCTCAATCGCAGCGGTAAGGTCACGTATAGCGTCGTCAAAGTCTTGCTTTACGTCGGGGAAACTTTCAGCAGCATCCCGGTTGCGCACCTTGTCGCGTTCATGTTCGCACAGCGTTTGGATCACCGTGAAATTGTATGGGACCAACGGCAAATCCATCGTTGCCTTTATCTCTTTGACGAGCTCCGCTGTGCTGCGGGTAAGGCCAAGTTTGCCCCTCATATGGTCGACCGCGGTAACAAGCGTCTCCTCCACTTGCCGCAGAACTGCAGCACGCTGTGGTGGCCCGTCGTTTAAGGGCTTGTCTGACAAGTTTGCAGCGCCTCCGCTGGCGCTCCGTGACGGTGGTCGCGGCGGCAGCGCGGTGCGGAAACCGCGTATTCGGGGATCTGCCTAGCCGCAGCGAAATAATAACATCAGGAAGCGCGAAGCGGTGTGATGTTGCTTTGTGGCTCTTGTGCTGGCGCGGTGGTGCAGAACGTCGCCCATTGCTGCATGAGCCGCCGCCGCTTCTCAAACATGTCGCCGCGCATGTAGGCTTGCTCAACCTTTCCACCGATGGTGTGCGCCAAGCTCGCCTCGACTATCTCATTTTGAAACGACGTGCGCTCGCTCGCCCACGTCTTGAACGTGGCGCGGAAGCCGTGCACCGTCAAATTGTCAATGCCCATGCGCCGCAACAACATCATGAGCGCCATGTTGGACAACGGCGCGCTCGGCTTGGGGCCGGGAAAAACGAAAGCGTTGTCCACGGCGTTCTGCCGAACCATCTGCATTTCGCCCAGGATGGCGAGCGCCCGTGGCGAGAGAGGGACGCGGTGTTCGCGGTGCGCCTTCATCCGGGCAGCCGGCACCGTCCAAGTCCTGTCGAGCAAGTCTATTTCCTTCCAGCGCGCTCCGATGACTTCGCCAGTTCGTGCGGCTGTCAGAACCAAGAATTCCAAAGCGCGGGCAGCCGTGGCCTCCCGGGAGCGCAAGTTGGCCAGAAAGGCCGGCAACTCGACGTAGGCTAGAGCGGCGAGGTGCTTGACGTCGCGCACTTTAGCGAGGGCGGGCAATAAGTTATCGAGATGTCCGCGCCAACGTGCCGGGTTTTCGCCGTCGCGGTAACCGCGCGTCTTTGCGGCATCTAAAATGCTTTCGATACGCTGACGAACTCGGCCGGCGGTCTCAGGCTTCGCGGTCCAGATCGGTTCCAGCACCTTGTGGACCAGTGCGGTGTCCACTGCCTGAACCGGCAGTTCGCCGATCACCGGATAAGCGTAGTCTCTAAGCGTCGCTTTCCATTGATACTTATGCTTTTCATTGCGCCATCCGGCGCTATGGGAAGCGATGTAGCTTTCCGCGCATTGCTTGAACGTGACCGCTTTGGCGGCGTCGAGGCGTTGCTGCGCACGCTCGGCACGTCGTGCCTCGATCGGATCGATGCCCTCGTGGCGCTTGCGGCGCGCATCGAGTGCCTTCGCACGGGCTTGCTGAAGGCTGTACAGCGCAAGTGGTCCAAGTCCCATCCAGCGCGGCTTGCGATTGAGCATGAAGCGGAGAACCCAATTTTTGCTGCCTGTGTCGGTGACGCGCAGATAAAGCCCACCGCCGTCGCAATACATGCCCGCTTCTTTCGCCTTTTCGGCCTTCAACGCCGTCAGCCTCCCAATTGCCCGTGCCATCGCCACGCCTTAAAGATCTACAATCTAGTCCACAAGGATAAGTCGCATTATGGCGAAGGACGGCGAACGTGTAAAGACAAAGTATCGCTCAGTTATGCCGATGG
>Ga0310914_10002408_pt1 | contig 12591 bp, 8 predicted proteins | sample GREbulkMGAN108_FD_203450 | JGI IMG/M metagenome (GOLD analysis project Ga0310914, IMG submission 203450) | Lab enrichment of tropical soil microbial communities from Luquillo Experimental Forest, Puerto Rico - GRE.bulkMG.AN108 | ecosystem: Environmental > Terrestrial > Soil > Tropical forest >...
GTTCGACGTCGACGCACGGCTGGTGCGGGCGAGCACGAATCAGCCGGAGGATCAGAGTGCAGCCAATCTGCTCTCGCCGATCGCGCAGCTACCCTTTCCGCTGGCAGTCGAACAGAGCCAAAGTCAGACACCCCGGCATACGCCGCGCGTCCTGCTCGACGGCGCGGACAGCATCGGAGCTTTCGGTGCTCTCTCACGCGTGTACCTTAATATTGGCACCTTCCCCGAACAGTGGGCCCGCTGTCACAACCCGATCATCGGGTTCAGGCCGCAGCAGCCTTTTGCGCTCGCCACGCTGCAGGCCAACTCAGTCTACTGGCAGACCTCGGAGAAATACCGCATTCCCTACCTCGCCGCGTTTTTCACGTATCGGAGCACCTCATCCGGGCAGAGCATCGTGGCTCCCATGAAAGTTGCCAACGTGCAGAGCGAGAAGGAGCACGTGCAGCAGCTGCTTTCGCGGGATCAGCCACTCGCCAGCCGTGGCCGCCAGGTGTTTCTGGATAACTGCGCGATCTGCCACTCCAGCAGGCAGCCTGAGGGCTTTCAGCTGAGTTTCAGCCGTGAGTGGCGTCACGCTCGTGTGCCCAAACCGAACGAGGCGGCGGACTTCACACTGCCCAATAAATTTGAGGACTGGGAGGAGTTCCGCCACACCGCCGCATTCCAGGAATACCAGCGACGTCTAAATGCCTTAGTCCCTAGGGAGCAGCCCGAGAAGTTTTTCGAAAACAACTTCCTCTCTACCGATGTGCGCGTCCCGGTCACCCTGGTGGGAACCAACTCCGGTCGTGCGGTCGGCACAAACGGGATGAGCGGGCAGGTGTGGGACAACTTCTCCTCCGATACCTATAAGCATCTGCCGGCGGTGGGTGCCGTACGCTTCTACAACCCGTTCTCCGGCGAGAAGCCCGATGAGTGGGGCAACAACGATCAGTATTACCCACCCCCGGGCGGCCCCGGATATTACCGGCCTGCCTCCCTCATCAGCGTGTGGGCGACCGCGCCCTATCTGCACAACAATTCACTTGGCCGCTACCCGCAGGTGAGCGCGCCCGCAGGCAGTGCCGCGGCCAAAGCCGGGCTGGGTGTCGCCGACCCTTCCGTCATGGGCCGTCTGGGGGCGTTTGACGATGGAATAGACAAACTGTTCTCCAAGAGCCTTCGCGCCAAGAGCAAAGATCACGTATACGGCGACTTGCGGGGCTCTCTGCCGGCGCTCAGCTACGGTGACCCGGGGTTCATCTACAGGCTCCCGGCAGCGTCCTCCATCGCGTTCTCGCCGAAGTACAACCGGGCTATCCTCACCGGCCTTCTGGGCGGCGCGCTGACCTCGTTCGTCACCGGCTACCTCTGGGCGATTCTGTTCGTGGTCGCTCTGGTCCTTGTTGTATTTGCGCAGCCGCGGCACGCGGCCTTTGTTCTGCTGGTGCTGGCGGTCCCGGCAGCCGTGCTCATTGCACTGACGCGCTTTGACCGGCTGTGGCCGTGGCTGTGGGTGATACCGCTCCTCAGCCTCGCGCTTGCCCTCTGGCTCTGGCTCGCTTATGCCTCCCGTGCGTGGAGCCGGGTGATCTTTCTGGCGCTGGCCCTCGGCTTCGCGGCTATCGGGATCACGCTACACCGCTTTGTCGACGGAGCCATACCGATCAGCGTGGGACCGATCCCCCAGGGCACTCCCATCAATCTGCTCATGAACATTAATCCGCAGGCGCCGATGCGCAACCTGATCCGGGCGGTGGCGGGCCTGGAAAGAGGGATTGTGCTCAGCCGCCGTGAGCGCGATCCGGCGAGAGCGCTTCACGTTTTCAGCCATGAAGCGGGCCAGGCGCTTCTCGAAGCGAGCAAGTGTCCGGACTTCGTGCTCGATCGCGGGCACTGGTTTGCCGAGGGACTCACGGATGAGGACAAGAACGAATTGAAGGCCTTCCTGAGAACGCTCTAGGAGGGCCTGTCATGAATTCCCCTCCGGCCACATCATCGCAGGCGACGAATCTGCGCGACCGCCTGCTTGCGGATGCTCAGGATCCGCAGAGCACCCCGTTTGAGTACATCGTCATCGGATCGGGCGCCGGCGGCGGGACGCTCGCCGCACGCCTCGCCGAACACGGGTGCCGGGTGCTCGTTCTCGAAGCGGGAGCGGATCCGGCAGAAGGGACTGGCCCGACTCCGGTTCCGCCTGGGGGCGGATCCCTGCCCGCTGAACGCGAGGTCTACGCCGTGCCCGGCTACCACGGCGCTGCGACAGAAGACAACGATATGTGCTGGAGCTTCTCAGTCCGTCACTACGAGGATGACGAGCTGCAGAAAAAAGACTCCAAGTACATGGCATCCCACGATCCGTCGTCGCCGCAATACAAAGGCGCGCGCCGACCGTCAGGCGGTGAGGACGCAGCGCGACCGAAAAAAGGGGGAATCCTATACCCACGCTCAGCAGGCATCGGCGGCTGTACCGGGCATTTCGCGATGATTGTCATCAAGCCGAACGACTGCGACTGGGAGCGGATCGCTGAGATCACGGGAGATGAGAGCTGGCGCGCCGCGCGGATGCAGGGCTATTTCGGGAAGATCGAGAACTGCCTGTACTACCAGAGCTACCAGGGCTTTCTGCGCAAGGTCCTGTGGGTATACGGCCTGCTGCTGCGCCTCGTGGGCATCGTCAAGCCCCGATGGCAGCTGGATCCGGGAGGCCACGGTTTTAAGGGATGGCAGACCACGAACTTTATCGAGCCGGAGCTCGTGCTTCGGATCGCCTGGGGCGACCGTACCTTTCTGCGCCTCCTGTTCGGCGTGTTCGCGCACCTCTGGTCGCGCAAGGGACAGCTGCGTGCGCTGCTGGGCTCGCTTGTGCGTCTGCAGGTGGTTCAGTATTTCGATCCCAACTTTGGCACCCGGCGCGCAAGTCAGGCCGGGCGCACGGCATTCATACCGATTGCAACCCAGGGAGGAGCCCGCGCGGGGCTCCGCGAGCGTTTACTGGCCGTCGAGGCCGGCTACCCGGACCGGCTGGTCATTCAGACCGACGCGCTCGCGAGCCGGCTTATATTTCGCAAAGACTCCCCGGATTCTCCGGTTCCTCGTGCTATCGGCGCGGAAGTCCAGCTGGGTTCGCACCTCTTTGGGGCGAGCCCGCGCAGCCCTGATGCTCCGACCGATCCGCCACGCCGTCAGTTTTTTGCGAGTCGGGAAGTCATCGTCGCGGGCGGCGCCTTCAATACGCCACAGCTTCTGATGCTGAGCGGTATCGGCGAGGCACAGCAGTTGCGCAGCCTGAAAATCGCCGGACCCCGGGACGCTGACGATGAGGAGATCGTCGGCGTGATTGACTTGCCCGGTGTCGGACGCAACCTCCAGGACCGCTACGAGGTAAGCGTCATCAGCCAGATGCGCAAGCCGTTCTCAACGCTCGATTCGGTGTCGTTTAAGCCCGGCGACCCCGATGACCGCGCACGTCGCCAGTGGCTTGCGCAGCGGCAGGGCCTGTATGCGACAAACGGCGGCGCTGTGGCGTTCTTCTTTAAAAGCAGCCAGGCGGTGAACGGCGAGCCGGACGTGTTCATATTCGGCGCGCCCGCTGCATTTCGCGGTTACTACTGGGGCTGGTCCAGGGAACTGCTCCGGGCACGCCTCGGCGCACCGACCGAGCAGCGCGACCTCTGGAGCTGGATTCTCCTCAAGGCTTATACGCGCAATCACGGCGGCACCGTGCGACTGCGGGATTCCTGCCCGCGCAGCCAGCCGGAGATCAGCTTCAACTCGTTCGAGGCCGGGTGCTTGCCCCAAGAGGCTGCGGCCGATTCCGGTGCACTCGCCGAAGCGGTGTCCTTTGTCCGGGATCTGAACCGGCACGTGTCAGTCTTTCGCACCCCTGAAATTCAGCCCAGCGCAGAGGTCGATGAGTCGAAACTGGCTGGCTGGGTGCGGAACGAAGCCTGGGGACATCATGCCTGCGGGACCTGCCGCATGGGATCGGATCCCTGGCGCAGTGATGTGGAAAAGCTGGAAGACCGACAGTCGGTGGTCGACAGCCGCTTCCGCGTTCACGGGGTGGCCGGGCTGCGGGTCGTGGACACCTCGATTTTCCCTGAGATACCGGGCTACTTCATCGTGACGCCGACCTTCATGATCGGTGAGAAGGCCGCGGATACGCTGATCGCAGATTCGGTGACTTATCCGCAGGCACTCCAGGAAGTGGAGGCACAGGCCGTCGCGAAACGCCGCGAAGTGGCGGGGGTGGGCGCTGAATCCCATGTTAGCCCGCGCCGGTTGCCGGAAGATGCTGTGGGGTTGGCGCTCTCAGGCGGCGGAGTTCGGAGTGCGACGTTCTGCCTCGGAGTCCTGCAGAGTCTGGCGCGCAGGGGAGTGCTGGAACGCGTGGACTTTCTGGCGAGCGTCTCCGGCGGCGGCTACATCGCAGCCTTTCTGGGGCGACTCTTCTCGCGCATGGATATCCCCAGGATGTCCGGAGTGGTTCCCAACGTCGCCCGGCGCGTGCGTGAAATCCTGAGCAACACGTCTTCAGAGGAAATCTGGTGGCTGAGATCCCACGCGCGCTACCTGACCGGTGCGGGCCGAACGGATCTTGAAACCAACGTGGGCACCATATGGCGCAATCTCCTCTCGGTGCACCTCGGTATTGCGCTGCTGATCCTGGCCGTTGAACTGTTGGTGTGCCGGGTCGGGACCGCTGCCAGCCTGCCCTTACCCGCGCTCATGCTCTGGCACGGGTCGGTCACTATCACCCTAAGCGTCTGGTGGTGGACTCCGTTTGCTGTCCTGATTCTGGTTGTCCTGCCAGCCTGGATTGGTTTCTGGCTCGCGCCCAGACCCAAGACTACGGTGTCCCTGTCACTCGATGGACTCTTCATCTGGATTCTGGCCATCTTTGGGGCGGTCGCGGTGCTCGCGGGAACCCGCGAGTTCGCGCTGCCCCTCTCGGCAATCCTCGTCCTGCTGTTGGCGTGGATCTGGCAGGAGCTGGCCCTTTGGGGCATGCATTCGGATGCGCACGCGCAAGAGCGGGGCACGATTGCCCGCAACCGGCTAACCCGTGCCGCTGGCACCAGTGTGGCACTGCTCGCAGCAAGCGTTTTATGGGTGCTGATCGACACCTTTGCTGCCTATGCGGCGAACGGGCGTCAGCTGATCCCGGTGTCGGTGATGGCAGCAGTAGCCGCCATGCTGCCGCTTCTGCGCGCGGTTCTGACGCGCTTCGTACAGCTGCCCCGCGAGGCCGCCAAAGCGAATAATCAAAAGGAGGCTGGACTCCTCACGCTGGCGGTGCTCGGCGTGGTCGCCTTCTCTCTGGCGGGACTGCTGGTCTTCGGGCTCGACGTCATCGCGCATTGGGCATTCAGTCGCCCGGGGCGCGGTGAGTGGTTCCTGTGCGGCTCCCTGATCTTGTCGCTGGCGATTGGGCGTGCGACCGGGTTCGTGAACCGCTCGTCGTTGCAATCGCTCTACGCGGCCCGGCTGGCCCGGACCTATCTCGGTGCGGCCAATGAGGAGCGCCTGCATGCCCGCCAGAGTTCCGAACCGCGGGACGTGGATGCCGCGCACCCGAACGATGACACGCTGCTTCACAACTATCACCCGGAACGGCTCGGTGGACCGCTGCATCTGATCAACGTCTGCGTCAACGAGACCGTGGATGTGAGCTCCGGCCGGCAGCTGGCCGAGGACAAGGGGCTGTCGATGTGCGTAGGTCCTTGCGGTGTATCGGTGGGCGCACGCTTCCACGCTCTGTGGGATGCACCTGACCCACAGAAGGAGGAGATGCAAGTGCGAATGCTCCGGGCGCTGGAGCATCCTGATGAGGGTGCAGGCGCGGCCGATGCCGACCCGAAACCAGCGCTCCGCGCTCTGCCCACCGCTCCCGATCCGGAAGCCTTCCATGTGCTTGCGAGCCGGCGGCGCTCGCGGGTCTTGGTCGAGGCGCTGCGGCTGAGCGAATGGATCGGCATTTCCGGGGCTTCCTTTTCACCGGGGCAGGGACGTCAGACCACGCTGCCGCTGGCGCTGCTGCTGGGACTCTTCAATCTGCGGCTCGGGTACTGGTGGAACTCAAGGATCGCCGCCGGAGACCGGCCAGGGCGGTATCCGCCGTCACTGTGGCGACGCATCAAGTTGATCCCGGGGACGCTGTTCCGCACCCAGTCACTCATTCTGAATGAATGGCGCGGCTATTTTGCCGGGCCCTCTCAGCGGTTGTGGTACCTGAGCGATGGCGGCCACTCGGAGAACACGGGGCTGTATGAACTGATCCGGCGCCGTCTGCCCTTCATCATCGCGGTCGACGGCGGTCACGATCCGGGCTACACCTTCGATGATCTGGGTCTCCTCGAGAGACGCGCGCGGCTTGATTTTGGCGCGAACTTCACCTGGCTCGACCCGACCGGGCCCCGCAGCAACCGGGCCCAGGGATGGGATGCCTTCCAGGAGGTAACCGGAGAGCTCACGGTTCCGGAATGGATCAGGCGGCTCATCACCCCAGATGCGCTCGGTAGTCGCGAAACGCTTACGCGCAGCGGGCTCTTTGCGGCAGCGCTGGCCCGGATCGACTATGCCGGATCCGGCCGCCGCAGCTGGGTGGTGCTCCTTAAGGCTGCCCTCGCTGCACCGCCATCCCTGCCTGTGGATGTCTCGTGTTACGCGAAGGCGAATACTGTCTTTCCCAATCAGTCGACACTGGATCAGTTTTTCACGGACGACCAGTGGGAAAGCTACCGGATGCTCGGGGAGACGTTGGCTGCGAGAGTGTTTGCCCGATGACTGCGCGCCCGAAACACAGGGGCTACACCCTCCGCCCGTCCACCCGAGTCGCGGTGCCCGGGGCATCCGGATCCTCCCGCCACGTCGGGTGGTTGAAATGCAGGACAAAGTCGCCGTTATACGAGGCAACGGCATTATCGAAGACCAGTTTCCCGATGCGCTGCCAGCCGGAAACCGTCACACGTCGGACGATGTCCGGTCCGTGCGCGGTACCTTCATCGCTCACATCAATATCGAAGGCAAGCGTTCGCTGCGGTACGGGGTTACCCGAGTCAAAGATCTGGGCCATGACTTCGTCCCGGAAGTCGAGCTCATCGCCGGCAATGCGGGGCTGTTCCGCGACGATGCTCAGACGCATGTATTTCGGAGTCCGAGTCGGCTGACCGTCGGCCTTGCCAAGTTCCGCAATCTGGTAGAGCTGGCGCTGCGAAGGCTGCCGGTCGACTCGGCCGAATACCACTCCGGTGACGAGTAACACCGGTACCCCGGCACCGCGACGCCAGAAATGCACATCCGGGGCATTTCTTAGTCGCGCATCGTTGATGTACTCAGTTTTTTCGCCCGCGATATCCTGCTGCGTTATGAAGCTTGCGGTCCGCAGCGGCTGCGGGTGCTCCGGATCGGCAGTGGGGTAGAGCTTGCCTGCAAGCGCCAGCGAGCGGGTGCGGCCACGGCGTGTTTCACTACAGCAGGTTGAATAACGGGCCACCACGAGCGCTTCGCTTCCGCCCTGGAAATAGCCTGACCATGCCGTGGCCTCGGTAATCCGCCACCGTCCAGTCAGACATATGCCGTTTGGATGAAGGAGCCGGCAGAAGCCTTTTTTGTCACTTCCCCAGCGCAGATCCGCGTGGGAATCCACCGCTCGCGCCGTCGCCTGCTGAAAGACAAACCGCCTGCCGAAGGAGAAGGCGCCGCGCAGGACGTCCGAAAGCGCCACCCTGTAAACGGGCAACCTTGCCCCGGGGCTTGTCCACACTTCCTGATAGGGATTTGCAAAAATCGCATCCCGGACTTCGGAAAAGCGTGAGCCTTCATAAGCGCGGTCAGCCGCAGTAAACGCTTCAGCTCCGAAGTCCCGGCGCGCAAGCATGGTTTGCGTTATATCACCATGCACCTCGGCCGGGTAAGCGTGCTGAACTGGTCGCGGGACCCCGAAACACTGATTCGGCGGGCCGCAAGGTCCTGCGAGCAGGGTGTTGGGGAGTCATTCGGCAACCGATCGCAGTGCCCTACACAGCAGCGCCACAGCAGGGTACGCGCAAATGGACCGCGTCACTGCGGCCTCCCACCCACCATACCCGGCGCTCCAGTTGGGAAAGCCGGGCGCCCGGGGGTATGCTGTAGGGGAGGCCGTGCCGCGGGACATGGGCGAGGCCAGAGGGGACATAAGAACCCGAACACGAACTGCCGCCCAAAGCAGTTCTGAGGATTAGCGCTATGGCGCGGGGCGATGTTTTTGTCAGCTACTGCACGAGGACCGACCAGGGCGCGGCGTACGACCTCGTATCACACGTCGAGACCCACGGAATTGAATGCTGGATCGCTCCGCGCGATGTGCAGAGCGGAACCGAGTGGGCAGCGGAGATTGTCAAAGCCATCACTGTATGTAAGTTGATGGTGCTCATTTTTTCACCCAGTGCCAACAACTCGCTCGACGTGCGGCGCGAGGTGATGATTGCCACGCAAAGGGGAGTCCGGATCCTGCCGTTTCGGATCGCAGATATCACGCCCGTCGCTAGTCTCGAGTACCTTCTGGCCGGACATCAATGGTTTGATGCCTTTCCCCCTCCGATGGAGCCTCACTACGTGAGGCTGTATGGGTGTTTGAACACGCTGCTGGCGACTCCGACCAATCCGCCGCAGCTCAGCGATCACGCATCGTCGGCTGCTGAAGCGCACCATGGCCCATCACAGGCGTCCTTGGGGATCGAGCCTGCGAACCTCCGACGCCTTAAGTCCGTGCTGGCGGTTTACATTGGTCCATTCGCGGAGATTGCGGTGCACCGAGCGGTCGCCTCGGCACCGAATGTCGATGCGTTGCTTCACGTGCTAGGCGGACAAATCGATTCCGAAACAGACCGGCGAAAGTTTATCAGCGCTTGCCAGTGGCTACGCCCGTCTGACTAAGGTTGCTCTCGCAAGGCGGTCAGCGCCTTCTTGAGGCTGATCCGCAGTCGATTGAAGGCGAGGCTCAGGTCAGAAAGTTCATCGCCGCCCCGGGCCGGGAATTCCGGTGCATCCATATCTCCCTTGCTGACTTGGTCCGCGATCTTCGCCAGTCGCAGCACCGGTCGCACAACCAGTGTAGTCATTAAGACGTTGCCGACTATGAATAGGAACACAAACATGCCCACCAGCACCTGCACAAAGCTAGTGAGCACAACATTCGCGTGTTGCACCGGCACACGGTAGGGCACGCTAACAATCTGTGCACCGACGATGTCGTTCAGCTGCCAGCCGAAACCGTTGGCAGCACCGTACTTGTCGACCATGTTCGTAGGGGCGGCTTTGACGGTGCTATGGCATTCGAGGCAGGTAGCATCGACGACCCGTATGGGCCGCGCCAAATAGAGAGTCCTGCCGATGGCGGTTTCCCGCTCGCCAACCACCTCCTTGATATCGTTGTTGTCGCGCAGATGACGGACCACGTCGGCTTCCCAATCATCGGCGCGGTCGAGCGGGTTCGTGGGATTGAGCGTTGCTTCCCGATAAGTGTATTCGGGAAATTTTTGTCGCAGATTTTTGAAATATTCCTTGGCCGAGTAGGCGGCGACTCGTTGCGGTAAAAAGGAATAGTGCGACTGCGTTTTCAACAGTGGATTGATCTGTCGGTTGGTGTACATGCGCACCGCCAGCGCGGACTCGACCAAGAGCCGCGCATTACCCTCAACTTCACGGCGTGCATTCGCCTGCAGCAACCGGTCCGCCACCTGGTAGCTGACGACCAGTCCGATGAGGGACACGGCTATCAGTATAAGGTTAATTTTTATAAGGAGTTTCATGGCGGTGCGTCGCGCTGTTGGGATTCCGAATTATGCTGTTTGGACGTGCTGCGAGTTAGTGACTTATCCGGGGAAACATCGGATTCGGAGTCAGGCGGTGGATGCAGAATTGGCGTCCATTCGGGAAAGAGAGCCAAGTGAGCATCCATTGCCTTAAAGAACGCCGGATCCTTCAGCCGTCCACGAAATCGCCCAATGAAGCCGCCGCGCCATTTGGACGGGATGGTCAGCAGGGCTTCGACATCAGGATAGGTGACGGCCCGAAGTCCTCGTGGCGGCGCGGGCTCTGGCAGTTTCGGGTAAGCAGGAAGTGAGTCGCGGAACGCGAGGGGCATCTTGTCCACGAACTCCACCGATGGGGACGGTTGCGAGACGACATCAGAGCGGTCGTCCCGCTGGAAGAAGTGGTTCGAGCCGGACTCTGTGCTCAAGGGCATAGGGGTAGTGTCGGGAAGCACGATCGTAGTGGACCCTTGCTCATCGAAGACCGCGCTGGACCGCTCGTCGGCGCAAAGGACCATGACCGCTTGATGGCCCTGTATACCCAGCCGCGACGCGATGATGCGCATAGGTGCCGCCTTCACGTCTGCTTTTACCCAACCCCTGATGACAAACAGCGTTGCGATCTCCGCACGCTCGACCAGGTAGATCGCAGTTGACGGGCCAACCCCGATCAACGAGCCGTCAGGCCCTTGAACGACAAAAAATGCTGTCGGCCCCGTTTCGAGGAAGTCTCCGGCGGTCAACGCGACTCCCTGTGCGCCGCTCATCAAAGTATCCCGTCGTACGATGGTGAACGGATCACCCTCGGCAAAGGACACGACCCCGCCGGCGGTTGAATTCCCATGGACGACCGTGGCACATAGAGTCGTCGCAAGCAGCGAGAACCATCGGGCCCTGGTGACTCGTACGTCAAGCGCGCGACTTGCCGGGCGTGCCTTTACTTTTTGTGGTTCCCAAGTCACCCACTTCACCGTCGACCATCCTTAGGGGCCCCAAAAGGTAGCGTCGGCTTACAGCACATAACGCGCATCGTAGTTTGTCTTCAGAAATGACCTCATTTCCTGATACGCGGCGCGTTCAGTGTCTAGCATTACGCTTATTCGTTCTCCGGGGCTTGCCGCAGCATCAAATCGTTTTAGTAGTGACAGTATCGCGGCACGATATTGGGCATACCGCTCGACCTCTCTGCCGGGCTGCAGACCTTCTTCAACCGTGCGCAGCGCGAGAACGCCAATCGCCAGCCAGATGATCGTAAGATGGAAGAGCGAGGCCGGAAAACTGCTCCAACTTGCGGCATGCGCTAGCACTACAGCGAGATGCGCAAGGAACACTATGAAGATAAAGCCCAGGCTAACATCACGCAGAATTTCAAGCTGGCGAACACAGGATGTGGGGAAGATTGTCTCATCGTTGCGCAGCGCATAATTTGCGTACTGCAGCTGATGCTCGAGGCGCAAAAGGCGGTATGCAGAGAATAGTTGCAGGAGGCTACGGTCGGGGGCGGTGGACGGACGCCGCAACTCGGGACGATAGAGTAGGAAGTCGTTCTCAGCATCGTCGTCCAAGGTGGACCTTAACTTGGCCGTCACGTGGCCCTGGTGCGCGCGCAGAAATTCTGCTAGCCAAGCGCTTCTCTTGCTGACGAAGCGGTCGCGAGCGGCTTGATCAACCGTTGATTCCAACACTTCCGAAATGCGGCAGACGAGCATTTGGAACTGGAATTGTCTGAGCCGCTCTGTCATCAGTCGGTTGGAAAGCCACCGCTGCTTGGCCTGTCCGGTCAGCGCCCCGATGGATCCGATTAACAGACTTGCTATACCGAGAACTGCAGACGTGAAGCCGATTCTCGTGGACCATTGTCCTAGCGACCTTTCATATATCGCCGTACCTGACGCTCCCAGAAGTGACACCACCCCCAAGAGAATGGCGGCATATCCCGCTCGTCGGCGTATGGTTTTAGCGCCGTTCGCATGGGCATCGTACCGGACGAATATGTCTCGCAGGTCCGGAAAGTTGAGTACATGGGCAATCTCTGGAAATCGCTCTTGTGCGAGTCTCTGATCGGCTTCAGTCAGCAGTAGGTCGTCATTGAATTTGTCGAGTGGTGTCGGATCCGGCACCGCGGATGCGATGTTAGTCATAACGGTGGTTCCTAGCCGACGGAGTAGCGGAACCTGGCCCTCTTGGTTGCGCTGCGCTGTGTCCGTATCGATTTGTCAGCGGGAAGCTATTTTGCAGAACACCCGCGCTGGTGTTTTGGTTACAGAATTGGCCGGGAGTCCATGGGGAGTCAAGGGCGGTCCTTCTTTGTGGTCATTTCGCACGGATCCCCACTAGGCCGAGTGACCGTCACATGGATGCTGCGACGCAGCAACTGACTGCGCCACGCTTTCGATAACCAATGCGCCGCCAGACACTCGGTCAAATAGGCGTGCGTCCGTTGCTCTTGAGTTTCAGGAAACAAAAGGGGTAATCGGACCGTAAGCGGATTCGCGTAGCGCACAATATTCATCGAACATCGGGCTAATCGCGACCAGATCAGCAGGTTCCCAGTGTATAACACGGCCGCGAACGCGCGGCCCAATCGACCCGAAATGGCAACGCAGCATCTTTTTCTCGGTAACCGGGCGCCCGTCGGCCATCGGTGGTAGTCCGAACAAGCCAAGATCGTACAGTTCCTTAACGAGTACATCGATCTCACCCGGCTTTACCTCCGGAAAAAGCTGCTTACGTATGCGTTGCATGAATTCGAGCTGGGTCATTACGCTTGGACTCCCGCGAAGTCCTCCGAAGAAGGCATAGACGTTGGAAT
>Ga0310914_10002412_pt1 | contig 12582 bp, 6 predicted proteins | sample GREbulkMGAN108_FD_203450 | JGI IMG/M metagenome (GOLD analysis project Ga0310914, IMG submission 203450) | Lab enrichment of tropical soil microbial communities from Luquillo Experimental Forest, Puerto Rico - GRE.bulkMG.AN108 | ecosystem: Environmental > Terrestrial > Soil > Tropical forest >...
GCTGGTACGATACTTTAAACACCATTAATACCACAGATACAACCAGGCGTTGGGCAACTTTTCTTGCAGAATCTGATTCTGTTTTAAAAGTAGCTGGTTTTGCTAATTATGCAGCTTTTAAAGCAAAATTTTGTAATACCGGAAATCCAAAAAATCCTGCAGATAGTTTAAATCTTTACTTGACGTATCATACATTGTTTAATATAAAATATCTGGCAGATATTGTTTCATTTACATCACATATAACTTATGCGCCAACACAGGTAATTACACAAACCCTTTCAGATCAAACCATATTATTAAATCAGGCAACATTTAATGGTGTATTTGAAGCCGGGATTCCAATAGACAGACCTAACAGTGATAATTCTTGTACTAATGGTGTTTGGCATAATTTATTGGGCCAGGTATTATTAAAAATCCGCAACCCGTTCAGAGTAGATTTTGATATTGCAGCACAACCGGAAGTTATTAAACTAACTTCCATTTATAGAAGAGCAGGTAAAACACAGGTATTTGCTGCTGGTCAGTTATCAGAAGTAACCTGGCAAAACACAACTACTTATGGTGGTCCGCAATATTCATGTGAAGCAGCTACAACCAGTAACTTTTATTGGTGGGACGATCACTTTGATTTTAATATGCGTTACGGTAATTCAGCAGCAAATGCTTGGATTGAATTTAAAACACCGTTAATTGTAAAAGGGAAATACAAAATTTGGGTATGTTTTAGAAAGTCAAGTATTGGTCAATATATTCAGTTGTCATTTGATGGAACACCTACAGCCAACCTTATCAACTTTGTAACCGCATACCAATCTGCATTAAGCGATGCAGCGTTGGAAGCCATTAACTATAAAAGATATACAGTAACCACAACCGCAAATAATTATGCAATGATGGCGGGTGTGGTAGATGTGCCTACAACAGACAGGCATACCATTCGATTTACTTGTGTTAAAGACCAAGGATCGGGTGCTAATAATAACGTTACTTGCGATTTTGTACAGTTTATTCCGATAAACGATCCTCAAACAAGACCGGTGTATGGAAGAGATGGAAGTATTGTGCCATGATAGCAAGCAATTAAAACTAAAATTTCTTAAGAATAAAAATATGATGATGCTGACCATAAAAAAATATAGACTTATTGTGTTGATGATTGCTTTTAGCGTGTTTTTTACGGCTTGTAAAAAAGGCTGGACTGATCATAATGCAGTTACCGACCCTAATCTTAATATCAATCTTTATCAGGCAATAAAACAATATTCGGGAACTTCTGTTTTTACAAGTTTATTGGAGAAAACCGGGTACGATAAAATATTAGCTTCTTCAAAGTCTTATACAGTTTGGGTTCCTTCGGATTCTGCTTTGGCAAACTTACCGGCAAGTATTACCGGCGATACTGCTAAACTTAAAAAATTTGTTGCCAATCATATTGCAAACGGTCCTGTTCAAAAAAGCGATACCACACAAAAAAGAATTCCGGTGTTAAGTGGTAAATACATTAATATTAGCACAACACAATTCGATTCGGCTACAATCATTTCCCCCAATCAATATGCTTCTAATGGAATATTTTATAAAGTAGATAAATATGTTCCTGTTATAGATAATTGTTGGGATTGGTTGAATAACAGTACTACTGTTACAAACAGCAAAACTTTTCTTTTATCATTAAACTATAATTATTTCGATTCTACAAAAGGTGTTCAGATTGGCGTTGATCCTAATACCGGATTGCCGGTATATCAGGCAGGAACGGGTATTACGGTAAGAAATAAGTTTTTAGATAATGTAATGGATATAAGCGATGAAAAAAGCGAATACACTTTCATTGTATTAAATGATGGTTCGTATACAACAGAATTAACCAAATTAACACCTTGGTTTAAAACATCTACAACAGATAGTACCAATACACTTGCAGGCTCTTGGTTAGTAAAAGACCTTGCTTTTAAAGGTTCGTATTCTGCAGCAAAATTGCCCGATACACTTATATCTCAGTACGGGGTTAAAGTACCTGTCGATAAAACAAAAATTACAGCTTCTTACAAAACAAGTAACGGTTGGGTGCATGTAATGAGTCAGGTAAATTTTAATTTAACGTACAAATTTCCTCCTTTAATTATTCAGGGAGAAACACCAACATCTTTTGCAGCAGACAGAACCGCACAAACTTTTTATCGTGCAAGATGGGATTCTGTGAACAATCGTGGTTTCAATGATATTTTAATGCAGAATTATAGCTATGCCAGTTATTGGATAAACTATTTGGTAAAAAATGTAAACTCTATGCGATATAATGCGTATTGGGTTGCAATAAATGATATACAAACAACTCCGTTGTGGACGCAACGTTTGGCGGTTGACAGTACCACTACTACCGGAAACTTTGCTTATGTAACAGTAGCGTATAAAAACTATACAGAAGTTTCGTTAGGGCAAATAACAATTCCGAGATTTAAAAATATTAATCTCTACGTTGTTGGAGCAAATACATCATCCAGTTCCGGAGGCGGTACTTCTATATCATTAGATTATATAAAACTTGTTCCGGCGTTCTAAATCTTTTTTAAAAAATTGACTATATAATAACATCATGCTAGTGCCAATTAAAATAATTCCTTGTGTAATGCTTGCTGCTGCTGTATTTACGGCTGATTCGCTTTATGCTCAGGTACAAAAAGCAACAGGAGGGAAGAATACTTCTAAAGACAACAGTATTACAGCAAATGCATTAACTGTAAGCGGAACTATTAAAGATGCTGCAACGGGTAAACCATTACCTACAATTAATATTTCTGTTGTTAACTTTTCTGCCGCATTAACAGACGAGAAAGGAAATTTTACCATAAAAATTCCCAATAAATCTGCTACATTAAAAGTAGAAGGCGAAGGTTTCCAAACAAAAGAAATTCCTTTAAAAGGGCAAAAAACAATTGTAGCTTCCTTATATGAAGAAAGTTATAATTCTATTTACGATAATGTAAAATTACCCAACGGAGATAAGTTGGGAAGCCAAACCGTTTATGCAGCAACATCTATTTATACAGATGGTAATTGGGGAAGAAATAATGAAACTGCTGATGGCTTTTTGCAAGGCAAGGCATCGGGCTTAAATGCAACTATGCGTTCCGGCACACCTAATGCCGGTGCTTATTTGGCATTAAGAGGAATAAATTCTTTATATGCAAATAACCAGCCGCTGATAGTTGTTGATGGTGCCATTTTTGATATTAACGATTACGGCACTTCTGTTATTGCCAATCATTACACCAATGCATTGGCAACTATCGACCCGAAGGATATAGAAAATATTACTGTATTAAAAGATGGCTCTGCTACTTACGGAACTAAAGGTGCAAATGGCGTTATCATCATTACCACCAATCATGCAAAACAACTGGCCACTAAAATTGATTTTGCTGCTTACGCAGGAATAAATTATGCACCGGCAGATTTGCCTGTAATGAAAGCTGCGGATTACAGAGTGTATTTGTCAGACGTTTTAAAAACGAGAGGTTGGACAGATGCCCAAATTCAGGCACAACCTTATATGAACGATAATACTTCTAATGCCGATTATTACAGATACCACAATGAAACAAACTGGCAAGATCAGGTATTGGCCAACACCCCAACCAATAATTATTATTTAAAAGTTACCGGCGGAGATAATATTGCCAAGTATGCTTTGTCAATGGGTTATATGCAGGGAAATGGCATTACCAAAAGCACCAGTCTAAAAAAATACAGTGTAAGGTTTAATAGCGATTTAAATATTAGTAAACGATTAACCGCGGCAACTAATCTATCTTTTACTTATTACGAACATAACTTAAAAGATCAAGGGCTTACTCCTAAAACAAACCCTGTTTATTTGGCTTTGGTTAAAGCACCTTTTTTACCGATAAATCAGATTGATGATAAAGGTGTTGTTTCTCCTAACATAGCAGATACGGATACTTTTGGCGTAAGTAACCCAAGTGCTGTAATTGCCAATATGATTGATAACAGCAAATCATATCGTTTTTATGGAACAGTATCTTTCAAATATAAATTAACAAACAGTATTAACATAGGAACATTGCTGGGCTTAACTTTCGATAAAACACGGGAGCAAAGATTTGTTCCGAGGAAAGGAGTTGCCAACGATACATTAGCCAATGCAATTGCAGACAGCCGTATGGCCGGCAGTGTTAAAAGATTAAATGCTTTGTACAATGAAACCTACTTTGAGTTTGCTAAAAAATATAATTACACAAGCGATTTAAACATCAGAGCAGGGTTAAGATTCTTAAACAGTTCTAACGAACAGGATATTGCGTTGGGATATAATTCTGCTACCGACGATTTTATAAGTGTAGGTACCGGTGTTACTTCTTTAAGAAAGGTAATGGGAGATATTGGAAAATATACATGGCTTAATTATTATGCTTCTGTAGATTATGCTTTCAAAAACAGATACTTCTTATCGGCAAATGTTGCGGTAGACGGCTCCTCAAGATTTGGCCCCGATGCCGTACAGGGAATCAAAATTGGTGGCAATAGTTTTGCGGTAATGCCCTCCGTTGCAGCCGGCTGGTTAATATCATCAGAAAAATTTTTAGCGGATAATAAATTTATTGACGTTTTAAAATTGCGTGCAAGTTTAAGTAAAACCGGCAATGATGATATTGGTAATTATACATACAAACAATCTTATGTTGCCCAAAATTTATTGGGTGTGCAAGGTTTGGTAAGAGGCAACATTGCAAACCCTGCATTGCAATGGGAAGATAATACCAAGTTTAATATTGGTGCAGATGTAGCAATATTAAACGAAAGACTAAACTTTAGTATAGATTATTACAATAACAAAACCAATAAGATGTTGGTGTTCGAAACATTGCCATCTGCATCCGGCTTTTCTACTGTTGTAAATAATTCCGGTGCAATGAAAACAACAGGAATAGATTTTAATGTTAATGCAAGAATCATCAACAAAAAATCATTGAAATTAGATGCCGGTGTTATTTTAATGTTGTACAGAAATAAAGTAACAAGCCTCCCTGCAGATATCGTTACAAATTATGGCGGTGCATCTATGCTTAGCACTGTTGGTTCTTCAGGTGCGGTATTTTATGGCTACCAAACCAGAGGCGTATTTGCAACCGATGCAGATGCTTCAACGGCAGCATTAACAAAAAAGTCTGCAAACGGAACAATGGTTGGTTATGGTGCAGGTGATGTACGCTTTGTGGATGTGAATGGAGACCATATTATAGACGATAAAGACAAAGTACAGATAGGAAACCCTAATCCGGATTTTACAGGAGCTTTTACTTCTAAATTAACTTACAAATCGTTTTCATTGGATGTACTCTTTACATTCAGTAAAGGAAATAAAATATACAATGGTATCCGTGCAAATTTAGAAGCACAATCAGATGCAGACAATCAACTGCTAAGTGTAAATAATAGATGGAGAACACAAGGCCAGGTTACTAATATGCCAAAAGCAACCTGGGGAGACCCGATGGGTAACAGCAGCTTTTCTGATCGTTGGATTGAAGATGGCTCTTTCTTAAGATTAAAAACAATATCTGCCAATTATAATCTTCCATTAAAATCAACTTACTTGGTAAAATATATCAGCTTTTATGTTACCGGAAACAATCTGCTAACATTCACTAAATATTTAGGATACGATCCTGAGTTTTATTCGGCAGAAACCATGTTTGCCCGTGGTGTTGATGTAGGGTTGGAACCCAATTACAAATCTGTAATTGGCGGTATTCGCATCGGTTTATAATCATTAGAAATTTTTAAACGCATTGTTTAATATGAAATCACAGAATAATAAAAAAATATTTGCAGTCATTATGTTATTGTCGGTTTTGTCTTTATCAATAACATCCTGCAAAAAACTGTTAGATAAAACACCCGAAACTTATTTAACTGCCAACAATATGTATCGGGATGTGTATGATGCCGATGCTGCTGTGATAGGTGTTTATGGTAAGTTAATGAACTTATCAAAACAGTATATAGTTTTAAATGAATTGAGGGCAGATTTGTTGCAGGTTACAGATAATGCAGATGCTAATTTGAGGGAATTAAATACACATAGTGTTAGTGCCGGTAACCCGTATGCAGACCCTACACCTTTTTATAGTGTTATTAATGCTTGTAATGATGTGTTGAAGAATTTGAAGATAATGATTGCTGCCAATAAATTAAAGCAATCAGAGTTTGATCAACGTTATTCCGATATTGGTGCACTGCGTTCTTGGTTGTATTTACAATTAGGTATTCATTGGGGCGATCAGGTAAAATATGTAACCAATCCTTTAGAAACAATTACTGCAGTAAAAGATTTGAATAATTATCCAACACTTGCATTTAATACTTTGCTTGATTCGTTAATCAGTTTTACCAACACATTGCCGTATCAACAACCTTATCCATTTGGTACCAGTATCAATACAGGATTAATTACAAATTTTGATGGCAGTAACACCAGAAGATTTTTCATAGACAAGTTTGCTTTATTGGGCGATTTGAATTTGTGGAAAGGAAATTATACACAAGCTGCTTCTTTTTACAGAAAACTGATGGAACCTAATTTAAACGGATATGATGCCGATATTTCCGGCTTATTCAATGGTGGCGATCAGTTTTATCAGGAGTTTAAACAACCGTATGCAGATGTTGCAAAAAATAATGATTTATGCGTAGGATATATTCGCTATAAGGAATCAGACCTTGGTTCTTTAATTGATAATAATGCGCAAGGGTGGCGTTCAATTTTTGCTCGTAGTCAGGATTTATTATGGTACCAGCAAATGGTTTGGGTATTACCATTCAACAGCAACTTTGCACCAACCAATCCTTTTGTTGATCTGTTTTCTAATCAGGGTGGCAGTTATTTAGTTAAGCCATCTACTGTTGCAATGAATAACTGGAACAGTCAAATGCAAAGTTCTCATGGAGGAACAGATTATTATGACACATTACCGGGCTTCCCGTTTGATGCAAGAGGTAATTTTACATGGCGTACCATAAGTGGCCAACCGGTAATTGTAAAATACTTATATAATTATTTAGATGCAACATCTTTCGTGCCTACCAATATTTTAACCAAAAACGGTCAATGGTTTTTAAACAGAGCAGCCAATATTCACCTACATTTTGCAGAAGCAGCCAACCGTGACGGAAGAAAAAAATTAGCCTATGCATTTGTCAACAAAGGAATAAGCTCCACATTCGATCCCAATCCCGGTGTTTCTGGCAGAGATGTAACCGGTATTATGAATACTTTGTACGATAACTACCCTTATAATTTTGATGCACGTAATGGAGAAACGCCAAGGTATAGGGGCGATTGGTATAGAAATGCCGGAATAAGAGGTTGTGCCGGATTAAAAAAAGTTACTATTTCTGGTGATAGTACATTGGCAATTGAAAATTCTATTTTAAATGAAAGTGCATTAGAGTTAGCGTATGAAGGACATCGCTGGCCTGATTTGGTAAGAATTGCTTTAAGAAGAAATGATCCGTCTGTTGTTGCCAATGCAGTATATCAAAAATTATTGAAAGATGGTAATCCGCAAGCCGCTGCAGTGCAAACAAAATTGATGGATAAAAAGAACTGGTATTTACCTTTTAAATAAAAATCTATTTTAAAAACAAAGTTTTAAAAACAGAGGTAATCAATTAAACGATTGCCTCTCTTTTTTAGTCTGATAAAACAACGTATTTAAATCAATAAAATACATGTTCATTTTGTCTCTCAACTTTTTCTTACAATTTAAAAACTGCTTATGATAGGGTTAAAAAAATTTGCATTACTAATTGCTGTAGTTGTTGCTTTTCATGCAAATGCACAACGTCAAATGGAATATCTAAACAGAGGTGTTTATGCAATTAATCAAGGCAATGGAAAAGTGTTTGTTAGCTGGCGCTTATTAGGAAACGATAATGCCAATGCGGCTTTCAATTTATATAGAACCATCAACAATAAAATAATAAAATTAAATGCACAACCCATTACCGGAGCTACCAATTTTGTTGATGAATCTGCAGATACAAACACTCAAAATATTTATACCGTAAAAACCATTATCAATAATAAAGAGGTTAATGAAACTGGCAATAGTTTTTCTGTTTCAGGGAAAGCAAAACCATATTTATCTATTCCTCTTAAAACACCTGTGGGTTATGCACCAAACGACATTTCCGTTGGCGATGTTGATGGGGACGGGCAATATGAAATTATTTTACATCAGGCAGGAAGAGGACATGATAATTCTCAAGCAGGTTTCACAGATCCTCCCATATTTCAATGCTATAAATTGGATGGAACTTTTTTATGGGAAATTAATCTTGGAAAAAATATTCGTGAAGGCGCTCACTACACACAATTTATGGTGTACGATTTAGATGGCGATGGCAAAGCAGAAGTAGTAATGAAAACTGCCGATGGTACAATTGATAGCAAAGGAAAAGTTATTGGTGATGCAAGTAAAGATTGGAGAAATGCAAATGGTTATATTTTGTCGGGCCCGGAATATTTAACTGTGTTTGATGGTTTAACCGGCGAAGCTTTATACACTACAGATTATATTGTACCTCGTAATGCTTTAACGCAAAATCCAACGCCGGATCAATTGAAAGATGGTTGGGGCGATGCGTATGGAAATCGTGTAGATCGTTTTCTGGCTTGCGTTGCATATTTAGATGGTGTTCATCCGAGTATTGTAATGTGCCGTGGTTATTATACCAGAACAGTGTTAGCTGCATGGGATTGGAAAGATAAAAAACTAACATCGCGTTGGGTTTTTGATACAAACAAAGAAGGCAATAAATCTTTTGCAGGGCAAGGCAATCACAACCTCACTGTTGCGGATGTGGACGGTGATGGTAAGGATGAGATAGTGTATGGCCAGATGACGGTTGATGATAATGGCACCGGATTATATTCTACGGGAATTGGCCATGCAGATGCATTACATGTAAGTGATTTGGATCCAGAGCGTCCGGGATTGGAAGTGTTTAGCACACAAGAAAGATTTGCAGATGCAGGAATGAATTTCAGAGATGCAAAAACAGGAGAAGTGATTTGGAAAGTTCCATCTGTTTCGCCCGATAAAGGAAATCAAGGTCCGGGCAGAGCATTGGCTTTAGATATTGATCCGCGTTATAAAGGTGCAGAGTGCTGGGTTGCAGGCGGCGGCATTGTTGGTTTGTACGATTGCAAAGGAAATAAAATAAGTGATAAAACACCGCCCTGCAATATGGGTATTTTTTGGGATGATGATGATTTAAGTGAAATCTTAAACGGAACTTATGTTGCTAAATGGGATTACTTAAACAATACCACCGTAAAAATATTTGATGCAAAAGATTTTGGTTGTGTGTCTAACAACGGAACAAAAGCCAACCCTTGTTTAAGTGTGGATTTATTTGGCGATTGGAGAGAAGAATTAATTTACAGAACAAGCGATAATAACGAATTAAGAATTTTTTCTACTACCATTCCAACAAAAAGAAGATTATTTACGTTAATGCATGATCCGCAGTATCGTTTAAGTATTGCATGGCAAAACGTTGCTTATAACCAACCGCCGCACACCAGTTTTTTCATGGGTGATGGAATGAAGAATCCGCCAAAACCTAATATTGTGGTGACTAAAAAATAGAATTTTTCTTTTGTTGCTAAATGATAGGAACGTACAAGTGTGCGACGCAACAGGTGCGTCATGTTTGTACAAAAGCCGGCAACAAAAAGTTTTTATAACGATGGGCGCAATGTTAATGAAAACGGAATGGGAACATGATCGGCAGTATTTTCCATAATAAGTTGTGCGGCTTTTTTACCCATCATTTCAAAGTCGGTTGAAATAGTGGTGATGCCGTTTAATATTATTTTTTTCATGGGCGATTCGTTGTAAGAAATAACGCCAACATGTTTGCCAACTTTTAACCTGGTGGCCAATATTTTTTCGATAAGGATAACCAAATCGGTATCCATTAAGCTTAAATACACACAACCTTCTTTAATGGGTTCGTTGGCAATATTATGAACGAGCCTGTAACTAAATGCATATTGCTGGCAAAATTTATAAAAGCCTTTGAGAATTTCCTGCGGAAAATAACTGTCTTTTGGAAAGATGATTTTGATGGTATGATATTTTGCTAACCGTGGCAAAGCCTGCTCCAGTGCATGATAAATATCGTTTTCAAAATCTTCGTATACGGCTGCGAATTTTCCATGAACACCGGGTTGTAATTTATCCATCAATATTAATTTTTCTGATGGAATGGTGTTGATGATTTCCTGTGCATTTTCGCCGCCATCAATAAAATGCGGAATTATTACGTAATGTGTGTAATCGTTTTTTTTACTTTGTATTAAACGCTTAAAAAAAACATAATCGTTATTATAGATATAAAAATCTATAGAAGCCATATCGCCTAATGCAAGTGCAAAAGCATCGTAAATAACTTTCTTGTGCGGACTTAATTTATTGAACAACAAAAATATTTTCAGCTCATGCTTAATGTCGGCGGTTTTTACAAAATATCCTTTGCCCGGAACAGAACCCAACACACCGATTTCTTTTAAATATTTATAACCTTTTTCTGCGGTATCTCTCGAAATTTCAAATTCGAAACTTAATTCGTTAATGGAAGGAAGCACTTCTTCTTTCTCAATCTTACCATCGCTGATTGCTTTTATAATAGCATTGGCCAGTTGCAAATATTTAGGTGTTGCAGAAAAATAATCGATAGACAGATACTGAAAGATGGGGTTCTTTTTCATTATTTGCAAGATGCTGAAAACCGAAATAGTTTTTTAACAGCATCCAAACTTACATATTTATTAGAACATATAAAATGAGTAGCATAAACCATGATAGAGCATGACAGATGCGGTTTTCTATCTAAGTATTTTTACTATCACGGAAATTATATTGCTAAGCCATTTTGAAACGTAACTCATGGTAATACTTTTTGGTGTTTTATTTCATTTTATCGGAGGATTTGCATCGGGTAGTTTTTATATGCCTTTTAAGAAGGTTAAAGGGTGGAGTTGGGAAAGTTTTTGGATAATTGGGGGCCTTTTTTCCTGGTTGATAGTTCCGCCTTTAGCAGCTTATTTAACTGTTCCTGATTTTGTATCTATTATCAGGTCTGCAAGCGGCACAACGCTTATCAATACTTATATCATGGGGCTTTTGTGGGGTATTGGTGGTTTAACGTATGGGTTGGGTGTGCGTTATTTAGGTGTTGCATTAGGCAGTTCGATTATTCTTGGTTTATGCTCTGTGTTTGGTGCATTATTGCCTTCGGTATACTATTATTTTAATCCGACTCCGGGAAAAGACACCATCGCAGATTTATTTGGTACACATTGGGGATTACTTGTTGTTGCAGGATTGGCATTATGTGTGGTAGGAATTATTGTGAGCGGGAAAGCAGGCGGAAGAAAAGATAAAGAAATTGGCGCTTCTCACATAGATGCTTCCGGAAGTGAATATCAATTTGTAAAAGGATTAATACTTGCAATTGTATCGGGTGTATTAAGTGCATGTTTTAGTTTTGGAATTGAAGCAGGCAGTTCTATGGGTGCTGTTGCAAATGATGCGTGGAAAGCATTGCATCCGGGAGAAGGTGAATTTTTATTTCGTAATAACGTAATTTTTATTGTAATCCTTTGGGGCGGACTAACCACCAATTTTATTTGGTGTATGATTTTAAATATACGTAATAAATCTTTCGGGGATTATACCAATAAACAAACACCGTTACTTAAAAATTATATTTTAAGTGCATTGGGCGGAACAACATGGTTTCTGCAATTTTTCTTTTACGGTATGGGCGAAAGTAAAATGGGTAATGGTGCAAGTTCGTGGATATTACACATGTCGTTCATCATTCTTGTTGCAAATATGTGGGGATTGGTTTTGAAAGAATGGAAAGGAGTAAGCAAAAAAACAATTACAACCATTACAATAGGTATTGCCATCATCACATTATCCGTATTAATTGTAGGGTATGGCAATTCTCTAAAACCTTAATTTTTTTAATTCTTTTTTATGGCAACCGCAGTAACAAATTTTAAACATGTGAGCTATTTGTGGGATGAAAAAAAAGCAGCAGAACTGGCTGGCGATGAAGTTGCTTTATTAGTATATCGTTCAAATCTTTTGGGAGCAGATTTACGTTTAACCAATTATGGTGGTGGTAATACTTCTTGCAAAGCAATGGCAAAAGATCCTTTAACGGGAAATGGAACAGAGGTAATGTGGGTGAAAGGCAGTGGTGGAGATTTGGGAACAATGAAACGCAACGGGCTTGCAGCTTTATATGTTGATAGGTTAAGAAGTTTAAAAAATATTTACCGTGGTATTGAGCATGAGGATGAAATGGTTGAATTATTTAATCATTGTATTTACGATTTAGCTTCCAAAGCCCCATCAATCGATACACCACTGCATGGTTTTCTTCCATTCAAACATATAGATCACTTACATCCCGATGCAGCTATTGCAATTGCTGCTGCAAAAGATGGAAAAAAAATTACCAAAGAAT
>Ga0310914_10002420_pt1 | contig 12571 bp, 10 predicted proteins | sample GREbulkMGAN108_FD_203450 | JGI IMG/M metagenome (GOLD analysis project Ga0310914, IMG submission 203450) | Lab enrichment of tropical soil microbial communities from Luquillo Experimental Forest, Puerto Rico - GRE.bulkMG.AN108 | ecosystem: Environmental > Terrestrial > Soil > Tropical forest >...
GAGTTCAACATCGTCCACAATATCTGCACCGACGCCGATGGCTGGGTCTATGTCGCCGACCGCGAGAACCATCGCGTCCAAGTGTTCGACGGCAACGGGAAATTCGAAACGCAGTGGAAGAACCTGCACCGTCCATGCGGCATGTACATGCCCTACGGGCACCGGCCGATCTGCTATATAGGCGAGGTTGGCCCAGCCGCTGCGGTCAGCCGCGACATTCCCAATCTCGGGCCGCGGGTCTCGATCGTCGATCACGAGGGCAAATTGATCGGCCGCTTTGGCGACACACCGGCGAGCACTGACCTCGGGAGGTTTCTGGCGCCGCACGGGCTCGCCGTCGACCGGCATGGCGACATCTATGTCGGCGAGGTTTCCTGGACCGCCTGGCCGCAGATTTACCCGGGCCGGCCGCATCCCGCCAATCTGCGCTCCCTGCAGAAATTCGAAAAGGTCGAATGACGTGGTGTGCTAAACTCGTGACAAAATTCCTCGGTGCCATGCGCAGCGCCGAGAAACGCCTAGAACGGAGAAACTGATGCAATTGATGTATTTCACCGAGCAGCCGATGTCGGCCTATCCGGCCGATGAAGGTCTGAAATTTGGCGCCACCGCGCTGATGTTCTCGAACAAATACTTCGACCCGATCGCCGGCAGCCGGCTCTATAACGAATATCTCGAGCATTACATCTATGCCGAGGAGATGGGTATTGAAGGCTTCATGCTGAACGAGCACCACAATGCGCCGTTCTGCATGCAAGCCAAATGCAACATCTTTGCCTCGATCCTCGCCGCGGTGACCAAAAAGGCGAAGATCATCCTGCTCGGCAACCCATTGCCGTTAGCCGACAACCCGGTGCGGCTCGCCGAGGAATTGTCGATGATCGACATGATCTCCAAGGGCCGGCTGGTTTCGGGCTTTGTCCGCGGCGGCGGGCAGGAGCAATTGGCCGCCGGCGTCAGCCCGGCCTACAATCGGGAGCGCTTTCAAGAGGCGCACGATCTGATCGTCGCCGCGTGGACGCGGGAGGGGCCGTTTCGCTGGGAAGGCACCCATTACCAGCACCGCGTCGTCAACCCGTGGGCGGTGCCATTGCAGAAGCCGCATCCGCGGGTGTGGATCCCCGGTGTCATCAGCCCCGAGACGGTCGTCTGGGCCGCACAGCGCGGCTACCCCTATATCGCACTTAACACGCCGATCGACCGGACGAAACGGATCTGGGAGATCTACGACAACGTGGCGGCCGAGGCCGGCTTTACCGGCGGTCCGGACTACCACGGGATGTTGAAGCAGATCCACGTCGCCGAGACCGAGGAGAAGGCGCTCAAGAACGCTGCGCAATTCAGATGGATGCAGGGCGAATTCACCGGTCTCGCCCACCCCGTTTGGAGCACGCCCTCGGGTTACGGAAGTCCCGAAAACCGCCGCGCCTTTGTCGAGTTTGCCTCCGGCCGGTCGAGAAACCCTCGCTATCGCCCGGAGCTGGAAAAACAACTCGAAGATTTGATGATCATCGCCGGCACGCCAAAGCAGGTGATCGCCAAATTGCGGATTCTGCTCGAAGAGACGCGGCCCGGCATTCTCGGCATCTGGGGGAATGACGGCAACGTGACGCACGAGGACGCCAAGACCTGCATCCGCCTCCTCGGGCAAGAGGTGTTCCCGGCGGTGCGCGAAATGGCCGAGGAATTCGACCTCAAGAGCCCGTTCGAAACCAACCAGCCGGTCAGCATCGACTATATGGACGGCCTCAAAGAGCCGGTCCGCGCGGCGGCCGAATAGATCGGAGACACAGGGATGCCCTCGATCGTCGGTACCTGGAAATTGGCCCACGCGACGGCTCGCGATGCCGCCGGCGCGGGCCGGCCGGCACCCTATGGGGGAAAGGGGATCGGCCGGGTGACGTTCACCGCCGAGGGGCGCATGATGTCGGTTGTCTGCGATGGGCGCCGGGAATTGCCGGCCGGCACCCGGCGGGAGTACAGCTCCTATTGCGGCAACTACACCTTTGACGGCTCGCGGCTCGTCACTCGGGTCGATGCGGCATCAGACCCGAGCCGCATCGGTAGCGATCAAGTGCGCGGCGTGCGTTTCGAGGATGGCCGCATGATCCTTTCGCCGCCGCCGCGCCAAGCGGGCAGGAGCGAGGAATACCGCGAGCTGATTTGGGAGCGCATTGCGGCGGAATAGCGCCTCGGTGGCTTTAACGGGGCTCCCGCTCCGGCCTCTCGTCCGCCCCCGAGTCTCGTGATGCGAGCATCAGCTTGAGGCGTTCCGCCAATTCCGCCAAGCGATAGGGCTTCGCGATGAAGAAGTTAGCCGGTTCCTCCCCGGCGGAGAGGGCCATGCGACGGCCGGAGGTGAGCAGCACGGGGAGCGCGGCGTGACGTCGATTGATCCAGCGAGCAAGACCCAGCCCATCCATGGTTCCGGGCATATTCACATCGCACATGACAACGTCGATCGGTTCGCCGGAGACAAATACCGCAATCGCCTCCGCGGCATCGGCGGCTTCGACCACCGTGTAGCCCGATATTCGCAGGTACTCCGCGACGGCGGCACGGATCAGAATCTCATCCTCGACTACGAGAACTCTTGTTGGGCACGCGTTACCCTCTGACGGCGACGGATCTGCGCGGGATGGGACCATCACGGCGCAAACGGTGTCACCGCGCCGTGGGTTCCAAAAGGCGATTGCCTCCTGGAACGAGGGAGGCGCCGCGGCTCTGCAGCTTTTCTGCCTGCCCCGCTTCAGCCACCTCCAGCTCTTTCCCTAAAGTCTTCGGCGCTGCTCGCCCGTCGTTGCCGAAGGCTGATGCGTTGAACAACTTCCTGCGGTTCGTAAGGTTTTCGAGCGGGCCATCGTCACAAAGGTCGCTCGCCCCCGGAGATTACGGGACGAGCTGGACATCCCACGTCTTCACCGGCGGGGCATCCGTGCGGTTCCACCAGCCGCCGCCCAAAGCCTGGAACAGTGCCGCGGTGTCCGCAAAGCGCGCGGCCCGCGCCTGCACCAAAGCAAGCAGCGCCGTGTCATAGGTGTTTTCGGCAGTCAGAAGACCCAGATAGCCGATGGCCCCGAGCTGCAACTGGCGGCGGGCGATTTCGAGGCTCTTGGAGGCGGCGCGTTCGGCGGCATAGGCCGCCTTCAGAGTCTCGGCGTCGGATTGCAGCGCGTGCAGGCTGTCGGCGACGTTTTGAAAAGCGGCGATGACGGTGCTGCGATACATCTCTGCCGCTTCGTCGAAGGCGGCGTCGGCAGCGCGCTTCTTGTGCAATAAGGTGCCGGCGTCAAAAACCGTTTGCGCCACGTTGCCGGCCACGCTCCAGAACGCGGTGCCGGGCGTCGTAATGAACTGACTGATCATGTTGGACGCAGTGCCCGCATTGCCGGTCAGCGTGAATTGCGGCAGCTGAGCGGCGACGGCCACGCCGATCTGGGCGCTTGCCGTGTGCAACTGCGCTTCCGCCGAACGCACATCCGGACGCTGATCGACCAATTTCGAGGGCAGGCTGACGGGCAGGTCCCGCGGCAACTGCAGCGCGGTGAGCTCGAATTTCTCCGCGGGCTCCTGGCTCGGCAACCGGCCGATTAGCGCGGTCAACAGGTCGCGCTGCACAGCCAATTGCTTTTGCAATGGCGGCAATGTCGCCTGCGCCTGCGCCAAGGTCGCTTCGACCGCCGCGACATCCGCCCCCGCCACCTGGCCGAGCGCCAATTGCTTCTGTAGGATGTCGAGCGAACCCGTCTGGATTTTGATGATTTCCTCGGTCGCCGCGATCTGGCCGCGCAAGGACGCCTCCTGCACCGCCGCGGCAACGACGTTCGAGGTCAGGGTCAGATACGTGGCTTCGAGCTGAAATTGTTGAAATTCCGCCGTAGCGGCCAGCGATTCGACCTCGCGCCGCGTGCCGCCGAATACGTCCGGCATATAGCTCACCGCCACTTGGCCGGTGTAGAGGCTGAAATAGGGGCTGCCCGACGACGAAGCGGGCGAAAGCGCACCGGTCGCTGTCTTGTTACGGCTGGGCGAAAAGCTGGCGGCGACCGTCGGGAAAAACGCGCCCTGCTGCGCGTAGACATTTTCCCAGGCTTGGCGCAATGCCGCCTCCGCCGCCGGCAAGGTCGGGTTGTTCTTTAGCGCCTCCTCAATCAGGGTATTGAGGGATGTCCAAAGCCTGCACGAAGCGCTGCGCCTCACCGCCGGCGACCTCGGCTGAAGCCGTTTGCTGCGCGAGCGGTGCGGACGTGTACCCGGTGACGTCCGGTGCTGTGGGACGCTCGAAATCCGGCCCCACCGCGCATCCCGACAGCGCGGCCAGACCAATGGCGGGCAACCAGCCGCCCGCGCGGTGGACGGCGCGCATCGCTATTCGGCGGGCGCGGGTAGTTGCCGCGCCAGCGCGACCGGCGCCTTCCGGCGCGAAAAGAGGTCGATCAGCACCGGCATCACGATCAAGATCAAGAACGGCGCCAAGAAGCTACCACCGACCACGACCACCGCGAGCGGCTTTTGCACCTGCGAGCCGATGCCTGTCGAAAGGGCGGCCGGCAACAGCCCAACACAGGCGACGATGCAGGTCATTGCGACCGGGCGCATCTTCACGGAAAAGGCGCGCGCGACAGCCGCGCTCCGCTCCAGGCCGGCATCGATCAGCGTATTGAAATAGGCGATGACGATAATCCCATTCATGACCGAGATGCCGAACAGCGCGACAAAGCCGATCGCGGCCGATACGCTGAACGGGATGCCCGTCAGGACCAGCGCAAATATACCGCCGATCAACGCCATCGGAATGGCACTCGCCGCCAGTACGGTGTCCGTCATAGTACCGAAGTTCAAAAACAGCAGCATACAAATGAGCGCTAGGCTAAGGGGCACCGCGACCGCGAGCCGGTCGATCGCCTCTTGCAGTTCGCCAAACTCGCCGACCCATTCGATACGCAAACCGGGGGGCAATGCCACCTGCTCGGCGACTTTACGCTGCGCCTCGAGCACGGCGCCGCCGAGGTCGCGGTCGCGCACGCTGAATTTGATCGGGATATACCGCTCCTGACCTTCGCGATAGATGAAGGAAGGGCCGGAGACCAGGCTCACCTTGGCCACGTCGGTCAGCGGAATCTGGACGATTCCGCTGCCGTTCGGGTTTGTCGCGCCGATCGTGATGTGCCGGATCGCATCAAGGTTCTGGCGGTATTGCGGCGCCAGGCGGACGACGATCGGGAAATTGCGGTCGCTGCCATACTCATAGACATTGCCGGCGGCGGTCCCGCCGATCGCGGCTTGTATGGTCGAGTTGATGTCGCCCGGCGCCAAGCCGTATCGAGCGGCGCGCTCCCGGTCGATCTCGATGTTGACGGTCGGCTGACCCACCGTATCGAAGACGGCAAGATCAGTGACGCCCGGCACAGTTTTCATCACCTGTTTGATCTTGTAGGCAGCCTTCTGGATCGCATCGAGGTCGTTGCCGTACAGCTTGATCGAGTTTTCTCCCTTTACGCCGGACGCCGCCTCCTCGACATTGTCCTGGATGTATTGCGAGAAGTTGAAATCGACCCCGGGAAATTCCGCGGCTAGCGCATCGTTGATCTGCTGCGTCAGCTTCTCCTTGTCGACACCCTCGGGCCAGGTGTCGAAGGGCTTTAGCGGCACATTGAATTCGGCGTTGAAGAAGCCGGTCGCATCGGTCCCATCATCCGGCCTTCCGAGTTGAGAGATGACCGTCACGGCTTCCGGGAAGCTCCGAATGATTTGACGCATGCGGTTGACATATGGGGTCGCCTCCTCGAGCGAGATTGTCGGCGGCAAGGTCGCGCGGATCCACAAATTGCCTTCCTCGAGGTGGGGCAGAAATTCGAGCCCGAGCGCCCTCACGCCGAGCACCGCGAATGCAACGAGCACCGCCGCACCGCCAAGGGTCAAAATCCGGTTGGCGACGGCAAAGTCGAGGACGGGTTCGTAGACGCGGCGCAAGCCGCGTACGATCAATGTCTCGGTCTCGCTTACCCGCTCCGGCAGCAGCAATGCACTCAACGCCGGCGAGATCGTGAATGTGGCAATCAGTCCTCCGGCAATGGCATAAGCATAAGTCTTGGCCATCGGGCCAAAGATGTGTCCTTCGACACCGCTCAGGGTGAACAGCGGGACAAAGCCGGCGATGATAATGCCGGCGGCGAAGAAGATCGCCTGGTTGACCTCGCTCGCCGAACGCAAGATCGTGCGCAGCTTGCCGGTCAAGCCGAAGCGCTGTGCGATACCGGTTGGCGCGTATTCATGGTGCTGTTCGCCCTCGCTCAAATGCCGGAAGACGTTTTCCACCATGATTACCGTCGCGTCGACGATCAGGCCGAAATCAATCGCGCCGACCGACAGCAAATTCGCCGACTCGCCGCGCCATACCATAATCGTAATCGCGAAGAACAGTGCGAACGGGATCGTCGCCGCGACAATGATGGCGGTCCGCAAATTGCCGAGGAAAATCCACTGGACAAAAAAGATCAGCACGATGCCGAAGATCATATTGTGCAGCACCGTGCTCGTCGTGACGTTGATCAGCTCCCGACGATCATAGATCTTCTCGAGCCGCACGCCGGGCGGCAGAATCCCGGTCGTGTTGATCTTCTCGACCTCGGCGGTGACGCGGCGGATGGTGGGCAGGCTTTGTTCGCCGCGACGCATCAGGACGATGCCCTGGACGATGTCCTCGTCGTCATCCTGTCCGACGATGCCGAGACGCGGCTGGTGGCCGATCGTGACGGTAGCGACATCTTTGACGTAGACCGGCGAACCGTTGTTCGAGGCCAGCATCGTGTTGCGCAGATCATCTAGAGTGTGAATCAGACCGACGCCTCGCACGACGGCGGCCTGAGGTCCGAAATTCACAGTCTGCCCGCCGACATTGATGTTGCTGTTGTTGAGGGTTTGCAGCATCTGCGGCAGGGTCAGACCATAAGCGCGCAGCTTGTCGAGATCGACGGTGACCGAGTAATTCTTGGTCTTTCCGGCCCAGCCGCTGACATCGATGACCCCCGGGACCGCCTTGAACCGGCGTTCGAGAACCCAGTCCTGGAGTGTCTTCAGATCGGTGACCGAGTACCCGGGAGGCCCAACGATGCGATACCGGTAGATCTCGCCGATCGGACTTGCCGGCGAAATCTGTGGCGTTGCGCCATTGGGCAGCGGGGCCAATTGCGAAAGCCGACCGATAACCTTCTGCTCGGCCTCGTCGTAAGTGTAATCGTAAGTGAATTCCACCCGGACGTCGGAAAGGCCGAAGAGTGAGATCGTCCGAATCGACCGAACGTGGGGAATGCCCGTCATCTGAATTTCGATCGGGATCGTGAAGTAGCGCTCGATTTCCTCCGCCGACTGGCCCGGGGCTTGGGTGATGATCTCAACGCGCGGCGGCACCGGGTCCGGGTAGGCCTCGATGTTGAGCTTGGTGAAGCTGAGGATGCCTGCAGCGAATACGAACAGCAGCAGCGCGACCATCAGGACGCGTTGCTTGAGCGCGAAGGCGACGACCGCGTTCATGTGTGTTGCCTCGGCCCGGCAGTTCAGTCGGCCTTGGCGGCGCGGTCAATAAAGACAGTGCCGCTCGTCACGACCTTTTCGCCTGGCGACAGACCCGCGAGAACCTCGACCATGCCGTCGCTGGTCCGTCCCACGCGAATCTCGCGCAATGCCAAGCTGTCGCCGTCACCGGCGACCCAAACACGAGCCTGCTCTCCCTCGTAGACGATGGCACTCAGCGGAACCGCCGGCGCCGTCGATGCCTGCCCGGTTATGATGCTGAAATTCGCAAACATGCCGGGTTTCAGGGCGCCATCGGCATTTTCGACCTCGGCACGAACGGGCAGACGGTGCGTGTTTGGATCGATCGAAGGAGCGACCCAGGAGATCTTTCCTTTGAAGAGGCGGTCGGGAAAGGCCAGCACATGGACCTCTAGCGGCAGGCCGTTACGCATCAACGGAGCATCCACCTCCCTTACATTGGCGATCAGGTATACGGTCGCAAGGTCGCTGATCGTGTAGACCGGGTTGGTGGCACCACTGGCTTCACTGTTGATGTATTGCCCGACCCCGATTTGGCGCTGAGTGATGGTCCCGCCAATCGGCGCCGTCACGGTCGCCACCGGATTAAGCTTTTGTGTCGGTTGGGCTTCGAGCGAGGCAATCTCCTCATCCGTCTTGCCGAGGATCCGCAGCCGACTGCGCACCGCATGCAAGGCGATTTCGTCGGCGCGGACAGTGTTTTGCGCGGTGATCAGATCGGTCTGGGCCTGTTGCCAATCTTTGAGGGAGCCCCCTTGCGCCAAATAGAGCTCGTGGGTGCGTTTTTCGGTGGTTTGCGCCATCGTCAGCTGAGAGCGCGCCGTCTGCAGATTGGCGAGCGCGGTGATCAGGTCGTTCTGTGCCTGCACGAACTCGCTCGCATGGATTACAAAGAGCGGGTCACCGGGTTTTACAACATCGCCGAGCATAGCGATTACTTTGATGACCCGCCCGGAATAGTGCGAGAACACCGGGGTTGTCAGATCGTCATCGACCGCGATGTTACCCTCGGTAACTTCTTCGGGACGAAAGGCCATCGTCTTCACGGGTTCGAGCTTCAGACCTCGCCATTGCTGCTGCGTTGGCCGGAATGTTCCCGGCGAATCTGCCGATGTTGTGGGTCGAGCGCTTTCCGGCTGATCAGCTGGTCGCGTCCATATGAGCCAGCCCGCACCCACCCCGAGAGCCGCGACCAGCAAGAGAGAGAACAGTTGTGCGCGCGGCGAAACTCGTCTGCTCTTCGGGGAGATCGGTGGCTGGATATCCCGCATCATGCGCTCGGCAAAGGCAAGGAAGCAGAGGTAGCGTTGGGCGCACGCTACCCCTCGGTGCCTTTCGACGGCCTATCCACTGAATTACCATTTGGTAATGCGCCGTGCCGCGCTCAGCGTCTTCGAGCCTTTGCTGGTGCTCATGCCGCTCGCTCAGAAGTCGTACGACAAGATCATCTTGAGTACCAATGCGTCGGAAGCTGCAGTGAAGCCGTGGCCGATGCCGAATTCGAGGCTCACAGGATCGGCCTTATAATCGACCACCGCGAAGAGCGTTTGCCGCTGCCGGCCGAGCGGCTCGAAGTGGCTAAGCTGGCCGTAATCTGCGTAGTGCTCAAATGCGGCCGCCCATTTTTCGGAGAAATTATAGGCCACCCGGGCGGCTGGCGCGAAATCCAGCGAGCCCAGACCTCGGAACGAAGTGTCGAGGATCGGATTAGCGATCAGATCAACAGGCCCGATCCGGACGCCGAATATCGGCCGGATCTCGCCCGAGTTGCGGGTCGGCTCCCAATAGAGGGCATTGAAGCTGAGTTCGAAATTCACGCCGTAGAAAAAGGTTCGCTCTTGAGCGTGCGGCACGACGAACTCGGCACGCAATTTCGCGCCGTCGATTAGGAAGTGTCCGCTCCCGGTCCACGAGTAGAGGGGTACATAGGCGCCCAGCTCCAGCCAATCAGTCACTCCGTAGGCCCATTCGGGGACGCCGTTTAGTGTGTGATTCGGCACGATGCCGCCCTGGAAATCGGGCTGTTGTCGACCGATCGGGGTATAGTTGTTGTGCAGCTGCAGGCTGAACTGCCCCGGGCTGTTGATGTCGGCGTCGTAGACCTGGATCTCGTCGGTCTGGGCATGGGCGCTCGCGACGAGGAGCCACGCGAGCGCGACGATGGCGACGATTCCCAGCGACCCCGAGCGGCAACCCGAAAGGACCCGACTGGAATGAATGGCTGGTGCCCTAGGTTATCGGTCGCTGGGGGACCCACTCCTCGGCGCGGCTCCTTCTTCTTCCGTGGGAGGCCCGAAGCGTAATCGATCGGGAATCATGCGGACCCCAGTCGTGAATTTGTAACGGTCGAGCTTAGCGCGGGGCAAAGTCATCTCGATAAAATACGCCGCCCAGCCTGCTTCGCATCTGCACCTTCGCAACGTAGAAGCCGTCTCCCCGATCCGTTGAAGCCGAACTCGTGCAGATTCGGCCGATCGGGTTGGCGCATCGCAAGGCCTGTGACGACAATTGCACACAAACCTAGTCGTCGGCTTCCAGCCATACCATTTCCGCCGGTTTTGCGCTCTGCTGGACCACAGCGTCGGCACGCGGCAGGACAATGCGGGCTAGAAGCCCGGGGTCGGCATCATCCAGACAGAGTTTTCCCCAATGCAGCGAGGCGATAGCGGTCACGATCGATAGGCCGAGGCCGTTGCCCGGCAGGCTGCGGCTCTGGTCGAGACGGTAGAACCGATCGACGACACGGGAGCGCTCGGCCGGCGGAATGCCTGGGCCATTGTCTCGAACCACCATCGAGACGGTATCGCGATCCTGGATCACACCAACGCGTACGGTCGCCCCGCCGCCGGCGTACTTCAGGGCGTTATCGATCAGATTCGCAGCCGCGCTCGTCAGCAGGTTCCGATCACCGAGCGCGATCGACCCCTCTTCGATCTCGCTGACAAGGGTTATCCCTTCGGCTTCCGCGGCGGCATCATAGAGTTCGACGACGTCGCTCAGCACCGAGGCGAGCTGGACCGGCGCAAAGGATTGCCGGCGCGCCCCCGATTCCGCCTCGGCGATTTGCAGCAGCCTGTCGAGCATCTGAATGAGTTCGTCGACTTGCTGAATGGCGAAGCGCGCCGTACCGGCGAGCTGAGCCGCGTTGTCGCCGGGCCGTAGCGCCTCTTCGAGCCGGCTGCGGATGCGGCCGAGCGGCGTTCTGAGATCGTGGGCAATCGCGTTGGAAACGTGCCGCACTCCGTCCATCAGGTGCTCGATGCGGTCGAGCATGCGGTTGATGTCACGGTTCAACCGTGCAAACTCGTCCTCCACGTCGGATATCGGGATCCGCCGACTGAGGTCACCTGCCTCGATTTCCAGAGCCGTGCGGCGGATCGCACCGACCCGGTGCTCGAGCTGCCGGCGAAACAGCAGGGCGCCGCCGATTGCCAGCAGCAGCGCCACCGCTCCGCCCGCCAGCAGCGACCGCCATACCAGTCGCTCGATTTCCCGCTGGTCCTGCAAGTCGCGACCGACCACGAGGATCGAACCGTCCGGCAAAAGACGCGGCAACAGTCTGCTGAGAGATGGGCGACCATTACGCATCACCGCCAAATCCGTCAGGCGGTCGAGCGGTGCGCTCTTTTGTGTCCAGCCAAAAATGTTGCCGACGATTTTTCGTCCATCGGGTGCGACCAGCAAATAGACCTCGGTATCCTGCTCGATGCCGTCCACGAGCAACTGCTGTATTTCCTGTCGCAATCCCGCATCGCCACGGCTCTCAAAATGCTCGGCGAGACGATTTGACAGAGAGAGCAGCTTTGCGTCGGTACTGCGCTCGAGCACACCGACGGTGCCGAAGTAGAACGCCGCCGAAATCACCGACATCGAGCCGATGGCAAGAAGCCCGTAGCTCAGCGCCAGGCGGAATGCGACCGTGCCCCAGAACTTAGCCATCGGCGGATATCAAATAGCCGATGCCGCGCACCGTATGGAGCAATTGCGGCGAGAAGTCCTTGTCGATCTTGCTTCGCAGACGGCTGATCTGGACATCAATGACATTGGTCTGCGGATCAAAGTAATAGTCCCAGACCCCCTCGAGCAGCATGGTGCGCGTAACCACCTGCCCGCGGTGCCGCACGAGGTATTCGAGAAGGCGAAACTCGCGCGGCTGCAGCGCGATCAGCTTACCCGCGCGCTCGGCACGCCGCGTCCGCAAATCGAGCCGTAAATCGGCGATCCACAGTTCGCGACTGTCCTCGTTCCCCGCGCCCCGGCGGGTCAATGCTTCGACGCGGGCCAGCAGCTCGGAAAAAGCGAAGGGCTTTGTCAGATAATCATCGCCGCCGCCGCGCAACCCGCGCACCCGCTCGTCGAGGCTCGCGAGCGCGCTCAGAATCAGCACCGGTGTGGTCTTTCCGAGGTTTCGGATCGTGGCGATGATCGACAATCCGTCCACGTCGCCCGGCAGCATCCGATCGAGAATGATGATATCCCACCGCTCGTTCGTGGCGAGGTCGAGCCCGCACACACCATCGCGAACCAACGTGGCCGTGTGACCAGCCTCCGTGAGCCCGTTGCAGATATAGCGGGCCGTATCCGCTTCATCCTCTATGACGAGACAACGCATCTCCCGCTGCGCTTCAGTCGATGCCGGCGGCCTGACCGCAATGTGCTGATCACCGGAAACCCACTTCGTAATGTTGCTTTCTTTAGCCGAAGGAGGTGAGGATCGCCAGCCCGCCGAGAGGCGGCATCCGCCTCCGGGATTGTCTGCGGGTGGTCTGCCCGGGCACGACCAGGGGGCGCTCGGTTCTCCCGCGAGGGTAACCCGAAGATCAACTCTGATATGACTCTCTCGTTGACGTCGTCAGCTAAATTGGCTGATTATGTCAGCAAAAGTCGATCAGGGTATATCGGGATGGGTGGGCTGGAAGACCGAGTCGCCAGCGTCCGGCGCTTCAGTCGGTTCTACACTCGCAAAATTGGCGTCCTGCACGAGGGGCTGCTCGGCAGTCCCCTATCGCTGACCGAA
>Ga0310914_10002422_pt1 | contig 12560 bp, 18 predicted proteins | sample GREbulkMGAN108_FD_203450 | JGI IMG/M metagenome (GOLD analysis project Ga0310914, IMG submission 203450) | Lab enrichment of tropical soil microbial communities from Luquillo Experimental Forest, Puerto Rico - GRE.bulkMG.AN108 | ecosystem: Environmental > Terrestrial > Soil > Tropical forest >...
CCGACCAAAAAGTGAGAAGGGCGCTCAGTTGGCGGTCTCTCTTTGGGGCCTTCACCGACAGCCCATCGCTGCGACTGTCTTTCTATTTTATTGAAGTTCGGCTTCAATCCGCGCCGCGCTTGCCGCAGGCCTCGTAATACTCATGTCGACGTCTGCGGACTGGTCACCCGTTGATCGCGAGAGAATGCAAGCACTCGTCTCCTCGGCGGGATTCGCAGAAGGCTGAGGCGGTAACGGATTGTTAAGGCTTGGGGCGGATGGCACGTCGCTGTGACCATCCAGTGACGGCTTTTCGCCACCGGGCTGCCGCCTCCTCGACGCACGAATCGCGTTCGTTCGATCACCTTTTTCGTGAAGGAGATGCTGACGTGGCGAGGGGGACGGTGAAGTGGTTTAATTCAGTCAAGGGGTACGGATTCATCAAGCCCGATGGTGGAGGCAAGGACGTGTTCGTCCACATCTCGGCCGTCGAGAAAGCGGGCCGCACCGGCCTCGCAGAGGGTGCAAAGATCAACTACGAACTGCTTACCACCCGCTCGGGCAGGACCGCGGCGGCCGCGGCGTTTGCATATTTCGAGGCTACGGGGGGAAGCTGAGCCGTCGGCCCGGTCAACGTTAGACGAACGCGATTGGCAACTTGATTGCGCGCCTCACGCTTCGGCTGCCGCGACTCCATCCTGCGCGATCCGCGGATACCTGTTTGACCCGGTGATCGCCCAAGTGCTTGCATCGGCTGATGAGTTATTCTGGGTTCCGAGCTCGACGAGTGAATGGGCTGATGAGGCAAAGTCCAACTCAACCGATGGCTTCGTCTGCATCTCTTGTCAGCCCAGCAGCAGGCAGACCTGATTCCAAAACCAACAACAGTGCCGACAGTTAGCGAGACGCTGATCAAAGATGCCAAGCTAAGCCCGTCCAGGCCCGCGTTCATAAGGCTGAGTGTTGTGCTTGAGCAGCCCATTGGTAAAGGACCTGCAGGCAGGAACCCGCAGCGCGTACGGAGGTTTCGGGGCGCAACCTTTGGGCAGTCTGGCTGCGCGTAGCCAGCTTTACAATCTCTGCGAGATCGTGAATCGCGCGGCGCTTTGCCGCACACTTTGTGTGCGGAGTTGAGTGAAGTAGGCCACAAAACGCAAGGCGCCTTGGTGCTTAGCTTCGACAACGTTGAGCATCGCGTTTTCATCGCGTTGGAGGAAGTCATGTACAGGATGACGGCATCCGCTTTGCTCGAGTGACTAAGCTGCACCAGAGGTCGGATAAAACAGGAGGGGCGAAAATGATTGCGAAGGGCGATCTGCTCGTCACGAGCCAGTTCGATAAGACTGTCCGGGAGTACCAGGGGATAACCGGTGCGTTCGTTGGGGTGGCTGCGTCCGGCGGTGCCTTGGGTGATCCACTCGGCCTTGCTGTCGGGCTCGACGGCAACCTGCTCGTCTCCGACGGCCAGACCAACCAGGTGAAACGGTACGCCAGCACGACTGGCACGTTCATTGACGTGTTTGCGTCGACCAATCTGGCAGACCCGGCGGGCATGACCATCCACAATGGCGTTCTCTACGTAGCGAACTCAAATTCGCCTCAAGGGGTCCAAAGCTTTGACGCCACCACCGGCGTGAACACCGGTCAGTTTGTGCCCTCGCTGCCCAATCCGAGCCCGCGGGACGTGAAGGTCAACCCGGCAAACGACCGACTTTACGTGCTCTACTACAATGCAGCCACGGTCGAGACCTTTGATCTAACAACCAAGGCGTCGTTTGGCCTGCTGATGCCTGTCGGTAGCCCGCTTGGCTCCGGCGGCTTATTTACTCCCTCGGCGATGGCGTTTGGCCCCGACGGCAACCTCTACATCTCTGGTGGTACCTTGGGGGGAAATCTTGGCGTTCGCCGCTACAACCCGACGACGGGCGCATTCATCGACTTGTTCGCCAATACCGGTAGCAACCTCTACTCTCCAATCGGCATTGCGTTCGGTCCGGATAACAACCTGTATGTCTCCACAGGCTACGCAAACGTGATGCGCTTCAACTATCCAACTGGAACCTTCATGGACTTTTTTGTCCCTAGCGGTGGTGGCGGGCTGACGGGGCCGTTCCATCTGATGTTTGCAACGGGTCCGTCTTCAACCCTTACCTACACCTTGCATCGGGATTGCCTCAACAACGTCGATGACGCGGGGATGCGCTGGCAGATCGAAGGCGGCAAGGTACTCGAGAATGGCGCCCACGTCGCAAACTACTCCAGCGTCAAACGTGTGAGTTGCGGAACGACGGAGCAGAACACTGCCCAGTTATGGGTCACGCTGTTCTTCCTCGGTGCGAACCCGCCTGAGAATATGACCTTGCATGGTGCGCACGACTTCGGCAGTGGAGGCGAGATTGGAAGTGTCAGTGCAGCGTCATCGGCTTTTGCTGTGAATATAGGCAAGCAGTTTAAGCGCGTCGGAAACACTCTGACCATCGGGTAAAGCCGCGATCGGGCGAGCGCCCTTTTTGCCGGACTTGGCGGTTGCCAAACCCTATGCTGCCGCGTGTACAGCATTCGCATTCACTTGGGATCAAGCAATCCCGTTTGACGAGCGAGACCGCGATCTCATTCGCGAAGATCAAACTGGACCCTCAGATATCGAGCGAGTTCTTCTGCCCGTCTTTGGAATCCGATTGGGTCGGCCGGGGCCGACAAAACGGTCGGCGTCCAGCCGAAGGCATGGTCTTTACGAACTGCAATTTCCACGCCTGCCACGTTGATCTTTCTGGCGATCATGTCGGCGAGCTGCTTCGCACCCAGGCGCTCCTTGAGCATAGGCAAACTCCTAAACGAGAATTGCCCCCGATAAACCTTGGGCCGAAACCCTTGAACGATTTGTCAAGAAATATGGTTGATGGGCAAACTGATGCCGCGCAAGCAACGCTCTAGCCAAGCGCAAGCACTCGCACGTTGTGCGCTTGTAGTTTTCTCATAGTCCGAGAACGAGTGGGGCCGCGAACAAGCTTACAGGGACCTTACTTTTCAATTCATATTGATGAACAGTCTCGCGAGGCTGTTGCCAGGTGCAGCAGCCAGCAGGCAATCGACACGTCGAAATTCAAAATGAGCGTAGATGGGAGCGAAACGTACAAGGCCGCAAAACTGGGTGTCGAACAGTCTTTCTAGCGGCGCTCTGTGGCGGGCTCGTGAGCCGTAGACTAATCCTCGTATTCTGAACGCCAAAAACGGGCTAGAATGCCAGCCTTTGGTGCCGGCAAAAATGGATACTCACGCTATAGGCCTTGCTCTGATCGTTGGCGGCGCAGCCTTTCTTTGCAGCGGCCTGATCTTTCTGTTGCCAGCCGGGCGCAAGCTCTCTTCGTCCGAGGCTTCAATTGAAGAGGGCCAAGAAAAGGTCGACTAAGGTTTACGCCGCACGCAGAGCGTGGTGACCTCGAATTTCATCTTCTTGCGGCCGTTCTGTTTTTTCCGGCCGACGTAGCAGATGGATCCGGTCCTATCCTAGTGCTCCAGAGCGAAGATCGTACCCTTCGGGGCGTTCGTGAGCAGGGCCATCGCCAAGCGCTCTTCGGACATGCGCTTTTCAATGTATTGCCGTTCAACCTCGCTCAGGTTGGTTTCGAGAAGGCCTGCATAACGATCGATGTTCTTCTGATGCGTGCGCAGCCGAACAATTCTTGTATCCATTAACGGTACTCCCCCTTACCTTTTTCTTATACGCTCCCTCGCTTTAAAGGCGCTGTTTGGACAGTTTTTGACAAATCTCCGGCCATTTACAGGCTGAAGAAGAGCGGGATTGCCATGATCGGGACCGCAAGCCGGACAAGAGATAAAATAAACAACAGCGTTTTCGGATCTTCCTATGAGGCCGGCGTTCGGCAAGTCCAGCCGTTTCCACAATTCGCAAGCGCCGGCAAACGGCCTTTCAGAACAGATGTAGTGTCGGCACCAATAGTGTGACCAACACCAATGTCACAGATAATACCACGACCAAAGTCGCCGCGAGCGCAAGCTCAAAACCGGGGGGTAGCCGGCGCATTGGAGCAAACCGTCATCAGGGAGCAGGGCGCAGCTCTCTAAATGAAAGCGGTGCGGTGGTCCTGTGATCTCGCGCCTGACTTTTGTGATCCGCCGCCGATGTCCCGCCGGCTGCTGTTGATCTGGATCAAGCGTGCCAGACGCCGCTGGGCAAACGTCTATCGTCAACCGCTTGGAAACGGGGGGATCGCTCGTGCTGTTCGAGCCCAACGAACCCGACAATAGACCGCCCATCCACTCTAAAGCCTACGAGAGAGGGACGGGTCTGCTTTTCTTTCTAGGAGCTGCAGCGGCTCTCTTAGCCGTCATCTACTTGCTGAGTTTTTTGGGCGACTAGTGCCCACAGTCCGTTCGCTGGTTCGCCGCACTGTCGCGATCATGGCCCCTGCAACAATGCACGGGATCGCCAACCTGCTCATCAATCGTCTCGCATGTTGGGACTATCAACGGTGATCAGTTTGAGATCAGGATCGTCATAAACAACAGGCTGCGGCTTCAGCCTGTAATTGGACAGGGCGTCCAGGGCAGCTTCCTGGCGCCTCTCGGCGTGGGAGATCATCAAGATAGCAACTGCGCAAGCCAGACTCACGCAGGTTAGCAATATTCTCAAGGTGGCCTCCTTCTCAGGATCGAGTCGATCCACCCTTCGCGGTCGCATTAAAGACGAGCCGAGGCATCGGGCTCGTTCGTCCTGCGCTTAGGTGGGCTGAGCATCCACGCTTCAAAGATGATGACGGGCAAATAGAAAAAGAGCATTGACAATCTCCTTGCTACCAGAGCGAGGGACTCCCCAACTGCTTCCTTTTTGCTCGATTCGATACTCCGTCGCGCAGGAAAAGGCGACGAAATAGGCTGTTTTGGATCATATTGCGAAGAGCTGTGACCGCAAAGCCACAGATACCCAGGCAAGGATCGGCCGGACTTAGCGCACTGCCGAGTCCAAATCGCGGCTGGTGTAAGCCGGCTGTAAGCCATTCGCTCCATTATGTCGCTGCTTTCAGCAGCGCGGCTTCCCGCTCGCCGACACGCAAAGCGCCGGCCGATGGACGATCGCGTCGGCATCGGCGAGGTTTCCAAGGCGCCTGATGCCGAAACCGTTACTGCGCAGCGTATGAACCGGGCAGACTACGGCTTGATTGGAGCACTGGAGCAGAGATGCGCGACTTCAGCCTGCTAGCAGCGCAACTCAGGGCGGCCCGGGGTTTGCTGGGATGGTCGCAAGCCTATTTGGCGGAAGGCATCAACGTTCGCAGGGCAACCATCACCGACTTCGAAAACGGCAAGCACGAAATGCGCGAAGCGACGCTTGCGGTTTTAATGAATGAACTCGCCGCCGCCGGAATCGTGTTCACCAAAAAGGGCGTCGAATTTAGAAAATGGCCACCAAAGGCATATGTCCCAATGGGAATTAGGCAAAGAAAAAAGAGCCGCCTTTCTCGCTAAATCTCCGATCGCGACGTGTGCTGCGGAAATCGTAGGAGTGCAGAGCGCCCCATCAAAAATAAACCGTACCGATGGTGCGTATTTCCGGCAGATGTATCCAGACAGATACAGACTTCGAGTTTCCGACGCGCATATTTCGTGCGCATCGATTTCGAAAATTTGCACGGGGCCCTTTGCAGCGACACAGCCTTCGAACATCGAGGCACTCCGAGCACTGTTCAAAAGTGAACAGAAGAATTTCCTTGATTCAGCGTATTCAATTCGAATCGGTTGGCGGAATATTTTTGGTCGCCATGGGCGCCTGTTGCTCCCGGCCTCGTATTTTCAGGTGTTCTCGATGGTTCTCATTCGACTCGGAGAGTTTTTGTACCGGGCAGGCTGGATGATCTCGGGATTGCTGCTGTTGGATTTTCCTGCGACGATCTTCGCTTACTCAGGCTTCTTTCCGCGGCTGACGAACGTCGCTGACATGATTGCGATTGGCTTCGCTTGCACAGCAGTAGGATGTTTGAGCTGGTTTGCTGGACGAGCCCTGCGATATGCACTTGCGCGAAGAGCTAGGTCGCACTCGCCCGGTGTGCTGCCCGGATAGAAGCCGCAGCCACAGTGCCATTTGGGGAGCCGCACCAGGTTACGGGAAGGGGACTGTCCGTTGCGTGTTGAAGCGCGCAACCGGCGCATATGGGCGGGTATCTAATTGCCGTTCTCCCCGAATTGCTTGCAGCCATCGGGGCCTGTCCGTTGCACTCCAGGACAATAGCGCGATCCGGTTTCACGGCGTTCAATCACCTTGCGCATGTGTTTGACCCACCTACCCCAACGCAGCGCACTCTCATGAGAGTGACGGCCCCGGCTACCCCAAGGCCGGGGTCGTTTCACTGCGGGAAACTGAGTTGCACAATATCCTTATGGAGCGAGTAGGTGCAGCCGATCGCGGATCGGGCTCGGAGAGCGTGAATGTAGCGAACTGCAACCAGCGCCAGTTAGTTTTCGCGCTGGTCAGGTCGGCCGTAATTGTTCGCTGCCTGACCGCAGCCGTCTTTGAGGCTGCACAACTGCGTATGACCTCGACAGGTTTGAACGTCTCACGATCATCGTTGAGACCAAGGCCGATTTTTCAAGCCCGGCTCCATTTTGCGCCAATGTAGTCGCCATCTCGCCAAACAAGCCTGCATTTCCAGACTGGGTGGGAGCTATCGAACGATAACTCGAAGGTCATTGGCAGGATCGCAAGGCCATTCAAATGGAGACCGACGCCGCTACCCGAAATGTCGCGGACGCGACACGGCTGAGCAATGATTTGACCTGCCACGAACAACAGCGCGTCTTTGCGGATCCTGGTCCGTTCAATCGAGCGCCGCTCCGCACCGCGCCATACAGCGAACCCGTGAATCTCCTCAATCACAAGAAGTCGCTTCTCCTCCGAGTGCCCGTGGCAGTGTTGTTGGCCTTACCCGGCACGTGCTTGGTGCGGTCTTTAAAAATGGAGCTGAGAACAAGGGTGAGCGCGATCAGCCATGCAAGGCTCGTAAAAGCCAGTAAGATGAATCTGCGCTGAAACACGATGGAATCCCATTGGCTCGTTGGGGTCGCCGCGAGGTTAGTAACAGCGACCTTGGCCGCACGAGGGCAACAGGCCCCGGAGGTGCGGGCCGCAATCACCATAGGACGCGCGAGCCGTGCGACAATCAAACTCGATCGTTAAGCTTGATTGCCGCTTCAAAGGTTAAATCCGTAAGATCGGGACAAGCTCGATGCGCTATGGTTGCAAACCTCGACGTCTCGGCAGGGACACGGCAGCTCAGGAGAGGAAAGGCGGTTTGGTCAAAACCATGGCCCGCCTCAAGCAACAGAGGGGCTTGCTCCGTCAGAACGGAACCTGCGCGCCTACTACGTAACAGAAGCGGAGGCGCGATAGCACAGCGGGAAGTTGCGTAGTCTTAATTCCCTGAGGAATTTGTTAACCAGCCGTCGCCACAATCAATCGATTGTTCCACTTGATTCGTCATGCAGCTTATTGAGTCGCGAATTTACCCGTTCCTTTGTGCTCAAACGCTTGCCGAACGACAGGCGCGGGACAGCCTGTTCAGGATCGGCGAGAACGAGTTTTTGCTGCACATGACTTCTGAAGCCGGTACCGAAGAAGACCGGTTGGTTTGGCTCGATAGCAGAGCCGCGTTACTCTGGATCAATCAAACGACAGACGAATACGGTACGAACTGGGAGTGACCGCGACGCGCGTTCGCCTAGGTTGGATTGCTCTGTAGGAAACTTCTCCGTCTGGATTGGTCCGAGTATTTGGAATCTATTGGGGAGCTGGATGATGGTCGAAACTCGGATTGCGCCCCGCTATCGCGTCAGGAAACCTGCCAAGATCGAATATGGTGGAGATAAGATTCCTTGCACTATTCGCGATCTGTCGGTCACGGGCGCGGCACTGGAGCTATCCGATCTCAACGCGGAGATCGTCCCCGAGGCATTTACCCTGATTGTACCAGAGGATGGACTGAAGCTGCGTTGCCATGTGGTCTGGCGCGGAGCCTTCCGAATGGGAGTCGCGTTCGACTAGACCGCTTCACCTTGGGAGACCGAGCGATGGATCTACGCGAAAGGCGATCGGGAATTGACAGCCGCTCTGAGGAGGAGAAGCAGGTCATTGGGGAGCGACGCTCGGGAATTGATCGGCGATCGGATAGCGGGCCGGCAGCGCCCATGCCGTCCAACGAACAATTGGCGCTTTTTGCGCGGCGTCTCAGGAGAATCATGCGTGATGAAAAGGGCCGCAGCTTTCTGGGAGTAGCAACCGGCGAATTCGATTTTGCGCCGTATTCAGAAGTTGTTCGCGTTCTTGAATGGATCGAGAATCTGATCGGCGCTAAAGCAGAGGAACAACCGTCAAGCTCAGCGAGACCCACCTTGCGGAAGGCTGTCACAGGCATTCCCCGAACCGAAGTGCTGGAGCATGATCCGGAAAAGTAAGCACCGGTTCTCCCTCGCGACAAACGCGGAGCGCGTTTGCATGGAGATTATGCTCAAGCAATAAACCGGAGCGCAATGGTGGTTCGACATAGAGCTGTCGCGCTCAGGGGGCGCGAATTGCTGCGCCATGGTCAACAGCCGCGCAAAAGGGGTCACCAACTGAAAGCGGCTTCAAAACTTGAAAATCGCCACGGCAAATAGCCCCGTCGATGTTACGCCGGCAAGTATGACAACGGCTTTGAAAACCAGATCGTCCATGGCCGCAGCGCGGTTCTACGGTGCCGGTGCCCGTACTTTTCTTGAAAAATCGACAGGCGGGGAAGCGGTACCCGGTCCTATTCCAGTGCCGCGGGCAGCGCTGCCATTGCTAAGCGCTCTTCGGAAAGGCGCTTTTCGATGTATTGCCGTTCAACCTCGCTCAGCTTGGTTTCGAGCAGGCCCACATAACGATCGATGTTCTTCTGATGGGTGCGCAACTGAACAATCCTTGTTTCCATTATTGATACTCTCGCTAAATGACTTTTCAAACGTTGGGTTGTTTTAAGGGCGATGCTTTAAATGTTTTTGACAGTTTCATTTTAATGCGCGCACGTGAGGAACAGTAGTACTTGGCTACCCTGACGAGCGTTCATGGCCTTTGATCGCTTCAAAAGGCAAGAACCCCGGCGTCGGCGTGCCCTGCCAATCCGATCTTGCGCAAAGCAATCGCGGAACCGTCAATGCATTCCAGCGAGCCCGCGCGGCTAAGAGTGTGCAAGCGCCACCCCGGCCAGTGCCAGTCCGGACGAATTATTGCGCGCACCCTTTGTTCGAAATGGTTCTCATCGAGCCGCGTCACTTCGGCCAATCCAACCGATGCACCGTAGCGGCGTTCGCAATCCTGGACGGCGCGCCAGAGCACGCCATTTCGAATGACGATCCCTCCGGCTGATCGGGCCGATCTGCTGTCGATAAGAACCGGATTTGCGGAATGCGGTGACCACGGTCCAGGCAACGATTGCGCGTGATAAAGCAGCAGCTTGTTCGAGCGAGACGGATCGTCGTGTTGAACCGTCGTAAACATCCAGAGCCGGCCCTCGAAGGACACGATAGTGCTGTCACTTGCCTCTACACCGACCAACAGATCGATCTCCTTCACCCAGCGCGTCGGGAAGTTTTGAGCGCGATAGAGCGAGACGGTCCGGTTATTCGAGCTCTCAGGCAGCATCCAAAGCTCTCCCTCATGCTCGAAAACGTACGGGAATGAGAGATGCCAGGGTTGTTCCAGGACCGGGAAGACGTCGCCTTCAGGCCCGCGGGGACCGAAAGCAACCGCGGAGATGCGCCCCTTGCCGATGCGGTGATCGAAATCTTCGAAAAAAAGCCAGGTCTTGCCATTCCACGCGACAGGAAAGGGGTCTGCGAAGAAGCGGAAGGGCTTGTTGCGGAGGACCTGCCACGGGTGTCCGCCGAGATCGCCGCGGCTCCAGACGTCATCACTCTCGTCGACAAACCGCCAGCCGATCCGCCAGTGCGGAGAGTAGAATGCAGTTTTGAAAATCGACCGCGACGCCCGGCGGGCGAGATCAACAAGAGGCTTGGCGGTTAACATGACCTAATGTAATTGTGCTGATATCCGGTATTTACGCTTATTTATAAAGGCTTTGCTGACGTTCTTGGCAAGCGGAACTGCGCAGGCTTCCCTTGAGAATCGTCCATCTCGTTCCTCATTTCGACAATCGCGGCAACGGCGTCGTGAATGCGGCAGTTGATCTTGCCTGCTCGCAGGCGCGGCTGGGAATGAGTGTGACGCTGGCCGGCGTGGGAGAGGGCTCTTTCCGTCGCTTGCTGGAGAGCGAGGGCGTGACGGTTCATTCCGTGCCTGGCACGTCGGCGCCTCGGCTTTTCTCGTCCTACCTGTTCGGCGTGCGCAGGGTTCTCCGGAACTGCAGGCCCGACATTGTGCATGCGCATATGGTTCCGGGTGCCGTCATCGGTCGTCTGCTACGGCGCGGCTTGCGCTACAAGCTGATCACCAGCGTGCATAGTTCGGGCCGCTTCGGAACGCGGCTGATGTCGCTTGGCGATCGCGTCGTCTGCGTCAGCAATTATCTCGCATCCGAGATGCGCGAGCGTGGCGTGCCGTCGAGAAAAATACGCGTCGTGCATAACGGCCCCCTGGGATCGCCACGCTTGCCGCCCCCGCCGTCCGCGGGTCATCGGTTGAACCACCCGGCCATCGTCACGATTGGGGAGCCGGCAAGCCACAAGGGTTTGGGCGATCTGATTTCAGCCTTCTCGCTGCTCGCCGACAGAGAACCCAACGCTCATCTCTACATCCTTGGGGACAGTATTGGGCGCTCGCAATTCGAGCGACAGGCGCAAGCGAGCCCGTGTTCGGAACGAATTATCTTCTGTGGTTTTGTGGCGGATCCGACGGCCTATCTCCAGAGTGCCGACATCTTTGTTCTGGCCTCCCATCGGGAGGGCTTCGGATTGGCGCTGGCTGAGGCGCGCAAATCCGGCTGCGCGATCGTCGCCTCCGACGTGGGAGGAATCCCGGAGGTTCTGGACGGCGGCTCCGCCGGAATCCTGGTGCCTGCCCATTCGCCGGAGCGATTGGCGTCTGCGTTGCTGGAGCTCATCGAGAATCCGACCAAGCGTGACTTCTTTCGTATGAAGGCCGCGTCCAATCTCGAGTGGCTTTCCTGTCAGCGAACCGCCACGGAAACCCTCACCGTCTACAACGAGGCTTGGGGTCGAGCGCCCGCAAAACATCGGGAACGCTCGGCAACTGTCACAGGATGATTTCGGACTGGGGCCGATGCGGACATGGCGGCGCGTGGCTCGTTTCCGGACCTGGAAGGGCCATGGCATCACAGGACAAAAAGGTCGGCCTCTGACCCTTAATCCAGCGGCTCCAGCTTTACGATCGAGGCGCCGTGATTGCTGCCAATCCAAAAGGTCACCGGCGTCGTCGAGTTGTCAACGAAGACCCTCCGGATGTTTGTCGATCGCGGCAAAAGATAATCGACCATTTCGCCAGTCCGCGTATCAAGCCGCGTTACCTGGTCCGTGATCATTGACCCGGTCCATGCCTCTTCATTCTTGTCGAGCACCACGTCGTAGGGCGCCGACCAGGGCGTCCCGAGATTCCATTCCTTGAATTGCTCGGTCCTGGTATCGAACATTCCGATTCGGTTGCCTCGATATTCCCCGAACCAAAGCCTGTCTTGAGCATCCATGCTGCCGCGGCGCGGCGCAGAACCCGGCGTCGGAATTTCAAAAAGCTTCAGCTCGCCCGTTTTTGCGTCGATGCGTCCGATGTGACGCTGACGAAAGTCGGTGAAATAGACGTTGTTCTTCGAATCCGGGATCACATCGTAGATGTTGTGGAAGACGCCTTTGGGGCCATCCCTGAACGGCTGCCAGGTTTCGATCGCACCGGTGGCAAGATCGAGCCGGTGAACGCCCGCAAAGCCGTTGTTCTGGGCCCACACTTTTCCGTCGACGTGCGAGCTCTGGGCACTCACCATATTCACTTGTGCCGCATCGATGTTTTGTTCTGTCGGCAACGGCCAGAATTTGAACGTTTTGGACATGCGATCAAACTTCACGATCGTGGCCTGATACATGTTTCCAAGCCATAGGTTGCCTTCCTTGTCGGCGCGCAATCCGAGGCCGCCGGTCGGAAATCCCGGCTTATGCTCCGGGATCGGAAATTCGGTTACCTGGCCGGTCTTTGGATCGAGCCTCCCGAGGTTCTGTTCACCGAAGCTCGAAAACCAGACGATGCCGTCCGGATCGACAATCACGTCATGAGGTGAAATCGTTTCGCGCGGCAGGTCGTATTCGGTGTAGATCACCCGCGTCGCTCGTCCACTGGGCCGCGCATTGGTCTTGAATGCGTAGCTCCAGGGACCGGCGCTCTGGTTGATCGTGCTCAGGAAATCCGCGCCCGCCCGATAGACTTGGACACGCTGATCGTCACGTTCTTCCATGAGACGTTCCGCGCGCCGCAACTGGGGATGCGCGGGGATGCTTTGATTCACGTAGCCCTGCATGCGCGGCATGATTTGCGTAAGGAAGGCATCGGAGTCGTATTTTGAGCCTGCGATGCGCTCAAGACTGTGACA
>Ga0310914_10002424_pt1 | contig 12558 bp, 15 predicted proteins | sample GREbulkMGAN108_FD_203450 | JGI IMG/M metagenome (GOLD analysis project Ga0310914, IMG submission 203450) | Lab enrichment of tropical soil microbial communities from Luquillo Experimental Forest, Puerto Rico - GRE.bulkMG.AN108 | ecosystem: Environmental > Terrestrial > Soil > Tropical forest >...
GGGATAGCGTACGAAGCAGGCTTGTTAATTGAATCACGGCCTATTTCGCGTTCCAGACCCGGTTCCTGGTGTCTTACCCTTACCGAGGCCGCCCGAACGCGTCCTAGGGCTTCTATTGGTTTGGGCGTTTTTGGGGCATTTTCGGCCTTTTGTTTTCAATGGCTTGGGATGCCGTAAAGCGAAGAAAAAGCGAATCTGATAAACTCTAGATCGTGCCCGACGTTCGCACATGCCTCGTCAGCTACATGGACCTGGACGGCGTCAAACATTCGGTGGAAATCACCGCTGGCAGTCTGTTCGAAGCAGCTGTGGTCGGTATGAATGCGATGAAGGTTCCCGATTGGTTCAACCGATCGACACTGACGATTGAAATCCGTGTGAAGCAGCCGGAAACAATCCACACCGTGTCGAGCGCGGTCCTGACGGCGTGGCTCGCACGCAAGGGCAGGACGCCGAGAGAGATGGCGTTGAAGGCGAAGCTACTCGAAATAGTGAGGGGGTAAGTCCGAAACATCAGGTACATCTCCCGATTTTGATCTGGTAGCATGAAATGCCATGACGGAAATTGAGGTGGTGTCGTGGTCTGATTTCGAAAGAGATGTGGTCCAGCACGTTACCCATCGCCGCCAAGAGCTGGAATCACAAAACCACGGTCGCAGGTTTGCCGAACCCCTGTTCCGGGGGCTAGGCAGTTCCGATTGGAAGCTCGAAACCACTTTGGAACGGTCGTATCCGATGGAACGCTGCGATTCAACCCAAGGGTTGTTAGAGTACTACCGCAAAATACTCGCCGTGCGGCCGAGTATAGAGACATTTACTGGAAAGCTATGGCCGATTCCTGATCTTATGGAGTTCAAGACATCACTCTCACCTGGGGATTTTCTCTTCGATGACCTTCTCCGGAAACATTCAGGTGTCTATGAATATCTCATCTTCTTGCGGCACCACGGATTTCCATCCCCCCTACTCGACTGGACCGCGTCTCCTTACGTCGCGGCCTTTTTTGCTTTCGACGAAATGGCTAGGACTGCCACTCATGTATCGATTTATGCATTGTTACAAGATACGATAACCTCTTATTCCAACCACAGACCAAATGTCCGTGTTCTTGGTCCTTATGTGCGGTCTCATCCCAGACACATGCTCCAGCATAGCCGGTATTCAGTTTGTCTACAGGTACAGGACGAAGAGTTCTTCTTTGTTCCCCATGAGGACGCCCTGACAAAGGCCGTTGGCGCTGAGGGAGAATTGATAAAGTTCAAGCTTCCTGGCGCGGAGCGAACTGCGGCCCTCAGGCATCTGGATTTAATGAACATAAATCCATTCGCCCTCTTCAGTTCGGATGATAGCTTGATTCGTACGACTGCGAGACGGGAATGTTTGTTTCGAAGCTGGAACATATAGTTTCTGTGAAATGACGACATTTATCCTCGGTGCCGGAGCCTCGCGTCATGCAGGCTATCCACTTTGTTCAGAATTGTGGCTGGCGATGGCTATGTGGGTATCGAATCACAAACGAAAGACTCGAAGTACCGACAGGCGATCGACACTATCGCTACACTCTACGGCCCCGTCTCGGACACAGAGGCAATGTTCACCGATCTCGATTTAGTTCGTGGTGCATTGCTGAAGTGGATCGTGATGTGAGGATTGTGCGTGTTCTCGTAGGTGGTGTACTCGGTCGTCATCCTGGCACCTCGTAGCTATTTTACGCTAACCAAACAAAACAACGGATGGATCTACTATAGACTCTTGGCCACGATTAGCCGACGAACCGTAGGTATTAAGACCTGCAGGCCTCCGAGGCGGGGCATTAATCGGAAGCAAATCCCTATCGCTGGTTTTCTGGTAGACTTCCCCAGGACCGATCAAGTTCTTCCGCCACGTTTCGCACCAGGTCATCTTTGCCGAGGCTAAACCGACTATTCAGCACTTCAACAATCTGCAACAACAAGGCATGAGCAAGTTCAAGGACTTTTGCCGCCATTTCTCGCCATTTCTCGCTGTCGATCGACACTGGTAACGCTCACCTTTCCCTCTGGGCTCTTCTCACTTTGGTCCAGAATGCCGAAGTGCGTCGTATGAATGTAGAAAGTAGGACGAAGGTAGGCGTTGAAGGCTAAACTTCTCAAAGTGTCGTTGATCTGCGACGCCATGTCAAGGATTGGTCGCTTCGTCCACGACCCTTGCGGTTCGGTCGTCTTGCAGTGCTTACAAATCTCCTTTCGATACTGCTGCTGAACACGCTCAAAATTCGACTTAATCCTAGCTCTGTCTTCGTCAGGAACTTTGAAATCGGTGTGAATCCGCTCTGCCTCCGTCAGGAGTTTATGCCAATGCACATCGGAGTAGTCGATAAACTGGCTTATTTTGTTGGGATTTTGGGCCAAATAGCTGAACGTTACGGTACGCTCGTAAAAGGCCCGAAGCAGTTTTGTAGCTCCAGCACCACGGCCATTCCCGGCAAGGAGAAAAATGTCCTCGAACTCATTCAAGCACGCAGCCGCGAGCATCCAAAGAATCGTGTCAGATTCGTCCGTCAGTCAGTTTCGAATGGGCCTCACGAATCAGTTCGAAGCGGTATGCACCCATACTATTTACATTAAATCATGGGATGCATCGCTTGCTCCCCTCCGCGAGTGGCGAGGGGAGCAGAGAGTTGGCTGCTCTTCGCACCGTGGTTTGTCGTGCCGTTCGCAGGCGAGGGCGAATTAGGTGGAAAACCGGAAGACTATAATCGAACCATCGGAGGATTCGCCATGAGATTTGTCACGGCAATCGCCGTCTGTTTGGCGCCGATATCGTCAGCATTCGGTCAGATCGACGCCACGACGTTGCGGGCGAAATATGGCGACCCCATCAATTATGGCAAGCGCGTTAACACCGAAACGTTCAAGGTTCGGGACAACATCGAAATCGTGGTCTACTACGGACCCAGCGAGCAGGTGTGCCGGATTGAACTTCACCCTCGCCAGTCTAGAGTTGGCCAAGCGTTGCCTGATAATACGACGAAGCAGCAAGTCGATGGTTCTTCAGGAAGTAGTGCCCCTTTCGATGCGGGGGAAAGAGATACGTTCGGGGGTGATCTACGTGGGACCGCCGTCATTCTTGCTCATCGAATACCAGCATTTAACGATCACTGAACTGCTTCAGAATGAAACACCGACGAGCGTCACGGTCGCGTTCAAAGAGAAAGGTTGCTTAACGCCAATGGTTAAACGCTAAAGGACCCTGGACCCGGTGGGGGGTCGGGTGGAGGCCGCTACTGATCTTTCCCCGTCAAAATTCGGAGCCGGGGGGTGCGGCCAGGCTCTGCACCTAGGAGCACATCGAATGTCAGCATGAACGGATTCTGCGTGAATGCAACCGGAATGCCCTCAAACTGAATTTGAGAACCACGCATGATCGGGCCATTGACATGGCTATCTTTCCGATTGTTATCATCTTTCAAGTGGAGCGTGACCTCTGGAGTAATGCCGTCTGACATACTCAACACCAAAGTACTCGGGCGGTCATTCGGTGTCGCGGAAAGTAGCGTACCGATCAGGGCGGGCACATCGGCACCTTGAATCGAGGTTGTAAAATACTCCTGGCCATTCGGACCGGCCAACTGCTTCTTCATGCTGACCCACAGGGCTCGTATGGCATTGACGTAGGCGCTTGTCGGTTTGGCCGGTTGGGATATTCCTGTACTCGGTGGAAGCAGTAGAACGCACGTGAGCAATCCAAAGATAATTGCACGACGCACTACTACACCCCTTATGAGATCATACCGCCAGGAACGGTGCGCTGCGCTCCCCTCGAACCGCGGTGAGGGTGGGCCGTACCCGGCTGCTCCGGGTCGCTTCAACCGGTACCAGGTAGTGCGAGCGTGGAACGGCACTATTTGGATTGTTCCAGTGCTGCGCGGAGAGACTCTCCTGTCAAGTGCTCGAGCCCGCCACTGCTCATAACAATTGTCACCACATCTTGCGCAAGAGGTAGGTCCTGATGAGGAACGGGGATGTACGGGCCTCCGGTCGGTGCAGGCGGGATCTTCTCGTTCTCGTCGATCTCATTCAGTGCGACTAGCAGATGCTGCTTCGTGATCTCGGCGGCGTTTGCTTCATGAGCCAATTGAAACGCTTTGTGAATCACTCGGGCCGCGAACCTGTCCACGGAAACGATAGTATCATGGCGAGTCGATGCCGTTACCGGGGTGCCTGGGATTGCTCCCACCCGCCACTAACGCGAAACGTAAAAGGAAACGCGCCGTACTGGCCTTGCCAAAAAGTGATATCCTCCGAGCGACCAGTATGGTTTACCTGAAGAGCTTCCTTGTCGGTGTGGCGGCTTTGGTTTCAGGTCTCTTCCTGGGCATCGTGGGCCTTATCGCGTGGGATCCGTCACGCGTATTCCAACCGAGACTTTGAGGGACACGTCGCATTCATTGCATACGACGTTAGCAGCCCATGATTGGTATTGCCGTCTTAATACTCGCCGGGTTGATTTTCTCGGCGGGATTCTCTTGGGAGTTCCGAAGGGCCACGAGGGCCAATCGCCCTTCACGCTGAAGAAGCCCGGCGCGCCATATCCTAAACGGTCAAAGCGCCCATGCAGAACATGGATCCAACCCGCCAGGACGGCCCACGATACAGAAAGGCGAATGCTGTCCGTATGAGTCCGACCATGGGCGGCTTTTTAGACGAAGCTGACAGACAAAAAGTTCTGACGCTATTTGAGGCGCTTTACAAGGATGGTGTCGGTTACGCCATCAACTTTCATTCTGAAGCCACCGGCGGTCCGATATATCAAAATTGAAGGGTGGTACGCGTAATGGTAGGTGTAAGCATAGCTCGCCTGCTGCCAGATTTGGCCGTTGTCGAGTTTGAAAATCGTCTCCCCGTCCCAGCCCTCAAAATCGCCGGCAATGTAACTCTCGATAGCGTCAGGTGTCGCTCCTGGTCTTGGATCGGAAGATTGGCTCAATGTCTTGACAATGAGTACGGTATACCTGCCCAACCATCGGTTCAACGCGGCCAACTCGTTTGACGATAGTTTGGTGAGTCCCGCCTCCCGGAATTCGACCGGTGTCATCAACCTCTCTACCGATGGGCCATTGGCCTGAGGAACACACAAGCCCACGCTCGTCATCACCGCGAGCAGCCGGATCAGCAATCTTCTCATCATCACTCCGTTCAATCCTTCGCCTTATCGCGTTGAGCATACACCCTCTCAATTCCCGTTTTCAACACTTCTCACCAAAGCGCCCTCACTCCTCCACGCCCTTGAAGAGATCTGCAATCCGCACCTCAAGCGTCTGAGCCAACAAGTGAAGGCTGGCCAGCGTGATGTTCATTTCTCCCCGCTCAAACGCTCCAATCTGAGCACGGTGAAAACCGCTTTTGTCGGCAAACACGTCCTGAGTCCATCCGCGCTTCAGCCGAAGGGCCCGAATCCTCGCTCCCAAGCGCTTCTGAACCTCTCGGAGTTGCACCAAAGGCAGTTTGGGGGTAGTCTATTTAAGCGCATACTGCTTATACGCAGAGTGCTGGAGGACCCAAATGAAACGTGTGTGCCTCGCGCTCTCACTGGTTTTGATCTTGGTCGGCTGTGCCGGACGAATCAACCGCGTAATGAATTCATGGGTTGGTCAGCACTACTCTGCCTTGATCGCCAGTTGGGGTCCGCCCGAACAAATCCTACCCGACGGATCAGGCGGAAACATCTTGTCTTGGACAGTGACTCGCTCATTCAGCACCCCTGGATCGGCAACGACACAGACCACTGGAACCGCGACAGTCAGCGGGAACACAGCGTCGGGACAAGCGAGCAGTTACACTATCTACAACCCGCCTCGGACGTACACAAGGAGGGTCTATCGGGCGTTCTGGGTGAATAGTGACGGCATAGTCTACAAATGGGCGTGGCGGGGGCTTTGAAGCGAGCATGATGAGTCAGCTACCGTTCAACCACACACGCTCCTCTGAATGTGTCACCTATTCTTATCGGCGCTTCTTCTGCTGTTCACGTTGGATGGGTGTGTCGTTGTTGTGATCAGGTAGACCCGCGCCCACGAGCCCGCATCACGGGCCAAGCGGACAGATCATTGGTTACTGCGCAGCGGAGCAAATCAAAAAGCTGACACCCGGCCATCCTAAAACCCGTGAGATTTTGAGATAATCCTCGGATCTGTTGATCTCGAAGGATTTCGACTGTCTCAGCGTAAAACACGTGAGTGAGACAACAAGACCGTCTCACCGTCTCAATCATGTCTCGCATACAGTGAGACCTGTATGTAGTTCAAAACAATAGTCAAAACATGTTTGGCTCATTTTTGGCCGTTTTTTCGGCCCCGCCGGATCTTCGGGCTCTGAGCGACGTTGGTGAGAAGGGAATTTCACAACAGCAATCTGGCTTGATAACAGCAACCAGACTGACCAACGGGAGACGTGCGCAATATCTAAGGCCTGAAGGCGAAACCTTCACTAATCGCGACGAGATCAGGTCAGCTCAGGTGACAGCTCTAACACTTCGCGCAAAGGGCGCTGTTCGACCTTGGGCGGTCCGCCGATGCCGCAGAGTCGCCGAAACGGGCGCTGGCGGGCAGCGACGCCAGAGTTGCTCCCCGGCAAGCCGCGGATGCCGCTGGAGACGCTGCGCTTGCGGACGCTACGACAGCGCGACGAATAAACGCTGCACATGTAGTGGGCGGGCGTTTTTCCTCGGTGTCAGCACCGCCGCCTAAACGCCCTCGCCGTCCGCATAGCCGGATGTCCGTCTAGGCGGATTGACACGTATACTGCCACGTTCCATACTCTGCACAGGGAGTTACTCAGATGGCCCGCGATTTCTTCATCAGCCGCGCCGGAGCGGACGAGAAATGGGGTAAGTGGATCGCGAAGGAGCTCACCGAGGCCCACTACACCGTGGTCCTGCAGGATTGGGACTTCCGCCCGGGCCAGGATTTCGTGGCTCAAATGGATTCCGCGATGCGAACGTGCGACCGAACAATCGCGGTTCTTTCCCGAGCCTACGATCAGGCCCTTTTCACCGTGCCCGAATGGACGTACGCAATCGCCCGGGATCCTACCGGGCGTAACGCAACCCTGGTTCCCGTCCGTATCGAAGAGTTCGTCCCTGAAGGTATTTTCAAATCCAGGATCTTCATCGACCTGGTCGGTCTCGAGCCCGACGAAGCGCGTAAGCGGCTGCTGGAAGGCATCGAACGTGAACCCGCGAGGACCTCGATTCAATTTCCCGGCGCCTTCACCACGCGGCTGGGCGGCGTGTTACCGCCGGTTTGGCGCGCGCCCTCGGAGCGCAACCCTGTATTCACAGGACGCGATGAGGAACTCAAACAAATCCGTGAGAGTTTCCGCTCTCCGGATCCGCCTCCGCTCATCGTAGCGATCACCGGTCTTGGAGGCGTCGGCAAGACGGCCCTTGCTGTCGACTATGCGCACCGCGAAAGCGCCCATTACAAGGTTGTCTGGTGGGTCCGTGCGCAAAGTCGCGAAACCATAATTGCCGACCTTGCGCTCCTGGCCGAGCAACTCGAGATAGCCGACCAAGGGGAGGAGCTGTTCCAACGCGCCGAGGCCGCACATAAGTGGCTCGCCGAACGTGACGCTTGGTTGCTGTTGGTGGATGACGCCAGCGATCCCGCGATCGCTCGGCTGGCTATTCCTCCCGGGGGCGACGGACGCGTTATCGTGACGTCGCAGAGTCCCGCGTGGCGGCGGCACGCCACCGCTGTAGTCGCGCTGCATCCGCTTGCGGATGAGCCGGCGACGGATCTGCTGGCGCGACGGTCGGGCCAAATTGCAAATGTGGCCAGCGTCTCACTCGTGCGACTGCTTGGGGGATTGCCGCTGGCCATCGAACTCGCTGGGGCGTTTCTCGAGCAACAGGGTCTCGCGCCGGCCGAGTACGTCGAACGCGTTCGCCGGCACGGCGGCCTCCCCGTCGATGAAGCCAGATACCACCCGCCCGACTACCGCATGGCCCTCAATGCTGTCTGGGCCGAGTCGTTCCGGGTGGTTGCCGCTCGGTCCCCTGCCGCTTCGGAACTGCTACGGCTTTCGGCGTATCTCGCCCCTGACGACATACCGCGACCGGCTCTCGTCCGTGGCGCCGCCGACCGTCTCGCCGACCTGTTGGCAATTCCGCGTGCTTTTTCCCTCGTTGCGCCACTTGGGGACGGCTTCTCGATGCACCGCCTCGTGCAGGCAGAGCTGCGCGATTCTATGACGGACACCGAACGGAGACATTGGGCCGGCAGTGCCGTCCTGCTGCTCGATTACGTTCTGCCACGCCAAGTTTCGGATTTTCGATTGTGGAGCAGGACCGGCAGGCTCATTAGTCACAGTTTGACGGCCGGCGCGCACGGCGTGGAGCTCGACGTCGAGGGCCAAGCAACGCTCCGACTGCTTGATCGTGGCGCGACCTATCGTGCGTGTGCCGGTGGCGAACCCGATCAGGTTGCCGCTGCCCGAGAATCCGCGCTCCGGTTCGCCCGAACCCTTCCTGGCGGACCTCCCGGCTGGACGCTGAACAACCAGGCGGAATGGTTGATGGCGCAGCACAAAAACGAAGAGGCGCGGCCGTTCCTGGAAGAGGCGATTGAGATCACGCGCCGGAGCGAGGGAGGGAACTCGGCGACGCTGGGCGTGCAATGGGCCAATCTTGGGAACTTGCTGCAGCGGATCGGCGACTTTACCTCTGCCCGTACGTGCCTAGTCCGCGCGATCGCGATACTCGACCGGAAGCCGCGATCGGCTGATCAAGCGCGAGCCACCGCACATAGTGTGCTGGGCCAGGTGCTCTTTGCTCAGGGAGAGCGCGATGCCGCAGCAGGACATTTCGCCGAAGCGATCCGTTGCTACGATGCCGCGCTCGGCCGCGGCAGTCTCGATTCAATCACGGCACGGTCCTTTCTTGCGCAGGCTCTCGGCGAGAACCCGTCCGTTTCCGTCCAATATGAGATCACGCCGCAGTCTATCGCGCTCGAAGAAGGGAAACTTCTGGCCCGTGAGCGCGCCTGGCGAGATGACGCTGAGCAAGTCTTGCGTGCGGCCGCGCGTGCGCATCAGCCCGGCGCCGCCGTCGAGCTGGCCTTTGCTCTACGCGAGCAGCCTAGAGTGCCCGAGGCCGAGGCGGTTCTTGCTGAGGCTGCCGCGGCAGGCGATCCGCAAGCGCTGTACTGGCATGCGCGGTGGCTCGGGGAATCAGGCGACGCGTCCGCAGAAGGCGGGATACGGCGATCTATCGCGGCTGGGAACGCCTTCTCAAACTACGACCTCGGGCTTATGCTTGCCCGCGATCCATCCCGCCGCGCCGAGGCGGAAGAGGCGTTCCGTATAGCTGTGGACAACGGCTATGATGTCGCCCGCAACGATCTCGGAATACTTCTCTGCGAGTGGAAGGGCCGCGAGGCCGAAGGCGAAGCGATCCTCGCCGATGCCGGCCGCCGGGGGCAGCCGCGATGTTTGGCCAATCTCGCCGCCTACTTGCGCGACCACGGAAGGCCAGAGGAGGCTGTCGCTCCTCTTCGCGCTGCCGCCGAGGACGGCTACCTGCAGGCCTATGGAACACTCGCGTATCTGCTCGAGAATCTCGGCCGATATACCGAGGCCTGCGCAGCTTTTCGAGCGGGATTCGAGGCCGGCGACCGCGGATTGGCGAATCACCTAGTTCAATTTGAAACCCGGCATCCGGAACTCGCGGTTGGGCGCTTGCTGCCGCCAAGGCGACGTAACTAAACGGGGATACGCTGGTGTCGCCATGGCGAGCCTCACCAACAATCAGAACACTGTCACGGGTGACGCAACACGGAATGGCATACACGTTCTCCAGCTTAAGGAGCAAACCCTCCGAGACCCCCCGTCCGTCCCGGCATGATCCGCGCCGGATCATTTACAAGCGGATAGCTGGCGAGAACGCCCTTCCATCCAGTGATTCAGTGATTCAGGAACTTGGCCTATGCCTACGCAATCGTTGGATGCGTCGCCGGAAAACGAAAGTGGAACGATATGGGGGTATCGGTAGGCACAACGGTTCGTAATCACGCTGGCACAATGTCTAGATGCCTCTGATCATCTTCGACTGCAAGGGCATCCCTGCCACACGCCGCGAGCGGATTGAAACTGCTGTCGAGGCCGGAGGCAGGCACGTCAAAGAGCAATACGAGGGATGGATTGCTGCCGATCCATTTCGTGGTGGAGTGCGCGTGGTCATCATCGGCCCACAGGGCTTCGAGCGCGGACGCCCCAAACCTTCCAAATGTTCTAGCATTGATTCACAACTAACATCGGCACTATAATCAATCACAATTTCACGAAAGCCCGGAACGCGGATGCATTGCGTGCTACGGGACTTTGCGTGGCGTGGGGAGGCAAATCCATGGCGAACCCAATTCCGGTGTTTCGGCAGCTTGGCTTCTTCCTGGTGGCGCTCACTCTCATTGGCAAGCTTGCAGGCGCCCAGCAGTGGCAAAAGGAAGCACAATTAGCCAACGCCGCACCCCAGAAGATCGGCATCAAACAAATCCCGCAAGGCCAGGTTGCGGGCATGCCGCTGGATTTCGGCGTACAACTGCAAAACGGAAAAGCACAGCCCGCTTCGCTCCAAAGCGACACGCTTCTGGATATCCAATTGTTTGATGGGTCTGGCCGCCTCGTTCAAAGCGGGACTTGCACGATAGGCGCTCAACGGACGGACGGGAGCTGCCGTGTGAACGGAACCGCCGCCGGAGTATATAAGGTCCAGGTGTCAGCGCGAAACCAGAAGCTCCTCAAGGGAACTGGTCTAGTGTTGGTGCGCCCCGCGCCGGGTAATAAGCAGGCCCCTCCGGCAAAGCGCGCGGCGCAGTGGCAGTTTCGCGAAACAGGCCACCGCTTTTGGGGAGCCCCGCGGTATGGGGAGACCCCTGGCGTCCGGCTGCTCCAGGTTGCCTACCAGACGCCGGTATCCGCGCCGCAACGAAGCGGCGATTGCATGGTATCCCGCGGTCCTGCGAAAGTCGTCCTGGGGATCAGCGGAGACGAGGAAAGCGGGGGTGCATTTCGGGCAGGCGATCCAGCAACTATTCAGGCGCTCTTTCAAGCGGACGACGGCGGCTCCGCCCCTGCGGAAATCCGCGTGTGGCTGAGTCAGGATCATGTCAATATCGACAAAGAGCCGCTGGTCATACCACGGTGCTCTTTCAGCGGCGAGGCGCGTCTGACTTCCAACAGTCCTGCCCAGGTTACCATCAACTACACCGTCTTGCCCAAGACTTACGCTGTGGCTGCACCGGCCCAACTGAAGGCCACCTTCGTAACCCCGATTATCGGCTTCGGCATCGTTCCAAAGGGTGTTCAGAGACTCTCGTTAATCGACCAATCGCCGATTGCCGTGGAATTCTTCGACCGGGACGGCCGAACGGTGCCGACCGATCTGAATCGCACCGTGAAGTTCCTCAGCGATAACTCGATTGTCACTATCAAGGACGTAAGTGTCTCCGTGGCGCCCGGCTCCTATTCGGCCGATACTATTCTGATTCCGTCCTGGATCGGTAAGGCCAACATCTCAGTGACGGCCGACTTTCTGCAGAGTCCAGAACCGCATGAAGTCGATGTTGCCGGTGGCGCCGTGATTGCCGTCTGCATGACCGGCGCCATCTTGGGCGGACTTGTCTCTTTTTTAACAGCCGGTGGGAAGTGGCAGACGCGGATTGTGGTTGGCCTCGCAGCGGGCATGATTCTCACCTGGGCATATGTGTTCGGCATACTTCCCAAGGTGAGTACTGTAATTGTACACAATTACCTTAGCGTTTTTGTGATTTCGATTCTCGGCGGCTATCTGGGAATCAAGGTTTTCGATCTCGTGCTGAGCCGGCTTGGCTGGGGAACATCGCAGCCCGGTACATCACCCAGTTGATTCGTACAGAATTGCTCTTTCGGTGCAGTGGACTTCCCCTTTTTTGTCTGGCCATAAAAAGCGACCCTGGCCGGTCAATTGAATCGTCAAGTCGCATCGTCGGTCCGGCTGAAGATCGCGCACTCTTCCGTATCGATTCTCCAGTCGCTTCCATTGGTTTGAGCGCACCGCTCTTCAGCTTACATCGACGATGTTTTGTCTGGCCATAAAAAGCGCGCAAACCGGCCAATTGCCCTCATAAGGCATCATCAGTCCGCGCTGAGGAACAACCACTCCGCTTCGATTTCGCTTCAAGCAGAACATGGTCGTCCATGCGGTGCTCGCGGACGCGGCTTTCCCTCGGTGAGAAAATGGACAACCGCTCCCTGGCCGCCTTGACTGTCCCGCCCGTCAGAGACATGCATGGGTGCCATGGAAGTCGAGACCAACTTCCTGCGCTTGCTCAAACCAGTGGCCCTCGGCGATCGAATTGATGGCTGGCGCGTGTGCTGGATTGGTGGCTGGGACAAGTGCCGAGTCCTCTTTGTCGTGATGGTCGAAAGGCCGCGGCGCACTCGCCGATCCGCCCGCCGCGCTGCAAACACGTCTTCCTTTTTGTCCGACCATAAAGAGCGCCCGAATCGGCGTACTACCAAGGCCGTCGGCGCTGGAATGCTC
>Ga0310914_10002429_pt1 | contig 12552 bp, 9 predicted proteins | sample GREbulkMGAN108_FD_203450 | JGI IMG/M metagenome (GOLD analysis project Ga0310914, IMG submission 203450) | Lab enrichment of tropical soil microbial communities from Luquillo Experimental Forest, Puerto Rico - GRE.bulkMG.AN108 | ecosystem: Environmental > Terrestrial > Soil > Tropical forest >...
CATAAATATTCCAATTGTTTAGCTGAAGACATTTTATCATGGTTCTTTCTTATCTTTAGTAATTTTCACTTAATCTAAGAGTATTCATGAATAAAATGCCATTTTTCATGAATTCTAACACTGGAGAAGGTAGAAACTTAAGTCTGGGTTATCATCCTTCATACTTGTTGGACAATGACGCTTATGATGCTATAACCTCTAAAATCATGAAGACTGGATCATGGGAACTAGAACTCATTCAAAGAGCTCTAACTCGCATTAAGGATGGTGATATAGTTTTAGATATAGGAGCTAATCTAGGGGCTTGGACAGTCATGCTATCCATGAATTCCAAGATCACAGTTCATAGCTTTGAACCTCAAAGGATGAAATTCTATCAACTATGCGCTAATATATGGCTCAATAAGAGGACTAATGTCATAGCTCATAACTATGCTCTAAGCACTGAATTGGATGATGGAAAGGTTATGCAAATGTTTGAAGAACCTGGTAACAATGGAGCCACTAGCTTAATGAAGTTTGATAACTTACATGATACAGGTATGACCGCGACTCTAACTTATTTAGATAATCCATCCCTACGATTAGATAGGGTAGATTTCATCAAACTGGATGTGGAAGGTTATGAAGAACAAGTACTCAAAGGCGGAGCCAAACTCATCCAGAAGAATAGACCCATTATCTTCTTTGAATCATGGGATTGTAGACCCTCGATCAGAGAATCACTGTTCAAGTACTTTGATGAAATCCAATACCAAATTCAGCATATAGCAAGAGATGATTTCATAGCTATTCCAATAGAAAAATCTCTTACTTTAAAATAATGTTAGAGTTCCAACTTGATTATATGAGATATTTAGGAGATCTATCTGTGGTTCCAGATTGCGTTTTACTCTTTTTATGCAAGTCTATGGGCGGTATGTTGATCCAAAACCAAACACTTAGCTCTAAGGCCAGAGCTAAGCTAATAACTAAGCTAAATGAGCTAGAACCACCAACTGTTAATATTGAAGATCTAGAGCCTAAGCTCTTGCCACAAGTAGCATTGTTTGTTAACCCTGATGTGAACGAATGGAATAAGCGAAACGTAACTAAAGCCTTGAGTTTCATAGCCCTAAAGCTTCAATCCGTAAATCGAGAAGACATAATCAAGTATCCATTGCAGAATGCATGTGCCCAAAATCCAGAAACTATTAATATAATCCTAGCATATCTATATTGTATGAAACATAAGCTAGAGATTAAATTAGATGCATCTCATAGAGCTATCTATAATGCATGTAAATTACATAGTCTACCTAAGGATGCTATTATCTCCTTATTTAATAACTTAGATGTTTCAAGCTTAACTAATATGCTCTCTTCAATGGATATGAAACATCAAGTAACTACATCTAGAGATAGACTTTGCTATTGGGCTTCAGTGATCCGAAACGATCCCAACAAGAATCGTTTACCCGATAAGGAAAGGGAATACTACATCGCTTGGTCTGCTATTCATATGGACATCAACTTATACGACTTTGAATATCCTCAAGAAGCAGCTTCTAATTTTCCTAACTATCAAGCCTATGAACATAAGACTATACCTAAAGATACTTTGATTCTCAGATGCAACTTTGATCCCAGACTACCATATACTTGTTATAAAGCTAGTAGCATCAAGAATCTATTACTTCAAGAAGGTCTAGTTCCTCCATCTGGACTTTCCCTAGCTAAAGCATCGGATCAATCATCGGCTAAGGAAGGTTATGATATGTTAATTTCCCATCGCAAAGAGATAACCTTCTATCAAGGTAAACATAATTCCATTAATACAGATACACCTATCTCCTATGATAGCTTAGATGAAATACCAGAAGAATTATGCATTAGTTATGGTAAGTATGATGCTTGTATAACCATGACCATAACAGAACTATGTGATCACTTCTTGATGTATAGAGATTTCATTGACTTTGATCTCCAACCCATAGCTACTCATGCTATAAACAAGCTAAAATTATTGTCTAAGGATGAGATACTTCTTCGCATTATCTGTGACATAGAAACACGTCTAGCTAATCTAAGTCAAGATGATAAAATATGGATTAGATGCTTCCAAGGTAGTAGGATAGAGATTCAAGAAGCTATAAGAACAGCCCTCAACAAAGTTATGGTCACAGGTATGTACATGAGAGGTTGGGATGGTACTAGTCCTAACACATATCCCATGAATGGAGATACCTTACTCAGAGATGATAACATAGCTTCTAATGTAGGCATAGCTATGGTAGAATTGGATGAATATCTAACCCAAGAGAAATCCATTAAAGACATTATTTTAAACTTGCCCTTAAGAGCTGCTGATACTATCTCTAATAAATTTCATTGGAAGCTATCGACTGTCGGTTCCACTCTTAAAGATAGATTAGATCTAGTTAACAAGAATGATACTAGTGATGTCAACACATGCATTAGAACTTCAAGTAATTGGTTGGTCGGAGCTGCATATTATTATGGAACCTTAGTTGGTATGTCCTTCGGCTTTGAAATCCAAAATATAAGATATATACTTTAAAGTAAATGACCTTAGATCCGTATTTCAGTGCTAGACTTAAACAGGATTTCGCCAAGACAGATCCAGCATACAAAGCTCTTAAACTAGTCTTAGAGCAGTTTGACCCTACTGAAGCCAATGAAAATACATATTTAATAGCTAAAGACATAGCTATTAAATATCCTAATGCAGCTAGATTAGCTTATAAATCTCTTAAACAACATGTCCAGAAAATCACTATGCATGCTTATGGATTCATGTTTACACCTCATAACGATTGGTACGATGAAATGATAACACCATCATCCCAATTCAAACGTAACATTATGTATGAATTTGGCTTTAGACTTCTACAGTGTATGTTCAATAGCTACTCTCAACATTCGGGATCCGATGTCTATAACTTCATCAAGCATGTTAACACTTGTTTATGTAGAGGTTATGTAACTAAATTAACCTGGAATGATCCTACTATATCTCAAGATGTAGATAAAGCCATAGAAGATCTTATAACTATCACTGAGTTCAATGAATTAAAAGTACAGTATGAATTATATCCTAGTGCAAGTCATAGAGATCATTTGTATGAGATAATGACCTTCTATAATGGCATATATTTATATGAATATGTTGGTGTTAATTCCATTAAAGCTACCATAACCATGGATAAGATTAAACGATTAGCTTACAATGATCCTCGTATTATACCAAGTAAGTTTTTACATCAAGTAGCAGCTAACATAGCTCTTACTTATGATATTTATGATCCTCAGTATAACCCTACAACTCAAGGACATGACCCTTATACTAGTGCATATCTCAGTCAGTAGAAAGAATAGAAAAGTTATAACATCTCTCCATTGAGATGTTATAGATACGCTTATACTAACAATGAAACACTCTTTGGATCTTCTATGCTATATTTTTCATGAACTTCATAGGTTCTATATAATTTTTTCTAAAATCTATAAGCTTTAAGAACAAGATTTCATGTGTATTCTAGTAACACAAAGAACAGGTTATTGTACTATCACAGTGATAGTACAATAACATACTCTTTGCTACAATCTATGATGAAATTTCATGAAGTCTTGTTCTTAAAGCTTATAGATTTTAAGAAAAATTATATACAACCTATACAGTCATTAAAAATATAACATAGAAGATCCAAAGAGTGTTTCATAGTTACTTTAGAATTACATATAATATATAACATCTCTTCATTGAGATGTTATAACTTTTATTTAATAGATTTCATGAAGTTCTATATAATTTTTTCTAAAATCTATAAGCTTATAGAACAATGAAACCATGAAATGTAACATGAACATTAAAGATATAATATCTCCTTTGAGAGATATTATAGTTAGCGAAGTGTAAAAACTAAAGTATGTTATTTAATAGAGCACTGAAGCTAAGGATTGTTGATCGTGCTTCTTAGTTCTTCTCTTTGGTTGATGGAGACTGTTATTCTTAATGAAAGACTCAATGAACTTGGTGGCACTTGAAATATAGTTGTTGATATATTTAGCAGCAACAGCTAAACCATTGTTATTAGAAGGATCGTTAGCAGCAATGAGTGCGAAAGCCTTTTCTCTAACATTCTCGGGGTTAGATGTAACGTAGTTAGTGAAGTCTGATTCTGTGGATGTGATGGCGTCAACTAACATTTGCTTTCTAACTTTCTCAATCTTAGTGTTTCTAGTGCTCTTGAGTCTATCATCTGTGATATTTCTATCTAAGATAGCATGAGCCATAGACATGAAAGTTTGGTTAGTAAATTCGTCGGCTGATGTAAGAGCACTCAATGATCTAGCATCGCTAAGAGCTTGCTTTTCACTTAATCTTGGATTGAATCTTCTAAGCTCTTGAAGTAAAGCAGCTCTATGAGCTAACTTGAATTCCTTTTCTAATCTATGCTTCTCACCCTTGGTTCTAGCTCTAGCAATTGCAGCAAGTTCAGATGAAGTTAGAACTGGTCTGAAGTATTGATTGAGTAAAGCATCATAAGCTTCCCAGTTTTGGAGACCAACTTGAGCAGCAAGTTCATTAACTTTCTCTTGAGCCTTATTAACAGCTACAGCATAAGCATTAGACATACTTGCAATCAATCCATTAGTAACATATCTTCCTGATGGTGATTTCTCATACTTAAACTTCTTATAGAGATGGAGCAATTTAGTTGAAAGAGTATTACCAATAACACCTCTGAAGATGCCATTGATAGCATCATCACCATAATCAGCACTCAATGACAAAGTAAGAGCTTGTTGGAACTTAACGAAGATATTATAGAAATCGTTGAGCTTTTCTTCTGGAATTTCATGTTCCCTAGCATATCTATTAACATCTTCTCTGAAGATCGAGTCTGGGTTGCCAGAATTCTCGAAGAAAGCAGCAGCCATGAAATTAAAACCTTCATCAGTGAGTGCAACTCCAGATGTAGAAACTCCTGATCTCTTAGAACCAAGTTTACTAGCATCATTGATCATATCAAACTCCACTGAAACAAAGCTCTTATACTTCTTGAGTGTATCAGAGCTAATTTCTAATGGTTGAGCTAAAGCAAAGGTATCATCAGTGTAAGGAATAATCTTTCCAGATTCAGCAAACTTGAGCAAGTGCTTCTTAGCAGTGTTGGTAATCTTAAATCTAAGGTCTGATCCTAGAGTAGCTTTATTACCTTTCTTAATTGCTTGATGGAAAGCAGCTACCATGTTAGCATATGCAAAAGCGTCGTGCTTAACTTTAGACACATAATTCTTGAATTGCTTTCTACCAACCTTATGACCTGGAAGACCCAAAGCAGACATTTGAGAGGCGGAAGCTGGCGAACCTGAAGCTTGTTGTGAGTTGACGGATGTTGACATTTGTTTTATAAAGCTAAGCGTTGTTTTTTGTGAATTTTTCAAAAAACGCGATTTTAGATGAAGGATGTAATAATTTGCCTTTTTTTATTTTTTATTCTCGCTTGCATAATTCTTCTAGCTTTTATCCTAAGTTATTATGAGCGTAATGATAAGGTAAATTCGAACCAAAGCAATAACACAGCCACAATAACTAACACTTCTTGCCTTACGTCATTAGATGTCCTACCTGATGCTAATAGTCTCAAATGTTGCACTAATGTAGTTTTTCCTTCTTTGAGATATGATCCTACGCATAACGTAGTACTCAGTAGTTCTGCTAACTATTACATTGATGCTTGTAGTGGCTTCTGTCCTGAGGGTAAAGTATCATATGGTACTAAAACATGTACATTGGATCCTACTAATCAACAATTTCTAACGTGTATTGATAGAATAGCACCAACTGGTTGTTCAGGTTTAGCTGTACCTGTAGCCAAGATCGATACACGTTACTATTTCGTAGTATCAGCTACTAATGCATTATGTCCGGCATCTCAACAATTCACATGCTAGGGAATATATTCATCAATGAGTTTTTAGAGCATGATCTTTGGATTCTTAAAGCTTATAGATTCAGATTCCTTGGGGTTTTTATATAAAAACCCCAAGGAATCATGAAAAAGTTTATAGTAACCTTTGAAGTTCATGGAAAACCTTACATCTTAATGTTTAAGTAGCATGTTATTGTACTATCACAGTCATAGTACAATATTGAAACAGTAGTTTTAAAAGTTTCATTCATTGTTTTCATGAAGTTCATGACATAAAGCTTATAGATTTTAGAAAAAATTATAGAGAACCTATAGAACTCTATGAATTTCAACTATAAATGTTATAATATCTCATGTCATGAGATATTATATGCAAGAGTAGAGTAACTATGAAACATTATTTGGATCTTTCAATGAATGTTTTTCATAATTCTTATAGGTTCTCTATAATTTTTCCTAAAATCTATAAGCTTATAGAACAATGAAATCGTGAAAATCAACATATAATGCTCTAAAAACTCATTAAAGAATATTATACTATGACTGTGATAGTATAATAACATGCATAAAGTTCGATGCTTTAAAGTAAATCTTTCATGAAAAGAATTATAATATCTCACGAGGAGATATTATAAAATTAAAGGGTTATAATTAAGGCATCTATCTTCTAAGACCTAAGCCACCCATAACACCTTGAAGTGCTCCTGGTTGTAATGTAGTTGCTGGAACAGCTGCGAAAGTTCCAGGTTGAATAACAGGTTGTGGTTGATAAACCACATTAGTAGTAATTTGTGTTTGATGAGCAACGAAGGAGTTATATTCTCTATCTAATTCATTAATGAACTCATTAACTTTACGCAACTTAGTTACTTCATCATCGGTAGCCAAAACAGCGAATCTAGTGCTTGAAAATTGTGGTTTAGCTAACTCGAAAGCTACTAGATCTGGATGGGATCTAAGTCTGTTAAGATAAGCTTGAATTACATTGGCATCATTACTGATACGAATGTAAGGAAGTGAAGCGAATGGTGCAATAGCTCTATCGGATAGAGATCTAACTTTCTCTTGAGCATGAACATCAGCATGTCCTTCCTTAGTCTTACGCTTAGAGATATAAATGACGTTGCTTGGACTTTCTAATGTCAAGAACTTAGCCAATGAATGAGCACCAACTCTTCTAGAGGATTTAGCCGTAGTCTTGAGAGATTTTCTATACTTCTTGATATAAGTTGCGATAGCTGATGAAGCACTATAATCAGTTAAAGCACCCAACTCAGCTTGAAGCTGAGCGAAATCTTGAACACCAGCCTTAGAAGTTTGTGACTTATGTTGAGCACTGACTCTCTCTTGTTGCACAAAGAAGACATCAAATGCAGTTCTCAAAGCGACAACTTGTCCAGCGAGTTCTTGAGCAGACAAGTTGCTATGGGAAGTAGCAAATCTAGCTTCAACTTCTTCATTGGAAGCAAAATCATCTAAGTTAGCGTTGAGCCAAAACCTGTTGATGAAATAGAGTTGATCTGATGTCTTGGTTAAGTCAGTATCAGCTTCTTTATGTTCCATATAGAAGTTTTGGAGAAGGGACCATGAACCTGCAACCATGTTGAAGATATCATAATGCACAGTTGCTAACTCATCATTAGCTGCGTATTTTGAGTCTAACTTACGGATATGGTTGAAAACAGCACGTTTAGTTGCCATAAGATTAGAAGATCCCTTAGCTCTACCTGTGATAGATTTGAATTTACCACTATCTCTTCTTTTCTGGATCTTATCAGCAGTTAATGGGTGTGATCTCTTGGTACTTGTGACTTGGAGTCCTGGAAGGTTAATAGCTTGAGACATTTTAATAGGATAAATCGAAATATTTAGTCTTTTTTTCAATAAACGATTTTTTGGAGTGAAGCAAATATTTTTTAAAATTTCTACGTTATTCTAATTTATTCCAGAGTTTTGGGAATAGTAGCCACAATATCAGTAGTTCCAGTTACTCCAGTAGTTCCTTGAGTTATAATTTGGACTGATGGGCTATTATTTACACTTGTAGCTACAATCCCTGATTCCATACCTACTGGACCTGAGATAGATGTTAGAGCCCAATTAGAGATGGATTGTTGCTCTACCGGACCATTATACTTAGCTACAGGCCAAGAGTTGCTATAAGCTAAAATGAAGGGAACTCTCAAATTAGAAACCCACTTCATGGAGGGATGGAAATCTAAGATCTTAGACGCTAATTTGGCTTCACTTCTGAGATTACATGTTCCAAATTCTGGTCCTATGGTTACTTGAGCTACTTTGGACCATACATTGAGGGCCAGCTTAGACACTTCATCTTCACCATAAAATAGAACAACCCATGTACCAGGTCTCTTGAGCCTAATAGGGGTATCAGAATCAGTCATGAAATCCTTATCGGTTAAATTAGTATTCCATGGCGATTGTAATAGAGTGATGGTAGCAATATATTCTGACATTTTATTTATAACATTATTAACAGTTCCGAATCTAAATGCCAGAAGGTCCCGAAGTAAGAATCTTGGCTGAATACTTAAACAAACATATCGTAGGCTATACCATTCGTTCCATCACTGAAGTAGCTAATCTCAAAGCTAAAGGTATAGTTCCAGATTTCACTCAAACTCATTACACTATATTAGAGGTTAAATCTTATGGTAAAAGTATCCTCTTTATGCTCTATGATTCTTTCCAACAAATATCTTTAATCATGGAATCTAAGTTAGCTATGGAAGGTAAATGGTTGCGTATTCCTGGCTCCTATACTAAGTTTGTTCTTCAACTCTCCAAAGCTCTATCTAATTGCACCTTAAATAGGATGTTATATTTCGATGATATGAGAAGCTTTGGTTCCCTCAACTTTCATACATCCACCGATAACATCTCTGAGCGTGTAGGCTTTGATCTCTTAGAATACGCCATCCAAAATGCTGAAACTTTAGAGCAAGCTGCAACACAACTATTACCATACTATCAAACTCAACTCCAAAAAGTTAAAGAACATGATATAACTTACTTCATGATGAACCAAAAATACTTGTCTGGTGTAGGTAACTATCTTAAAGCTGAAATTCTATATGCCACTAAGATATATCCTGGAGCTAAAGCATCCTTCATAATTCAAGATTCTAATCTAACATTGCAACTACTCTATAATACCCTCAATCTAATTCTAAAAGCTTACAGAGCTGGAGGTCTAACTATAAGGACTTATGTCTCACCATCAGGTGTCAAGGGCTCCTTTGATACTCAAGTTTATGGTAAAACATTAGACCTTAATGGATTCCAGATCTTAAAACAGACATTCCAGGATAAACGAACTACTCATTACTGCCCCACCATCCAAACTTTGGGCTTGTAATATTAAGGAACGACTATAAAAGTTATAGCATCTCACATTAGAGATGTTATATGTAAAATTAGATCAATGATAAACGAATGCTTTAGCAAGAGTTTGGAGCGCAGCGATGAAGATGCTTTAAAGATCTTCACGATAAATTATTTCTAAAATCTATAGACTTATATAACACAAAGATCATGAAAATTAATGAATAGAACCCTTGAAACATCTCTAAAAATATCATACTATGACTGTGATAGTATGCTAACGTGTTATTGTTCCTTTAGATCATGAAATTTCATGATCTTTGTGTTCTATAAGCTTATAGATTTTAGAAATAATTTATGAGAACCTTTGAAGTTCACGAATAACATGAACGATATTGAAGGATGTTTCGTTGAGACAAAGTGTCAAGATCCTTTTTTCATGAACTTCAAAGGTTACTATAAATTATTTCTAAAATATATGGAACTTTATAGCATATTAGATCATGAAATTTAAACATGGATTGTAGTAAATAACAAGTTATCATACTATGACTGTGATAGTATGATATTTTTAGAGACGTTTTAAGGATTTCATTCATTGATTTTTCATGATCTTTGAGACAAAAAGCTTATAGATTTTAAGAATAATTTATGGTAACCTTTGAAGTTCATGAAACATCTTCAACACTGACCTTGGATCTTCAACACTGAAAGTTGTGGAACAAAGATGTTTTCATGTTCTACAAGGGTTACTATAAATTATTCTTAAAATCATGAAATTTTATGTGTTAATAAAGCAATAACAAGTTATCATACTATGACTGTGATAGTATGATATTTTTAGAGACGTTTCAAGGGTTCTATTCATTGATTTTTCATGATCTTTGTGTCATCAAAGCTTATATATTTTAGAAAAAATTTATAGTAACCTTTGAAGTTCATAAGAGAAATTAACATGAAAGGTTCAATGAATAGTTCATGATCTCTTCAGCGTTGAAGATCCAAGGTCAATGAAACATTCTTTATATCTTTCATGAACTTCAAAGGTTCTATATAATTTTTTCTAAAATCTATAAGCTTTGAAGACATAAACTTCATGAAAATCAATGAATAAAGACCTAAAACGCTTCTAAAAATATCATACTATGGTAGTGATAGTATGATAACTTACTTTGCCATATTAGTTCATGAACTAATGTTATAATATCTCAACAAGAGATATTATATAAAATTATGCCCATTATTTAGAGTTGTTGAAGCTTGGAGCATTCAAGCTGTAAACTACATTGATGTTGTTATCATCATAAGAGATCAAACGATAAACATAAACTCTAACTCTAAGATTGTAAGAGTTAGATTTATCAAGTTGGATAGTAAGTTTAGCTTTTAAACCTCCTAGAGAGATGGAAGAATCATAAGATCCTGGTCTGTTATGATCTGAGAAAGTTAGCATGTAAAAGTTCTCTCGCTCTGGAAGTGAGAATGAAGAAGACCAGATATCATCATACAATAGTTGATATGGAGTGATGGAAGGAATTTTCTTATAACCGGATCCATACTCTAATATACCTGATACAATAGCTCCTTCATAGATAGATTTATCAGGAATAGCTTTAGATTCAGCTAGAAGACAGATTCTTCTAGCAAAATCAACAGAGCTAATGTTGATTTCATGAGAGCTACCATCACCAATAGAATCCAAGATAATTACATCATCATATGGGATAGTGATTGGAGATTCTTCTAACTGCTTGATGTAATATTCATGGCATTTATGTGTTACCATATACATTTCAAATGTAGTTTTCTTCTTACCTACAGTTCCAATCTTAACTCTATCAATGTATTCTTCTACGTTAACTTCAAGCCATGGACTATCGACATTATCTCTAATTCTCATTCTAAGTGTAGCTGATGGATCTGATCTGTAGGCATAAGATGCTTTAGTTGGAGTTTTAGCATTGAGACGCAGTTCAGCTCCAGGAATAGTACAAAAATACCATGGTTGAGGTACTGAAATGGTAAAGGATGGAAGATCTGAAGACCATGTTGTATTACGCTCTGTATCACCTACCATCTTACGGTAGAATGACTTCTTATCCGATGGTATATTGAACTCTAGATATTGATCCAATACTATGTTATCGATGGTTTGGGCTTGATCATTACCATGGTACAGATGAGCTTCTTCTATTTTAACGTGACCTGGATTCTTACAGTGACAGATCTGTGTTGTTTCTCTAAACTCATCCCTAACAGCTATAGATGGAATAGTATCATGTAGGAACATCTTACTAGCTAAATCCATGACATGCTTCTTACCATCATCGGTTTCAGTCAATCTATATTCGTAAGTTCCTTTGATAGAAGCTGTTCCTTCCAATAATACTTGTTGCCTAGTTCTAAACACTGTTTTGTCTCTATCAATCTCATATGGAGATCTAACTATTTCATTATCACTTGCACCGTATAGAATCTCATACATAACTTTAACTTCGCTATCACCCAATGAAGCATGTTCTCTACCTGTTATTCCCCTTAAGTCTAATTTAGAGCCATTCATTTTTACAATGTTATAGCCTGTATTTAGTGAAATTTTTTATTTATCGGAATGAAGCTATTTCCCATCCACTATTGGAATAGGAAATAGCTTCCAAAAAGCCTCCACTTGAATGATGGTATCCGATACATCGTCATGTTTCTTCTGACCTCTAACACCTCTAGCTGAAGCAATGATACTTAATCCATAAGTGTCGGATCTTTGCTCTAATAGAGCTACAGCTGTTTCAGTTCCCCATTGCTTTAGGGCTGTTTTGTTGAAACCTGAAGGTGCTCCAAGATATTTGTACTTAGCTTTAGAATCTATTTCAGCCAGCAAAGGTTCTAACTTTGACTTAGAAAGGACCGTCATTAAATAGCAAATAATATGCTGACTTAACCTTACGGATTGATAGTTTTCAGGTAACTGTCTTTCTACTATAACTACATGAGTGTTCATGAAATACTCCTTGAACTGATCGAACCAGTTAAACACATCTAAATACAGAGAGTTGTAATAACCTTCTTCATTAATACTTTGGCTGAAACAATGCCTAGCCATGTAGTTAGTTGTAACTGTACCATTAGCATAACGAGTTTCGATTCTAAAGCCTAAATTAACTATACCTGGATCTATAGATATCACATTGATGTAACCCTTATACCAATAATTCTTAGGATATGTTGTCTTGAGATGCAAAGTTATAGGGTTCTTGGTCTCTTCTTCACT
>Ga0310914_10002431_pt1 | contig 12550 bp, 8 predicted proteins | sample GREbulkMGAN108_FD_203450 | JGI IMG/M metagenome (GOLD analysis project Ga0310914, IMG submission 203450) | Lab enrichment of tropical soil microbial communities from Luquillo Experimental Forest, Puerto Rico - GRE.bulkMG.AN108 | ecosystem: Environmental > Terrestrial > Soil > Tropical forest >...
CACCCGCAACAATGGGAAGCCGCCAAGCATGATCCACGCCGGGACCTACGGCGCGACATTGCACTACCTCAAGGCGGTGGCGGCAGCCGGCACGACCGATGCCACCCGATGCGGAATGGATTTCGCCTGCGCTTCGCCCCTGAGCCATGCCGGCCGTAATCCGGAATTGAAACGGAGCGGACGTGGCGGTGCGCTTTTCAAAGGTCTGCTTCTGACCCAACTCAGACATCACCCCGAACGGACGTAATGTCGGTCACATTTCCACCGGGCCGATAGTTACCGGCTGCGTTACAATCTGCTAGTGAGAGTAAACAGACGCTGCCTTGTCCCTTGGACTTCGAGGTGGTCAATGAGACGGCGCGATTTCATCAATTTTCTGAGCGTCGCTGTGGTGGCATGGCGGACCTCTGCGCATGCACAGCAAGTAGAGCGGACGCACCAAATCGCTATTTTGATACCCTTCCGTGATGATGAACCTCAGGTCAAACTGCGTTTATCAGCGTTCAAGGAACGCCTTCATGAACTCGGCTGGATTGAAGGCCGTAACATTCGATTTGATTACCGTTTCACAGGCCAAGATCCCGAACGCATCCGCGCGGGGACCGCAGAACTAATTGCGCTTGGGCCGGATGTAATCGTCGCATGGAGCAATACGACTGTTGTGATATTGCAGAAAGCGACCCAAACCATCCCGATCGTTTTCGTTGGCGCATCCGATCCGGTCGGAAGTGGCTTTGTTACCAACCTCAGCCGCCCGAGCGGAAACATCACAGGATTTCAGAATTTCGAAACGGAAATTGGCGGAAAATGGCTGGACTTGCTGAAGGAGATCGCGCCCGGAATGCGACGAGTAGCATTCGTGTACAACCCTGAGGTATCTGCCAACGCGGCAATTGTTCACACCGCCGAAGCAGCTTCGACCTCACTGGGCGTGACGGTGACAGCAGCTGCGGTGCAAAGTATCGGTGACATCGAGCATGTCCTCACGGACTTTGCGAAGGAACCAAACGGCGGCCTTATGTTGGCACCGTTCCCGCTCGTTGCTACCAATCAAGACAGAATTATTGCATTGGCATCTGATCTGCATCTGCCAGCGATCTATCCTTTTCGCTATTTTACTACAAATGGAGGCTTAGCGTCTTATGGTTTCGACCCGGTCGAGCTGCATCGACCAGCTGCGTCATATGTCGATCGCATCCTAAAGGGGGAAAAGCCGGGCAACTTGCCGGTGCAGGCACCCACTAGGTACGAGCTAGTGATCAACCTCAAGACCGCCAAGGCTCTTGGTCTGAGCGTGCCACCTGCTCTGCTCGGCCGCGCCGATGAGGTGATCGAATAGAACCCTTTTGCTGTTGTGATGAGTCCGAAAATGGCCCATCGCGTCATATTGCGCCGCCCTGCCAATTTGGTCGCCAACAGGGCGAAGCGGACATTGGGTGCCGGGCACAATCAGCGGGCTCGGTAGAGAATGACCCGAAGCGGCGATCGGGAGCCGCGAGGGGATAAGCAGCATCCGGCTAACCGTGGCTCTGCCCCCGAGGTAGGCGCGCATCAGACGGTCGCATCCGGTTTTGTCATCGCACCACAAACCGAGGGTGCCTGGAAGGAGCAGCCCTGAGCAGCCCTACCGCATTTTCCGGCTTCCAGAATCTGACCGTAAACGGTTAGGATGCCTGTTCTGATCTAGAGGCGGATATATGGCGGCGCACTCGACCACAGGCAGAAGGGGTATCAAGGCGAGAGTTCGCAACAGAAGTCAGGCAAAAGGCGGCAAAACCACCAAAGTCAACTGCTGCACTGCTCCGGTGGCTAGCCGTCGTAAGCGTCTTTCAGTACCCGAATTGACGCACAAACTAGAGAGTCGTGACGAAGAGCTAAATGAAGCGCGCGAGCAGCAGGCGGCGACCGCCGAAATCCTAAAAGTCATCAACGCATCCCCGGGCGATCTGACGCCCGTCTTTGATATCATTTTGGAGAAGCCCCACAGCCTCTGCGATGTTCCCTGTGGCAGCCTGCAGCTCTTCGACAACGCTCACACGCGCGCAGTCGCAGTCCGCGGTATGGCCGAGCTCTTTGAGAAATTCCTGCGCCAAGGATATCGGTTGGATCGAAATCAGCCAGTTCAATCACTTCGACCGTTCCAGATCGACGATCTGGCGAAGTTCGCGACGGATGGCTCGGCCCTCCAAGCCGCATTTGAGCTGGGTGGTCTCCGGACAATGCTTTCTGTGCCCTTGGTTAGGAATGGCGTTGCGTTCGGTCGCATCGTTGCGGGTAGGCAAGAAGTGCGCCCGTTTTCAGAACACCAGATTGCGCTACTGCAAGGCTTCGCCGACCAGGCAGTGATCGCGATCGAGAACGCGCGGCTGTTCAACGAGACGAAGGAGGCGCTGGCGCGGCAGACCGCAACGTCCGAGATCTTGAAGGTGATCGCCAGCTCGCCGTCGGACGTACAGCCGGTATTCGAAGTTATCGTCGAGCGCGCCGTGCGGCTGTGCGGGGCGCGTATGGGGCGTGTGTATCGCTACGACGGCAATGTCATTCAGATGGTGGCTGGGTACGGGCTGAGCGTGCCGGGCCGCGGCAAGGTGCACCAGGTATTCCCAAGGCCCGCGACCGACGACACGATTGCGGGACAGGTTATACAGTCGCGTCAGGCCTACTTCGTCACCGACATTGAACACGACCAGTCCGTTCCCGCGCTGTCGCGGCAAATGATCGAGGCGTTAGGGACGCGCAGCCAGGTAACGGTGCCGATGTTACGCGCCGGGGGCGAGCCGATTGGGGCGATCACAGTAGGCTGGGCCGATCCTGGCGCCTACCAAGATCAGCAGGTCACGCTGCTCAAGACTTTTGCCGACCAAGCCGTCATCGCCATCGAGAACGCGCGGCTGTTCAACGAGACTAAAGAGGCGCTGGAGCGGCAAACCGCGACATCAGACGTACTCAAGGTCATTAGCCGATCAACCTTTGATCTGCAGGCGGTACTTGACGCACTGGTTAAGTCGGCAGTGCAGTTGTGTAATTCCGACACTGGAATCATTCGGCGAAGGAACGGTGACCTATTTCCGGTCGCTGCAACTTTCGGTCTTACAGGAGAGCAACGCGATTATTTCGCGCACTACTCCCGCAACCCAGATCGCGGATCAGTGTTCGGACGAGCGATCCTCGAGAAACGCACAATCCACGTTCCAGATCTCCTGGCGGACCCTGAACTCGACCCTCGCCGGAGACAAGACTACGCCGGCGTAATTAGCATACGCGGCGGACTTGGAGTTCCGCTAACGCGGGAAGGAACTGTCGTCGGAGTGATCACACTCCAACGCAGAGAGGCAGGGGCTTTTACTGACAAACAAATTGAATTGGTGGAGACCTTTGCTGACCAGGCGGTGATCGCGATCGAGAATGCGCGGCTGCTCAACGAAACGAAGGAATCGCTGGAGCAGAAGACCGCAACATCGGAAGTTCTTCGGGTCATTAGTTCATCGCCCGGCGAATTAGAACCGGTGTTTCAAGCGATACTGGAGAATGCAACCCGGCTGTGCGAGGCCAATTTCGGAAATCTTTTTGTTTGCGAGGGCAATGTCTTTCGGTCAGTCGCAGTCCATAGCCCGCCATCCACCTATACTGAGTGGTATGAGCATCATCCGTTCTTCGATGTGAAAGAGCATCCGCAAGCGCCGCTGGCACGGCTCGCTGAAAGTCGAGACATCATTCATATTGCCGATCTCAGACTTGATCCAGGCTATGCTGCGCGCGTCCCAGTCTTAGTCGCGTTCGTCGATAGTGCTGGAGCCAGGACCGTTCTGCTGGTGCCGATGCTCAAAGAAGACAAATTGATCGGTGCCATCACTATCTTCCGCACAGAAGTACGTCCGTTCAGCGAAAAGCAAATCGAATTGGTTCAGAACTTCGCCGCCCAAGCGGTTATTGCCATCGAAAATGCGCGGCTGCTCGAGGAATTGCGGCAATCGCTGCAGCAGCAGACCGCGACTGCGGATGTGCTCAAGGTCATAAGCCGTTCTACCTTCGATCTGCAGACGGTGCTGCAAACGCTGGTCGAATCGGCAGCCCGGCTGAGCGAGGCCGATAAGGCCGCCATCACCCGCCAGAAAGACGGTGTTTACTTTCGTGCCAATTTCTGCGGGTTCTCCGATGAATTCATGGATCACGCGAAGAGCCTTCCGGTTGTGCCCGACCGAGGCTCGGCGATCGGGCGCGCCCTGCTCGAAGGATCCGTGGTTCATATTCCCGACGTTCAGGCGGATCCTGACTACACGTTCGTTTTTAAAGAGCTGGATGATTTCCGTACCACGCTTGCTGTTCCGATGATGCGTGAAGGCGTTCCAATTGGTGCACTCGGTTTGACACGTTCCGAGGTCAGGCCATTCACCGACAAGCAGATCGAACTTGTAACCACCTTTGCCAACCAAGCTGTAATCGCGATCGAGAATGCACGGCTCTTCGACGAATTGCGCGATCGCCAGGCCGAGCTGCGCGTCACCTTCGACAATATGGGCGATGGCGTTGTGATGTTCGGCGCCGACACACGCCTTGTCGCCTGGAACCGCAATTTCCAGGAAATGCTCGAATTGCCTGACGCCTTTCTTGCGGAGAGGCCCAGTTTTGCCGAGTATTTCCGCTATCTTGCTGACCGCGGCGAGTACGTTTCGGCCGATCTCGAAGCTCAGCTGGGCCGCACGATCGAAGACACCAGGCTTGAGATGCGCTACGAGCGCACCCGGCCTGACGGCCGGGTCATCGAGGTGCGCCGCAATCCGGTGCCGGGCGGCGCCTTCGTGCTTATCTACAGCGACATCACAGAGCGCAAGCGTGCCGAGGAAGCCATTCGCGCGGCTAGAGACGCCGCCGAGACGGCATTGCGCGATTTGCAGACGGCGCAGGCAAGCCTGGTTCATGCGCAGAAGATGGCGGCGCTCGGCCAACTGACCGCCGGCATCGCCCACGAGATCAAGAACCCGCTGAATTTCGTCAACAACTTCTCAGCGCTTTCGGTCGAACTCACCGACGAGCTCAATGACATCCTGAAACAGGCGGAGCTCGTCGAAAAAATCCGCAAGGAAGTCGACGAACTGACGGGCATGCTGAAGGACAACCTCTCCAAGGTAGTTCAGCACGGCAAGCGCGCCGACTCCATTGTCAAGAACATGCTGCTGCATTCTCGCGAGGGCTCGGGTGAGCATCGGCCAGTCGAGATCAACGCGATCATCGACGAGAGCCTCAACCTCGCCTACCATGGGGCGCGTGCCGAGAAACAGGGTTTCAAGATCACGCTGGAGCGCGATTTCGATCCGGCGGTCGGGGTTGCCGATATCTACCCGCAGGAGATCACCCGGGTGCTTTTGAACCTGATCTCGAACGGGTTTTACGCCGCAACCAAGCGCGCGGCCGCCAGCAACGGCTTTGAACCCAGGCTGAAGGCAGTGACGCGAAATCTCGGCGACAACGTTGAAATCCGCATTCGCGACAATGGTACGGGCATCCCGCCTGACATCCAGGAGAAGATTTTCAACCCGTTCTTCACGACAAAACCAGCCGGTGAAGGTACGGGGCTCGGGCTGTCCATGAGCCACGATATCGTGGTGAAACAGCACCGAGGGACAATTGAAGTCGTGACCGAACCCGGTTCATTTACAGAATTCATCATTACGTTGCCGCGCATTATGCCTGCACAGCCAGATTAAGGGGGAGACTGTGAGCACCTATATCCTTGTGGTCGATGACGAACCCGACGTCGAACACCTGTTTCGCCAGCAATTCCGCCGCGACATTCGCTGCGGGCGTTTTGTCATGGAGTTTGCCAACTCGGCGCCGGCAGCCCTTGAGCAGGTCAAAAGTAACGGCGACCCTTCCCTGATCTTGTCTGACATCAACATGCCCGGCAAGAGCGGGCTTGAAATGCTGCCGAAGGTGAAGGCGGCGCGGCCGAATGTGCCTGTGATCATGATCACGGCCTACGGCGACGAGGCGACAAGGAAGAAGGCCGCCGAACTTGGAGCGGCAGGCTTGCTGACCAAGCCGATCGACTTCGGCCTGTTGCGGCAGGAAATCGATCAGCGGTTGGAGCGGACGGTGTAGGCTGCTCGCGCCCAAAGCTGACGCGATCATCGTCGGGGGGCGAATGCAATTCGACCAACTGAAACGGCGCGAGTTTATGGCAGTCGTCGGCGGCGCGGCGGCTTGGTCGGTTGCCGCCCGTGCCCAACAGGCCCGCAAGGTCTGGCGTATCGGATCTCTTTCTCTTGCGTCCCCGTCTACTCAGAACGACAACCTAAAGGCCTTCATGCAGGTGCTGAACGATCTCGGCTACATTGATGGCAGGAATATTCAGTTCGAACGGCGCGTCGCTGACGGAAATCTCGATCGCCTACCGGCACTAGCTGCTGAATTGGTCGGGACTAACGTCGACCTCATTTTGGCCGAATCATCGTTCGCGGTCGAAGCGGCGCGGGCGGCGACCAAGACAATCCCCATTGTGATGACCGGCGTTGGAAACCCTGTGGGTAGTGGGTTCGTAAAAAGCATCTCTCAGCCGGGCGGAAACATCACCGGCCTTACGAACGATTCAATTGAGGTTAGCAGCAAGTATTTGGAGTACTTGCATGCCGCTATTCCGGATTTGATGCGCGTTGGAGTATTAATTAACCCCAGACACCCCAACCATCCCACGGTCCTGAAACAAATCCTAGCTACCGCGCAAGCAATCGGTGCCTCGGTCTCCACGATCGAATTGGGCTCAGTAAGTGACATCGATGCAGCCTTGCGCTCAGTTCAACAAGACCGCCTGGACGCGCTAATCGTGCCGCCCGATCCCATGTTTTCTCTCATCTACCGTCAGATCGCAGAGTTCGCGATCAGCAATCGGCTGCCCACTATGTTTGGGCAAAGGCGCGGCGTTGAAGCTGGTGGTCTCATGGGCTACGAGCCGAACCTGACCGACATGTACAAACGCGCTGCCGCTCTGGTTGACAAGATTCTCAAAGGCGCGAAGCCGGCCGATCTGCCGGTAGAGTTTCCCACCAGATTTCAGTTCATCATCAATCTCAAGACTGCGAAGGCACTGCGCCTTAGCGTGCCGCCTGCGCTGCTTACCAGCGCCGATGAACTGATCGAATAGGCAGCCGTTTGTTGCGATGCGGGAGTCTCCTGTTGGCCCTGAGCAGACATGCTGGTTGGCGTGTCTGACGTCTGCTTTTGGGGTTAGAGCGGACATGACCAACGTCGATCGTCACTTCCGGTTTTGACCCCAGCGGACGTTGCGAACTCGATGGACACGCCCCAACCCTGACCCTTAGACTTGCCAAATTACCACGCTGCGCGGGTCGAGAACGAATGTGAGCCGGGCGGCGTGTGCCTGTCGGACGATGCTTATCGGCAGGTGCGCGGCAAGACATCGTTGGCATTCGATGATCTCGGCGAGAGATCGCTAAGGAACATCGACCGGCCGGTTACGATTCGCGGTGTCGGATACTGTCTCCGTACTCCTGGCTAAGACCCTCAGCTCAACGACTTTGAAGCAAGCACTGATCGCTATCGCTTCGCGTGCTGCAATGGGTGCGCGCATGTTCTGCGATCGCTTGAAAGGTAATACTTATGCGATCTCGGTAAGGAGAGCCTTCGTCAGCCCTAGATCGGGGATCATGATTTTCTCGTCAAAGCTCGCAGGAAGCGGAGCCAACAAAGCGTGCACTTCTGGGGTCCTGCCCTGGGCACACCATAGCCCGGCAAGGGCGTTCGAGGCGCGCAGTTGCCAAATGCGCGCCCCCTGCCGCGCAGCGACAGCGATGGCTGTTTCGTAGCAGACTTCCGCGGCCGGAGAAGGCGCGCCTCCACGAACCAGCAAGTCGCCTTTTAAACGATGAAGCTCGGCCTCGTACCAGCGTCCGCTGGTCCCAGCCATCATCAGCAAAGTTTGGTCAACTAGCTTCATGGCATCGGTGAAATGCTCCGCTTTGGCGAGAGCCTGGGCGAAGAGATAGCGAGCGAACTGCACCCAGATAAGCGCACCGGTCACTTCCAACGCCTTTACACTTTTGCGAATCTCAGGAAGTCCCTCTTCCACATGCCCGAGATTAGAACTTGCCCAACCTCGCAACATCTGGCCGCCAGCCAACCAAAGCGGAAACGCATACTCGGAGGCCAACACGACCGTTCGTTCGGCGACAGGATAAGCGGCCTCTGCATCTCCGCACACCACGTGCACTCCCGCTAGAAACGCAAGGGCATTACAAAGACTGTGCGGATGCCGCAGTTGCTCGGCGAGGTGCACCGCATCCTGGCCAAATGCCAACCCGCGATCGATATCTCCGAGCAACGTAGACGCAAGTGCTAGATAAGTTTGCGAAGTAAGCGGGGCCATGGATCCGTGACGCGCCGCATCGCATAATTTGAGTGAGTTGCTCAGGTGGTCACGAGCAGGCGCCAATTCGCCAATCAGGAACAGCGCCTGGCCGAGAGCACGATGACCCATCAGCTTGGGCATCGGATCGTCCTGCTGATGGGCCAGTGTCAATAAGTCCTCTGCCAATGCCCGAGACTGCTCGTAGTCGCCTCGTGCGATGTGGAAGGCAATTATTCCGTTGAGCGCTGCAAATCTCTGGGGAGAGTTTTCCATACTGCTGCATAGGTCAAGCGCCCGTTTGTAGGCTTCGACGGTTTCGGCGGCGGCAAACCCCTTTCCTGCGGCGAACGCATTCCCCAGCGACTGTTGGATTTGTAGCTCAAGGTTATCACGCTCTATGTCTGATGGAAGATCGACCAGCCGCTTGAGAGCCAATTGAAGGTGAGTACTTGCTTCGACGAAAGCGGATCGTGCACTAGCTTGCCGAGCAGCCTTTATCCAATAGTCGATCGCTGGTTTAGCTTTGCCAGCCTCCGCATAATGCTGCGCCACAATCTCGGGGGCTGTATCAGCAATTTCTCGGAAGTCTTTGCACAGAATTTCAGCGATTCTTCCGTGCAGCCTTCGGCGTTGATCATGGAGTATGCTAGCGTAAGCCTCGTCTCGAAGGAGGGCGTGCTTGAAGGAAAAACTCTGACCGTTTACGTGGCCGCTTCGGAACACCAGACCAGATGCAAGCAAGCGATCGATCGCCGCTTGAACATCGCTCTCCGAGAACGGGGCCGTCGCTTTCAACAGTTCGAATGAGAATTCACGACCAATTACGGCAGCAATCTGCGCCACAGTTTTCACCGGCGCGAGCTGGTCTAAACGAGCCATCAGCGAATCATGCAATGTGTCTGGCACCAGCAGCGTAGACTGTGTGCCATTTGATCCACAAATTGGGCTTTCAAGGACCGCTTTTGTGATCTCCTCAACGAAGAGTGGCACGCCATCGGTCTTGGCTAAAATTTGATCTATCGCGGTCTGCGGCAAGATTTTTCCCTTGGTCAGGGATTGGACCATCGAAGACACCTGCACCCGGTCGAGCCGGTCGATCTTCAGCGAGGTCACGTGCGGCTGCTCGGCCCAAGGCAAAGTAAGATCCGGACGATACAATAAGATCACCAACATCCGACAATTCTTTGCGTTATCGCGGATTTGCTCAAGCAGCTGCATGGAAGTTGGATCTGCCCAATGCACGTCTTCAAAGACAAGGATCGCAGGCTGTTGCTCGGCGCCGGCCTGCAGCAGATCGAGAAGAGCGCTGAATGTCTGCTTCTTCAGCTGCTCGGGTGTGAGTTCTCGTGGGGAGTAGTGACCCTCGGTCGGGATGGACAGCAAAACGGCTAAAAGCGGAACGATTGATTTGGTTTGTTCTTTCGACCGGCGTACCAGGCCCTCCAACTTATCCAACCTAACTGCAGGTGCGGTATCGCGAGTTATACCTGCGGCATGCTCCAGATAATGAATGACTGGATGTAGGGCGCTGCTCGTGTGATACGACGAACACTGAAACTGCAAGAAACCGCATCTCTCTCCGGCTAATCGGTTTCGTAGCGCTAGGATAAGCCGAGACTTGCCGATCCCGGGCTCGCCAGAGATCAGCACTATTTGGCCTTTGCCCCGTTTCGCCTTGCTATATTGTTTTTGCAAGAGGCGTACTTCAGCTTGCCGACCGATTAGGGGCGTTAAGCACAAAGAGGTGCGCGCCTCAAAGCGGCTCGATGCCAAACCCGGCGCTACGACTCTCCACACGTGAATGGGCCGCTCGAATCCCTTTAAGTTATGATCACCGAGATCGGCAAATTCAAACAGCGTGCCGAGTAGGAGCCGAGTGCGGGGAGCGACCAATATCTGGCTGGGCTCGGCTAAGGCTTGTAAGCGGGAAGCGAGGTTTGGAGCGTCGCCGACAAGCGCAAACTCGCGCGCGGGACCCTCTCCGATCAGATCACCGACAACCACGAGGCCGCTTGCAATACCGATCCGGACCTCGAGCCTTTCGGCGATCGGGAGGATTAAAGCTGGAAGTGATTCGACTATCTCCAGAGCCGCCTTAACCGCACGTTCGGCATCATCCTCGTGGGCCGTTGGAAAGCCGAAATAGGCGAGCACTCCGTCGCCCATAAGACGTGCTATGTGGCCGTCATAACGACGAATGGAGTCGCCACAACAGCGCTGGAACTCATAAAGGATTTTACGCAAGTCCTCTGGATCGAGCCGCGCAGATAAGGAAGTCGAACCTACTAGATCACAAAAGAGCACAGTAAGGTGGCGCCGCTCAGCACCATGGATTGCCGCCGGCGGCAATCGGGGATCAACGGACCGGTTGGGGGCTTGCAACGAGTTGCAAGCAGCCTGTATTGCCTTGATTAGCTTTTTTCGGTGCCCCAGAGAAACGCCGAGCTTTTCCAAATCGTGCTCAGTTAGTTCCGGCAAGATTTCCCAATCAATGTCATTCTCAGCAAACAAGTCGGCATATTGTGCCAGTCCAATCTTTTCTAGCCAGTGCTGCAGATCGGTCATTCTGGCACACAACCCGAACGCTTCCGGCGGCCGCGCCAAACCCGCCTACGGAGGCACGGCGACACCGCGCAAGGAACCGTATCCCGCGCGTGAATATTCCTGTAGGCAAGCCATCTTGTTCCCGAAGAGACCGGACGACATTGCCATACAGGCTAACACAAGCACGTCGATCGGGAATGTGAATGGGCTCACATCGCGACGTCCAAGCCCGCGGATCATTACATGCTAACGCGGGACCCTCGGGCACACGGCATAGTCAGACCCTCCGATCAACCATTTGCCCATCCTGGTTGGGACGAACTTCGCTTGCATCCACGGAGCCCAACGCCGGGGGCCGCCTTTCCAAGGACGGCCCCGTCTACCGGTCCAGAGATCGTGCTCAAGAAGCAATCGGGAGCCGCCAAGCGCGGCTCCCGAACTCTGTCATTGCATCGCGATGGTAACGCCGCCGACCGCCGCCGACACTTCGGCACCCACCTTCGGGCCGCTGAGTTGCAGGATAACGCCTTTCGCATTCTGCAGCTGAACGCCACCGGCACCGCCTGCGACGGCACCACCCGCACCGGCCGCTGCGTAGCTGCCTGCAAGGTCGCCGGGGCTGTGGAGATTTAGCGCCCTGCCCACGAACTTTGTCGTTGAGGCTCCCACAGTGAAGCCCACGCTCATGCCGGATACCGTGAATGGATAGTGCTTGCCGCGGAAGGTCAACACGCCCTGTCCGCCGCCCACGCCGACGATGAATCCACCCTTGGTGAAGACGACACTAACCGCGCCGGTCTCAGCCCGTGTTGGGGTCGCAAGGCCCACCGACACCAGCAGACCAAGCGCAGCGACGAGCACAACGTTTACGCGATATTTTCTCATAGCCAACTCCTGAGTTTGCACGGCCTTGGATCGAAATCAGGAGCGGCCTTTTTTTGGTGGGGCGAAGGCGAAGTCTAGGCGGTCCAACGCCTTTTGCGCGTCAAGGCCGCCTGCATGACTCAGAAATGGCCGCTGGTGAGTCATTTTCCGAGCGCTAATGGGTGCGGCCAGCACTGAAAACGCATGGGTGGATTCGCCAGCCCCAACAAACGGCATTTGACAGGCGAAGAACGATTGCGGGGCTGGTGCGAAAGAGCCCTTGCACGGCCTCTCGAATCTGCCGCGCCATGGCTCAAACGTTAGCGCCCGCATTCGCAACACGGCTGGAACCGATGTTGGTCCTGTGGCTTGAGATAGATCAACGCCGAAAGCCGTCGTGGTCAGAGGTTTTCCTAAAGACCCGAGCGTTGTCAGCGGTTCTTGTTCCAGTACTCGACCACCGCTGCTCACAATGCAGATAGGCGACTGGCACAAAATGACGGAGGAGAACAATGCGCACCTTCAGAATAGCCTTCGCATGCACTTTCGCGGGAGCCTTGATGGCCTGCAATGTCGCTACGCTCGAGGCGTCACCATTACCGACCAACGTGGCAACCATGAAATCAATGCTTGCCGACAGTCCGATCCAAGTGCGTTGGCGCGGGGGATGGGGATACAGAGGTTTCGGAGGCTGGGGTTTGGGAGCGAACGCGTTGGCTGGGGCCATAATCGGTGGTGCGATCTTCGGTGGTGCGATCGCAAGCAGCCCCTATGGCTATT